>Ga0208101_10035_pt1 | contig 25633 bp, 23 predicted proteins | sample Subbioug_CSW11AC_FD_184823 | JGI IMG/M metagenome (GOLD analysis project Ga0208101, IMG submission 184823) | Serpentinite rock and fluid subsurface biosphere microbial communities from McLaughlin Reserve, California, USA - CR12Aug_CSW11AC (SPAdes) | ecosystem: Environmental > Terrestrial > Deep...
TTGACTTAAAGGTGGACTTTGACTCTTTGCTTGGTGCAGGCGCCATGATGGGCTCGGGTGGCATGATTGTGTTGGATGAAACTACCTGCATGGTAGATTTAGCCAAGTATTTCCTAGAGTTTACTGTAGATGAATCTTGCGGTCAATGTACACCTTGCCGTGAAGGCACGCAACAATTGCTCAAAATATTAATAGACATAACCAGCGGGAAAGGTTCGGAGGAAGACCTTGCTTTGCTTGAGGAAATGGGCAAGGCAATTAGTGTCGGCTCCATTTGCGGCCTGGGGCGAACTGCCCCCAACCCGGTGTTAAGCACACTGCGTTATTTCCGTTCAGAATACGAGGCTCATATAAAAGAGAAGGCATGTCCCGCTCTTCATTGCAAAGCATTGATTGCCTACTATATCGACGCTGAAAAATGCAAAGCATGTGGCCTATGTCTAAGGGAATGCCCGGAAAAGGCGATCAGCGGAGAGAAAAGAGTAGCTCATGTGATTGACCAAGCTAAATGCACCACTTGCGGCGTATGTTTAACCGTTTGCCCAGACAAGTTCAAGGCAGTAATGCGTGTCACCGGGCAGCAAAAACTAGAGCTACTAAAGGGGGTTAAGAAATAGGATGCTAACTCTCTTAATTGATAACGAAAAAATAACGGTGCCAGCAGGAACGACTGTGCTCGAAGCTGCTCAGGCTGCTGGCAGCTACATTCCTACCCTCTGTTATCATCCTGACCTTTCTACTTTTGGCGGCTGCCGTGTCTGTATGGTGGAAGTAAATGGCAAATTCGTGGAAGCTTGTCGCACTCAGGCAGAGGGAGGGGCAGTCGTAGTCACCGATTCGCCGGCGCTCACGGATTTGCGTCGCTCGCTGGTAGAGATGGTTTTAATTAACCATAATCAGGACTGTCAGTCCTGTGTGCGCAATAATAATTGCGTTTTGCAGGAAGTTACGGCGTACGCTGGAATTACTAAGGAGCGTATGGCTAGGCTACGTCGCGATACCAGCAAAATTCCGACGGACACATCTAATCCGTTCTTTGATTTTGACTATACGCGCTGCGTGCTTTGCGGGATATGCGTCCGCACATGTCGCGAAATCAATGGTTCGGAAGCCATAGACTTTGCCAACAGAAGTAATGCTACCAGGATTAGCCCGCTTGGCGGCTGGCCTTCCACCGAATCTATTTGTGAGTCTTGTGGCGAATGCATGGAGCGTTGTCCAACCGGGGCGCTGGCCCGCAAAAATAGCCAGGTTCCTGCTAGGGAAGTGAAAACCGTTTGCCCCTATTGTGGCACTGGTTGCGGCGTATACTTGGGTGTTAGGGGCAATAAAATCGTGACGGCCCGCGGTGATCGAGAGAATCCGGTAAATAGGGGGCAGCTTTGCGTCAAGGGACGCTTTGGTTACGATTTTGTAGGCCACCCGGACCGTCTTAAAACTCCGCTGATCAAAAAAGAGGGAAAGTTCGTGGAAGCTTCTTGGGATGAAGCTCTCACGCTGATAGTCGATAGAATTAAAGAGGCGCAGAGAAAGTACGGCCCGGAAGCACTCGGCGGTCTAAGCTCCACCCGAATTGCTAACGAAGATAACTACCTCTTTCAAAAACTACTGCGCTCATTAGGCACTAACAGTGTGGACTGTAGTGCCCGTCTCTGACACGCTCCCACAGTGGTCGGTCTGGCCACAGTACTAGGTAGCGGAGCAATGACGAACCCCATCGGTGAAATTGAGGACGCGGGTGCTATTTTAGTGGCTGGTTCCAATCCGGCTGAAAACCACCCGATTATTGGCTACAGGATGCGTAAAGCAGTTAGAAATGGCGCCAAGTTGCTTGTGATTGACCCGCGACAGACTAAATTTGCTAAGGCTGCCACAGTACACTTGCAGCTAAAACCCGGCACAGATGTGGCCCTCTGTAATGGCCTGGCTCACGTCATAATCAAGGAAGGGCTTGAAGCAAAGGAATATGTAACGAACCGTACCCACGGCTTCGAGAACCTAAAAAAAATGGTGGCAAAATATACGCCGGAATATGTTTCGGTAATTACCGGTGTGCCACCTGAAAAGATTATTGCTGCCGCCCGTCTCTTTGCAGAGGCCGATGTTGCCTCTATTTTCTATTGCATGGGAGTGACGCAGCATACTTCCGGGACAGAAAATGTACTGGCATTAGCCAACCTTTCGCTCTTAACCGGCAATCTCGGCAAGGCTCATGGCGGCATGAATCCCTTGCGCGGGCAAAATAATGTACAGGGAGCCTGCGACATGGGCTGCCTGCCCAACGTGCTTACCGGGTATCAGCCGGTGCACAGCGACCGTGACACAGGCACCTATTGGCAGCGCGTCAAAGAATCATGCCAGTCTGAAGAGCAGGATTGTTGTGAGCAGCCTACGGAAATGATCACTAGTATTGAGTTTGAACAGCCTATCCCGGTTAGCGCCAGCGTCAGCGATTATGTCCGAGCTAAGTTTTCTAAGGCTTGGAATGTCGAACTATCTGATGTGCCGGGCCGGACCATTGCCGAAATGTTTCACTTCCTACCTAGCCGGCGCAATCAGGTCATGTATATTGTGGGAGAAAACCCTCTAGTTTCTAGCCCGCATATTGACATGGTCCGTGAATCTTTGACAGGTATGGATTTTGTCATCGTGCAGGATATCTTTTTTACTGAAACTGCTGAATATGCCGATGTCGTTTTGCCAGCAGCCTCTTTTGCAGAAAAAGACGGAACTTTTATCAACACGGAAAGAAGAGTGCAGTTGATTCGCAAGGCAGTAAATCCACCTGGAGAGAGCAGGGCCGATTGGGAAATTATACAGGAATTGGCCAATAGATTTGGTCTGAATTGGAATTATAGCAACACTAAAGAAATATGGGACGAAGTGGTAGCTTTAACGCCCCATTATTTCGGTGGCATGAGCTATGAACGGCTGGAAAAGGCAGGGCTTCAATGGCCTTGTCCTACACCGGAACATCCCGGCACTGCTTTTTTGCATAAAGATAAGTTTTCCCGCGGGATTGGCCAGTTTTCGACGGTGGAGTACAGACCGCGGGCGGCTGAGGCTGCAGATAAAGAATATCCCTTTATTTTGACTACCAGCCGTCAGCTTTATCATTTCCACACGCGCACGATGACGGGCAAAAGCGCAGGGTTGAATCACTTTTTAAGCGAGGAATTGATGCAAGTCAATCCAGAAGACGCTGCCGCGCTTCACCTCAGGGACGGAGACTTAGTCAATATTACATCGCGCAGGGGCTCGATTAAATCGAAGATCCAATTAAGTGAGCAAGTGCCTCGGGGCCTCGTGTCGATGAGTTTTCATTTTGCCGATACGCCCGTCAATGTAGTAACAGATCCTGCAGTCTGCAATATGTCGGTAGCCTCAGGGCTTAAGGTAACGGCGGTAAAAATAGAGAAGGCGGAACGACTTTAAGGGCCAAGCACGCGAAAGAACAACAACGCCAAGGGTCTAGAGCCCTTGGCGTTGTTGTGGATGCGTTCATCGTATCCGTCGTAAAATGACTTCTTCATGCTTTGAGACTTCCGCGGCTATTCGGTCTATTTTGTCTCCGTTCTGTTTGTAACCATCAAAAAGTAATTTCAACTGCAGGCCGTGGTCGTTTTCTATCCGCACGACTGTCTCCCTAATTGAAACGACTTCTTCTGTAATAGCCTCTACCTGTTTGGTGAGCGTTCCCATTTGAATGACCAGAGCACTGCCCTGGTTGGAGAGTGTGTCGACCCTATCCGTGAGGGTATCGAACCGATCCGTGAGTGTGTCGAATTGGTTCGCCAGAGCACTGCCCTGGTTGGTGAGTGTGTCGACCCGATCCGTGAGTATGCCGAATTGGTTCGCCATAGCGCTACCCTGGTGCGTGAGTGTGTCGACCCTATCCGTGAGGGTATCGAACCGATCCGTGAGTGTGTCGAATTGGTTCGCCAGAGCATTACCTTGGTGCGCGAGTGTGTCGACCCGATCCGTGAGAGTATCGAACCGATCCGTGAGGGTGTCGACCTTGTCCGTGAGTGTATCGAACCGATCCGTGAGGGTGTCGACCTTGTCCGTGAGTGTATCGAACCGATCCGTGAGTGTGTCTACCTTGTCCGTAATCGTGCCGAACCGATCCGTTAGTGTGTCGACCTTGTCCGTGATCGTGCCGACCTGATTGGTCAGTGCACCTACTTGACTGGCGATTAACTCTAGCAACTCTCTATTCTTCATGGATTACGCTCCCCCCTTTGCGCTAGTTTCCCTAGTGACTTCTCACAGATGTGCGCAATTTCGTGATGCTACTCAGTAAGCCCACATCTTTCTTCTGATGATATTGTAGTTTTATTAGCGCTACTTAGCAACATCAGTCTACAAAATTCGTAGTAAATCGACCTTCAGGATGAAAACTAAAGGGATTTCCCTATTTGTGGCGAACTGTGTTCTAAGTGGCGAACTGTGTTCTAAGTGGCGAACTGTGTTCTAAGTGGCGAACTGTGTTCTAAGTGGCGAACTGTGTTCTAAGTGGCGAACTGTGTTCTAAGTGGCGAACTGTGTTCTAAGTGGCGAACTGTGTTCTAAGTGGCGAACTGTGTTCTAAGTGGCGAACTGTGTTCTAAGTGGCGAACTGTGTTCTAAGTCGCGAACAGGACTCATAACATAGGCAGAAGTTGAGGTGTGCGCGTGTCACGAAATTTAGTGCTTGCCCTCGCTTGCGGGTTGGCTTTGTCGCTCATGGGCAATATCTTTCTCTACCGTCAGTTGCAGCAAAGCCCCGAGGTAATATATGTTGAGGCGCCAAAGAGCCAAGAAGCGCCTGCTACAAGTGCCCTGCAGGCGCCAGTGGTGGTGCATGTGAGCGGCGCCGTAAATAGGCCGAGCGTGTATACTCTCGCCGCAGGTAGCCGCGCTATGGCGGCCATAGAAGCGGCGGGGGGTGCGGTTGCCGACGCCGACCTTGAACGCATCAACTTAGCGCGTGTTCTCGCAGATGGGGAGCAACTACACATCTCACGGCGCGGGGAACAGAGCCCTACCACGTCGACTCCTACTTCTCCGACGCCCGGCAATGTGCGCATCAATATAAATACGGCTACGCAAGCCGAGCTAGAGACTCTGCCCGGCATTGGTCCGACCAGGGCGTTGGCCATCATTGCCTATCGCCAGCAGCGGGGACCATTTGCAAACCCAGAGGATTTGATGAACGTCAGTGGAATTGGTGAAAAAACATACGAAGGGCTACAGAACTTGATTCGCGTTCGCTAAAACGCCCTCCATAGACACTCATTCTTGCCCGCGTTGGCGGGCTTTTTTGCTACGAAATTGTGGCTCATCTGCATGAAATGACCACGCCTAGCCATGCTAAGTACAGAGGTGATTGATATGCTCCACAAAGGAAATGTCGTCCGTACCATGGCCGTCGTTCTTACTCTCGTGCTTGTTCTAGTTTTTACCATAGTGCCATTCTGGGCCCGAGCGCAAGCGCCAGGTACTCGCAACCTGCGGCAGGGAGATAGGGGACCAGACGTGACCGAAGTGCAGCGACGTTTGACGCGCTGGGGATACTACTTTGGCCCTATCAGCGGTACTTTTGGTGCCGAGACACTGCGCGGCGTGCACCTATTTCAAAGACGCAATGGCTTGCCAGTAACGGGCATCGTTGGGCCACTCACCTTTGCCGCCCTGGGCATCCCTATGCGACGCGACGTTCCGGCACCTAATCGCACGGCAGCTGTCACTCCGGGAGGCGGGGTTAATCCTAACGACATGCACATGCTGGCTAGGGCCATTTATGGCGAGGCGAGGGGAGAACCCTTTGAAGGGCAAGTAGCGATAGCCGCAGTCATACTGAACCGCGTACGAAGTCAAAAATTCCCAAACACCATCAGTAGCGTAATTTACCAGCCCCTAGCCTTTACCGCAGTTGCAGATGGCCAATTTTATCTTACACCTAGTAGTGAGGCCTACCGCGCGGCCCAATTAGCCATAAATGGTTGGGATCCTAGTGGAGGAGCACTGTACTACTTCAACCCGCGCACTGCTACATCTGCCTGGATCTGGACGCGACCATACATCAAGACCATAGGCCAACATCGCTTTTTGCGGTAAGTGCCGACAAGGGAGGTCATTATTATGCGTAGACTGCCGTGGATTGTCAATGTGCTAGCTGTCGTGCTCGTGGCAGGGAGTCTGTACTGGGGTTTTGGCCAGATGAGAGTTAAGAATCAGCTTTTGACACGTTTAGAAAACACCTACCAGCGGGCATTCAACGATCTGGCCTTTAACTTGGCGGCAATCGATGCCGAGCTTGGCAAAGCTACCGTGGCAGGCTCTGAAGAGCAAGCCATGATTCGCCTGGCTGCAGTCTGGCGACAGGCCTACGTAGCGCAGGCCAATGTAGGACAGGTGCCGCTAGGCGTAGCTAGCTTAGAGAACACCGGGCGATTTCTAGCCCGCATCGGCGACGCCGTTCTCTCAATTGCTTCGCGGGGAACGATGCCGACGCCAGAAGATCGGCAGTTGTTATCTGTATTGCGGACGCAAGCTAGGGAGATGGCCACCGCCATGGCGGCTGTGCAGGCCACGGTGCTAGGAGATAACGTGCGCTGGACAGACTTAGAGATGAAAACCCTGCTAGATCGCGCCCCCCGCGACAGCCAAGTATTGGGGCAATTTCGCGCCTTAGAGGACCAAATTCAGCAGTTCCCCGAAATCACTTTCGGTGAACATGTCAATGTGGCGCGCCCCGCTCCGCTGGCCGTCACCGCAGAGACCATTACTCAGGCTACCGCTCTAGAAAGGGCGCGGCACTTCACCCGCGATATTGGGCATAACTTGCAACTGGTCTCACAAACCGAAGTGCTCGAGGCCGAGTTGCCACACTATAGCTTCATCTTTGCCCACCCTCAAGATGCCAATCGCCACATTGTGGTTGAAGTAGTGCGGAGCGGTGGACGTGTGTTTCAGATGTTTAACGAGCGTGAGCCTCGAGCGGCCACCATGGGCCTAGATGCGGCGGAGCAGAGGGCGCGTAACTTCTTAGCAGAACGCGAGCTAGATACCTTAGAGCTTCTCGGCATAGAAGAAGGCGGGTATAGCGCGATTTTCACGTTCTGCCATGTAGAGGATGGCATCCTCTTTTATCCTGACCTGCTGCGTGTAAGGGTGGCCCTTGATAACGGCGAAATCTTAAGTTACGAGGGCAATGGTCATGTCATGTTCCATCGTGTGCGGGGTAATTTTGTGGACCAAATTGGTGTTACCGAGGCACAGGCCAAACTTAACCCTGAGCTAGGCGTGGTCGCCGTACAACGGGTGGTTATCTTCGACCGTCAGGGAAGGGAAGTACTCTGTTACGAATTTACGGTTGAACGCGGTAAAGATAAATTTCTCATCTTCATCAACGCAGTAACGGGGCGCGAAGAAAACATCGTACGGCTTCTAACTCACCCCCTGCCTATGCTGCCAGCCGGCATTTTTAAGCCCTAAGGCAGGTATACCTCCCCCCCGCACAGAAATAGGGGTGGGGGTGTTTTTTTGAGCGCAGCGATGGGGCTTTGCTTAAGTCTGATCATGGGGATAGTGCTAGGCGTAAGTAGCGTCGGGTGGCTGCTCTTAGCCATAAGCCTTGTTGCGTTCACCATTATCGCCTACTGGGGGCTGCGCCTAGGGCTAGTTATTAGCCTGCTTGTGCCCCTTCTTCTTGGGGGTGGCTACATACGTACATTATACAAAGACGAGCCGCCTACCCTGCCTAGCGCTAGTCACTTCAGCGTACGTGCGCTGCAAGCACCCGTTTTACTAGAGAGCAATATTTACCGCGGCTTAGTGCAAGGAGTAGAAAAAGGGCGGCCTTTTCGTCTGCAGCTCTATGCCAGACAGCCATGGCAAGAGAATCATGTGCTGACTATTTCTGGAGAGCAGAGGCGTCCTTTGCCGCCGCAAAACCCAGGCGAGCTTGACTACGCTTCATTTTTGGAGCGGCAAGGTATTGCGGGCCTATTTTTTGCCGAGAGCTTAACGCTAGAGGCGCGTTTTCGGCCTGGCATCTTGAGCAGAGTGCGCACTTTTGTGCGTAACAATACGGCCCGGCTAGACGCTAAACCACGCGCTCTCGTCCGGGCGCTCATTCTTGGCGATCGAAGCGAACTGCCTGATACCGAGAGCGAGAACTGGCGACGGGCAGGGGTAAGCCACGTCTTGGCCGTGTCGGGTACGCATATTACCATCTTTGCCGGGGCGGGGTACTTCTTGCTGCGGCGTCTAATGGGTTACCGCGCGGCCAATTTTTGGGCAGGCTGCTTGGGTATCGGCTACGCCCTACTCGTCGGGGGTAGCATGTCTGCCACGCGCGCCGCCGCCACATTTGCTTTGGTGGCTCTGGCTAATATTACCTTGCGCAAGCCTATACCCTTGCAGGTGATTACGCTTGTAGGGGCGGCGATGTTACTCGTTTCCCCAGACGCCGTGGCTGATGCCGGGTTTCTCTTGTCTTTTGGCGCCACAGCAGGCTTAATTCTTATGACAGAGACACTTGTCGCCTATGTGCCGGGGCCGAAGTTCCTGCGTTACCTAGGTGCTGCCAGCCTCGCGGCGCAGCTTTTCACCTTGCCGATCATTGTCAATATCTTTCATGCCTGGCCTGTCTACGGCTTGCTAGCCAATCTTATCCTCGTTCCGCTTTCGACGGTACTCCTGTATGTCGGTTTTCTCGTCAGTCTCCTCGGCGGCGTGCCTGTTATCGGCGTCATGTTTGCGCATGCTTTTTCCCTTACCGCAAATCTGGCTTCATGGATCGTAGCGGAGTTCGCTAATTTGCCGTTTGCCACTCTTCACCTCATGGCTATGCCGCCCCTCATGGTGGTCACCTTTTATGCCCTCATGCTAGCGGCGCTCGAAGCACACCGCCGACGGCAGCCATTGGCGGTACCTTTACTGCTCCTTATGGCGATCTTCTTAGCTGGGTTCCCCACCCTTGTGCCTTCGTCAGCCACAACCATCACCTTTCTGGCCGTGGGCAATGCCGACGCTATCCACATTTCGCAAGGAGGTAAGCACTACCTAGTAGATACGGCCACAGAAGAAGCGGGCAGGCGCATTGTCGTGCCTTACCTACGCTCGCAGGGCGTAAATGAAGTCGCCGCCGTTTTTATCTCCCATTCTCACGCTGATCATGTGGGGGGTCTCCCAGTAATTGCCGACGAGTTTAAGGTAGGGGCGGTCTACACGGACGCGAGTATTGGGCGCAGCGCTAGTTCGCGTAAAGAACTTAAGGGCGCCTTGCTCACCGCTTGGCAAGCCGCTACCGCAGGCAGCGATGACCTTGACCCTAATCATCGGTCAGTCGTACTCCTGTTTCAGGAGCGTAATTTTAGAGCACTCTTTACTGGTGACATCGGTATTGACGCCGAAAGGCAGATGATGCCGTGGCCTGGCGAGGTAGAAGTGCTCAAGGTACCCCATCATGGGAGCAATACCTCGTCACACAGCGCCCTGCTGGCCCTAGTATCACCAGATGTAGCTGTGATCACTGTCGGCAGCAATAGACACGGGCACCCTCACCCCGCGGTCGTTTCGCGACTAGAACAGAGTGGCGCCTTCGTGATGCGCACTGACGAATTTGGCGCTGTGCGTATCCGCCTCGCAATCGGGTTTTACCACGTTTATAATTTTCGAGAAGGAAGGTGGCAGCGTGTCCGCACTTACGCACTACCAAGAACTAGTCAAGAGCCTCTCCGCGAGAGAACCGCACTCGTTCTATGTCTTTACCGGCACGGAAGAGTGGTATATTAGTGAGGCCTCGCGGGCAGTTGTAGCTAAGGCCTTCTCTACGCACGATTCTTCGCTCATGAGTTTTAACTTGGTGGATTTAGACGGGGAAGATGCGCAGTTGGCCAGAGTGCGACAAGAAATACAGACCCCGCCCTTTTTTGGCGGTCGCAAAGTGGTGCGCGTACGTCAAGCTAAGTTCTTTAAGCAGAGCAAAAAACAAGAAGGCGAAGACGCCAAGTCTCCGCTTGTTGTCTCCGCCGCTCTCGTCACCCTCATTTGCGAGGATGAGAGTGTGAGCCAGAAGAGTAGTCTCTTTAAGGGGCAACAGGTGCAGTTTGTAGACTTCTCCTTTTCGCGTCGACAAGACGCCCTAGGGGCAGCGCAGGTCATCGTGCGTGAGGAGTTAGCGCGCTCTGCCATGCGCATAGAGAGCTCTGCCGCCACCACGCTACTTGAACTTATCGGTGTCAGCGAAAAGCAGCCCTTTGTGCGCGCCTTGCTGCAAGAGACCAAGAAAATTATGGCCTTTAAGAATTTCTCGGGCACCGTTACCGAGAAGGAGGTCCGTTCTTTGGTGGCGCGTAGCGCCGAGGCTAAGTTGTGGGATGTCACCGATGCCATTACCGCTAAAAATAGTGCCAAAGCCCTCAAGCATGTGCAAGAAATTGTGCAGGATGGGGAGGACCCGCTAGTTATACTTGGTACCCTGGCTAGTTTCTTTCGCCAGGCCCTCTTAGCCCGCGAAATGTTTGAAGACCAGCTGCCTCTTGAAACAGCCATAAGTAACATGGCCAAACTCAATGTGCACAGGTTTGTCGCCGAAAAAGCCTACCGAGCCGCACCTAGTTTCTCTCGCTCGCTCCTAGAGCAGTGGCTGACGAAGTGCTTCACCATTAGCCAAGCGGTTAAGCTAGGCAAAGTGAATGCCATCTTGGCACTCGAAATGCTCATCTGCGAGGCCTGTGCACGATGAGTCCTCCCCGACACGGGGTATTACTGTTTGATCGCATAGCAAAAGGGGTTGCCTCATGTGAGTCAACCCCTAAATCAGCTTGCTTGTCTTACTCTGCAGCTGTCAGCTTGTTAAGCTTAAGCGTCAGGCGAGATTTTTTGCGAGAAGCGGTGTTTCTGTGCAGTACGCCTTTGCGCACGGCTTTATCTAAAGTACTGATGGCAGCGCGCAAGCTTTCGACGGTAGTTAGGTCGTTGAACTTGCGTACGGCTGTGCGCACTGAGCTCTTGACCATGCGGTTGCGCAGGTTGCGCTTAGCGGAAATCTTGATTCTCTTAATGGCAGATTTAGTATTGGCCAATGTTGTTTCACCTCCTCGCAATCAGAGCGGTAGCCAAAAACTGAAGAGACACGTGGTATAGTGACGGATACCACCTTCAGCAGTAGGTTACACTACGAGTGTCCTTCAAATTCTAGCAGAAAAACGTGGAGGTAGCAAGAATGAGTACAGCAATAATTCGCTTTGTCACATCCGCGGCTGTGTTGTGGGTGACGGCTATGCTTTTGCCGGGCGTATCGTCGAGCTTGGTGGGGGCATTCTTGGCTGCTGGCACCATCGCTGTCATTGGATGGCTGGGAGAAAACTTCCTCGGCGACAACGTTTCGCGGCAAAATCGTGGTTTCGTGGGTTTCCTAGTAGCGGCGGGAGTAATTTGGCTAACAGGTCAAATTGTCCCCGAGTTTGATGTAGGCCTACTGGGCGCCTTGCTGGCCTCCTTTGTGATTGGGCTTATTGACATGGTCGTGCCCACATTTATAAGGTGAGGGAGTTTTACTCCGTGCGTACAGACTTGGCCATTGAGTCAGGTCCTGTAGATGAAGAACAGAGTGGCGTAGAGATCACTAGGGAGACTTTTGTAGGGGGCAACATCACCAGAGTAAGAGTCTTAAACGAGCAGGGGGCACAAAGGTTTAACAAGCCTCCTGGCTTGTACATTACCTTAGAGTGCCAGAGCATTGCCGAAGAAGATGCCGATCTTCGCCACGAGGTCAGTCAACAAATCGCCAAGGAGCTTGAAAATTTGTGGCCAATTTCTACGCGGGCAGCGCACAGAGCCGCGACTATACTGGTGGTAGGGCTAGGCAACTGGCATGTCACCCCCGATGCCCTAGGCCCAAAGGTTGTGCAAGAACTGTTAGTAACAAGGCATCTCTTGGAACATGCAGCACAGGGATTAGACGAGGGTCTGCAGTCTGTCTGTGCAATTGCGCCCGGCGTCTTAGGGTTGACAGGCATTGAGACCGGTGAAATTATCCTAGGAATAGTGGAGAAAGTTAGGCCCCACATGGTCATAGCGGTTGATGCCTTGGCCTCGCGCAGTGTAGAGCGAGTGGGCACAACAGTGCAAATGACGGACACTGGTATCAGCCCTGGCTCTGGCATAGGCAATAAGCGCAAAGCGCTAACGCGGGAGACTTTAGGTGTCCCCGTCATTGCGATTGGCGTACCCACTGTAGTCTATGCCGCTACCATCGCCAGAGAGGCTGTGGAGCAAGCCCTAGCGGCCATGGTCGGTCTCAGTCACGCGGAGGGCGCAGGAGCCAGAAGACCTACGCTGAGTAAAGAAATGCGGCAGGATCTTCTGCAAAATATCCTGTCTCCCCATGCGGAGAATCTAGTAGTCACCCCGAAAGAGATCGATTCAATCATTAACAATATGTCCAAGGTGATTGCTGGTGGTCTCAATGCCGGCCTGCATCCTAACTTGTACCTAGGCGAAGCTTTGTCCTAATTTATAGAGAGGGAGGCTCCTCTCTATTTTTTTTGGTCAGTAGTGCGTCCAACCCTCATATATATTTATGGTTAGTGAGGTGGGTGAGGGGGCGATGTGGAGTGCGTTTTTTGCTCGCGGTGGGATTAGGGATATTACTGGCCACGACTCTGTGGTCCTTACGCTTGTCCATGCTGCCAGAAGCCATACCCGTGGCCGCCATCAATGACCCCGAACGCAGCCTCGGCCCATTGCTCCTAGCGTCCGAAAAAGCAGAGACAGCTGGCAGCCTATTCTACATGCTACTGTTTAAGGGAGCTTTGCCTGCCTATGAGGCCCTAGGTGAAGAACCGTTTTGGGTGGAGCTGATCGCCTATTTTTCCGATCGCCTGCGTGCTACCGAGCCCCATCTTATTTTGGCACGTGGCATCCCAGGGCTTCAGGCCGTAACTTTTTCGCCTGCAACTGCACCCCCCGTGACTACGCCGGACATTGACCTGCCGCAACCTGTGGATTTACCTCCCCCGACAGGTTTGCCGCGGCCGCCTGTGGTTGTCATTTACCACACTCATAACAGCGAGTCCTTTGTCCCCGATAGCGGGCAAACCCATATTTATGACAACCCCGACAAGACCATTGTGGCCGTGGGGCGAGAGCTCGCGCGCCAACTAGAGAGACTAGGAGCATCAGTTATACATTCCGCTCGCGACCATGTGCGACAAGCCTTCGATCAGTCTTACACGCGCTCCTTAGAGACGGTGAATGAGATTCTCGCCGCATACGACAACATTGACTATGTGTTCGATGTGCACCGCGATGCCCTGCCACGCAGGCTTACGACCACAACCATTGACGGCCAGAGTGTCGCCCGGGTTTACATCGTAGTAGGGGGCAATGAGGCCTTAGGACATCTACATTGGCGCCGAAATTATGCCTTCGCCATGCGGCTGCAAAGTAAGCTCGCCGAGCTGTACCCCGGGTTTTCGCGGGGGATACTGCTGCGCGAGTTTGGGCGTTTTAATCAGCATTTGCACCCGCACTCCTTGCTTATAGAAATTGGCGGGCATGAGAACTCGCTCGACGAGGCGCTGCGCGCCACCGAACACTTGGCGCGGGTCATTATGGCCCTCGATGCCGAACGAGTAAGACCAGAGCGCTAGAATGTGATATAATGACGTGAAGCGCGATGGTTGCGCTATTTTTCTATACGGAGAGAGTGCAGTGCAGGATAGAATTCGCAATTTTTGTATCATCGCACACATCGATCACGGCAAGTCTACCTTGGCTGACCGCTTGATCGAGACTACCGGCACGCTGTCGCAGCGGGAAATGACCGAGCAAGTTCTCGACAACATGGACTTAGAGCGAGAGCGGGGCATTACGATTAAGTTGCAGGCCGTGCGACTTATTTATAACGCCCAAGATGGGCAGGAGTACATGCTTAACTTAATCGATACACCTGGGCACGTGGACTTCTCTTATGAAGTCTCACGTTCTTTGGCCGCCTGTGAAGGTGCGCTGCTCGTGGTCGATGCGGTGCAAGGCATTGAGGCCCAGACTCTAGCCAATGTCTACTTAGCGATAGAAAATAATCTCACGATTATTCCTGTCATCAACAAAATTGACCTACCTTCTGCCGACCCCGAACGGGTGCGCAAAGAGATCGAAGACGTTATCGGTATCGCTACCGATAACGCCATTCTCTGTTCAGCAAAAGAAGGCATCGGCATTGCCGAGATACTAGAGGCCGTAGTGCGTGATATTCCACCCCCCCAGGGTGATATCAACGCACCCCTGCAAGCCCTAATTTTTGACTCCCACTACGACTCGTACCGTGGGGTTATCAGTTATGTGCGCGTAGTTAATGGCAGCATTAAAAAGGGACAAAAAATACTCATGATGGCCACCGACCGCGAGTTTGAGGTGGATGATGTGGGGGTTTTCACCCCCCCGCGTATTCCTGTTAAAGAGCTTGCACCCGGCATGGTCGGGTACTGCATTGCCGGCATTAAGAATGTTAAAGATACGCGCGTTGGCGACACCATCACCAATGCCGTGAACCCAGCCCTAGTGCCTTTGCCTGGGTATCGTAAGAACACGCCCATGGTTTTCTGCGGTCTCTACCCCACAGAGAACAACCAGTACGAAGACCTTAAAGATGCGCTCGATAAGTTAAAGCTCAACGATTCCTCCCTCATTTACGAACCCGAAACCTCAGAAGCCCTAGGGTTTGGCTTTCGCTGTGGTTTCTTGGGGCTCTTGCACATGGAAGTGATACAAGAGCGCTTAGAGCGTGAGTACCAGCTAGACCTCATCACTACAGCCCCTAACACCATCTACCGCATTGTGACCACGGCAGATGAAGTGAAGTTTATCGATAACCCGGCCCATCTACCCCCGAGCAATAAAATACTCACCACGGAGGAGCCCATTGTCAAGGCTAGCATCATTGTGCCAGAGGAGTACATCGGCACCATGATGGAGCTCTGCCAAGGCCGCCGCGGCGTCTTTAAGAATATGGAGTTCCTCGACACGACGCGAGTGGTGCTGACCTACGAGTTGCCGCTCTCAGAAATCCTTTATGACTTTTTCGACCAACTGAAGTCGCGTTCGCGTGGTTACGCTTCGTTAGACTACGAGGTGATCGGCTACCAAGAGTCCGATTTAGTTAAACTAGACATCCTGCTTAATGGTGAAGTGGTCGATGCGCTATCGTGCATCGTGCATTCCGACCGTGCCGTGCATAAGGGCCGCATTTTGACAGAGAAGTTGCGCAAGATTATTCCGCGTCAAATGTTTGACATCCCTATCCAAGCCGCCATCGGGGCAAAAATTGTCGCCCGCGAAACGGTCAAAGCCATGCGTAAAGACGTACTAGCCAAGTGTTACGGTGGCGATATCAGCCGCAAGCGTAAGCTCCTAGAAAAGCAAAAAGAAGGCAAGAAGCGCATGAAAAATGTCGGCAATGTAGAGATTCCACAAGAAGCCTTCATGGCCATTCTTAAGGTGGATGATGAATAGTGCTCGGGCTGTATGTCCATGTGCCCTTCTGTCTAAGTAAGTGCCATTACTGCGATTTCTACTCGCTTAAGCACAGTGCCCCCGCGGAAGAAGCCTATGTGAGCGCCCTGCTACAAGAAGTAGCCCTTAAGGGTCAGCTGTGGGGAGGGTCGGCACAGACCCTCTACTTTGGGGGCGGCACGCCGAGCACGCTCGGTCTAAACTCCCTGGCTCTAATTCTAAAAGCTTTCGACCGCTACTTTCCGCGCGCGACCGCTAGTGAAGTAACTTATGAAGTTAACCCAGGCACGGTGCAGGCAGGCGATTTTGTCAGGCTGCGTAGCCTCGGCATAAACCGTATCAGTATCGGGCTGCAATCGCATCTAGATAGTCACCTACACATGCTCGGCCGCCCGCACACCCTGGCTGATTTTCACAGCGCAGTGCAAGGAATAAAGGCGGCCGGGTTCGACAATTTTAGCGTAGACGCCCTCTACGGCCTCCCCTTACAGACGGTGAGCGATTACTTGGCCACTCTAGACTGCCTTGTGGCCACAGGGGCCACCCACATTTCGGCCTATGCCCTGCAGATTGAGAGCGGTACGCAGTTTGCGCAGCTTAAAGAGCAAGGCAGACTGGTCCCAAGTGGCGAGGACGAGGTCGCCGACATGATGCTGGCCGGACGAGATTTCCTTCGCGCGAGAGGCTTCGTGCATTACGAAATCAGTAATTTTGCTCGCCCTGGGTACGAAAGTAAGCACAACCGCCTCTACTGGCAAAATCGCGAATACCTAGGGTTTGGACCGTCAGCCGCCAGCTTCATCGGCAGGCGGCGGTTTGCTAATATAGCTGATATCGAGGGTTACTGCCACAGACTCAAGCAGGGGATGCTTGCCACCGCATCCTGCGAAAAACTGACTAAGTCTCTCGAAATGGCCGAAACAATGATCCTCGGGCTGCGTATGCTAGAAGAAGGGGTCAAGCGCAGAGATTTCGCACAGCGCTTTGGGCCTGACCCCCTAGATTACTACGGCGAGCAGCTTGCACCCTGTGTCAGGCAAGGGCTACTGCATGTTGACGACATAGCCTTGCGCCTTACAGCCAAGGGTTTTCCCCTTGCCAGTCAAGTTCAAATGGCTTTCCTGCTCTGACTCTTGACAAAGAGTTCGGCCTAGTGGTATTTTTGTACTATACCGTTAGCACTCCCACCTGATGAGTGCTAACAAGATAATGGGGTGGTGGTGATGCTAGACGAGCGCAAGCGGCAGGTGCTGTTTGCTATAGTGCGCGACTACATTCAAACTGCTGAGCCTGTCGGCTCAAGAACCATCGCTCGCCGTTACTCTTTTGGTATCGGCGCGGCAACAATTCGCAACGAAATGGCTGACCTTGAGGAGTTAGGTTATCTTGAGCAGCCTCATACATCTGCAGGTCGCATTCCCTCAGACAGGGGCTATCGGTGCTACGTCGACTCTCTGGCGGAACTGCCGGAGCTTACTGCCGCAGAAGCCTCCCTTGTTAAGAGGCATTTTAGCGGTAGACTGCGCGGGCAAGAAATCGTCCTAGAGGCGGCAGCGCGACTTCTCTCCTCTATCACTAACTATACTTCTATAGTTATTGGGCCCTCTCCTGTACAAACTAAGCTCAAGGTCATGCAGGTAGTTCCCTTGAACGACCACAGCGCCGTACTCATGATCGTGGCTGACAATGGCTTCGTCGCTAATGAAGTAATTATGCTGCCTCCGGGTATCTCCGCTGAAGACCTCAGTGAAATTTGCCGGTTCATAACCGCTAAGTATCGCGGCTACGCCATTGATCGACTGCACGACTTTGACTTTCGCACGGGGGCCGGCGATTTTGCGCTCGGCGCATCAGCCTTCGAGCAGGCCATGGACAGTCTAATCGCGAGCCTAGAGCGCCATGAAGGCGAGCGCGTAGTGCTAGGCGGGGCCACTAACATTCTTAATCAACGTGAGTTCAAGGATGTTAGCAAGTTGCGAGAGATACTCAAAGTTCTCGAGATGCAAGAGCAAGTTTTTAAGCTGGTCACCACAGCCGCTGCTAATCCGCTTTCGATCAGTATCGGCGCCGAGAATGCACTCGAGGCCATGCGCGATTGTTCGCTTATTACCGCAAGCTACACCATCGCCGGTGAGGGTGTAGGGCACATCAGCATCCTAGGGCCTACGCGCATGGAGTATCCGCGGGTTATCGCACTTCTTAATTATGTAAGCAAAGTTATTGGTCAAGGCTAATTCTTTAGGGAATCAAAAAGGGGTGTAGCATATTGGAGCAACAAAACAATCAAGAGACGGAGCAACCAGTAAAGGAACAACCCTCAGTGCAGGAACTCGAGTCTAGGCTGCTGCGCCTGCAAGCCGACATGGAAAATATGCGGCGGCGTCATCAGCGCGAGAAAGAAGATTTGTGGGAAGTCGTAGCGGCAGATCTTTTATGTCAGCTGCTACCAACGATGGATAGCTTTGATCGTGCCATAAAAGTCCTACCCACGGGTGATTGGACACAGGGCATGGTCATGGTACATAAGCAATTTCAAGAGGTTCTCGCTCGGGTAGGGCTTACGCCTGTCGACTGTGCTTGCGCATTTGATCCGCAGTACCATGAGGCCGTGGCCATTGATGAGGACCCCACATCCCCCGAAAACACCATCACCGCTGAGCTAGAGCGTGGCTACAAGCTCAGGGGCCGAGTTTTAAGACCAAGCAAAGTAAGAGTTTCAGTTGGAGGTATGAGCAATGAGTAAGATTATTGGCATCGATTTAGGCACAACTAATTCCGTAGTCAGCTACCTTGAGGGCGGCGAACCTGTCGTCCTACCCAATACCGAGGGCAGCAGGCTGACACCATCCGTAGTCGGTTTCTCTAAGAGCGGTGAGCTCCTCGTGGGGGCCATCGCCAAGCGTCAGGCCATCAGCAACCCCGACCGCACCATCAGCTCCATCAAGCGGCAAATGGGCACGAACCATAAAGTAAAAGTAGACGGCAAGGAATATACGCCGCAAGAAATTTCGGCCATGATTTTGCGTAAGCTCAAGCAAGATGCCGAGGCTTACCTGGGCACGACCATCGAAAAAGCCATTATCACGGTCCCTGCTTACTTTACCGACAGCCAAAGGCAAGCCACAAAAGATGCGGGCACCATTGCCGGGCTTGAGGTTATGCGCATTATCAACGAGCCGACCGCAGCGGCCCTAGCCTATGGCCTAGATAAGGGTCAAGACCACACCATACTCGTCTTCGACTTAGGCGGTGGCACTTTCGATGTCTCTATTTTAGAACTAGGTGACGGACTCTTTGAGGTGAAAGCTACCTCTGGCAATAACAGGCTAGGTGGCGATGACTTCGATCAACGTCTGCTCGATCACCTAGTCAAAGAATTCAAGAAGACCGCGGGCCTAGACCTTTCTAAGGACCGCGTGGCCGTGCAGCGCCTACGCGAAGCGGCCGAGAAGGCTAAAATTGAGTTGTCCACCTTGCAACAGACCAATATCAACCTGCCCTTTATCACCATGGATGCTGAAGGCCCCAAACATTTAGACATTACCGTCACACGGGCTAAGTTCGATGAACTGACCGAAGATCTTGTCGAGCTCACCATGGGTCCCGCACGCCGCGCCTTGCAGGATTCTGGCCTTGAGCCGCATCAAATCGATAAAGTTATCTTGGTCGGGGGCTCTACCCGCATCCCTGCTGTACAAGAGGCTGTGCGCCGCTTAATCGGCAAAGACCCGCACAAAGGGGTAAACCCCGACGAAGTGGTAGCTCTAGGTGCGGCCATTCAGGGGGGCGTACTGTCAGGTGATGTCAAGAACGTCGTCTTGCTTGACGTAACGCCGCTATCTCTCGGCATCGAAACTCTAGGTGGGGTGCTGACTAAGCTTATCGAGCGCAACACCACCATTCCCACCTCTAAGAGCCAGACATTTTCTACCGCTGCCGATCATCAAACCTCAGTTGAGATTCATGTGCTGCAGGGCGAGCGGGCCATGGCCGCCGACAATGTCACCCTAGGGCGCTTCACTCTCGATGGCATTCCGCCGGCACCGCGGGGTATTCCCAAGATCGAAGTCACCTTCGATATTGACGTCAATGGTATAGTCAATGTTAAGGCTAAGGACATGGCCACCAGCAAGGAGCAGCGCATCAGTATTACCTCGAGCATCGGCCTCTCGGATCACGACATTGACCGCATGGTTAAGGACGCCGAGAAGCACGCCGCAGAGGACCAAAAGCGCAGAGAGCTCGTTGAGGCCAAGAATCAGGCCGAGCAGTTGGCCTACTCCGCCGAGAAGACCCTAAAAGACCTTGGTGACAAAGCACCAGAAGATAAAGCCGCGGCCGTCACGAGCGCCGTCGCCGAAGCTCGCACCGCCATTGCCTCTGGCGATATCAACAAAATAAAAGAAGCGACAGAGACGCTGACCAAGCTCGTCGACGAGCTGGCTACTCTCATGTACAATCAGTCGCAAGCCGAGGCAAGTGAGGCCAAGAGCGGTGAACAACAGGGCGACGACACTATCGATGCCGATTTCTACGATGTAGATAAGAAGTAGTAATTAATACTAGGGGGTTTCGCTAAACCCCCTTCTTTTAGATTTTAGGGGGGGTCGCACGATGGCCAAGCGAGACTACTATGAAGTACTAGGCATTCCTAGGTCAGCTGAAGAAACAGAAATCAAAAAAGCCTACCGCAAGTTAGCGCGGCAGTACCATCCTGATGTCAACCCCGATGATTCCTCTGCCGCCGAAAAGTTCAAAGAAGTAACTGAGGCCTACGAAATTTTAAGCGATAACGACAAGCGGGCCACCTACGATCGCCACGGGCATGCGGCCTTTGAGCAGGGCGGCGGGCAGGGCCCCTTTGGCGGTGGCTTCACGGGGGACTTTAGTGGTTTTGGTGGCATGGACGACATCATGGACATGATGTTTGGCGGGGGCATGCGTCGACAGCGCACAGGGCCAGAAAAGGGCCCCGACTTGCAGTATGAGCTCGAGATCGATTTTGTCGATGCCGCTTTAGGCAAAGAAGTAGAACTTGAGATTCCCCGCACCGAAGCCTGTGATACTTGTAACGGCAGTGGCGCAAAGCCTGGCACTAAGCCCGAAACCTGTGCCACTTGCAAGGGTTCAGGTCAGGTGAGTTTTGCGCAGAACACCATATTGGGGCGCATAAATTCGGTGCGCACTTGCGACCGTTGCCACGGTACCGGCAAGATTATTAGCTCACCCTGTGCTACCTGCGCTGGCAGGGGAGCCGTGCGCAGGCGTCGCAAAGTGGCCGTTAAGATTCCGCCTGGGGTAGATACGGGCACACGTCTGCGCCTGAGCGGCGAGGGTGAGGCTGGTCAGCGTGGCGGCCCGCCCGGCGATCTCTTTGTGTTGCTGCGTGTGCGTGCACACCCTGTTTTTAGGCGCCAGGGCGCAGATTTACTCCTCGATGTCCATATCTCCTTCCCTAAGGCTGCCCTAGGGGGCAAAACTCAAGTTAAGATTATTGGCGATGAACTGGTCGAAGTTGCCATTGCCCCAGGTACGCAGAGCGGTGCGGTTTTGCGCCAGAAGGGCAAGGGGCTCACTAAGCTTGGTAGCGTCTACAAGGGAGACTTAGTGGTGACCATCGTGGTAGATACACCCAAAAAATTGTCTAGCAAAGAAAAAGATCTCCTAAAACAGCTGGCAGAAGCGATGGGCGAGGTCGTTGACGATAAGGGAATCTTAGGTCGGGTGCGAGACGCATTACGCTAGGAGGTCAGCTGATGAAGTGGATGGAGATTACCGTTGTGACGAGCCAAGAGGCCAAAGAAGCGGTGGCAGACGTCTTTTACCGGGCCGGCGCTAATGGCGTCGTGGTCGAAGATGCCTCGCTACCCATTTTGGCAGATGATGTGGAGGATTATTCTCTCATCTCTGTGCCCGACATCCCCTTAGAAGAGGTACGGGTTACGGCCTACTTGCCCCTCTTGGAGGTGACGCCAGGCTTCGTTGAGGAAATACGCTTGGCCGTGGCGGCCCTAGCCGACTTTGGTCTTGACCCTAGTCCGGCAGAAGTCCTTATTAACGAAGTAGCCGAAGAAGATTGGGCTACAGCCTGGAAGCAGTACTACCAGCCGATCATTGTGGGGGAGAAACTGGTCATCAAACCATCCTGGGATACCTTTGTCCCTAGCGGAAACCCCGCTATTGTCGATTTAGATCCTGGTATGGCCTTTGGTACCGGTAATCACGCGACCACCATGATGTGCCTCGAGTTTTTACACGAAGAAGACTTAGCCGGTAAGCGGGTGCTAGACATGGGGTGCGGTTCCGGCATTCTGTCGCTGGCAGCGGCAAAACTAGGTGCAAAATCTGTGCTCGCCTTAGACTACGACCCTCTGGCGGTCAAGGTGGCACTTGAAAACGTCCTACACAACAAGCTGCAATCGAGAATAGAGGTCAAAGAGAGCGACCTTTTCGCTGCCGCGCGGGGCACCTATGATCTAGTCGTCGCCAATATTATTGCGCGCGTAGTAGTCGACCTCATAGCGTCGCTTGAGAAGTACCTGGCTCCGAATGGTGTTTTCTTGGCCTCTGGCATTATACGCGACAAATTAGAGGCCGTGTTGTCAGCGCTTGACGCGCATGGCTTCAAGGTGCGTAGCGTGTCCGAGCAGGGCGAGTGGGTAGCTCTCACTGCCATACGCAAGGCTAACTAGTATGCCGCGCTTTGTTTTTGCAGCTACAGAGGTTGGCAAGGGCAAAATTACGGGCGACGAAGCTCACCATGTGCTCAGGGTGCACCGCCACAAGGTGGGTGACACCATTGCTGTCGCCGACGGTAGTGCACTCTATGTTGCCAGAATCAGCGCGGTCGAAGGCGGAGAAGTGTGGCTCGACTTAGGTGAAGCCATGCCAAGCAAAGAGTCACCGCTACGGGTTACGCTCTACCAAGGGCTCCTCAAGGCCGATCTCTTTGATTACACCATCGTCAAGGCCGTAGAACTTGGCGTGCATAGCATCGTGCCGCTACTGTGCGAGCGTACAGTAGTACGCTTGACGCAGGCTAAAGCGCATGAGAAAGTGTCGCGCTGGCAACGCCTAGCCGCCGAGGCCGCCAAGCAATGCGGACGGGCTGTAGTACCCATAGTACACCCGCCTCTGCCTCTGCCAGAGGCCTGGCACAACGAGACCGCTTCTCTTAAGCTTATCGCTTACGAGGGTGGGGGGCACCCCCTCAAAGAAGCCTTAAGGGGGCCGGGTGCTCACTCCTCCGTGGCCTGTGTGATCGGGACCGAGGGGGGTTTTTCAACGGAAGAAGTAGCAATGGCGAAGCATTATGGGTTTTTGCCTGTTACATTGGGCCCGCGTATATTACGCGCGGAGACGGCGCCGCTGGCGTTGTTGTCAGTAATCATGTATGAATTAGGAGATTTGGGCTAAATGTTGACAGTAGGGTTTTATACCTTGGGCTGCAAGGTCAATCAACAGGAGACGAGCGCCCTGGCCGCCAAATTTAAGGCCGCTCTCTTTCGCGAGGTCGACTTTGCCTCACCCGCAGACATCTATGTTATAAATACTTGTGTTGTCACGAGCCAGGCCGAGCGCAAATCGCGAGCACTAGCGAAGCGACAAAAAAAGAAACACCCCACGGCCTTTGTTGTGTTGGCGGGGTGTTTTCCGCAAGTAGCCCGAGATAAGGCCGCGGCTTTAGGCATGGAACTAGTAGTCGGCAGCAATGACAAAGGTCGCATAGTCGAGCTGGTCAAAGAAGCTCTGGCCGAAAGGCCGCAGCAAGTGCATATCACGCCCTGGAGCGCAAACACTGCCTTTGAAGTTGTCGCTGAAGAATATAGTACCGACCGCGCTCGTGCCACTCTCAAAGTGCAGGATGGCTGCGAGCAGTACTGCGCCTACTGCATTATTCCTTACGCGCGCGGGCCCGAGCGCTCGCTGCCCTTAAACGCGGTGCAAAAGCAGGCCGAGGCGCTCCTACAACAGGGTTATAAAGAGATTATCTTGAGCGGCATCCATCTCGGAGCCTACGGGCGTGACCTCACCCCAGAGCTATCTTTAGCCACGCTTGCCGAAACCCTCGCTAAATTGCCCGGCCTAGTCCGGCTCCGCCTAGGCTCGGTAGAACCCACCGATGTAACTACAGAGCTCATAACTACCCTTGCCAGGCACGAAAATATCTGTCGCCATCTGCATATTCCGCTACAGAGCGGCAGCACAACCGTGCTAGGGCGTATGGGTCGCCCTTACACCACTGCAGGTTTTAGCGCGATCACTAGCTCTCTGCGGCAACTCCTACCCGACATAGGTATAACGAGCGACGTCATTGTGGGTTTCCCTGGCGAAACAGTCGCAGAGCACGAGGAGTCTCTCGCCTTCGTCAAAGCTATGGAGTTCGCGCGAGTACATGTCTTTCGCTATTCACGTCGGCCGGGTACTAGGGCCGCCGAAATGAAGGAGCAAATCCTAGACAGTGTTAAAGACGCTCGCTATGAGGCCATGCAGGCCCTAACGTGCGCCGGGCAGGAGAGCTTTCACGCATCTCATCTAGGAAAAACGGTCGCCGTCTTGGTCGAAAACGAGCCGGGCGAACTTCGCCTAGGCCATACATCCTCCTATCTTAAAGTCGCCTTCCCCGGGCCGAGCGAGCTAATGGGGGAAGTGGTGTCCGTAAAAGTGCTAGGTACTACCCCAGACGGTGTCTACGGCGAGGTTGCCAAGTAAGCTCAGTAATTCGAAAGGTGTGAGAAGATATGCCCTGTCTTTTTTGCCGCATCATTGCTAAAGAGCTACCTGCCAAAGTTCTCTACGAAGACGATTACGTTCTCGCCATTGCCGATATAAACCCTGTTGCCCCAGTGCACATTTTAATCATGCCCAAAAAACATATTGCCCGCATTGACTCGCCCGAAGCCATCGACTGCACTTCTGCACTTTTCTCTGCCGTTAAACAGCTCGTCGCACTCCACAATCTCAGCGACCCCGGTTTTCGCGTCGTAACTAACGCCGGCCACGCCGGTGGGCAGAGTGTAGACCACCTGCACCTACACCTCCTAGGCGGCCGCCAACTCACCTGGCCCCCCGGCTAAAAACGCCGCGATAGCGGGGACGGTTCTTTTTGTCGCTTCCCAAGTTGTTTTAAGCCCATTCTAATTGCGTACAGTTGACAACAAGCAGCCCATAAGCTACTATACTCTTGAGGTGAGTTGACAATGGTTAGCAGCAACCTGCTTTCAGCACACGAGTTGGCGAAGGAGCTTAATCTGTCTGTCGAGACCATCTGGAGGTACACGCGAGAGAAGACCATACCAGTAGTCGAGTTGGGTTTTCGTCAGTACCGTTACCGCTTGGCTGATGTTCTAAGCACCCTGTCAGGCGCGGTTAGGGAGCGCAGCGAAGAGTACCAAGAGAGCCCCCCCAAGAAACTCACCTACGACGACTACTGCGCCCTCCCCGAAGAGCCAGGTTTGCGCTGCGAAGTGTTCGATGGCGTCCTAGTGAAGGAGCCCTCGCCAAGTTGGCAGCATCAGCGCGTGTCGCGGCGTCTGCAGCGCATATTAGAGGACTATTTCTGGGCCATTGACCCTACAGGCGAAGTAGTAGATGCTCCTTTAGACCTCACTTTAGGTCAGTACACCGTTGTGCAGCCCGATCTTTTCTATGTGTCTTCACAGCAAAAGGAGATTATAAAGCCAGAAAGGGTAGATGGCACTCCCGCGCTCGTCGTAGAAATACTCTCGCCATCTACCGGCCGCAAGGACAGGCTGCAGAAGATGCGCCTCTACCAGCGCGCAGGTGTCGAGCACTACTGGCTTGTAGACCCCGAGGGCAAGATGTTCGAATCCTACCAGCTCACAAACAGCATCTATGCCCTTGTCGCCAGTGGCATGGATGACGAGGAGCTAGAGCACCCCGCTTTCGCGGGCCTAAAGATCCCCCTTTCCGCGCTGTGGTAGATCCCTAGCGACAGAGGGCCGGTTACGACAAAGGGGACGGTTCTAAAAGCGACAAAGGGGACGGTTCTAAAAGGGTCCAATCGGAAGTTTTGCGGCAAAAAGGCCTAAATTCCGTTATTTAGACGAAACTAGGCCTTGCATATAACTCCGCAAAATTTTCGATTGCCCAGAAGAACGAAGTC
>Ga0208101_10036_pt1 | contig 25323 bp, 20 predicted proteins | sample Subbioug_CSW11AC_FD_184823 | JGI IMG/M metagenome (GOLD analysis project Ga0208101, IMG submission 184823) | Serpentinite rock and fluid subsurface biosphere microbial communities from McLaughlin Reserve, California, USA - CR12Aug_CSW11AC (SPAdes) | ecosystem: Environmental > Terrestrial > Deep...
CCATTCCCGCAGAATTTGCCATGGACGAGGCGGAAATAGCGCGGGCTATCGACAGCGCGCTACGCGAAGCAGAGGTGCGTGGCATAAGGGGCAAAGAAGCCACCCCCTTCTTACTCTCCCAAGTCACGGAACTCACGGGTGGCCAGAGTCTTACCGCCAATATGGCCTTGATCTACCATAATGCCGCGGTCGGGGCCCAAATTGCCGCTGAATTAGCCACACTGAGTTCGCTGCGACAAAAAGAACCGTCCCTTTTGTCGGAAGTTGAAGCATATATTGAGATCCCCAAGGGTAGCACCAACAAGTATGAGTATGATACCGAGCGCAACACTTTTTTCCTCGACCGGGCACTCTTCTCGCCCATGCATTATCCCGCAGAGTACGGCTTTATCCCTGAAACATTGGCTGACGATGGGGATCCGATGGATATTATGGTCCTGATGATGAATCCTACCTTTCCGGGCTGTGTAATCAGAGCACGCGTTATTGGCATGTTTCTCATGGAGGATGATAAGGGTGCGGATGTCAAGGTAATCTGTGTCCCTGTCAATGACCCCCGATTCACGGAGATAACTCAGATCTCGCACATGGGCTCACACCTCAAAAAGGAGTTTGAACACTTTTTTTCGCAGTACAAGCAACTAGAGGGCAAAACCGTAACCGTGCATGGCTGGGCCGACCGCGAGCACGCCATAGCCGAGATTGAGCGAGCTCGCACCACCTACGCCGCACTACAGCTTACTAAGTAATGCACCTATAACTTAGCACTCGCCGCTGTACGGGATCGACCGCAGAACATCAACTGCGACTAACAGAACTACACCTTTTGTCAAAGTCGACTAAGGCGTCGCGAAAACACCCAAAGGGAGGACTGACCAGCCCTGCCCCAACTTGTCCGACGCCCGGCTCCTTATGCGCCATGCCCGTGTTGATGATGGGCAAGACCCCGGTTTCCACAACCTTGATGATGTCTATACCGAGGGGAGTGGCCCTAAAGTCTAGTGCGGGGAGGGTAAAGGCACCGTTCTCGCCGTGGCAAATTTCATGCATTTGCAGGGAGTAGTTTAGAGCATCTTGCACGCTGCCGCCCACAAATTTGACGATGGCCGGTGCGCCACCCATGGCAAAACCACCGATGCCCATGGTCTCGGTAATGGCGCTGTCGCCGATATCTGGCGCAGCGTCTTCTTTGCTGTACCCAGGAAAAAGCAGGCCTTTAATATAGTTGGCAGGCCCAGTAAACCACTTGTCGGAACTGCTTATTTTTATGCCGAACTCATAGCCGTTGCGCGCCATAATGGTGACTATGCTCGCCATAGGTACACCATGACCCGCCTGCAGTGTCAGCTTGCAGTAGGGCATGGACAAGTTAAGAAAGTAATGGTCATTGGCCTTGATAAACTCGAGGACGGCTTGTTTTTGCAGAAGGGGGAAATCGGTTCGCAGTACCCACCCCATAATCTCGCGCAAAAATAAGCTGCCTGCCGCTTTATTGCGATTATGGCACTCATCGCCCATGTGCAGTGCCTGCGCAATAATGCCCCCTACGTCGATGCCCCCCGAGAGAGCTAGAGCCTGGTCGAGAACGGGTGCGAACTCTTTTTCAATCCACCCCAGTCTCGCTAAGACCTCTTCGCTGTAAGCCCCATAGCGCAGCACCTTGCCTAGCCCTTCGTTTACGGTGCAGTAGGCATAATTGCCATGCACTGGGTCATGCAAGACATGTACGGGCATGGAGGGCGAAATAATGCCCGCCATCGGCCCTACCGCCCCGTGCTCATGGCAGGGGGCAAAACGCACCCCGCCACTTTTGGCGAGATTAGCCGCCTCGTCTTTGTCTTTAGCCCAGCCCTCGTAAACTAAGGCCCCTATAATAGCACCACGCATAGGCCCCGCCATGTTCTTCCAGTCAACTGGTGGCCCAGCATGTAAAATAGTCCGCTCGCCCAAGCTTAGGACCACCTCGCGAGCGCGTTTGACACCGACTAACCGGCCTATCGCCGCCTTAACATGGCGCAGCACCTCGTCGTTGGCGCTCTCGATCTCCGCTCTATGCTGCGCCAGGCGTGATAATACCGCCAACAGTTCGACATCGCCCTCGGCGGGTGGTCGCCAGTCCAAGTGCACATGGGGAACCCCCTGTAGCCGCAAATCTGCGTTAAAGGCGGGAGTACCAACATTGATGACTTTGAGTGTTTGTCCCAGTAAACTTTGCTGCCCCATCTAAACTCCCCCCGCCACTATTTTACAGGCCAGTTCGGCAGCCTGAGCAGTACTCGTAGCCGTTAGCACCCCAGCCGACTCTAGCTTCTTGCACTGTGCGTCATAACCCTGCTTGTCGAGGTCGGTGCCGCAAACATAGCCGACTACAGCCAGATGCCTGCCACTTTGCGCGGCTATTTCCCGGGCAATATGAAGCGTGGGCAACGTCACGCCCACTGGGTCTGCATGCGAGCCGTACCCTAGCACAAAATCTAGGATGAGCACGGCTACTTCGGGGTCACTGGCCTCTTGCAAGATGCGCTCTAACCTGATGCTAGGGTCAATCATGGGGTGGGGTCTACCCTGCGTGAAGATGTCATCGCCTAGGTCTATAAAACAATGCCCACTGCTCACCAGGGGATTCAACAGTTTTTCATTGTCACGCTTAGCCACATTACTAAACACAGGCTGCACGCGAGCACGAGAGAGCATAAGCGCCTCCGCACAGAGCGTCCCCCCACAGTAAAGGCCGCGTATAAAGCGCTGCGTGGGCATTAACTTGCGACCTTCTTCCCTGGCGAGCGCAGCAAAGAGACTGTTATCAACGCCCTCGCCCCGAGCCCGCGCCCCGGCCAAGCCAAGCGCTGCTTTCGCTGCTCCCTCGAGAGTCGCGACAAAATGCCATCGCGCTTCTAGATTCTCTACCGGCTCGCCATCCAAGAAACAAACTACTACCGGCTTCTCTACGCCAACGAGAGCCTCTAGAATAGCCCCCTGCACCTCGCGCGCTGGCGGCTTAGAAAGGAGCACTACGACCAGAGTCGCGGCATCCTCCGCTAACGCCCTAATGCCTGCGAGCATCATCAGCCCGCCCACGTCACCGCTCAAATCGCGTCCACCCACTCCTATAGCTTGCGAAATGCCGCCGCCTAGGCGATGAATGAGCACGCTTACCTCCTGCAGGCCTGTCCCCGAGGCCGCCACCAAGCCAATGTTTCCCGCCCGCACACGGTTGGCAAAGCACAGCCCCACACCATTAATAATCGCTGTGCCGCAGTCCGGTCCCATGAGCAGCAAACCTTTCTCTTTCGCTAGCGCCTTGAGCCGCACCTCTTCTGGCACGGAAACATTATCGCTAAAGATCATGACATTTAAGCCTTGTCGCAAGGCCAACTCTGCTTCCCGGGCCGCATACTCCCCTGGGGTGGAGATAACAACGAGGTTAGCGTCAAATTGTCGCAGTGCACTACTAATGGTCGCCGGGCTGATACCCTGCCCCTTTCTCTCTTGCTTGCCGCCACCCTTAAGTGCATTCTCAAGCTGCGCCACAATAGACGGGCTAGGCACCTTGGTGGTAACACCGATAACGCAGTCGTTAGCTGAGGCGGCACGAAGCTCAGTCGAGTCAAAACCCCTCTCCACTAGCATGGTTTTATTCATCGCTGTGGCCATGAGCATGACTACCAGTTCGGCCCCAGTCTCCTCTTTTACTTTGGCAGCGACAGACATCAGGGTCACTGAATCGAAGTACTCATTTCGCAACACTTTTAGATATACAGGCATGTAGCGACCTCCCACTCTTGTGCTTGGCGCCCTTGCGCAATATTCAGACGACCAACTAGTTCTAGACTAGGGGGGCAAAATCCTTCGCCTCATTAAAAAAGCAACATCCTCCCGTAGGGAGGATGTTGCTCTAGTTCTTTAGGCAGTAACTTTTTGTAGGTACTCATCGTAGGTACCGCGTAAATCCAAAAGGCCTTGCGGTGTAATCTCTAGAATGCGATTGGCAATGGTTTGCAAGAGCTGATGATCATGCGAAGTCATAAGAATGTTGCCGTTATAATCTGTCAAGCCATTATTTAAGGCCGTGATGGCTTCTAGATCAAGGTGATTGGTCGGGTGGTCAAACAGCAGCAAGTTCGGATTAATTATCATCATCTTAGCCAGCATCAGGCGCACCTTCTCGCCCCCCGACAGCACCTTAACCTGCTTCTCGCCGTCCTCGCCAGAAAACAACACCCTACCGAGGAAGCTACGCACATGATTGTCGGTCTTAATAGGCGAATACTCACGCAGCCAGTCCACCAAATTAGTGGTGACACCTTCAAACAGAGCTGAATTGTCCTTGGGAAAGTAGGCCTTAGAGATGGTAATACCCCACTTGTAATAACCAGAGTCGGCCTCCATCTCCCCGGAAAGAATTTTAAGCAGGGTGGAGTTGGCCGCTTCGTTCATGCCGACAAGCGCAATCTTGTCTCCCTTGGTCATGGTGAAGCTAATATTGTCGAGCACCTTGACTCCATCTACCGTCTTGGTGAGTCCCTTAACAGTGAGTATGTCCTTGCCGGGCTCTCTCTCGGGCTTAAAGCCTAGGTATGGATAGCGGCGGGTGGAGGGAGTGATGTCATCAAGGGTAATCTTCTCGAGCAGGCGCTTACGTGAAGTGGCCTGTTTAGACTTAGAAGCATTAGCGCTAAAACGCGCTATAAACTCCTGCAGATGCTTGATGTGCTCTTCTTTTTTCTTGTTTTCGTCCTTCATCATGCGTAGGGCAAGTTGGCTAGACTCGTACCAGAAATCGTAATTACCAACATACAGCTTAATTTTGCCGTGATCCACATCTGCCATATGCGTACAGACTTCATTCAAAAAGTGCCTATCATGGGAGACGACAATAATCGTGCCCTCGTAGTCGGCAAAAAAGTTCTCTAACCACCGTATTGACCGCGCGTCAAGGTTGTTAGTAGGCTCATCTAGAACAAGAATTCCCGGGTTGCCAAAAAGCGCTTGCGCCAAGAGCACTTTCACCTTATCAGCGCCTTGGAGTTCTTTCATCAAGGCCTGATGCAGGTCCACGCCTATGCCTAGGCCCTGCAAGAGCGACGCCGCGTCTGACTCGGCTTCCCAACCGTTCATTTCGGCAAATTCGCACTCTAGCTCGGCCGCCTTTATACCATCTGCATCGGTAAAATCAGGCTTGGCATAGAGGTCGTTCCTAGCCGTAATGTTCTCAAAAATTCTGGGGTTACCCATGATCACCGTCTCCAGCACTGCTTTGTTGTCATACTGGTACTGGTCTTGCTTGAGTACCGACATGCGCACGCCACGACCCACGCTAACCTCGCCTGTACTAGGCTCGAGATCGCCCGAGAGAATGCGCAAGAAAGTGCTCTTACCCGCACCGTTCGCCCCAATAACGCCATAGCAGTTGCCTGGCGTGAACTTAAGATTGACATCGGCAAATAACTTCTGCCCGCCAAAATGCAGGCTAACATTGCTCACGTTAAGAATGGTCTACCGCCCCTTACATGTTTTAGACATACCTTTTAATAATAGCACAAAGTCAAGCCTGTTGCTCGCTTTAGCAACAATACTTTCTCTAACGAAAAGAAAGGCCTAGCGCATGCTAGGCCAATTTACCTACAACTTACACCACGCGCCCAATCCTCTTGGCCATGATGATGTCCGGCTGGCCAAAGCCGTTGGCGTCGGGCATTATGCCGACCACCACGTAGCCAAGTTTACGGTAGAAGGCCAGGGGGTGATTGTTGATACTCTCGAGGTTCTGAGCATGCAGCAGGGGGTCGGGATAAACGTCAAGGCCAAAAATATTAGTCCCGTTACTGACATCGTCGGTGCCAAGATAAATGGTCAGGGCGCCAAGCTCGCGCACTCGCTGTTCAAGCTTCTCGACAAGCAGGGTGCCTAAATTGTGCCCGCGGCTATCCTCCCTGATGACTAGCGGATGCAGCTCGTAGACATTGCCATTATATGTCTCTATACCGCCAATCCAACCCACAATATCGCCCAGTTCATTTAAAGCCACAAAGTTAATTCTGCCCTCTTCGCAGGCCTCGACCACCTCGGTGCGGGCGGACTCCATCGTCGGATACCCATCTGCACCCGGAAAAGCCATGTGGATGAGAGTAGCTAACTGCTCGGCACGGTTTTCCGTATAAACGTCGCGTAAATCCACTATTTTCACGGTCATTTCCCCATCACTCCTTAGTTACGCCAGTTCGAGAGCAATCTCCATCATCTGCGTAAAGGTGTTCTGCCGCTCCTCGGCCGAAAGCGCCTCGTGCGTGACCAGGGAGTCTGAGACCGTTAAAATACACAGCGCTTGCACACCGGCCCTTGCCGCATTCATGTAGAGCGCGGCCGCTTCCATCTCCACAGCCATTACGCCCATTTTTGCCCACTTCTGCCATGAAGTTGGGTTGTCGTCGTAGAAAATATCTGAGGAGAACACATTGCCCACCTTGACGGCAATGCCCTTCTGCTCCGCTGTAGCGACTGCCTTTTTCAGCAAAGCCCAAGATGCGGTTGGCGCATAAGTACCGGGCAAGGCATACTGACTAGCGTAGTTAGAGTTAGTCGACGCCGCCATGGCGATGACAATGTCGCGCACCTTGACGTCTTCGAGAAATGAACCGCATGACCCCACTCTAATTAAGTTCTTGACCCCATAAAAGTGAATCAACTCATAGGAGTAAATACCTATGGAAGGCATGCCCATGCCGCTTCCCATAACGGAAATCTTCTTACCCTGGTAAGTGCCTGTATACCCGAACATATTACGCACCGTATTAAATTGCACCGCATCCGCAAGGAAATTATCGGCAATAAACTTTGCGCGCAATGGGTCGCCGGGCAAGAGCACCGTCTCGGCAATAATGCCCTTTTCGCGCACCCCGATATGTGGCGTCGGAATCATGTGGAACACACTCCTTTAAACTTTCTTCTGCCCTATTATAACCTCACACACGCGCCAAGCATAGCCTGTACTAGGGTCTCACTTGTCTACAGGTTCGAGTCTCAGCAGCTGCAGACCCATGTTGCGGATCTCTACCTTTGTCTGCACGTCAAAGGTCGCCGTCTTAAGCTGGTCGCGCCACCCCTTGCTGTCCCACTCTGCGGGGTATTTTAGGCGCACCAATTGGCCTAGACTTAAGGCGTCGCTGCCGGTAGAAACCAGTCTTTGCAGGGCCTCCAGCATGTTTTGCTCAAACGTGCTCGCGATGATCTTTTCAAAAAGCTCGCTATTCTCCTGCTTACTCAGGTCTACAGTGCCGGCATAGTTGTGCAGACTGAGCCTCACATCTAGTCGTAAAGTGTAATGTGGCCGTCCCTCGGCTAGGTCGAGACTCCAATCGGCGCGAGCGCCCTCTATACTAAGGGTCATGACGCTGCCCCCGGGGAAAAATCTCTCGTCTGGGGCAAACAAGACCTTCATGAGCATGGCGTCAGCAATCCCCATTGCTACGAAGACATGCTGTGCCATGGGCAAGGTCAGTTCCCCTACCATGGTATCGCCTTGCCACAGGGCTGCCCCCACCACCTGAACATCTTCAGGAGGGGGACTTGGCAAGGCATTTTTGCCACCGCCCTCGGCCTGCTGGCCACCGCCCCCCGCGCCCTCTGCGCCTTGCCCCGGCGGAGGACGATGCTCGAGAGTGCCTATGGGACTAAGGAGAGCGGTGATGGCATCTGCGCCTGGCGTCATGACATGTGTGACAAAGTCGTACAGAGTCGTGGCTGGTGCGTCGCTCCGCCGCACAGCTCTGTGCAGAACATCTCTTAGGTGCACAGCGATGCGCTGATGATCGGGCGGAGTAACAGCTAGTAGTTCCTGCGCTGTGCCACTGGCCACGAGGACATAGGCACCAAGACGCAGGTCGGGGTGAGCCATGAGGTCGTTCACAAACGAGGAGAGAGGCTGCTCGGCCGCTTGCCGACCTATGACGATGACCGAAAGGACGCCGAGAGACAACTGCTGCCCACTGCTGTGGTGCAACATGGCCAGAGCTTCACCAAAACTATGAGCGCGAAAGGTCAGCACGCGATTCTCTCGGGCGCGCTTTTCTTCCATTAACGGGTGTATTACAGTCACTGTAAGGTGTGGTTGTTCGGGCACCCAGTCTAGCCCTATAGCAGTGGCAAAAATTCGCTTTTCTACGGGCAGGGCATCCCAGCAACCGGTCATGAGCAGGGAGCAAATTGTTAAAGTCAGCACCAGCAGCCGCCTAGCTGTAATCATCGCCCGAGCCTGCGCTCTCTCTTGTTGACGAAGTAGGCGAGGGGCAGCAAAAGCACCGCGCTTAGTGTGACAAACAAAATGTCGAAGGTGCCAAAATAATCGGCGAAGGTGATTAGCCTCCTTAGTGGTGTCTCTCCCCAAGTGGATACGAGAAGAAAGGCGCCCAGAAACACTGCTGTTTTCTCAAAGTTCGCCTTGGGGATTAACCCCTGAATGAGCCGCGTGCCCATGTAGAGCTGGGTTCCCGACGTTACCACGACCATGCCGAGCCACATAAAGAGGGCCAAGCTATCAAACCGCTCTATGACCGAGGTCTCGGCGATACTTAGCATCACTAGCGTCGGCACTAGAAGGCGAGTCAGATGTTCTACGCCAAAAAACGCGAGTGCCGCCACGGTAGTCAGGGTGTAAATAGCGGTGACAAAGACCATGGCCCAAAACACTGCGCGGGCAGAATTCTGGGGTTTTTCGAGATGCGGGTAGCTAAACAGCAGTATGTCAAAACCTGCGAAGCTAAAGGCAGCCGACTTGGCGCCGGCGAGGAGGGCGCTAAGATCTGTGTCCCCAATTACTGGTTGAAGATGAAAGAGATGCCCCCGCAAAAGGGTGGCTACAACCAGTAGCATGAAGGGCAACCACACCATAAAGCTAATTTCTGCAAAGCGAGCTAGGCCGCTTATGCCTATTACAGCGGCCAGCACTGACAAGAGCAGCACTATGCCCGCCAAGACGCTGCTTGGCGTATGCATGAGCATGCGGTTAGTAATAATGGCGGCAAAAATACGCATTGTTAACACTATAAAGAAGCAGCATTTTAGAAAGTAGAGCAGCAGCCACACGCGCCCCACGATGGGCCCCATAAGCCTTAGCCCCCAGCCTGCTGGGTCTTCCTCCGGAAAGTAACTGGCTAGTCGGTTAGAAAGGAGCGCCACTATGAGGAGCACCAGCCCGGCAAAGGCCACGACCACCCAAGCGGAGCGTCCCGCATCTTGTGCCGCCACGCGCGGCAAGGAAAAAATGCCATTGGCAATTAAGGCACCGATAATGAGTACGCCATGCTGGAACGATGTGAGCCGATTTCTCACCCGCATGCGTTCATGACTCCTCTCGCAGGCGCTTAGCTTGGCGGGGGTCAGCACTGCGGTAGGGCTTACGAAAGACAAAGTCAGAAAGACTGCTAAGGCGTAGCGGGGCCAGAGGGCGCAAGTAGGGTACGCCCAAAATTTCTAGTGAGGCCATGTGGATAACCACCCCTACCCATACGGCTGCAATGCCTATCCCCGAAAGGGCTCCCGCCGCCGCTAGCAAGGTGTAGCGCAAGAGCCTCGCTAGGCCAACGACACGGTAGTCGGGTGTCGCAAAAGAGCTTATGACGGAGACCGACACCACAATAACTAAGAGCGGGCTCACGAGTCGAGCGAGAATAACAGCTTGCCCCAACACAAAGCCCCCTACCACACCGACAGTCTGACCAATCTTGGCCGGTATCCGCAAAGCGCCCTCTTGCAGGATATCGACTAGCACCAACATCAGCACAGTCTCAATGACAGGCGGGAAGGGAATGCCCGCCCTAGCGGAAGCCACGGCAAAAAGGAGATCGGTTGGCAGCACTTCGTAGTTAAAAGTGGTGATAGCCACATAGAAGGCGGGAAGAGTGGTAGATAAAAGAAAGGCCACCATGCGCAGCGCCCGCATTAGCGTGGTCACGAGGTGATGCTCATAGTAGTCTCCCGGGCTTTGGAAAAGGTCGCTAAACCCCGTAGGCAGGATCATGGCCTCTGGTGAGCCATCGAGCAGGAGAGCGATACGACCCTCCAGGAGGTTGCCTGAAACGCGGTCGGGGCGCTCGGTGTGAATGGCTTGCGGAAAGGGCGACCAAGGGCTTTTGCCAATGAGCGTATGCAAGTACTCTGTCTCTAGCAGGCTGCCGACATCTATGTCCTTGATTTTCTGGCGAAACTCGGCGACCGTCTCGCGCGTCGCTAGATCGGTAAGGTAGAACATCATCGCTCGCCTAGGGTTCCTGCGGCCGAGGTCAAAAGTCTCAATACGCAGAGTGGGTGCTGGCACCTGTTGCCGAATTAAGGCGAGATTGGTCTCTAGAGACTCCACAAAAGCCACTTTTGGGCCAAACACCGTCGTCTCTATTTCGGGAGTGGAAGTAGTGCGGCCAATACTGGCGCGTGTGCCGACCACTAAGGCTACCTTAAGTCCTTCTGCAAGTAGTACCGTTTCGCCAAGCAGTATGCGCTCCATGGCTGCGCCTAGGTCAGACAAGTCGGCGACTGAAGCTGACGATAAGAGGTTGCGGACCGCGTCTACACTGGTGTTACGCGTGGCAATGTCTACTAAGGCCGCTATGCTGGAAAGCGGCATAATAATAGAGTTCGCGATGCTCTTTTCATCCGCCAAACTCCGCAGATAGAGGGCCGCAACTCTACTACCGTTAACTCCGAGACGAAACTCGCGCGCCGCGAAATCAGGGGCATGCCCTAGCTGCTCCTGTAGGTACAGTACGTCATGCTCATAACCTTGCAGGGGAATACGGCTTGTCTCTGACACTAGCTTGTCCCCACCGGTAAGCCAGGCCCTGATTTTGTCCCACCACTCTGCCACTTTAATCACCACCGCTTTTATTCTCTGCAATAAATACCATTTAATGCAGAGAGCAGCGACAGCGACAAAGGGGAAGGTTCTTTTTGTTTCAAGGCGCAGCACTTTCAGCCCCGCGTACTAGTGCTGCGGACTTATGCCTGTACGAGAAGCTCCCCCTCCTAGTAGGCTCTGCAAAATCACCCTGTAAGCAGGCGAATATGCCTGCCGATACTCTGCGCTGTGGCGTGCGGCCGGGTAGCCCTGCTCCCTATACCCCACAAGATATCGCCCGAGCTCTTGTTCGGTAAAGGAGAAAATCGCTTCGTGCGTCAGCGTTTTAAGTAACTCTAACTTCACCAAGAAATTGCTTGTGCTGCCCGTTCTCGCGGCGGCTGTAGCAACAAACATGTTATTTACTTCCTCGAGCGTGTAACAAGCGTTGTCAAGGGCGGCTAAGTATAGCCGCACATACCCATTGCCTATGTCTTCATATAGTTCAGCCCCTGCACCCTTCGCAATTGCGGCATATTCTTGGCACAAAAACTGCAACGAACTCTGCGGGTCTTTCACTAAGTGCCCGCTGCCAAATTCGTTTTGGTAAAGAAGTTTGACGGCGTCACAGGCCTGCATTAAAGGGTAGCGCGCAACATGCCAGCGCAGCACGGACTCTAATGATCTATCTTCACTCACGGTGCACCTCCCTGCAGAAGAGGTAGGCCTAGATTCGTCTTCTTAGCTAGATCTACCCTTATCACTAAACATGCGGCTATCGGCGACGGCGATGAGCGTTTCGATTGTCTCTCCATCGTCAGGAAAACTAGCTACACCGTAACTATAGGTGCAGGGGACCACGCTGCCCCCCTCTAAAAGGGGGTCGGTTAGCAAGGCGACAAGACTTTGCCTGAATTTTTCGCACAAGGCCTCCGCGGAAGCGTTGAAGAATATACCGATAAACTCATCACCGCCCAATCTAGCCAAGACATCGCTCTTGCGAGTTTCGGCAAACAGGGCCGCGGCAATTTTTCTTAGCACTTGGTCACCCACTAAGTGTCCATAGGCGTCATTAACATACTTAAGCCTATCTACGTCGAAAAGCACGATATGAAAACTCTCTTTATACCTCCGCGCCCGCTCGAGCAGGGCCACCGCTTGCCCATCAAAGTACCACCTATTATTGAGTCCGGTCAGCTGGTCGTGCCTAGCGAGGTAGGCTTTCTCTTGATAGAGAAAGTGGTTGGTGACCGCGATCTCTATATTGTCGCGAATAAAGATCATGGACTGTAAATCATCATCATCAAAAGCGGCCAATTCAACCGAGTCCACACTTACACAGCCGATAAGTTCTCCTTGAACATATATAGGCGCGATGACGGTAGAACAGATGCACCGCCCGCCTTTGTCTTCCGTGTTGACAAAGTAAAAGGTGTCAATCAGACGCAGATCAGGCACATTGACGACGCGGTCCATCTTGCCGCGTGTGGCGCGGTAAAGAAAAGACTCCTTAATCGGCACTTTAAAGGATCTCAAATCGTCCGTAAAGCCGGCCCCGGCTCCAAAAACAAAGTATTCGCCTTCCTTGAGCAGCACCGAGCCAATGGCAGCCCTCGGAATCGCCTGTAGCGCTTTAGTCAAAATAACCTGGCACAGCTTCTTAAAGTCTTCCACCTCGAGCACCGTCTGCGTAACCTCGAGCATCAGTTCGCGTAGCCGAGAGAAACGCCTCAGTTTTCGTTCGGTGGATTTTTTCGCTGTTACATCGAACAAATGAATTAGTGCCAGGGTTATCCCCTCTGAGGATACACTCCTACACCGGCACTCTAACCACAACTCCTGTGTGCCGTCACGCCAAAGCCTGCCCTCGGCGAAAGACTCACCCTCCTCTAGCGCCCCCGACCAGAGAACATCAAGTGGCAGCTCCCGTAGAGCATCGTTTGCTTCTGCTGCATTTTCCGCGCAATCGGCTATGGTTTTGTCCATGCTTAGTAGCTGCCGGCACTTTTCATTCAGCGCGACAACTTTGCTGCCGTCAAAGAGCAAAGTGGCCACCGGCAGTAGCCCAATAGCCCAGCAGAGATCACTCCTATTCACCGGAGCGGCAATACGAGGCGACTGCAACACAATACCCCCCGCCCTAGGTCCTCTTCCTAGTGTCCAAGCCCTGTGTCCTAGCACTCATTACCTATGCTCATACTAACATATTTTATGCTTTTTTCACATGAGGGAGCCTACTTACGCCTCTTCTACTTGCAGGACCTACTCCCAGGCCAACGGCGTGACTTACTCGCCAAAACCTTGCTGGCAGCGCTTGGCGATAGGAACATCGGCCGGAAGCAGGCTGTACGTAAGCAGCTCGCTCGGCCTTACCCATCTATAGGCGTCGTGCACAGACATAGTGAGATGGCCGGCTATAATCTCGCACCTATAGGCCAGTAGGCGAATAGCGCCACCAGCGGTCAGGTAAACACTTTCGGCTACAAAAGACTTAATGCCAACACGAACGCCACATTCTTCCATCATTTCTCTCACCAAACACTCTTCGGGCGTCTCACGGGCCTCCACTTTTCCACCGGGGAATTCCCAGCTACCGGCATGCTTTTCACTAGGGGCGCGGCGCGCCAGCAGCACCTCTCCCGCCTCATTCAACACAATCGCCGCCGTAACATCCTGCATTTTCACACCTTCTTTTTTCTTAAGGTACTGCCGCTACCGAGGCTATTTCAAGGCCGGCGCGCCAGTATTGACAAGAGACGGTACATCACCTAAACTAGTTAGTAGCATACCCTAGGGGGTATCTGAAGGAGGAGTTTTCCATGTTGCATGTAACTGACAAAAATTTTACCGAAGAAGTACTCGCCGCTCAAGGCGTGACTGTGGTGGATTTTTGGGCGCCATGGTGCATGCCCTGTCGCATGCTCGGCCCCATCATTGATCGTCTGGCCGAGTCCTATACCGGCAAAGCCAAAGTAACAAAAGTCAATGTCGATGAGAACCAAGTCACTGCGGGCAAGTACAATATTATGGCCATTCCGACCGTGCTAATTTTCAAAAATGGCCAAGAAATGCACCGTATCCCTGGTGTCATGCCAGAAGCCGCACTGAAACAATTGCTTGATAAGACACTCTCCAGTTAAGACCCATTGTCTAGCACTGTGTCATAGTAACCTGCGAACCAGCCCTCTGTCCTAGACGGTACCCTGTTTAGCTTTATCAGGCTGTGACACGAAGAACATGAGCCCTGCGGAAACAAAGCAGAGCAGCCCGAGAAAGACGAAAGCAGCTGCGTAATTATTATTTGTCGTTTGCAAAATAAGCCCAGTTGCTACGGGACCTAGCAGGCCAGAAACAAAGCCGAAAGACGTAAAAACTAAGCCAAAGATGACGCCGAAGTGCTTGAGGCCGAAACATTCGGCGATAAGCGGCGCAGAACAGGCAAACAGTGTGCCGTAGCCAAAGCCAATGGCTGCGGCGAGAAACAATATCAGGCTTAGAGAACTAACGGAGGCTAGCATCAAGTAGGCCACACCAGCTAGCACAAAACTAAGCGCTAAAGTTAACTTCCGCCCCAAAACATCAGAGAGTGCCCCCGAAACTAAGCGACTCAGTCCATTCGTTAGATTGAAGGCGGCCAAAATACTAGACGCACCCGCGAGGCCAAGCCCGAGGTAGAGTCCATAGCGCACCGATTGCGTGACCATGGTAATGCCAGCGGCACCCATAAACGACCACACCAGCCATAGTAGCCAAAAATCCTTCGTGCGTACGGCTTGCGCCGGGGTCAAAGTTAGGTTAATGGCCTCGGCTTGGCTCGCTGCTGCACTAGACGGGCTACGGCCCTCGCTCGATGCGGGCTCCGAAATAAGCTGCGCGGCCAGTAGACCGATGACCAAGGTGAAGGCGCTAATAGCAAGACCAAGAGTAGCGTGCCCATAAGTATCGAGCCACAGACGATATAGAGGCACTAGTAGGGCCGAAGATATGCCAAAGGTCAGATTGACGATGCCTGAGACCGTTCCTTTAATATGAGGATAACACCGCTGCACAATGCCGATACCCGGAGAGTAGATGAAGCAGGTTGCCGTCCCGATAAGAAACGCCCAGCCGTAAATCATCCAGACATTTGTAACCACCGCCGTCATGGCTGCAGCCAACGCGGCGAGCACTGTACCGAGCATAATCAAGGACTTAGCGCCTAGCCTGTTCGTCCACTTACCGACGACAAACATGAAAATGCCAAGTGCGGCTAAGAGAAAGAACATCACATAACTCAGAGCACCTGCACTTACCCCTAGGCTACTACCCCACACGGTGGACATCAGCCCTGGCAGCCCGAACACCAGTGACCCTGGGAAAAAGATGGCCGCTGCCGCCCCTACTACCACCCACATCTTGCCTTGCCCTGCCAATTTCTGCGTTGCCTGCGTTGTTTGAGTCAAGTAACATCCCCCTTAATCTTCTCCCTCCTCACTTCGCCACCGAGGAGCGATAACCTCTTTGCACAGGTATGTCCAAAAAAGCAATAAAGGAGGCTGCTATGCGTACATTCAATATCAAAACAAAGCGCACGTTTTCTGCTCTTCGCCAGTATGGGTGGTTATTCACGCTGACCGTGGCTTTTGGCGGCCTATGGTACCCCCGACTTGGCCTCTTGGTTTTCGGTGTAATATTTTCGTTAGCGGTTATGTCGCTGTTTAAGGGCCGCTACTGGTGCGGCAACTACTGTGCCCACGGCAGTCTTTTTGACCAAATTTTGCTGCCACTCAGTCGAAATCGTAAGATACCTAATGCGCTTAAATCAGTGTACGTACAAGCGGCCGTCATGACTTGGTTTATGTACAACCTAGGCTCGCGTTTTGTGCGCGTGGCCGGTCTCTGGGGCGAGCTACACTTTTGGGATCGCCTAGGGTTTGTTTTTGTCATGAGCTACCTCATGGTGACCATTGTGGGCGGCACGCTGGGCCTTTTATTTGCGCCACGCAGTTGGTGTCAGTTCTGCCCCATGGGCACCATGCAAGTGCTCATGTACAAACTTGGCAAGATTTTGGGCTGGACTAAGAGGACCGACCGCAAAATTACGCTCGAAGCCGCGGTCAAGTGCCACAAGTGCGCTAAGTGTGGACGCGTCTGCCCCATGCAGCTCATGCCGCACACAGCCTTTTCGGCAGAGGGACAGTTTAACGACGAAAACTGCATCCGCTGCCTGACATGTGTAGAGAACTGCCCTGCGAAAGCGCTCACGCTCTCTACGACAGATGAAGCACGCCTTGTGGTGGGACAGAGCAACACTACGGGCTACAAAGGACGTCTGAAAATCACGGCGACGATTACACGCATCGAACAATTGTCTAAGGATGTGCGCGAGTTTACCTTCTCTTTCGTAGAGCCGCCCACTGTCGCCTACCTGCCTGGCCAGTACTTCGTAGTCAAAGTAGAGGATAGGCCTGAGGTCTATCGCGCCTACTCTGCCGCCAGCGGAGAAAACAACCAGAGTGTGCGCCTCAGCATTAAGTACATGCCTGGCGGGTACGGCACGAGCAAAATATTTGACGAATTTAAGGTGGGTCAATCGCACCAACTCGAGGGTCCTATGGGGAATGCGTTACTCGTTGACCTTACGGCGAAGAAATTCCTCTTAGTGGCCGGCGGTATCGGCATTACACCCTTCATCCCCATAGTCGATCAACTCTTGGCAGCAAACAAGCAGGTCACACTTATTTACGGCGTGAACACCCCTGACGAGTTCATCTACGATGAGATTCTAGCCAGCGCGGCACAGAAATCGGGCAACTTGCGCTACCTGAAGGTTGTGGCTTCTCCTACTCCCAATTACACCGAACGCAAAGGTCTAGTCACCGATCTACTGGCCGAGCTAGACTTAACTGATCACAGGATCTACATGTGCGGCTCAAAAGGCATGGTCACAGCGACTACGAAAGCTCTTATGACTCGCGGCATAAAGGAAGAGCACATTTCCGCGGAAAGCGCCTAATACTTTGACCGACAAAACCACCAAATCCCCCTGGCCTTTAGCCAGGGGGATTTATCATAAACTTAGCCCAGCCCGGCAATCGGTCGCCCATCCCTACGGGAAAAAGGCAGCCCTAGCAAGTTGGCCATGGTGGGTGCGATATCCACCATCTCTAAAGCGCCTAAATCGCCACGCCTTAACACGCCATTGCCCGCAGCTATAAAGAGACAAGTATAGTCCGGTTTGTGTGGCGAGTACCCATGGGTGGCATACTGCTTGCCGGGCGCAGTAATGTAGTGCACAGTTGGTTCGGCGATGGCTTCGTCGAAGTAGTAACCTTGGCGCGCTTCTATCACTGCCGCAATACCATGTGCCCCACACAGGTCGGGAAAAGCTGCCGGACCGTGCACTGCCTCTATACCATACTTGTCTTCGCCCGCAGCTTCTAAGAGTATCGCCATAGCTTTTTCATGCGCTGCCAAGTCACCCTCACGCACATAGAGGTAGGCACTGCCACCCGAACATTGCACATAGGCGCGCCATTCGCTCTTCCCGCCATCAAGATTAATTAGGCCCTGCTCACGCAGCAAATTGTTGGGTCGCACTCGGTAGTCGACATTTAGTTGGCCGTGGTCGCCAATGACCAAGAAAGCGGTCTCCGCAAAAGTACCGGCCGCCTTTGTCGCCCCGATAATGGCGGCCAAGCGGCTATCCATGCGCTCTAAGGCCTGCCTGGCTTCAAGGCTGTCTGTTCCGAAGTAGTGCTTTTTGTCGTCAAGATCGATTAAGTGTATGAGCATCAGGTCCGGCCGCTTAGTCCTTAGGGTATGCACAGCGCTTGCGGTGACAAAGTTGTCGAGCGCAGGCTGACTTGCCCCCGAGCGCAAACGTCCAAAACGTAGCTCTAGCTCAAGGCAAAACAAGGGGCTCCCATGGCGCATTACTTTGAGCGCTTGGTTTTCTCCTGGTAGTGCCGCAATTTCTGGCAAATTGTAATTGATGTTAGCACCGCCCGTGACCGGCCACAGTAGCGCTGCAGTACGTAAGCCATGCGCAGAGGCTACCTCGTAGATGGTCTGTGCCCTTATAACGCGGCTATACCAATACCAGGCCTTTTCTTTCTCTGGCACTAAAGGCTGCAGGGGATTGTTGTGCAAAATACCGTGTGTCGCGGGGTGCACCCCTGTGACCATGGTCGTGTGTACCGCATAAGTAAGCGTAGGAAAGACACTGCGCAGCTCTCGGCTAAAAGCACCTTGTTCCAGCAGGGCACGAAAAGTGGGGAGGCTATTCACTTGCTCCCAGTTGTCGACTGACAGAGCATCTACAGATATGACGACTAAGCGCTTAGACATATGCCCTCCTCTACATAGCTACTTTTACGGCAGCTGTACCTCTCTCCGACCACCAGAAAAGGATGGCCCCCACAGTAAACTGAAACATGACGCTCAGCACCCCAAAGCGTGGGTTGCCCGTAGCCTGAGTAAGCATGGCGAACATCGCGGGACCAAGAATTGCGGAGAATCGAGCGAAAATATCGTACATACCAAAAAACTCATTAGAGCGATTCTTAGGGATCATTTTGCCAAAATGCGAGCGAGAGATGGCCTGGATGCCTCCCTGTGCGGTGGCCACGAGCAGGGCGATGCCCCAAAAATCCGCCGCTGTCGTCATGCGAAAACCGAGGATGCTGATGACCATGTAGATGCCGATACCTGCTAAAATCATAGTCGCACTGCCGAGTTTTTCGGCTAGACGCCCAAAGATAATAGCGCAGGGAAAGGCTACTATTTGAATGACTACTAACGCAGCTAGCATGGTCTCCGTGCCGATGCCCACGCTCGCGCCGTAAATAGTGGCCATGCGGATAATCGTACCGACGCCGTCAATATAGAAGAAGTACGCCGCAAGGAACAAGAACACCCGCCGATGCTCCTTGGCGTTACTTAGGGTGGCCTTTATACGGCGAAAGCTGGCAGCGATGGGGTCAGCCACTGGTTCAAGAAAATGCACTTGCTTGACGTTGCGTAAGAGTGGCAGAGAAAACACTGCCCACCAGAGAGCCGTAATTATAAAAGAAATCTGGGTAGCTAAGAGGCGTGGCACACCTATGCGCTCGCCAAACATAATCAAGGCAATAGAGCCAACAAAGGGAATCGTGCTGCCCCCAATGTAACCTAGGGCAAAACCGTAGCTCGAGACCTTATCCATACGCTCAGAAGTAGTGACATCCACGAGAGACGCATCATAGAAGATGGAAGCACCGGCGAACCCAATGGCAGTGACAATCGAAATGCCTAAAACAATTTGCCACTGCGTGGACAAAGCGAGAGCAGCAGTCGAGAGCACCCCAATGGCCAAGAATACTTTGAAAAGACGCATCTTCATGCCCTTGTAGTCCCCGAGAGCCCCGAGTAAAGGCGCCATCATTGCAATAATCAGAGAGGCGGCTGCGGTAGCATATCCCCAGTAGACACTTGACGTAGTAGAAGAAATCCCAGCGGCGCCAGTCAGCGAAGTAAAAAACAGCGGCAAAATCGCGGCCGTCACCACCGCTGAGTATACGGAATTGGCCCAGTCATACATCATCCAACTGCGTTCTTCGAGCGAGAAACCCTTGAGCAAAACTCGCACCCTCTTTCGCGTTCAGCTTAACTACAGCTTACACGATAAGCGATAACACAGTAGTTTGACAAGTGTTAACTGCACGTAAAATTTCCGAAGCAACGAAGCAAAAGGTACTGTTTTGCTAAAAACCGAGATTTTCGAAGGCTGCTAAAGGCACCACTGCTTCATTTGTGTCTAGATAAGAAAGCGATACGCGGTCGCCCACCGCCGTCACCGCGATTTCCGCGCTTAGTGCGGCTGTGGCGGTAAAGATGCGCTCTGAGCCTGCGATCCGCAGATAGAACACCGTTTGCCCGTCGGCAGTTGCCGAGCCAAGGCGCGAAACTTCGCCCTCTAGCGTCTGTAACGCGGCTATGCCAGTCGGTACGATGCCGCCAATGCCCTGCCCTAGGTACTGCTTGTAGGCCATCACTGCTTGCAACATGGTCGGTTCCACGACGGTGCGCCCAGTACGGGCGTTGACGATACCGATTGCCTTTAAGATATTTGTTTCTGACAAGACAGGCACTACGTAGGACTCCGCGCCGTAGAGGTTGTAGAGCAGAGGCTGCGCCCCCCTCCACCCCACGAAGTCTGCCACTGCTGCATTGACCGAGGCTACCGCTGCGGCCTCATTAAATATGCCCACGGCATCTTTGTAGTAAACAATTTCACCTGTGCGACCATCCATCATGGTGTAACCCATGAGCGAGTCGTCTTCACCCGGTGAAGTATGCCCGGTAAACCAGTAAAACCGCCCGTCTGGGCCCACCACACCAAAGACATCTACCTCGCCCTCCCACGCGGTCGGCAGATGCACATCGCGCTGACCAATGACAGAGTTCCAGTAACCATGTACAAATCGGCCAAACCAAGAATTGTGCGCTTCGGCAACTTGTTCGGGGATTACTTGGTCAACCCAAGTGGGCACCTCAGCCAGAGCATATTCACGCATTTCTCCCGTGGCGGGGTCAACAATTACTACGCCTGTCACCACTGTGCCCGTCTTACCAACTGTAGGACGCCCAATGCTCATGACCCACCTAGGATTGCGTTCGTCGTCCAACTCAAAACTAGGGCCAAGTAGCAGCACGTCTCCATGCTGCCCATAGACGTGACGGAAGAGGTCGCTGGCAAAGAAGGCCCCACGGGTGTACTTTAGTGGTGCGGGCACAAACTCGGCTGGCGCACCCGCATCCACAGCGTCTACCATGACAAAGCCCGGCGCCTCGCGAAAGCTCCACCAGCGCATCAGGCCGCGAAAGTCTAGCGGCGCGACCCAGTAGAGCTCCCCATCTACCATCTGTATATTTAAGTGCCCTATTTCAAAGCCTGCGCCCATGCCGCCTAGGATTTTGTCCGCGCGCCATCTGGCGTTCTCAATAGGCACCAGCCTGATATGCTCAAGGTGCATGACGGGCAAGGGCTCTGTGGCTAGCCTGACCACCGGTGTGTCTCTAAGCTCGGTAGCGTGAAACGGCACCACCAGTACATTGAGATAGAATGACACTCCTAGGGTACCAACAAAGAGCAGCGACAGTAGCCAGCCAACCCTCTTTGCTGGCTTCTTTTTCCCCGTCCATACTTCAAGCATGGTGGCAGTAATATTGAGGGCCAGTGGCAGTAGCACCACAGTGTAGCCCACGTTCGGCACAAGGGCGGGCAAAGTTAAGTACACCCACAACAGACAAAGCGGCGCACCAACAACTAAGCGCCAGACCTGCCCATGCAGGTAGCGCTTCATATTACCAAGCAACAAGTCAAACCGCAGATTAATCAGGCCCAGCAGCATGATTAGGAACACATTAAACACGCTAATCCCCCCTTGTATGGTTATAAACCTACTACGCAGCGTTCTGCCCATAGTTTCAGCTCCACAATTCTTGCAGGACTAAGTTATTCGCGTGGCGAAATACTCTGATTTAGAAGTCACCACCAAGTACAGGTAAGGGGGAGCTACTTTGTCTAAACAACTGACACGAGCCGAGATACGGGAGCAGGAAACCTGGAACTTAAACGACATTTTTTCTTCTGTAGAGGAGTGGGAGGCCGAAATGGCCGCTTTGCCGCCCCTCATTTCTGCTGTCACACAGTACAAAGGCCTCCTAGATAGAGGCGCACTGACACTTCTCGACTGTCTTCTGGCTCACGAGGCCTTGCAGAAACGTGCTACCAAAGTCTTTGCTTACGCCTCTCTCAGTATTTCTAGCGACGGCACCAACCCCTCGTTCCAGGTGATGGCCAGTAAAGCCGGAGCCGCCATGGCACATCTTCAGGCGCAAACCTCTTTCGTGCTCTCTGAAGCCCTGTCACTTCCTGCGGGACGACTCGAGCAATATCTAGAAGACGAACCCGCCCTAGACCCTTTTCGTATTACCATAGAAAAGTGGCTAGAAAAAAGACCCCACATGCTTAGCCCCGAGACGGAGATGGCACTCGCGGCCTTCGGGCAGGTTCTTAACGCTCCCGCCGAGGTGTATGAGACCTCGCGCACGGCAGACCTCGCCTTTGATGCGGTGGCAGACAGCACTGGCAAGCTCTACCCCATGTCACTAGGCAGGCATGAAACCGCTGCAGACACATTCCTGCGTAGAAATGCCTACGCGGAGCAAACCAAGGGGCTTAAAAGATACCTACACACCTACGGCACCGCTTGGGGCACCGAAGTAAAAAAGAATGTAGTAGCCGCTAAACTGCGAGGCTATGACTCTGCCGTGCACATGCTTCTTGATCAGCAAGAAGTGAACATCGATATCTACAACAACATTCATGATGTCATTCTCACTGAGTTAGCCCCCCATATGCGCCGCTATGCTAGTCTACGTAAGCGCGTGCTCAAACTTGAGCAACTGCTCTACTGCGACATCGAGGCGCCGCTCGACCCTAGCTACAACCCCGAGACCACCTATGAAGAAGCCTGCCAACTCGTGCTCGAAGGCCTCCGTGTACTTGGCCCCGAGTACGCACAAATCATGGCAGACGGGCTGCAAAACCGCTGGATAGACAGGGCCGACAACATCGGCAAGCGAACAGGAGCCTTCTGCAATTCTGTTTATGGCGTGCACCCCTACATCAGCATGAGCTGGGGCAACCGCATGCGCAATGCCTTAACACTAGCGCATGAGCTAGGCCATGCGGGGCAAGGCGTACTGGCGCAGCGCTACCAAAGGCTAGCCAACACCAGGCCCACCATGTTCTTTATCGAGGCACCATCAACCATTAATGAACTGCTCGTCGCGGATCGTATTTTGGCTTTAAGCACGAGCATTGAGATGCGCCGCTGGCTTATGATGCAGCTACTTATGACTTACTACCATAACTTTGTGCGCCACCTCATTGAGGGTGAGCTACAGCGCAGGACGTACGGCTTAGCTGAAAAAGGGCAGCCCATCACCGCCACAGTCCTTAACAAAGTACAGGGCGAAATACTGGCTGAGTTCTGGGGCGACGAAGTCACGCTTGACGAAGGCGCAGAGATGGTATGGATGCGACAAGCTCACTACTACCGCGGGCTCTACCCCTACAGCTATGCCGCAGGGCTCACCATCGGCACGGCAGTAGCCCAGGCTATCCAAAGCGAAGGCGCAGCGGCAGCAGAGCGCTGGGTTAATGTGCTTAAAGCTGGCGGCACAGAGAAACCCCTCGCCCTAGCCAAAATGGCCGGCGTCGACATGACCAACAAAAAAGCCATCCAGCAGGCCGTGGCCTATGTGGGATGGCTGGTTGACGAGGTGGAGAAGAGTTTTTCGTGTTGAAGGCGACTGCGTTCTAACCCTTAGTAGCAATGACAAGCATCTCAAAGTCCTTAGTCGTAAGCTTGTCGTTACGGCTGAAGGCCCCGAGTTTAGCTCCGAAGATGGCGATGTCTTTAAACCCTAAGGACTTCAGTAGCCAGGTCATCTCAGAGGGCACATAGTATCTTTCGTTGCACACAAGTTCTCTTTTAAGGCCTGAGTCGTCTTCGAAAGTGGTCACATTGTGGTCGCGAAAAGTCATAAGATCAAAGCTATGGTCGGCATACTGCGCGTCTGTAGTCTTAGCTTCGGCAGAAAAGAATTGTTGCATAGAGTTAAAGAGTGGGAAGAGCCCGTTCAAAGTAGTCAGTATAAACTTGCCGCCAGGGACAAGAGCTTTGGCGGCGTTACTGAGGATTTCATAGTTCATCTCATCTGTCTCCATTAAAGGAAAGGCACCTTCACAGATCATAATGGCTAAGTCAAATTCTTGGCAAAAAGAGAGCCGCCTGGCATCTCCTTGGCGAAAGTCGACATCCACGCCGAGAGCCGCAGCCTTTTCTTTGGCGCGATTAAGTTGAGACAGCGACAAATCGACACCCACCACGCTGTAGCCGCGCCGCGCGAGCTCAATAGAGTGCCTGCCTGTACCGCAACCGATGTCGAGGATACGGGTGGCTTTGTTGTACATAATTTCTTGCTCTAAGAAATCGCACTCACCCTGCGTCCCCTGCGCAAAGCTTTCTTGGTCATACTTCTGCCCGTAATTGGCGAAGAGCTCCTCGTACCACTGTTTCATGCTATCACTCCTCTTTGACAAAGGCGGCGAGCACGCTCACCATCACTGCCGCCACGATGCCGCCCGCAAAACCATTATTGTATAAGTTCATGCCACCATGAAGGAAGCCCACATTCATAACGACAGATAGGTGGATGAACCCTGCAACTACACCGGCGATAACTCCGAATTTGCCAGCTATTGGCGCTAAAGTAGTGCCGAAAAGGGCTGCTAACACCGCACCAGGATCAGCAGGAGACCATTTCTGCACCAAGGTGCCCAGGTAGACCCCGAACAGAATTGGCAAAATATTTTTGATGTGCTTCCCAAAGGCGCCGAAACCAACTATGGTCAGCACACCACCTAGCGTAGGGCCATTTAGTTCTGCGCCAAAAAGCAGAATGTAGGATATACCTATTAAGCCAACCAAGCCCATGTTGACAAATGTGGCCCCGGTGCCATTCAGACTGGTAAAGTCGGTTGGCACCACGCCCGTATTGTTTACTAATTTACCCAGCAGCTTAAGCGAATTCGCATCAAGCCAAATGCCCAGCAAGACCAAGGATGCACAGTAGACTACGAATATAGGCACAAGTGTAGGGTTGTAACCCTCACCCCAGATAAGCGTCGCCTTGTTCTGCAAGCCATAGCCGCGAAACAGGGCCATAAAAACGGTGCCTGCAATTCCGCCGGTAACCCCAATATTGTATATATTGTACCCCTTATGGAAGGTCAAGCAATGCGCTGCCAAGGGCGGCAGTATAAACCCGGCGAAGGTACCAAACACAACGCCCAGCGCGATACCTACTGCCGGGCTGAAATCAAAGCCCACGGCGAGCTGGCTCACCATCGGTGCTAGGGTAGTACCAAAGAGGGCTGGCGCGATGAACTTCTTAAAGGGCTCTTTTTTTATCACGGCAAAGAGATACACCCCCAAGAAGATGGGCCACACGTTCACGATATTTTTACCAAACAGGGCAAAGCCAGCCATGGTGAAGATGGCGGCAATTACTGCCCCTGAGATAGTTGCCTTAGAGACAGCGACTACAGCTAGGCCGATCAGAGCGACCAAGCCGCTATTTACTAGGGCCGCTCCCACGCCACCGACAACCATGTAATCGGTAAGGAGAATGCCGGGGGATTGCAAAATAGCCAATATCCCACTATACACTTGAGAAGAATCAACCATAAATAGACCGAGAAATACTAACGCCGTAGCGTATACCGCGAGAATGCGAAATTTCACTTGATCGCCAATCATTTTCGCTTCCTGACCGGCCGCTAAACCCACATGAGACATTTTTTATCTCCCCTTATACCATTCTAGATGCCTCGTCAGCCGCACATATATCTTCCTTGAACACTCCTACGTAGACCTCGGAGTAACAGCAAACACATCAAT
>Ga0208101_10038_pt1 | contig 25191 bp, 23 predicted proteins | sample Subbioug_CSW11AC_FD_184823 | JGI IMG/M metagenome (GOLD analysis project Ga0208101, IMG submission 184823) | Serpentinite rock and fluid subsurface biosphere microbial communities from McLaughlin Reserve, California, USA - CR12Aug_CSW11AC (SPAdes) | ecosystem: Environmental > Terrestrial > Deep...
CCCAAAGTCACCCCGTCCATGCGCTCCGCACTGCAAGTTTTAGGTTTAACCCATCTGTATGTGGTTTGCCACGGCGACGGGCCCATTGCCCCTTTGGCCGATGGCATCAGCGCCCTGCCGCTGCAAAGCTTGAGCACGCTGCATGCCGACAGCGCATTCGAAGCCCTGCTCACGGCAAGCTGGCGCTGAATCGGCGCACTTTGCCAGCGCCCACAGCGCGGCATAATTTCCCCCTAGCAACCCCACCACCACAGCCGCCATGAACCCCTACGACTTCGACCTTTTTGTGATTGGCGGCGGCAGCGGCGGTGTGCGCGCCGCGCGCATGGCGGCGCAGCGCGGTGTGCGCGTGGCGCTGGCCGAGGCGCACGGCCAGGCCGGGCTGGGCGGCACCTGCGTCAACGCCGGCTGCATCCCCAAAAAACTCTACGGCTACGCCGCGCACTACGCGACCGCGCAGCGCGAGTCGCAGGGCTACGGCTGGGAGGCAGCGCCGGCGCGGCTCAACTGGGCCACCCTCAAGGCCAACCGCGCGCGCGAGTTGGCGCGGCTCAATGGCGTCTATGCCGATCTGCTGCGCGCCAGCGGCGTGGCGCTGCTCGAAGGCTGGGCGCGCCTGCTCGACCCCCACACGGTGAGCCTGGCCACGCTCAACGCCGACGGCTCGCCGGGCCAGCGCCGCTTCAGCGCCGCGCGCATCCTCGTGGCCACCGGAGCCGCGCCGCATCTGCCGCACTTCAAAGGCCGCGAACACGCCCTGCACTCCAGCGATCTGTTCGAGATCGAGCCCTTTCCGCAGCGGCTGCTGGTGGTCGGCGGCGGCTACATCGCCTGCGAGTTCGCCTCCATCTTTCATGGCTTGGGCGCGCAGGTGACGCAGCTCTACCGCGGCGAGCAGATTTTGCGCGGCTTCGACGACGAGCTGCGCCACTTCCTGGCCGCCGAACTGCTCAAGCAAGGGCTCGATCTGCGCTTGCAAGCCGGCGTGCTGGGGCTGGAGCGCCACGCCGACGGCCTGCACGTGGCGCTGGAAGACGGCAACCATTTGGTGGTCGATGCCGCGCTCTACGCCACCGGGCGCCGGCCCAACGTGCAGGGGCTGGGCCTCGAGGAGCTGGGCGTGGCGCTGGGGGCGCAAGGCGAGATCGTGGTCGATGCGCAGTTCCAAAGCAGCGTGCCCAGCGTCTATGCGCTGGGCGACGTCACCGGGCCCATGCAACTCACCCCGGTGGCGCTGGCGCAGGCCATGCGGTTGGTCGATCGGCTCTACGGCAGCGGCCACGCTCGCCCGGCGCTCGACCTCGATCTGGTGCCCACCGCCGTGTTCACCCACCCGAGCCTTGCCACGGTGGGCCTGAGCGAGGCGCAGGCACGCCAGCGCTACCCGCGCGTGCGTGTGTACCGCAGCGAGTTTCGCGCCCTGCGCCACACCCTGAGCGCCAGCAGCGAGCGCACGCTCATCAAGCTGATCGTCAACGACGCCGATGACCGCGTGCTCGGCCTGCACATGGTGGGCGCCGAAGCCGGCGAGATCGTGCAGGGCTTTGCCGTGGCGCTGCAAGCCGGCGCCACCAAGGCGCAGTTCGACGCCACGCTGGGCATCCACCCGACCGTGGCCGAAGAGTTCGTGACCTTGCGCACGCCGGTGGACCAAGGCTAGCAGCGTCCACCACGCTGGCCATCAATAGCCCGCCTCTTTCTGGTGCCGAAAGGCCAGAACATACACCGCATCGTCGGCCGGCTCGTGGCGGTACAGGGCCACATAGCCGGAATCCCCAAAGGCAATCACCCACTCGCGCAGATCGGGCATGTCAGGGCACGGCCGGCCAATGTCGGGGGCGGTTTCCAGCAGCAGGAATTGCCGCTCGATGGCCTGGCCGGCGCGCTTGGCGGCGTCCGGTGCTTTGACCGCCAGAAATCGCCGGCAACGTTCCAAACCTTGCGCCGCGCCTTCGGTAACGATTACTCGTGGCACTCCGGCACCGCCTTTGCGTCATCGGTGCCCCAAGTGTTCAACCAAGTGCGAACTTCTTGGCCACTCAGGTGGCGGCCGGTTTCCTTGTAGGCCGCCCAAGATGCCAAGGCCTCCTGCTTAAAGCTCTCGCGGGCTTCTTCGCGCTCGACGTACTGCTGAATCGCTTCGAGCATGATCCAGTGAGGCGAGCGGCGGCGCTGGCTGGCGAGGTGCTGAACGCGACCTTTCAGCGTGTCGTCGATTTTGAGAGACGTTGCCATAGTGGGCCTGTTATCACATGGTAATGCTGCATGATAACCCTTTCCTGCTCCTGTGTCTAACGCACTGTGGCCTAGCAGTGTGCAGCCTAACCCCTGTCCGATGTGGTCTGGATGCAGGCTCGACCACAGTTTTTCAGCGACTGCAGCGCTCGGTCACTTCGCCTGCGCCTTGTGCGCCTCGACGTAGGAGCGCAAAACGGCGTTCATGCGCGACTGGTAGCGCTTGCCGGCGTGCTTGAAGTACGCCAACACGTCGGCATCGATGCGCAGCGTCACTTGCTTCTTGGCCTGGGGCAGCTCTGCCGCCGCCTTCATCCAGACCGCATCGGGTAGTGCAAGGGCGTCGCTGTAGTCGATCTGTTCATCGGACATCGAGGCCACGGCAGCCAGTCGCGCCTTTTGCTTAGCGCCCAAGCGCGGCGGGCGCTTGAGCTCAAGGGTGCGCTTGACGATAGTGCTTTCTTTCGCTGGCATTGGCTTTCCTCGCTGAAATCAGGCGGATGGTGTGCCCGTGTCGAACGGTATAGACCACGTAGGGCACGGCAGAGCGGGCCAAGCCGAATTCAAGCTCCATTGTGGCCGTAGTGTAGCTGCGTTTTGTAGTTACGCCTGTCCCGGCGGCGCCTGCCTAGCCGGGCGCAGCTCTCGGCCTCTTTGGCGCGTTTTTATGGCCCGCCAGTACCTTGCGTCACTGAGCACATAAAACCGCGCCCAAGGCCCAGACATACCTCTGCTTGCTCGGGGGGAGCCCAATCTAGGCAGAGCCAGATCGGCAAGGGCTGCACCTTAATCGAGGGGGCGCTCCGATGCGGGGCCGGACTCGAACCGGCATCATTCAAAGCTCCAGAGCGCTTTCGTCGTTTACCCATCACGCTACACCGCAGCAGAGCACGGGGCAGTATAGCTCGCGGTTGAAGATGAAGCCGGCATGATTGCGCTCGAACTCGACGACCGGAAGGGTACATCCCCGCTCACACGGGGGAGGCGCGCTCAGGGTCACGCTGTTGATGCCCCGGATGGGTCGATCCCCGCTCACGCGGGGGAGACCAACCGATGTAGCTGGTGGCTGGCGCGACTTGGGGTCGATCCCCGCTCACGCGGGGGAGACTCCTTTGCAGGCGGTGAGATCACGCCCGAGCTGGGTCGATCCCCGCTCACGCGGGGGAGACGCCAGCCGCTCGCGGTCTTGCTCGGCCTCGAGCGGTCGATCCCCGCTCACGCGGGGGAGACTGAGCGCCTGCGCAACTACTGCCTGCACTCTGAGGTCGATCCCCGCTCACGCGGGGGAGACTTCGCGGCATCTCGTTCGCCACTCGGACTACGGGGTCGATCCCCGCTCACGCGGGGGAGACGAAGTGGCGGCTGGTGTGCGGCCCGAAGGCCGAGGTCGATCCCCGCTCACGCGGGGGAGACACCGTGGCCACCATTACCGCCAATGTCGGCACGGGTCGATCCCCGCTCACGCGGGGGAGACCCGAACAGGAGTCCGCCGCTCTGCTCGACGAGCGGTCGATCCCCGCTCACGCGGGGGAGACTACTCGGAATCTGAATTTCCTGGCCACCTATAAGGTCGATCCCCGCTCACGCGGGGGAGACATCAACCCAATTCCGCCCCTGCCTTTGATGAGCGGTCGATCCCCGCTCACGCGGGGGAGACGAACAAGCAGGCTTACTGGAGTTGCGCATGTGAGGTCGATCCCCGCTCACGCGGGGGAGACAAGGCCGAAAGGATGAGATCAAAGCCGAACTCGGGTCGATCCCCGCTCACGCGGGGGAGACGGAATGAGCGCGCCAAGGCCGATCTGAACGAGCGGTCGATCCCCGCTCACGCGGGGGAGACTGGCTACCAGGGCTTTCTCCACCGTGTCGTAGGGGTCGATCCCCGCTCACGCGGGGGAGACTCAACAAACCACATCCTGAATGGTGTCAGCAGAGGTCGATCCCCGCTCACGCGGGGGAGACTTCCCAACAATCATTTGGCATCTCCTTCTGGCGGGTCGATCCCCGCTCACGCGGGGGAGACGCTGTGATCGCAGACACGACCGAGCAGGTGAGGGGTCGATCCCCGCTCACGCGGGGGAGACGAAGTAGAACATGCGCTCGGGCCGGGCCTTCAGGGTCGATCCCCGCTCACGCGGGGGAGACGCGCGACCGCCCCGACCGCCCCGCCGACGGTGGGGTCGATCCCCGCTCACGCGGGGGAGACCCGTGCAGCCGCGCAACACGCCGCGCTCGAAGGGGTCGATCCCCGCTCACGCGGGGGAGACATGGATGGCTCTCCCTCGTCCGATCCTTCATAGGGTCGATCCCCGCTCACGCGGGGGAGACGCGCCAGCGGTTTCGCCAGCGCGCACGAATGGGGGTCGATCCCCGCTCACGCGGGGGAGACTTGTCATTAAGTCGTTCAAGGCTCCTATCTATTGGTCGATCCCCGCTCACGCGGGGGAGACGCCTGAGAATCTGCCGCGCAATGTCTCGCGTGGGGTCGATCCCCGCTCACGCGGGGGAGACCAGGCCACCAATGGCCTGCAATGCCTGAAGCTGGGTCGATCCCCGCTCACGCGGGGGAGACCTGATTCTGACGCCGCTCGCAGTGGCTTTTCAGGGTCGATCCCCGCTCACGCGGGGGAGACTACTGGGTCGCGGCGGTCGATCTGGCTGGCAACGGTCGATCCCCGCTCACGCGGGGGAGACCGGACGCGGATCGTGAGTCGCTCGTGGTGAACGGGTCGATCCCCGCTCACGCGGGGGAGACTCTGTCAGGGTGGTGAGGTGTACGAAGTCTCCGGGTCGATCCCCGCTCACGCGGGGGAGACTCTAGATCATAAGCGATTGACTGCACTTGTGATTTCGATTTTTAAGGAACCTGTACGGCGTCAGGATGTCGCCCTGCGCGATAGCAGGAGGCCATCCACATCGATCAACTCAACCGGCGGGCTGCCGAGTGTGCGCATGGCTTGACCGCCAGGCACATCGCGCTCTTGCCAGAGCAGCACGATGGAGGCTTCGCGTTCGTTTGGAAACCAGTCTTCGAGCACGCTCCACAGGCGCGAGCGCACCGCAGGCGAGATGCGCGGAGCGCTGTAAACGCCGGGCGCCACTTCGAGCATGACCGATGCCAGCAAGCCGCGCACCCGCGCCGACACATTACGCGTCACGACCACTGTCATTGACATCAAACAGCTCCTTGATGCGGTCGATCATGCGCGGAATCAGCTTTTCCTGCCGGAACATCCGCACCGCACGGCGGCGCACCTCGCTCTCCAAGTTGTGGGCCTTGCCTTCTGTGCAGGCCTGCACGGCACCAAAAGCCAGCGGCAGCACAAGGTCGATGCGCCAGAGGTCGGCCATGTCGAGCGTGAAGGCGTTGCTCGATTCTTCGTGTATGAAGCCCAGCGGTGGCAGGGCCCCAACTACCGCCACCGCAATGTCGGCGGCAGCCTCGACAAAAGTGGCGGCGTGATTGATGGCTTGGTTGGGAAGGTCGGCGGCACCGGGGTCGCCGCGCTCATAACGGCGGCCTTGCCAGTCGATGCCGAAGCGTTGCGCCACCAGCCGGTAACTTTCCTTGACGCGCGCGCCTTCGATGCCGCGCAGCGTCTCGATGTCGCGGTGTGGCAGGATGCGCCCAAAGCGCCAACCATAAAGGCGCCGTGCAACGTCCAACCTCTGCTTGGGGTCGGCCCACAGTTGGGCGTGCCGCCTTGCCACGTCGGAATGGCCTTGACCCATGGGCGGCGCGGTATAGCTCTTAACGCCGGCCTCGCCTACTGCGGCGATCAGGGCTCCGTGCCGGGCGCACAGTCGCAGCACATCCTGCGTCAGGCTGGTGCCCGGACCGAGCAAAATCATAGAAACGGCCTGATACGGGATGGCGTAGTCGCCCGCGTCCATCACCTCGCTTTGGGCGGCAACGAAACGCAAGGTGCCGTCTTCCACCGACAACTTGCCGTATTCCAGCCACAGCAGCCCATGCCGATCCGCGTGCGGGATGCGCGCTGAGGCCAGCCCCAAGCGCCCATGCAGCAGACCCAGCGCCGGACTCATGTGCCGGCCGGTGCAAGCAAGACCATGCCAAAGCCGAAGGCGCGGTGGCGGCCGATGCCGCGCGCCAACAACTCCCCAAAACGCTGCGGCTGCGCAATCGCTGCCTCGGTCACAAACAGCGCTTGCGGACGCTGCAGCAACTGCAGGCGCACCCGGCCATTGCGTGCGCGCCGCAGCAAAGACTGGCGCGCGATCAGCCCGCGCAGTTCGATGCGCTCAAAGTCCAAGGCTTGTTCCCAGCGCTCGATGAACCATTGGCGATAGACCTCGGCCCGCGCCGGGGTGGCGTCGCCCAACCGATCCAGCGCGTTCAGGTAGGCATCTTTTTCCTCGGTGCCGTGGCGCACCACCGGACAGGCCAACACCTCCAGCCGCAGGCGCTGCCGTGGGTTCCAAGTGTCTGGCATGGGCTTGCTGGCCACGGCGTCTTGCGCCATCACGGCCCAAGCCGCTGGCGGGGCAAAGGCTCGTGCGTGCGCCAGCAGTTCGGTTTGGCTCAGGGGCGTGTAGGCCAACACTTCGCTGCGGGCATCAAAGTATCGAAACGGCTTGGGCGCATGGTCACCAAACAACGCGGTCAGCCACAGATGCAGGCTGTAGCCCAGACCCTCGTCGCCGTGGGTGACGCCGCGCTCGGCGGCAAAACGCAGCAAGGCCGGCAAGTGCAGCGGCAAGCGGATCAAATGCAGTGTGCTCATGCCCCAAGCTCCAGAAACCCGAGCGCCATGCGCTGGCTGCCACGGTGGATGTTGTGGGCCCAGTCGCGCAGATCGTAGCGCTCCTCGTGCTGCACGCCGTCGCCCTCATCGAGGGGCCAGATGGCGCTCACGCGCCGCGCTCTGGGGCGCGGCCCGATCTCGGCCAGCGGTTCGGCGGCCAATGCTTGCTTGACACCAGACGCTTGCCTGCGTCCCAGAAAAATCGGGCCCGCCGGCAGACAGGGTTTACGGCCTATGAACAGTGGACGGGCTGGGGCAAGCAAGGCCGCCTCCAGTGCTTGCGGCGAAGGCTCACCGGCATCATCGAGCGCAATGGCCAGCGTCAGCACACCATTGGCCCAGTGGTCGCGCCAGCGCTGGTGCGTGCCACGGGTGGCGTCTCCTGTGCCACGATCTTCGCGCCAGCCGCGCGTCGTCCAGCCGGTGTCTTGCATGAAATCCCGCCCCAAGTCCACGGTCTGGTATTCGGTCAAGGGTTCGGGTTCGGCATCCCAGCGCGCGGCAAAGCGCAGCCGCCGTTGCAGGCTTTGCAGCAGCGCCGTTTGGCGATGATCCCAGCCTAGGGCATTGCCCAGCAGCCCGGTCAGCATGGAGGCGCCGGGAAAGCGCCAAGTGGGGTTGAGTTGGTCCACCACCACGGCGCCAAAGCTCATCAAGGGCGCATCAAAGCGCAGCATCAAGCAGTCCATGGCTGGGTCTCAGGCGGTACGCTGCGACCACAGGGCACCGAGTGCGGCCTGAAGCGCCTCGGGCACCGTTTGCGCTGCCGGCAGGTTGCTCGGCAAATCGAGCGCGCTGGCGCAATGGCGGCTTGCCCCTGCACGGCCATACATGGCATCGAGGCGGGCCATATAGCCTGCCAGCGCCTCCAACGCGGACTGACGCAAGTCCAGACCGTCCTTGGGGCGCACGCTGTTGAGAAACGCATTGGACAGTGCGCGGGGCTGAGTGCGCCCGACCTCGAGCAGCAGAAAATCAGCATGGGCATACGGTGCGGTGCTGCCGAGTTTGGCACCCGGGCTTTGCAGCAAGATGGCGTGGAGCAGCACCTCCAGCACCTTGCGCGCCGTGCTCGGGTCGGGGCTGAGCCAGTCTTTGGCCTCGCAGCCGCTCAGGTTGGATACCAGCAATGGCACATCGACCACCACGTAACCGTAATACACGCCGGCACCGAGTTCGGTTTGGTTGGCGTGCGCGGCCCCGGTTTCGTCATCGCGGTTGAGGTCATCGACGACGGTGAAGTAATCCATTTCGGTCTGGGCTGCATGCACGGTGAAGGCGTGCGCCACGTGCACCGGGGCATCGACACGGGCCAACAGGTCGGAGGTGACCATGCGGCCAAACAGGGCCGCGCTCAGGCCGGCCGCAGCTTTGCTCATGGCCTTGAGGTTGTCTTTCTCCCCTTTGGTTTTAAGCCGCTCCTCAAGCGCCTGCAGGGGGTCGTCCAGTTGGCTCGCGTCGCGCATTAATTGGACAAAGTAATCGGCCTCACGCAGCCCCAGCAGCACCGGCTGATTGAGGTCGCCCCCTTCTTTGACGCCGCCTTTGATCAGTGCTTTGGCCAGCGGCTCGATCAGGCTTTGCGCACAGGCTTGCGGCACGCCCGCGGCAATGGCCCGGGGCAAAACGGTGCGGGTGAAGAAGGATCGGGTGCGCTGGCCATCGGGCAGTTCGGGCAGCTGGGGCGTCACGGTTTCACGCCAATGGCGCTTGAGGCACTGGGAAGACACGCGCAGGCGCTGCGCATTGCCAAAGGGGATGCGCTTGGCCAAGCCAGCATCGTCGCGGTTAAGCAGGCTGGCGGGGTAGGCGGTAAGGGTGTGGATTTGCAAAAACATCGCGGGCTCCTTGGGTTTTTTCAAAATGGCATATGAACAAGGCGATCAGTTCTCGGTACCTGACGGGCTTGGCAGGTGGCGGTAGTAGCCCAGCGCGATCCGCCGGTGCAGGCTCTCGCGCTTTTCAGGGTCGTGGGTGAGCAGGTAGAGGGCCCAGTCGGTCCAGTTGCAACCCTCGCTTTTGGCAGCCAGAAAGCGCACGGCCGACTGATAAAAATCAAAGCGCAGCGCCTCGGGCGCCGAAAGCAGGCGCTCCAAGCGTGCTTGGGCAAAGCCAGACTGCGCCAGCGCCTCGCCCAGCGCACGCTGCGCTTGGTGCGCCTTGGAGCCCGAGAGCGCCAAGCCCCAGACGATGGCCATCCAATCCAGCGTTTGCTGCTCTGGAGGCGGTTCGGTGCGCAGATGCTGCAACCAGAGGCGGTAGTAGGCCAGCGGCAGGGGCGCACTCGGTGTCCATCGCTTAAGCGCTGCCCGGTCTGCATTGGGGTAATGTGCTTGGGACAACTCGTGTGCCAAACGACTCACAGTTTGCTCTAGCCCCGGCTCGGCGGCGGGCACGGTGGTGGACTGATCGATCGCTTCGGTGTTCATGCATTGCGCTCCTGTGGTTCGGGCTTTGTGGGCAAAAGGCTGTGCTTGCTGAGCACGCCCATGAAGGCGCTGTGGGATTGGGTGAGGGCGCGCCAGCGGCGGTTGGCCGGTAGCGGCAGGCGCATACTGGCTTGGTCGAGCACGCGCCGGACGTTTTGCACCAGCAGGGTGCGCCAGTCGCGCAGCACCACCTCGGGGTCTTCGTCGCAGCAGCGCCACAAGGCGGGGTAGTAATGCGGCGGCCAATCTCGCTCAAAATCGCGCTGCACAGCGGCCACCCAATGCTTGATGGCTTCGCGGTCAAAGTCGGCCTGCTCCGGGCCGCCTTGGGCGAGCACCGTCAACGCGGTGCGCAGTGCAGCCGCTGCGTGCTTGGCGTCGGTTAACAGGGTTTGCGCCTGCTCGGCCAGCCGCTTGCGTTGTGCAGTTTCAGCATCGCCCGTTGGGCGGGCAAAGCTCTGACGCGCCTTGGCCGGAACAGGGAGTTCCAACCGGTGCAGCCCATCGGTTTTGCCTTGGCCGCGCACCAACACGCTGCCCACCAACCAACCGGCGGTTGGGCCGGCCCGAGGGGTCTGCAGAGGGCTCAGTTCGTAGCCTTGCGCAAACAGCAGGTCGGTCACCAGTTTGGGGCTAAAACCCTGGCTCGAAACCGTCAGCGCCGAAGCGCCCTTTTTCTTGTCCTCCACATTGATCGCCGTCCATGGGTCGCCCACGTCGCCGCCGTCTGGGGATTTGGGGCCGATCTGGCGCGCAGCGCTGGTGGCGCCGAGCGCAAGCAAGTTTTCGTTGGCATCGAGCCCAAGGCGCAGGGGCCGACAGGCCTCGATGAAGCACGGGTCCAGATCGCTCAGGGTGTATTGATGATCGCTGCGCCGCCACGGATGCAGCCATGTGAGCACCGCGCCATCTGCGCGGTAGCCGTAGCGTCCGTGCGCAAGGATGTCGGCGCGATGAGCCCGCACGATTGGCAAGGCCTCGAGAAAGCGGCGCGCCGGGTGCAAATCGTTCGCCCAAGCGAGGATGGCGCGGCTGGCAAAACCGCCGTTCATGCGCACAATGCCAAAGTTGCCTGCCCCGAGATAGCCCTCGGTGGTCTGCAGCGTCAGCAGGGCGTACAACCACGCCTCGGGATCGGGCCGACAAAACCGAGCGGCTTTCACGTCGTGGTTTTTGGCTGTGACCAGCACATCGAGCTCGTCTGGGGTGCGGGCTTTGACCTTCTCGTAGCCCTCAATCTTGGCATCTGGGCTGCTCCATGGGTGCTGCATGAAGGCCGGCTGCGTAGAGTCTTCCACATGAAGGTGCCAAGCCGACGCTTTGCCCTCGGCCAGCAGCAGCAGCCCAGCACGCCAGTAATCGGGGTCGGGCGGCGGCGTGGCGCTGGGCTGGCGTGCCAGCACCGCAGTGGCCAACTGCACCAGAAACACGTGCCAAGGCTCGGCTTGGTGCGCGCGCAAGCCCGTATAACCGTCCACCTCTGCCGCGCAAAGCAGGCTCAAGAGTTGCGGCAGATCGACACGGCGCTCGCCTTGGGGCGTGCGCACACCGATCAATTCATCGTGCAGCAGGTCGTGCATCGTTTTTCTCCAACCCGAAACGGGTGTAGCTGAAGTCGAGCGCGCCAATGGCAAAGTCGAAACCCGCTGCGGTTGCCACCGGCAGCAAGGTTTCCGGGGCTGGCGCGCCTTTGAGCCAGCGCGCTGGCAAGGTCAGGCTGTCCAGCGCCTGCCCGAAGGGGGATCGGCACGCTGACCGCAGAGGCAGCTCGTAACTCGGGTCACCCAGTCGGGTGAGGACCCGCCCTTGGTCGCTTGCATAGTGCAACTCTCCAAAAGGCAGGTCGCGCATCAGCGATCGGTCGGCTTGGCGCAAGTCGGCCAAAAAATCACCGTTCATGTAGTCGTCGTGCTTGCGCCAGAGCGGCCCAAGGGCAGCCCACGCTTCGGGGTGGGTGGTGGTTTCGATGCGCTCGCGGTTTTGCTGCGGGATGACGATCTGGGGCTGACCGGTCAAGCTCTCGAGGGTGCATTGCAGCACCCGACCGTCGGCATAGACACTGCCCAAGCCCGCTGGGCCGTGCAATTCCCCTCTGGCTTGCAAGTACTGACCCAGTGGTTTTTCAGGCAAACGCACGAGCACGCGCGCCGCTGCAAATCCAGCAGGCCGATGGATGCGTTCATGCCGATGTAGGCGCCCTATGCGCTGCAACAACACGTCCATCGGAGCCAGGTCGGTAATCAGCCAGTCGGCGTCGATGTCTAGGCTTTGCTCCAGCGTCTGCGTGCCTACGAGCAGCAAAGGGCCGTTGGGCGATCCTTTGCCAAGGCGCCGCGTGACTTCGGCGTCGAGCCGTTCGCGGTCGGGGCGCGCAAAGCGGCCGTGGTGCGGGCAGCGCACGCCATTGAGTTCAAACAAAGCAGGCAACAGTTGTGGCGCCTGTGCAGTCAGATGCGCTTCCAGCGCCCGCAGCAGGCTGTTGCAGCGCCCCACGGTGTTGCACACCACCAGCACCCGCGCCCCTTGAAGCAAAGCAGCGGTCAGCGGCATCAGCAAGGGGGCATCGGCCAGCGTAGGCTGAAACTCCACCGTGACGGTGCGCGCCGCCCGGCCGCTGGCCACCGGCATTAGGCTGGATCGAGTTGCCAATGCGGGATAGGGTTTTGCCAGCGCTTGCGCCAGCGGCAGGGTTTCGCGGTCAAACAATTTTGCCGCCGCCGCTTCGCCCAACGTGGCCGACAGCAGCAAGGCGCTGCCACCGCGATTGATGTGCGCACGCAGCAGCACCCGCAGCAGCTCGCTCATGTAGGTGTCGGAGGCATGCACCTCATCGACCACCAGCAGGTGCCGATCCAGGCAAACCGAGCGCAGCAGGCTGTGCTTGACCTTGAGCGCCGACATCAGCGCCTGATCGATGGTGCCCACTGCCACGGGCGCCGCCAGAAAGCGCTTGGGCCGCTCAGCCGCCCACTGGTTTTCGCGCCGCTGCGCTTGGGCATCATCTTCCCACAAGGTGCCGACCGGATCGGTCAGGATTGGAGCCCCATCGACCCGAGCGTAACCGGACACGGCCAGCAGCACGGGCGCGGGCCGTGTGGGCGGGTCAAAGGCCGCATCGATGGCTCGCAGCACACGCCCATACAACTCGCGCGCGGCCACCCGGGTGGGCAAGGCGAAGTACAAGCCTTCGACCTGCCCGCTGGCATAGAGGCGCATGAACCAAGCCAGCGCGGCCTCCGTCTTGCCGGAACCGGTGTCGGATTCGATCAAGGTCAGGCGCGCCGCGTCGTCAGCAGGCAGGGTGTAAGCCAGAAGGTGTTGCAGGGGGTGCGCTGCAAACCCGAAAACCTCGGCAAAAGGTTTGGCTTGCCGCCATCCGGGTGCCTCGGGTGGACTCAGGCCAATGGTGCGCAGCGCCCGCTGTGCCGCTGCTTGGGCCTGCTCGAACCGGTTTTCGTCGCCGGAGGCACGGTAGGGAAAAAACTGGGTATCGGAGCCGATCCAGTCGGCCAGCATCACCAAGCCGGCAAAGCGCTGCTGCAACTCGGATGTGGCGGCGATAGGGGCTGCGTGGGCAGAAAAAGCGGCCGCAAAGGCAGACCGCGCCCGAGCGGCCAAATCGGCCAGCGCCTGCATGGGGCAATAGCTTCCAGTGTGTGGATGCGGTGGAACCCAGCGTCGGTTCATGGCGTGAAGGCCGGCCGCATTGCAATCCAGCACCGAAACCGGCTTGCCGTGGTGCGAAATGGCGGCCAGCAGCATTTGAAGGGCCCCATCGCCATCGTCGTTGGGCGCAAACCAGTCACACAACGTGCCGACGAGGCTTTCCCACTCGGCGGGCCATGCAGCGCGAAGATTGTCGTTGAGCAGCAGGGCAGCGGCTTCAAAGACATGCCCCGCCGTGTCGCGCGACTCAGGCTCGGCCTTGCGCTGAAAACCCGCGTTGCACTTACCAAAATCGTGCAAAAAAGCGATCACGCAAAGCCGCTCTTTTTGCACGCTGCTGAGTTCCCCCAGACGCGCCAGCGCAGGCAAATCGAGCAGGGCACGCAGCACCAGTGCCACATCGAGACAGTGGTCGGCCAAGGGGTGGCGGCGGCCATCGGGGGTGAGCTTGCCCCAAGGTTGCGTGGGTGCGGCGCAGTTCACCGCCACACCCGATGTGGCAACGGGCCCAAGCGCAGCGCCGCAGCGCCACGGCAAATACTGCGCTTGACTTGGCAACCGACGACTGAAAAAAGTGCCTCCCGCATACGCCAAAGCCCCCTTTGCCGGCCATTCTACAGTCGCTTCTGCGCCACAATGCCCCCATGCAGCACAGCCCACCCCACAGCCCACCCTTCACCCCGCCGCAAAGCTACACCGAGGCCGCTGCCGCGCTGGCCCAGGTGCAGGCGCTGTACCAGCGCGCTGTGGCGCACTTGCGCCAGGCCCTGCACCAGTTTGTGCGCGCTGGCAGCACCAGCGCTCCCCAGCGCGTGCGCGCCTGCTACCCCTTCGTGCGCCTGCACTGCCAGCGCGCCCACGGCGGGCCCGGCGCTGGCGGGCACAGCCGCCTGAGCTACGGCTTTGTTGCCGGCCCCGGCCGCTACGAAACCACCCTGACCCGCCCCGATCTGTTTGCCAGCTACTACCTGGAGCAGTTTCAACTGCTGCTGCACAACCACGGCGGCGCGCTCGAAGTAGGGGTGAGCAACCAGCCGATCCCGCTGCACTTCGCGCTGGCCGAACACGAGCACCTCGAAGGCGACCTGAGCCCGGCCCAGCGCGCCGCCCTGCGCGACTGCTTTGACCTGCCCGACCTGAGCCTGATGGACGACGGCATCGCCAACGGCACGCACCAGAGCGCCGCCCACGAAGCGCAGCCGCTGGCGCTGTTTGGTGCGGCGCGGGTCGATTACTCGTTGCAGCGGCTGCGCCACTACAGCGGTACCGCCCCGGCCTGGTTTCAGGGCTTCGTGCTGTTTACCAACTACCCTTTCTACGTCGATGAGTTCATCCGCCTCGGGCAAGAGGCGCTGGCCAACCCCGAGAGCGAATACCTGGCCTTGGTCGAGCCCGGCAACGTGCTCACGCCGCGCGCCGGTTTGAGCGCCGCCGAACAACAGCTGTTGCATGAACTCGGACTAGGCCAACCGGGCCGCGCTTTGCCGCGCCTGCCGCAGATGCCGGCCTACCACCTGCTGCGCGCCGACGGCAGCGGCATCACGCTGCTCAACATCGGCGTTGGGCCCAGCAACGCCAAGACCATCACCGACCACATCGCCGTGCTGCGCCCGCACGCCTGGCTGATGCTGGGCCACTGCGCCGGACTGCGCAACAGCCAACAGCTGGGGGATTACGTGCTGGCCCACGCCTACGTGCGCGAAGACCACGTGCTGGACGAAGAACTGCCGCTGTGGGTGCCCATCCCCGCGCTGGCCGAAATCCAACTCGCGCTCGAAGGCGCGGTGGCCGACGTGACCGGTTTGAGCGGCGCCGAACTCAAGCGCATTTTGCGCACCGGCACCGTGGCCAGCACCGACAACCGCAACTGGGAGCTGCTGCCCGGCCAGACGCCACAGCGCCGCTTCAGCCAGAGCCGCGCCGTGGCGCTCGACATGGAGAGCGCCACCATCGCCGCCAATGGCTTTAGGCTGCGCGTGCCCTACGGCACCCTGCTGTGCGTGAGCGACAAGCCGCTGCACGGCGAAATCAAGCTGCCCGGCATGGCCAACGCCTTTTACCGCGAGCGCGTCGATCAGCACCTGCGCATCGGCCTGCGCGCCATCGAGCGCCTGCGCGCCGGTGGCGTTGATCAACTGCACAGCCGCAAGCTGCGCAGCTTTGCTGAGGTGGCGTTTCAGTGATGCCCACAGCGTGATGCCCCAGCCGCCGCCCCGGCCTACAATGCGCGCATGAACCCACGGTACGACGTCGCCATTTTGGGCAGCGGTGTGGTGGCGCACACGCTGGCGCTGCTGCTGGCGCGCGAGCGCTTGCGGGTGGCGCTGCTGCGCCAGCCAGCGCCCCCGGCGGCTGGCCCCGACATCCGCGCCTACGCCCTCAACCAGGCCGCGGTTTCGATGCTGAGCGATCTGCGCGTCTGGCCCGAGGCCCCGGCCACCACACCGGTGCGCCAGATGTGGGTCTGCGAGCCCGACGCCGAGCGGCCTGCCACCCTCAACCTGCACGCGCCCGCGGCGCAGCAGCCGCTGGCTTGGATCGTGGATGTGCCGGCGCTGGAGCAGCGGCTGGCGCAAGCGCTGCCGTTTCAGAGCGGCATCGACCTCGTGAGCAGCGCCCCACCAGCCGAACTGACCGTGATCTGCGAGGGCAAGCACAGCCGCACCCGGGCCCAGTTTGGCATCGAGTACGAGGTCGAGCCCTACGCCCACACCGCCGTGGCGGCGCGGCTGCGCTGCGCGCGAGCGCACGAGGGCGTGGCGCGGCAGTGGTTCCAGCACGGCGAGGTGCTGGCGCTGCTGCCCATGGACGGCCCCGAGGGCAAGCTGGTGGCCTTGGTCTGGTCGGTGCCCCATGAGCGCGCGGCTGAGCTGCTGGGCTTGGCTGCGCCCGCCTTTGCCGCCGCCGTAGCCCAAGCCTGCGACCACGCCTTGGGCGCCATGAGCACCGAAGGCACCCCCGCCGGCTGGCCCTTGCAGCTGTCGCGCGCCCGGCATTGGGTGCGGCCCGGCTTGGCGCTGGCGGGCGACGCCGCCCACGCCATGCACCCCTTGGCCGGCCAAGGGCTGAACATGGGCTTGGGTGACGTAGCCGAACTGGGCCGCGTGTTGCGCGAGCGCGAATACTGGCGCAGCCCCGGCGACTGGCGCCTGTTGCGGCGCTACGAGCGCGCGCGCCGCGCCGACTTCGAGCGCATGGCCACCCTCACCGACGGCCTCTACAGCCTGTTTGGCCACGGCGACGAGCGCGTCGGCGCACTGCGGCGCTGGGGGCTGCGGCGCTTCGATGGCCTGACGCCGCTCAAACACCACGCCATCCGCTTGGCGATGGGCGGCCCTGAAGCGGATGCGCCCTGCGCCCCGTTTGCGGCCCCCGCTGCCGCTGCTTTTACGGCCTGTGCTACCGCCTCTGGCCAACCACCTGCTGCGCCCTGCGCCGCCTGAGCCCCACCCCACCCGAGCCTCCTCCAGATGCACAGCCCACCCACCGGCACCCCCGCCCCGTCTCGCTGCGCTGCGGCCCATGCTCACTGCACCGCCGCGGCACCAGCGGCACAAACCTCGCGCCCGGCGCCAGCGCGGCGCACCGGGTGGCTTGGTGAGTGGCGCTCGTGCTGGCGCGCCGGCGTCCTAGCCGCCTTGGCTGCCCTGCTCGCCGTGGGCACGCTGGCCAGTGCCAACGAAGCCACCATCCGCGCCAATTTGGCCGAGCGGCTGCCCAACCTGCCTCCGATCGAAGAGGTGCGCGCCGCACCCATGCGCGGCCTGTTTGAGGTGCGCATCGGCGCCAACCAGATTTTTTACTCCGACGCCGAAGGCAACTTCCTGATTCAGGGCCAACTGATCGACACCCGCAGCCGCAACAACCTGACCGAACAGCGCATCGAGCAACTCAACGCCATCGCCTTCGACCAGTTGCCGCTGCGCGATTCATTCACCATCGTGCGCGGCAACGGCCAGCGCCGCGTGGCCGTGTTCCAAGACCCGAACTGCGGTTTTTGCAAACGGCTCGAGCGCGACCTGAGTCGCCTGAACCACGTCACCATCCACATCTTCTTGTACCCGATTCTGGGCCGCGATTCGCTCGCCAAATCGCAGCACATCTGGTGCGCGCGCAACCGCGCCCAAGTGTGGGAAAACTGGATGCTGCGCAACGTCGATCCGCCTGCCGCCACCTGCGACACCTCCGCGCTGCAGCGCAACATGGCGTTTGGGCAACGGCACGCCATCACCGGCACCCCCACCACCTTCTTTGCCGACGGCTCGCGCCTTTCGGGCGCTGCCGGCTTCGAGGTGCTCGAGCAGCGCCTGAGCGCGGCGGCGGCGCGTTGATTGAGCTTAGCTTGAGCGCTGATCAGGCACAGCTGGGGCTGGGGCGTTGCTGAGGCGCTGCCCGCACCAGACCTTACCCCCGACCTTGTCTCTGCCTCAGACCATGTCCACTTCCAGCCGCGCCCAATCGAACTGCCCCACGCCGCCTGCGTCCGCAGTGCCGGCAGGAGCCACCGCCGATACCGCCACCGCTGCTCCCACCCAGCCCCACGGCCCGCTCTACCGTGTCGAACTGGTCGAGCTGCACGCCCATCTGTACGACCTCACGCTGCACATCTGCCAGCCGGCGCGGCAGCAGCGCGTCAGCCTGCCAGTGTGGATACCGGGCAGCTATCTGGTGCGCGAGTTTGCCCAGCACCTGCACGGTCTGCGCGCCGACTGCGACGGCCACGCCGTCCCGCTGCGCCAGCTCAACAAAAACACCTGGGAAGCCGCCACCCCAGCCGGCGCCCAGTTGCTGCGGCTGCGCTACCAAGTCTATGCCTACGACGCCTCGGTGCGCAGCGCCTGGCTCGACGCCGAACGCGGCTTTTTCAACCCCACCAGCCTGTGCCTGCGCGTGCACGGGCAAGAATCGCTCTCGCACACGCTCGAGCTCTGGGGCAGCGCCGCCACCCAAGACTGGCAAGTGGCCACGGCCTTGGCGCCCATCACCCCCGATGCGGCCCATGCCGACGCCCCCCACAGCCTAGGCTACTGGCAGGCCGCCGACTACGACCAGTTGGCCGATAGCCCCATCGAGCTGGGCCGGCTCTGGAGCGCTTCTTTCAGCGTGCGCGGCGTCGCGCACCGGCTCGTGGTCAGCGGCGCCGGGCCGGGTTTTGATGGCGAGCGCCTGCTGCGCGACACCCAAACCATCTGCCAAGCCGCCATCGAGTTCTGGCACGGCGCGCACGAGGCGCCGCCCTTCGGCCACTACCTGTTTATGCTCAACGCCCGCCACGAAGGCTACGGCGGGCTCGAGCACCGCCACAGCACCGCCCTGATCTGCCGCCGCGCCGACCTGCCGCAACTGCCCCTAGGCGGCGCCCTCGCCCCGGCGCTTGCCCCAACTCCTGCCCAAGTTCCAGCGCTGGGCGCCAGCGACGGCTACACCAGCCTGCTCGGCCTGATCGGCCACGAATACTTTCACGCCTGGCACGTCAAGCGCCTGCGCCCGGCCGAATACACCCGTTACGACTACGACCGCGAACAGCACACCGAGCTGCTGTGGCTGTTCGAAGGCTTCACCAGCTACTTCGACGACCTGCTGCTGCTGCGCGCCGGGCTGATCGACGAAGCCTGCTACCTGCAGCTGCTCGCCAAAACCCTGAATCAAGTGCTGCACGGCCCGGGCCGGCTGGTGCACAGCCTGGCCCAATCCAGCTTCGAGGCCTGGACCAAGTACTACCGCGTCAACGAAAACAGCCCCAACGCCACCGTGAGCTACTACGCCAAAGGGTCCTTGGTGGCGCTGGCGCTCGACTTGCAACTGCGCGCCGAGGGCCGCTGCAGCCTCGACGCGGTGCTGCGTGCGCTCTACCAGCGCTGCCAAGGCGGCCCGATGCACGAGGCCGACCTGCTGGCGGTGCTCGAGCAATGCGGCGGGCGCAGCTACGCCCCCGAAATCGCGGCCTGGGTGCATGGCTGCGCCGATCTGCCACTGCCCGATTTGTTGCGTACCCAAGGCATAGACTGGCTCACCGAACCCGCGCCGCTGGCGCAGCGGCTGGGGCTGCGCGTGAGTGAAACCGAGGGCCTGCTGATCAAAAACGTGCTGCGCGGCTCGCTGGCCGAACAAGCCGGGCTGGCCGCTGGCGACGAATGGCTGGGACTGGAAGTGGGCAGCGCAAGCAGCGACTGCACCAGCAACGGCAACACCCGCACAGCCAACGACAGCACCAGCACCACCCCCAGCGCCTGGCGCGTGCGCACGCTCGACGAAGTCGCGCGCCACGCCTACGGCCAGCACAGCGTCGTAGCACTGGTGGCGCGCGACGGCCGGCTGCTGCGCCTGCCGCTGCGCTGGCCCACGCCCGAGCAGCCGCAAGCGCACACGGTGCGGTTGCAGCGCCCATCTAAACCGGCCAGCCCTGCACCGGCCAGCCCAACACCCACCCAAGCTGCTGGCGCCCATCCCGTCAACCTTTTAGGCTGGCCCCTAGCTGCGAGTTCCAGCGACCGCCCTTAGCGCCCCCCCAGTTCTGTCCTGATCCCGCCCTAAATCCGGCCCAAGCCGCGTTAGAACCGCCTTGCCGGCGCGCTATAGTGGCAGCTCCCGCCGAACCTTGAACCAGAGACACCACCGATGAGCCAAACTTACCTAAACATTTTGGTGCGCACCGAAGGCCGCGTCGGCCTCATCGCCCTGAATCGCCCCAAGCAACTCAACGCCCTCAACGACGCGCTCATGGACGAGCTCGGCGCCGCCCTCAAAGCCTTCGACGCCGACGCCGACATCGGCTGCATCGTGCTCACCGGCAGCGAAAAGGCCTTCGCCGCCGGCGCCGACATCGGCGCCATGGCCGAGTACAGCTTTGCCGACGTCTATAAAGGCGACTACATCACGCGCAACTGGGAAGCCATGCGCAGCATCCGCAAGCCCATCATCGCCGCCGTGAGCGGTTTTGCCTTGGGTGGCGGCTGCGAACTGGCCATGATGTGCGACTTCATCATCGCCGCCGACAACGCCAAGTTCGGCCAGCCCGAAATCAAGCTCGGCATCATCCCCGGCGCCGGCGGCACCCAGCGCCTGCCGCGCGCCGTCGGCAAGTCCAAGGCCATGGAGCTGGTGCTCACCGGCCGCATGATGGACGCCGCCGAGGCCGAGCGCGCCGGCTTGGCCAGCCGCGTGGTGCCCCTAGACAAACTGCAAGACGAAGCCCTGGCCGCCGCCCTGACCATCGCCGGCTACTCGCAGATCGCCGTCATGGCGGCCAAAGAGGCGGTCAACAAAGCCTTCGAGGGCACCCTAGCCGACGGCATGGCCTTTGAGCGCCGCCTGTTCCACGCCCTGTTTGCCACCGCCGACCAAAAAGAAGGCATGGCCGCCTTCGTCGAAAAACGCCCGGCGCAGTTCAAGCACCAGTGAGACCGCGCCGGCTGCAACGCCGGCGAGCAGGCGGCAGTGTCCACAAGAAGGCTCTCGCTGAGCCGGTTTGCTGAGCCGGTTTTAAGACCTGCTACAATGTCGGGCTTGAAGGCGCTTTAGCTCAGCCGGTTAGAGCGACGGAATCATAATCCGCAGGTCCGGGGTTCGAATCCCTGAAGCGCCACCATACACAAGGGCTCGGATATTCTCCGGGCCCTTTTTCTTGCCTGAAATCCCCGCACCATGCGGGGTTCCGGCCGTCTGTGCTGCGGGTGGCCATCAGCCGAAACGCCCGAAATCGGCCACTTTCTCGGCCTGAGCCGTCTCTGTTCTCCGTTTGGCCTGCGGGTAGGCGCAGATGATGGCCTAGCAAAATCAAAAACTTACGCGCGCCAGTTCATCGTCAACCATGACCACCGGTCAGGCATCGAACACAGTCAGAGCATCTCCCGCAGCACCCCCAACCGGTGGTCAGCGTGTGAACGTGGGGCCCTTGCAGCGAAAATGTCGACGATGACCAACAAGAAGAAAATCACCGACGATCTGCAGTCTGCGCTGTCTGGGCAAAGCCCACTGAGCATCGATCTGTACGTGGAAGTTCTGGCCGACTTCGAGGACGAGCTCAAGGCCTCGCTCGACAAGGACGCCGATGACGCCTTGCTGTGTATGCTGGCCGACGACGGTGACGTGGCGATGATGGTCATCGACTGGGACGGCAGCATCTACCGGAATGAAAACGCGCTGAAGAAGCTGCAGGCCATGTGGAGGCACAGTTTTGACACCAACGTGCAGACCCTCGTGCCCATCCTCAGTGACCACATCAGCCAGAAAAACCTGGGGGTGGCAGGCATCAAGTGGCTGCCCGCACCCAGCGATTGAAGCGGGCTGACGAACGGCAGCCCTGTTCACGAATCGAACGCGACCACCACCTCCCGCTGCGCCACCCAGTCAGTCGGCAGCGGATTCCGCTGGAACCACAGCAGGCTCATGCACTTGGGCTGCTGCCCGACCAGGATGCTCTGGATGATGGCAGGCTCGAGCAGCGTCAGGCGCAGCAGTTCGTTGACCGTCGAATGGTGCAGGCCTTCGCGCTGGGCGATCTCGCTGCCACTGCCGACCACACCGTCGTCGAGTAGTTGCTGCCAGTAGAAGGCCCGCGTCAGGGCCACCAGCAAGGGCTGGTCGATCTGGCTGGCGACCTTGCCCGGCGACTCGACCGCCCCATCTGGCCGCACCACCACCTTACTGGCGCCGCGCTTCCTGATCTTCAGCGGGATGAAGGTGGACAGCTTGACCTGGTCGCCATCCCGGCGCTCGCGCGCAACGGTGCCGCCTAAAGTCTGCACTTTCGGCTTCATGCCTCCACCTCCTGCTGCTCCCACTCCTGCAATTCCGCGCCGATGGTGCCGGGAATCAGTTCCCCGGCCAGTTCCTGCCACCCGTGGTCGCGCCAGATGATCTCCAGCCCGCCGTCGGCAATCACCACACGGTCGATCAGTAGCTGTGCCAGTCGACACTGTTCAGCGGGGAACAACTGTTGCCACAGGCCAGCCAGATTTCGCATCGGCAAAACCACCTCGGGCTCCGACAGGTCCGGGCGGGTTGTCCGAATCCGGTCCCACACCGACTGCACGATGTGCGGCGCTGACAGCGTGGCGACGATCTGCTGTGTAACCAGGTCTTCGATGGGCGCCGCTGGCAACGGGCCGTGGCTGCTGGCCCACGCGCCGAAGCGCCGGTGCTTGATCGGCGTGTAGTAGCGGTAAGTCTTGCCCTTCTTGACCGTGTAGCTGGGCACCAGCCGTTCACCATCGGGCGTGAACAGCAGGCCACGCAACAACACCGGTTCCCGCTGGCGGTCGTTGGTTTCGCGCCGCCGTTCGATGCCATCGGTGGCGATCAGTGCGTGAACCGCGCCCCACTGCGCCTGGGTGATGATGGCCTCATGCTGACCCGGAAAAGCCTGCCCCTTGTGCACGATCTCGCCCAGGTACATCCGGTTGTGCAGCATCTTGTAGATGGTCTGCTTCGTGAAAAACTTGCCACCCTTGGTGACTACACCTTCCACGCCGTAGGCCTTCACCATCAGCGTGGCCGAGCGCATCGTCACGAAGTCGTCGAAGATGCGATGCACCAGTGCCGCCTCGGTGTCGTTGACGATCAGTAGCCGGTCGCGCACGTCGTACCCGAGCGGCAGCGGCCCGCCCATCCACATCCCCTTGCGTTTGCTGGCGGCGATCTTGTCGCGGATGCGTTCCCCGCTCACTTCCCGTTCGAACTGCGCGAAGGACAGCAGGACGTTCAACATCAGCCTGCCCATCGACGTGGCCGAGTTGATCTGCTGCGTGACCGCGCTGAAGCTGACCCGGTGGCGGTCGAACACATCGACCATGCGCGCAAAATCGGCCAGCGAGCGGGACAGCCGGTCGATCTTGTAAACCACCACAATGTCGACCTTGCCCATCTGGATGTCCGCCATCAGGCGGAGCAGGGCGGGTCGATCCATATTGCCGCCAGAGAAACCGCCATCGTCATAATCATCGGCCACCGCGATCCAGCCCTCGTGGCTCTGGCTCTTGATGAAGGCGTGCCCAGCTTACTTCTGGGCATCGATGGAATTGAATCAGGCCGTCAACTACCTGGATAACCCAACTACGGAACGTAGCCATCCTCAAGGCCGATACGGCCCTCGCAGGCATTTCATGGTGGTCGGTAGCTCGCCCCTCTGGTAGACTTTCAACGATCTTCATCGACTTTGACAACTAAGGTTGTTTTCAAATCAGATAGAGATAAGACTGCTTTCGCCAAAGAGGTCGTGCCGACGCTCGATAAGTCATGCTTTGAGCCTTTTAAGCCAGTTTTTGAGTTCATCAAATCCAAGTGTGCTGGAGGTGCCCCCGCATGAGTACCAAGCTTCCAATCAACCTCACTGACCTGCTGCGCCAGCGCACCGTCGAGGGGGAGCGCATCAAGTACAAGGCCGGGTGGAATCCTGACTCGATCATCCGCACCGTGTGCGCCTTCGCCAACGACTTCGAAAACCTCGGCGGCGGTTATGTGGTGATCGGGCAGGATTGCGACGCCAACGGCCAGCCGGTGTTTCCGCCCGTGGGGCTGGCCGACAACCTGCTCGACAAAATTCAACAGGAGTTGCTGGCCGCCTGCCAGTTGATCCAGCCGCTCTACTTCCCGGTGTTGAGCATCGAGGAAGTCGAGGGCCGCAAGCTGATCGTGCTGTGGGCGCCCGGTGGTCAGAACCGGCCCTACAAGGCACCGGAAGCCGTCACCGCCAACAAGAAGACGTGGCGCTATTACATCCGGCGCTACAGCAGCACGGTCGAGGCCAAGGGCGAGACCGAGCAGGAGTTACTGAGCCTGGCGGCCAGGGTGCCGTTCGATGATCGATACAACCAGTCGGCACGAATCGATGATCTGTCCAAGCCGTTGATGCAGGCCTTTTTGCAGGAGGTGGGCAGCACGCTGGCACAGGATGCGCCCGGGCTGTCGGTCGAGGCCTTGGCCCGGCAGATGAACGTGGCGGGCGGACCCACCGAATCACCGTGGCCCAAGAACGTGGGCCTGCTGTTTTTCAATGAAACACCAGAGCGCTTTTTCCCCGGCGTGCAGATCGATGTGGTCTGGTTCCCAGAAGGCGCGGGCGGGGATCGCTTCGAGGAAAAGATTTTCAAGGGGCCGCTGGCCCGGATGACGCGCGAGGCCTTGAGCTATATCCAGCGCAACTTCTTGCGTGAGACGGTCATCAAGCACCCGGACCGCGCCGAGGCCACGCGGGTTTGGAACTTCCCTTACGCCGCCATCGAAGAGGCCTTGGTCAACGCGGTGTATCACCGGTCTTACGAGGAGCGCGAGCCCATCGAGGTGCGTATCAGCAACGAAGAACTGGTCATTTTGAGCTTCCCCGGCCCGGATCGGTCGATCCGGCTGGAGGACTTTCAGGCAGGGCGTGCGGTGAGCCGCCGCTACCGCAATCGGCGTATCGGTGAATTCCTGAAGGAGCTTGATCTGACGGAAGGTCGATCGACGGGCATCCCGAAAATCCTCAAGGTGATGGCCGCGAATGGCTCGCCCCCGCCGCTGTTTGAATCAGATGAGGATCGACTTTCGTTTGTGATCCGGCTGCCCTGCCATCCGTTAGCCCGGCCGGTGCCCCCCGAAGTCGCCGGGGAAGTCGCCCCCGAAGTTACCCCCGAAGTTACCCCCGAAGTTACCCCTGAAGTCGCCCCCGAAGTTGTGCGGGTCGTGTTGGCCTTGCAGGAAGAACTGTCCCGGACAGGACTGCAGCAGGCCCTGGATCTGAAGGACGAAAAGCATTTCCGGAAGGCATACCTGTTGCCCGCGCTCGCTTCTGGCCTGGTGGAGATGACCCGACCCGAAACTCCGCGCAGCAGTAAACAGCGCTACCGGCGGACTCGCCTTGGGCAGCGATGGCTGGAGACGTATCAGAGTAACGGTGCGGGCTGAGTTATGGGGGCATACCCGCCAGCCCGCAGCAACCCGCGCCAGTGCTCATAAGCTCGGGAGTCCAGTCGGCACATGGTCAACCATCCGCCACCAAAATGCCACAACCCGCTGCCGCAAGGCAAGCGGGTTTTTTATTTTTGGCGGGGCACTTTTATCAACTTTAACTGCAGCGCTTTGCTTTTACTGTGGCTATAGCCAAATATCAGGGTTTA
>Ga0208101_10039_pt1 | contig 25163 bp, 22 predicted proteins | sample Subbioug_CSW11AC_FD_184823 | JGI IMG/M metagenome (GOLD analysis project Ga0208101, IMG submission 184823) | Serpentinite rock and fluid subsurface biosphere microbial communities from McLaughlin Reserve, California, USA - CR12Aug_CSW11AC (SPAdes) | ecosystem: Environmental > Terrestrial > Deep...
CCAACGCACATTTGGGTTTAACCAAAAGCGCCAGATCAGGGCTGCTTGGTCCCACACCCAGCGGTCGGCGATGGCATTCATGGGCTCAAGCGTGGTGTCACTTCTGACTAGGCCCCAGTTAGTGCGGTTATGTACGGCGGAAGAAGCTGTATCCCCCCCGAGGATGGGGTTTAGATTAACGGGGTCGGAAATGCCACCCAGACTCAATGTTCCTCCTACGGTCGGAGTAACATAGGGAGTATGCGTGATGGCCACTGTGGGTGGCGCATCTTGCCAGGCGACTTCAGCGCCAAGCGCCTCAGCCACAAAGCGCAGAGGCACCATGGTGCGGCCGCCCACAATTACCGGCGGCACATCGAGTTGGCGAGGGGGACCATTGACCCAGGCGGTGCGGCTGCCGATTTGCAGCACAATGGCGCGCTCGCGACGGTAGGCCGTAACGGTGCTGGTCGCGTCATCCCAATGAATGCGTGCGCCGAGGGCTTCGAAAATGGCCCGCATGGGCACTAGGGTGCGCCCGTTTTGTATCACTGGGGCCACTTCTAATGCCAAGGGGTTACCATTGATGACTACCCTGATCGGAGCGTTAGCCTCTGTGGTGGGGATGCCGAAAAAGAGCGTTGCCAGCATTGCTAGCGCAGTGAGACTCATCAATAATTTTTTACCCATGAATTTCCCTCCTTTTTCTACCACTAAGCCGCCTGCCAGTATCCTTTTTGGCTTCACTCTCACCCCCCTGCCGTTAGGGCGTTATGTATATGCAATAATCGCACAATTGCTTTGTTGTATTCTGCTGCGCCCACAATAATACCTGCCGATAATTTTCTGTTTTTAATAATAATTGAGGAAAATTTCCGGAGTTAGGCAAAAACCACCCCCGCGGCTACTTGCGCCTAGGGGGTGGTTGCTTATGGCTGGTGGTAGTTGCCTTGTGATCTTAACTTATGAGCATCGCTCTAAGCTCGGCCAAAGAAAGTACTGCTACGCCAAGTGACTCGGCCTGCGCGAGCTTGCTGCCCGCCTTCTCCCCAGCGAGGAGAAAGTCTGTCTTTTTGCTTACCGAGCCGCTGACCGCGCCCCCGTGCGCCATAATGAGCGCTGCTGCGGCTTCGCGGCTTAGGCCTGGCAGGGTGCCGGTGATAACAAAGGTTTTGCCGGCTAAAGTGCTCTCTGTGGCTGCCCCCCGGTAAGCAAAGCTAACACCAGCTAAGCGTAGCTTCTCGATCAGTCTAGTATTCGCCTCTAGGGCAAAGAAGGCACGAATGCTCTCTGCCACTTTGTCTCCGACATCAGGGATACTGATTAACTCTTCGTAAGTGGCATGGCGCAGGTTGTCAAGATGATTAAAGGCACGCGCTAGGGTAAGGGCGACTTTCTCGCCTACAAAGGGAATGCCTAAAGCCGTAACTAGTCTCTCTAAGGAGTTGTCCTTGCTCTTCTCAATTGACGCGAGTACAGCCGCGGTAGAGCGCTCGCCCATGCGCGGCAAGGTGGCCAAGACACTTGCCGTGAGGTAGTACAGGTCGGCCGCGTCGGAGATCAGCCCATGGCTGAGCAAGCTAAGCACGAGCGCCTCCCCTACCTTGGCAATGTCCATGGCGGTCCTGCTGACAAAGTAAATTATTTTCTCGCGCTGCTGTGCTTGGCACAAAGCATTCGGGCAACGCCATGCCACTTCGCCCTTGTTTTGCACAACAGGCGTTTGGCAGACGGGGCATTGTGCAGGGAATAGGTACGGAATCTCCTGGCCGGTACGGCGTTCGATAAGGGGTCCTACTACTTCGGGTATAATATCCGCTGCTTTTTGCACATAGACGTAGTCCCCGAGGCGTAGATCCTTGGCCGCAATGTAATCGGCATTGTGTAGCGAGGCCCTGCTCACCATTGTGCCAGCCAAGTTAAGGGGCGCGAGAATGGCGGTGGGGTTAAGAGAGGCGGTACGCCCGACACTAATCTCTATATCTAAGAGGCGCGAGACGCCGACATCGGCAGGGAACTTGTAGGCGATAGCAGAGCGGGGCGACTTCGCCGTGCTGCCTAGCTGCTCTTGCCCGGCTAGGCTATTCAGCTTAATGACTAGGCCATCAATTTCATAGGGCAGCTCATGCCTCTTTTCTTGGCACTCTAGACAGAGGGCATAGGCCTCGTCCATGGAGGAGACGACTTGACGAAAGGGGCTCACTTTGAAGCCTGCTTCTCTGAGCATTTCTAAAGCGGAGATGTGCTCTAGATAAGTCTCCGTCGCGTGTCGCGCCAGCGCGTAAACTACTAGGTCTAGCCGACGAGTAGCGGCTATACTAGGGTCGAGCTGGCGCAAGGAGCCGGCCGCAGCATTGCGCGGGTTAGCAAACGGAGCCAAATCCTGCTCTTGGCGCTCTTTATTGAGCCTGGCAAAAGTCTCCTTGGGCAGGTAAGCCTCACCTCGCACCTCGAGGCTATGCGGCTGTCGTAATCTAAGCGGCAAAGAGTTTATGGTGCGTAAATTTTCGGTGATGTCCTCGCCTACGTCGCCATCTCCACGTGTTGCGCCTTGCACGAACACGCCGTTTTCATAGCGCAGTGCCACCGCCAAGCCATCAATCTTATGCTCTACGACATAGGCGATTTCTCCACTATAGCCCTCCCGCACGCGGCGATCAAAGTCCGTTAAGTCACCTAATGAGGTAGCATTGGCAAGGCTAAGTAAGGGCACGCTGTGGCGCACCTCGGCAAACGCGCTAAGGGGACGAGGGGCTACTCTTTGCGTAGGGGAATCGCGGGTGACGAGCTCGGGATGAGCCGCCTCGAGCTCTAAGAGCTCCTTGAGAAGTTCGTCGTAAGCAAAATCGGAGATGAGCGGAGCATTAAGCACATGGTAGTGGTAGTCGTGCCGCAAAATCTCTTGCCGCAACAGCTCAATACGTGGCTTGGCAGTCATTACATCCCCCTGCTTTAGCGTAGTTTTTCAAGTGGCGCGAAGGACAAGGCCAGAGTCTTAATACCGAAGGGGGGCAAGAAGGCTACCGAGACGAAAACATCGTCTGCCTTTTTGTTTACACTTACAACCGTACCTTCGCCAAATTTAGGGTGTCTTACCCTATCGGCGGGGCTAAAATCTGACTGCACGAGTCGCTCTTGCCGCACCTCTTCGGCAGCGACAACATGTGCTGCTGGCGGCAGAGACGTAGCTGCCACAGCGAGGGCTTCGCGCTTGCCACCGCGGCGCACCACACAGGCAGCCGGAATATCTTCGAGAAAGCGCGAGGCACCATTGGCGTGTAGTCGGCCATAAAGCATGCGCTGCAAGGCATGTGTAAGGTAGAGCTTCTCCCTCGCGCGGGTAAGGCCCACGTAGCAAAGCCGGCGCTCTTCTTCTAGCTCTTCGGCATCGTAGAGGGTGCGCATGTGCGGAAAGATACCCTCTTCGAGGCCAGATAAAAAGACCACAGGGAACTCTAAGCCTTTGGCGGAATGCAAACTCATGAGCGAGACGAAGCTACCGCCTGTCTTAGCATCATCTTCGTCGCCCTGCGTCACTAGGGTGGCCGTGCTGAGAAAGTCACTGAGAGAATTGTTCTCTGGATTTGCTTCTTCGAAATCACGGGCCACAGAAATAACTTCCATGACGTTCTCTAGCCGCGCGATGGCGTCAGGCTGAGAGCGGCCTTGTTCCATTAAACTGGCCCTCAGGCCTGTGGTGGCCAGCACTTCTTCTACCAATTGGGGCAGGGCAAGAAATTCCGACTGCCGACTGAGAGACACGATTTTAGCCGCAAAATCCTTTAGCGCGAAAATGGCATTGGTCCGCACACCGGTCAACTCGTCCGCATCCTGAGAGGCGTGGAGGAGAGAACACTGCTTATGGGCGGCAAGCGCTGCCAGCTTTTCTAGGGTAACATCGCCTAGGCCCCGCCGCGGCACATTGATGACACGGTTAAAACTAACGTCATCGCTAGGGTTGACGATGAGCCTAAGGTAGGCGAGTAAGTCCTTGACCTCTTTGCGATCGTAAAAGCGTTGCCCGCCGATGACGCGGTAGGGCACACCAAGTCGAATTAAGGCATCTTCAAGGGCGCGTGACTGCGCATGAGTGCGGTAAAGCACCGCGCAATCACTGTACTCATACTTGTCATACAGAACGAGCTGCTCGGCAATAGTATGCGCGATGTAGTAGGCCTCTTCTTGCTCCGTCTGGGCCGCAAAAACAGTGGCCGGCTCGCCCACATTGTTGTCAGTCCACAAGGCCTTTTCTTTGCGCCCGACATTCTGGGCTATAACCGCATTGGCGGCCTCAAGTATGACCTTGGTGCTGCGATAGTTTTGCTCTAGCTTGTACACGGTAGCTTCGGGGTAGTCTTTTTCAAAGTCTAAAATATTCTGCAGGTTAGCGCCCCGCCACCTGTAGATACTTTGGTCATCGTCTCCGACGACAGAGAGATTGCGATGCTTGGCCGCGAGAGCTTTCACTATTTTATACTGCGCTATATTGGTGTCTTGATACTCGTCGACCAAGATGTACTGGAATTTGTGTTGGTAATATTCGCGTACTTCTTGGTGTTCGCTTAGCAAACGCACCACTAGGAGGAGTAGATCGTCAAAATCCACCGCTCCGTACTGGCGCAGTTTTTTCTCGTAGAGAAAATATGCGTCTGACACAGTCGACTCGAAGTAATCGAGCCGCTGCGCTGCAAAATCCGCGGGCGACTGCAGGCTGTTCTTGGCCATACTGATGCGGGCGATTATGGACTGCGGTGAGAATTTCTCTTGGTCGAGGTTTAGCTCGCGCAAACACTCCCTCATGAGAGCCGCCTGATCGGCCGTGTCGTAGACGACAAAGTTAGGGGCTAGCCCTACTTTGCTACCATCTTTTTTAAGGATGCGCAGACAGGCCGCGTGAAAGGTGGCGATAAAAAGACGAGGCGCTTCAGGTAGCAGCCGCTGCAGTCTTTCTTGCATCTCTTTGGCGGCTTTGTTGGTAAAGGTGATGGCTAAGATAGCGCTCGGGCTGACCTTTCTTTCGCGCACTAAGTGGGCGACACGGTAGGTTAGTACACGCGTCTTGCCACTCCCTGCCCCCGCCAAGATAAGCAGGGGCCCATCGCCATGTAGTACCGCTTGTCTCTGCACAGGGTTGAGTAGTTTTTGCAAATCCACGACATCACTCCTAAAAGTACAAAAAACCTTCCCTCGGCCGTGCCTTGCAGGAAGGTATCCTTCGTCCTTATGCTATTCTAGCAAATGCCCCTAAGTTCCCGCAACCAGGAGGTCGTCTATTTCAGACACACGACGCACAATGCGTTGCAGTTCCTCGATGTCAAACGGCTTGACTAGACGAGCTGTCACACCGAGCTTCTCTGCCTCTGCCATCATGTCGTTCTCTTGGTACGCCGTCACTAAAATAATAGGCACATGATGATTTCTCGCTCGTATTAGACGAAGGGTTTCAATGCCGGAAAGCCCCGGCATTTTCATGTCGAGCAGAATGATGTCAGGTTTGCGCTTATCCATTACTTCAAGTCCTTCGCTCCCATTGCCGGCCTCGATAACTTCATAGCCGAGTACTGTAAAAACTTCTGTCAGTAGCGCACGGATGCCCACTTGATCGTCAATGACTAACACCTTTGTTCTAAGCACGATTCCCCACCTCCTCCATGCTAAATCTACCATTACTTTCCCAAATGTCAATAGCTTGTGGTGTTAATTTTCTGACATACTACAGGTTGTAGCCTTACTGTGACAGCAGCTTTGTTGAGTCGACAGTAATTGCCAGAAAAAGCGCTGCAGAGACAAACTTTTCCCGGGAAATATGTTCTAGAAGGAGGCCTATTCGACATTTCTCAACAAGTTGGACGCACACGCAGAGCACGACATTAAAAACTAGTTCGCATCATAGCAGGAAAGCTAGGTTCGTATGAAACTTTGCCGACGGTCGCGCGTAATAACAAGCAGTACAGCTCAGAGGGGGAAGTAGAAATGGGTGCTTGGATAACTTGGGCGATACTTGGCTTGCTGCTAGTAGCCCTAGAAATGGTCACACCGAGCTTCTTCATTATGTTTTTTGGCCTAGGTGCTCTCGCTGCCAGTGCCGTAGCTGCCCTAGGCTACAGCCTCGTCGTACAGCTCTTGGCCTTCTTGGTCACGACGGTGATCTGCTTTGTGTTTCTTCGCAAGTATGCGCTTAGGATGCGGGGCGGCCCCATGATACAAACAAATTACGATGCCCTAGTCGGTAAAACCGGTATCGTCACCAAAACAATAGCCATGGAGACTGGCCTTGGGCAAGTAAAGGTGCGCGACGAAGATTGGTCGGCCCTTGCGGAAACGAGCACCGAAATTGCCCAAGGTGAAATGGTCGAAGTCGTGGCCGTCTCTGGGGTGCGGCTTATCGTGCGCCGTGCGCATGAAAGATAAAAATAGCAGGAAAGGGTGGAGTACAGAATGGATTTAGGCGTTATTTTTCTCTATGTGTTGCTCTTCTTTGTCTTCCTCGTAGCCCTCAGTTCCTTCCGCGTCATCCGGCAATCATCAGTCGGATTGGTGGAACGCTTGGGTAGCTTTAATCGTAAGCTGCCCCATGGTCTACACTTCGTGGTGCCCTTTATTGACCGCGTCTTGCCACTTATTGACTTGCGCGAACATGTACTTGATTACCCGCCACAGCCAGTCATCACCAAGGACAATGTGACCATGCAGATTGATACCGTCATCTACTACCAAATAACCGACCCCGTCAAATCAACTTATGAGTTGTCTAACCTGCGTGGCGCGATCGAAAAGCTTACGCAGACCACCATTCGCAATGTCATTGGTGAACTAGCCCTCGACGAAACCCTTACCTCGCGCGAGCGCATCAACTCGCAGCTGCGCGAAATACTTGATATCGCCACCGATAAGTGGGGTGTCAAAGTGAACCGCGTCGAATTAAAGTCTATTGATCCGCCCCGCGACATAAAGGATGCCATGGAGAAGCAAATGCGCGCCGAGCGCGACAAGAGAGCGCAAATTCTCACCGCTGAGGGTGAGCGGCAATCAAACATTCTCACCTCTGAAGGTCGTAAGCAAGCGACTATCCTCGAGGCTGAAGGTGCGCGCACCCAAGTTATACTGGCGGCAGAGGCCGACAGGCAAAAGCGCATCCTGCAAGCGGAAGGCGAGGCAGAAGCAATTCTTAAGGTTTATGAGGCTAGGGCGCGCGGGCTAACCATGATAAAAGACGTAAGCCCCGACCAAGCCCTCTTGACCATCCAAGGCTTTGACGCCTTGCGCGAAATGGCGCATGGTCAGGCCACCAAGATAATTATACCGAGCGACTTGGCTGGGCTAGCGGGTTCGCTGCGCGCTCTGGCCGAAACCATAAAGTAGTACTAGGGCAGGCCATGTGGCAGGGTTAAGAGCCCTGCCTCTTCTTTTGCCCAGTGCGAGAAAAAATGCTCTATGCGCTCCAGGCGATAGAGCATCTCGTTACGACTGAGCGCGAAGTTTAAGCCGCGAAGAGCTCTCTCGCGCCATTCCCGGTCTTCTTTATGATAAAATTTCATTGTCGCCGCTTGCGTGCGCCCCTGATGCTTGGCCCAGTGAAAAGCAAGCCAGACGGCGTTGCTACCAAAGTGATCTATAGCATCGGCATCTTGCACGAGCAGGGCCTCTAAGGGGAGAGCACTGTCTTTATGACGGGCATAGTGACTCTTGACAATGCTCCCCACTAACTCTAGCTCACTTGGCGCAAAGAGGTGGGCGATCTCGGCCTCGATAAGCTCTTGGCCACGCGGGCCATGCCCCTCGCCCGGGTAGTCGGCCTTGCCTACGTCATGCAAGAAAGCGCCGATATATAGTTCTTCGCTTCGCACCGTGAGTTTCTCTGCCCGCGCTAGCGCACCAGCCAAAGCCGCAGTGCGCAGCCCATGGTAGTATCTATAACCGCGCTCAAGTGGCGTGGCGTCCGCAAACTTCATTTTAGCAGCACCCCAGAGCATAATGCCTTCTCTATCCAATGTAACAACCCCCTCGGCACAGATTATACCACAGACTGTAAGGAGGTTTTTCACATGAAAATAGTAGATAACCGTGGCTTGGTATGCCCCGCGCCAGTCATCGAAACGAAAAAAGCCCTCGATACTCTCGAGGGAGACAGCCTAGTGTGCCTAGTAGACAACCCGATCTCACGCGAAAATGTACTTAAGTTTGCTAGGAGCCAGGGCTGCACCACCAGCGTTTGCGAAGAAAACGGCGTCTTTACCATCGTGATTAAGCGAGAGGTGAAGCGAGAGGGACGGTTCTTAACGGTTCAGACAGTCTACTTTCTCACCGCCGAGGAGCTAGGCCGAGGCGACAGCACGCTCGGGCGCACGCTTATGAAGTCGTTTCTTTACGCCCTCGCCGAAAGCGAAGAACGGGGAGGCTACCTTCTCTTCGCCCACGCCGGGGCAAAATTAACCTGCCAAGGTTCAGAGGTACTGCCGAGCCTGGAGCGACTACTTGCCAAGGACTTTACTATTATGACTTGCGGTCTATGCCTTGATTACTACGGCCTGAAAGACAAACTAATCATCGGTGAAGTAACGAATATGTACACCATTATAGAAACCCTACAGCAGGCCGCGAAGGTAGTCACTCTTTAGACGTAGCTGCCTGTAAAGACGCTAACTGCCGGCCCAAGCATGTACACGCAGCCATCTGACTCGCGCCACTCTATGTAGAGTTCCCCGCCAGGGAGAACCACAGTAGCAGACCGCGCCGACCTGCCGGTGAGGTAGGCAGCGGCGAGAACGGCTGATGCACCGGTGCCGCAGGCCAGTGTAGGGCCCGCACCACGCTCCCAAACTTTCGCCACCAAGAAATCGGGGCGCACTACTTCGACAAAGTCGACGTTGATGCCCCGTGGGAATAGCGGGTTTTGCTCAATCTGACGCCCTTCGTCCATAAAATCAAAGCCCTCAAGGGTCGGCACAAAAATAACCACATGCGGAACACCCGTATTGACCAAGACGCCTTGGTAAAGAGCTTTGGCAGTCCTTAGTGGTAAATCGAGTACAGGCCCAAGACCGTCAACTAGGGCCGGCATGGCCGCGGGCTCAAAACGGGGTGGCCCCATGTTTACTTTCATCAACTCGGCGCTGCCGCCGCGCGGCGTTACTTCGATAGTGTATAGACCAGCCAGCGCCTCTACTGTGACGATATCCCCCCGTGCTCGCCCGCGGTCATACACAAACTTGGCCACGCAGCGCAGGGCATTGCCACAGGATTCGGCCTCACTGCCGTCGGCGTTAAAAATCTGCATGCGGCAATCGGCACGCGAGGAGTTATGAACTAAGACTAGCCCGTCGGCACCGACACCATATTGGCGATGACAGATGGCTCGAGCAAGCCGACTAGGCGCCTCTAGGAGCACCTCTTCCTGCATATCAACGAGAATAAAGTCATTACCCAGCCCGTGCATTTTAGTAAACTTCACCACCGCACAACCACCCCCAAGTACAGTCGTTCTCGCCTTTATTATACGGCAAGGGCGTCTTTTGGCAAACTGTCGTTGGCGCGCTCACTTTTCGAGAAGCCCCGATAGCCAGGCGATCTCTGGCTCGGGGTCGCTGCTACGCAGCAGAATGTGGCCCATTTTGCGCAGCGAATGAGCTTCTACAACTAGGCTGTCGGCAGCGTTACAAAAAGAACCGTCCCCGGCGTCGGCGTTCGAGCTTTTGCCGTAGAGGTGCACCTTGCCCTTTTGCTGGAGCAAGGGCCAGTTGGCGTAGACTTGTCTTTGGTGCCGGCCGAGAATATTAAACATCACCGCGGGGAAGAGGAGGTCGGTGCCGCCTAGGGGCAGATCGGCTACGGCCCGCACGAACTGCTCAAATTGCGAGGTGTAGCAGGCCCCGAAAGAAAAGTGGCCTGAATTGTGGGGGCGTGGGGCTAGTTCGTTAACGAGCAGGCCCTGTGGGGTGACAAACATCTCTACTGCTAGAATACCCACTAAGTCGAGCGAATGGGCGATGCTGGTGGCTAGCTCTAAGGCCTGCTGTGATGCGTCTTGGCTTAGGCGCGCAGGCACGATGGTGGTGTGCAGCACGTTTTGACAATGCCTGTTTTCGGCGATGGGAAAGAGGGCAGACTCACCCCCCGGGCGGCGCGCTATGATGACCGATACTTCTTGGTGTAGCTCGACGAACTTTTCGACGACAAATTCACCCCCGCGGGCAACTTGCGCCAGCGCGGCCTCCACCTCGGCACTGCCCCGCAAGACCAACTGCCCCTTGCCATCATAGCCCCCCAAGGCCGACTTTAGCACCAGTGGCAGGCCAAGCTCGGCTACGGCATGTGATAAGTCTGCCGCCGATCTAACCACGCGGTAGGGCGCAAGTGGCACGCCATGTGCTGCCAGATGCGCCTTTTCTAGTATGCGATTCTGCGTGATGGCGAGGATATTACTGCCCTGAGGCACACAATGCTCGCCCTCTAAGGCGCGCACGACAGCGGCATCTATATTTTCAAACTCGTATATAACGATATCTGACTGGCGCGCCAAGTGAAAAGCGGCCTCCCTGTCGCCGAGTGAGCCCACTACTTGTCCGTCGCACACCTGTCCGCAGGGTGAGTTTGGGGTGGGGTCGAGGCATAGCACTTTGTAACCCATGGCTTTAGCTGCCATGGCGGTCATACGACCAAGTTGCCCCCCACCAAGAATGCCTATAACTGAACCAGGCCTTAAAGGTAGCTTACTCATGGCACTACAAGCCTTTCGGCCTGAAAAACTTGCTCCGCCGCTTCGTCGCGTAGCTTCTTGAGCTTACTAAGCAGTATGTCGTCCGTAAGAGAGAGGATTTGGCAAGCCAAGAGGGCGGCATTTTTGGCACCACTTGCCCCAATCGCCACAGTCGCTACCGGCACACCTGCAGGCATCTGCACGATGGAGAGCAAAGAATCAAGCCCCTGTAAGTGCGCACTAGGAATCGGCACGCCAATAACTGGCAAAAGCGTCTTGCCGGCCACCATGCCGGGCAGATGAGCAGCGCCGCCGGCACCCGCAATTATTACTTTGATTCCCCGCAGAGCTGCTTGTTCGGCAAAAGTGAACATAAGATCTGGGGTGCGGTGCGCCGAAACTACCTGCCGCTCATGAGGCACCTCGAGCTTTTCTAAGAGGCGACAAGCTTCTTGCATAACGCCCCAGTCTGACTTGCTGCCCATAATGACGGCGACTTTTGCTTCTGTCACGGCAGTACCTCCTCTTGGCCAATATCTCCACGAAAGCGCATACCTGCAAATTTAAGATAATTCAAGGCCTGGTAGGCTTCTTGGCATGCTCTGCTCATCTCTTGGTGTCGCCCCACTACATTCAAAATGCGGCCGCCATTTGCCACAAGATGGCCTTCTGCTTCTGCTGTGCCCGCCTGAAACACGAGGTGCCCTGCCGCTACCGCCTCTGCTAGGCCGGTGATTACTTCGCCCTGCGAGGGCGAGTAGGGGTAATCGCCACCGCAGGCTACTACGAGGCAAGCACAGTCCTCGCTACAGGTAGGGGGCTCTATAGGCAACTCTCCCCTCGCCGCATGATAGAGATAGTAGAGCAAGTCGCTCTCGAGCAAAGCCATCAGCAGCTGGCATTCGGGGTCGCCAAAGCGCGCGTTGTACTCTAGCACCTTTACACCCTCCTCTGTCAGCATCAGACCTAGGTAGATAATGCCGCGATAATCTAGGCCCTCGTCTACTAAGCCAGCTAGCGTCCGCTCGGCGAGGGCTTTAATTTCACTTAAGTCTCTCGCGGTTAAGTCTGACAAGGGCGCGTAAGCCCCCATACCCCCGGTATTTGGCCCTAGGTTGTTTTCTAGTAGGGCCTTGTAGTCGCGCACCGGCGGCAACAAATGGCATCGCCTGCCATCCGTAATAACCAGCACGGAGGCCTCGCGGCCAACCAAGAACTCTTCGACGACAACTGTCTGCCCTAGCGGCAGCATGCCCACCGCTGCCACTGCTTGTGCACGCGTTTTAGCAATAATTACCCCCTTGCCAGCCGCGAGGCCATCGGCCTTAACCACGACGGGCAAGGCGCAGTTCTCGAGGTGGAACGCCGCGTCTTTAGGAGACGAAAATGTGTGGTGGCCTGCTGTGGGAACGCCATACTTGTTCATAAATGTTTTGGCGTAGGCTTTACTCCACTCGAGGCGAGCGCCAGCTTTAGTGGGCCCGAAGACAAAGCAGGAGGGCACTTCATAGCGCACCGCATCGGCGACACCGCTAGCTAGAGGCGCTTCGGGGCCGATGACCAGGAGTTCAATAGCCAAGTCACGCACCAGACTAACCACAGCGGAAGTATCACAGATGTCGCAAGCTACGTTCTCGCCTAGGTCGGCCGTCCCCGGGTTGCCCGGAGCAATATATAGTTTCGTGCAGAGCGGGCTCGCCGCAATCTTCCACGCGAGCGCATGCTCTCTGCCCCCATGGCCAAGTACAAGTACACGCATAACGCACCCCCCTAGTGCTTAAAGTGCCTTTCTTTACTGTACAACATGGCTATACCTGCCGCGTTAGCTGCCGCTAGCGACAAGTCGTCATTGATTGAACCCCCAGGATGAATGACGGCCACTATGCCGGCTTGTACACAGGCCAGTAGTACGTCAGGCTGGGGGAAAAAGGCTTCGGAGGCCAGCACAGCCCCCTCTGCACGCTCGCCGGCGCGCTCTAGGGCTTGCCGCGCGGCATCGATGCGGTTAGTCTGCCCCGTGCCAATGCCTAGGGTGGCCCCTTGTTTAGCAATCACAATGGCATTAGACTTCACATGTTTAGCGACGACAAAGGCGAACTCTAGGTCTTGCCGCTCTTCACTCGTCGGCTCTACCGAGGTGACAACTTGCCAGAGCGATTTATCTCCCCAGGTATCAGAGGTCTGCACCAAGTAGCCACCCTGAATACTCTTTACCTCCCAGTGCCCCGCATCTCCCCTTGCACCCTCGTCACTAATGGTGAGTAGGCGCAAGTTGCGCTTGGCGCTTAGTATCTCGCGCGCCGCGTCACTAAACTTAGGGGCTACAATCACCTCAAGAAAAATCTCTCTCATGGCCGAAGCCGTAGCTAAGTCTACCTCGCGGTTAAGCGCAACTATGCCGCCGAAAGTGGAGATAGGGTCGCAGTCTGCGGCCCTTTGGTAGGCCAAAAGTAGTGACGGAGCCGTAGCCACACCACAAGGGGTGGCATGTTTTACAACGACGGCGGCCGGGCGAGAGAACTCGCTGACAAGTGCCCAGGCGGCATCTGCGTCTAAAATATTGCAGTAAGAGAGCTCTTTGCCCTGTAGCTGCACAGCGCTCGGGAGCCCCACCCTTGCACCTGGCGCGGCATAGAGGGCGCCCTCTTGGTGCGGGTTTTCTCCGTAGCGCAGCCCTTTAACAAGGGAGAGCGGTAGGCCCACACGCGAGGGAAACTCGGCCGGCCCGAAAGTGCGCGCCAAGTAGTGGGCCACCATGCTGTCGTAGTAGGCTGTGTGCTGAAAAGCTGCTCTCGCGAGCTTTTGACGGGTAGAGAGAGCAATTTCACCGTACTCACGCAAGTCACAGAGCAGCCCATGGTACTGCGAGGGATCGGTCACGGCGGCTACAAAGGCGTAATTCTTCGCCGCAGCCCTTACCAGGGCCGGGCCGCCGATATCGATGTTTTCGATTGCTTCACTTAGTGAGTGCTCTCCCGTCACGGTGCGCTCAAATGGATATAAGTTGACGACAACGATGCTGATAGGCTGAATCCCCGCTTGCCGCGCACTCGCCACATCAGAGGGGTTGTCTGTGCGCATAAGAATTCCGCCGTGGATGGCGGGGTGAAGTGTCTTGACACGACCATCCATCATTTCAGGGTAGTTAGTCACTTGCGAAACTTCGGTGACGGCCACACCCTGCTCCTTAAGATACAATGCGGTGCCACCACTGGCCACAATCTCGTACCCTAAGTGCGCTAGAGCTGCGGCGAATTCCCCTACCCCCGTTTTATCGGCGACACTAATAAGCGCTCGCTTCATGCTCGGCCTCCTCCGCTATGTGCACGCGCCCCCCTTTTAGAGAGAGCCTACCTGCACCATATAGCTTAATGGCCAGAGGGTAGAGCCTCTTTTCTACCTCTGCCACTCGCTTTGCCAAAGTTTCTACGGTGTCATCGTCTAAAACTGGCACCGCCTCTTGCAGAATGATGGGGCCGGCATCTACTTCAGGCGTGACAAACATCACGGTCGCCCCACTAACTTTGCAGCCATGATGTAAAACAGCGGCATGTACATGCCGGCCGTAGTAGCCGTGCCCACCGAACGCCGGTAAAAGGCTGGGGTGAATATTCATAATGCGCCCCGAAAAAGCAGACACCGTCCCGCTCCCTAAGGCCGTGAGGTAGCCTGCCAAGACGACTAAGTCAGCCCTCACACCCTCTAGGGCGGCACACAAAGCGCGGTCGAAGCTACTGGCTGCACTGTAATCCCGTGGGCGGAGAACAATATGAGGCAAAGCATGTCTTTTAGCTCGCTCGAGGGCCAACGCATCGCGACGTGAACTTACCACGAGCGTAATTTCGGCCTGCAGCGCACCACTCTCTACCGCGTCAATAATGTTTTGCAGCGTGCTGCCCCCACCCGAAACGAGTACCGCTAATCGCAGCTTGTTAGACAAAGGTAACACCGCTTCCGCTAACAACTTGTCCTACTTGGTAGGCTGTCTCTCCTACTGCGTTGAGCTGGTCTATGACCACGGCAGCTTGTTCTGATGCGACCACGAGGATGAAGCCAATGCCCATGTTGAAAGTGCGATACATTTCTTCTGTACAAACACCGCCAAGCTCTGCCAGCCACGAAAACACCGGTGGCACGCGCCAGCTGCCCTCGACTATCTCTACGCCTAGGCCTGCTTTAAGCACCCGGGGGATGTTCTCGGTAAACCCGCCCCCGGTAATATGCACCATACCCTTGATAAGCCCCTGGCGCACTAGGGGTAGTACGGCTCGCACATAGATGCGCGTCGGAGTAAGGAGCACCTCGCCTATGCTAGCGCAGAGACAATCGACTTTGTCATCTACGGCATGGCCCGCCAAGTCAAAGACTATTTTACGCACCAAGGAATAACCATTGCTGTGCAAGCCGCTCGAGGGAAGCCCGAGCAGGATGTCGCCCTCCTTAATCGTGCTGCCATCAACCAAGTGTTTTTTCTCTACCACGCCCACGGCAAAACCGGCGAGGTCGTACTCCCCAGGGGCATATAGCCCTGGCAGCTCGGCCGTCTCGCCGCCTATTAAAGCGCAGCCTGCTTGGCGGCAGCCACTGGCCACGCCCCCCACAATTTCGGCCACCTGCTCAGGGATAAGCTTCGCCACCCCTAAGTAGTCGAGAAAAAAGAGGGGCTCGGCACCACTGACCAAGATATCATTCACGGACATGGCGACTAAGTCTAGGCCCACTGTAGCATGACTGTTCATCATAAACGCTACTTTTAGTTTAGTGCCCACACCGTCAGTGCCAGATACGAGCACTGGATCTTCGTACTTACCGAGGGCAAAGAGCCCCCCAAAACCGCCGATGTCGGTGAGCACCTCTTGGCGAAAGGTGGTGCGCACTGCGCTCCGCATCAGCTCTACGGCGCGCGTTCCGGCGGCGACATCCACCCCAGCCTCTCTATAGGTTAGCCCTACCTCTTTAGCCACGCACATCACCCCAATCTTCTTTCTCTAGCCGCACCGCCTCCTGCTCTTGACGCGATACGTCTAAGGGGTAGTCCCCCGTGAAGCAACCCAGACAAAACTGCCGCTCGCCGCCCGACAAGACCTCTAACATGCCCTCTAGGCTCAGGTAGCCAAGGCTGTCGGCCCCAATCATGCGACAAACACCTGCACTGTCAGAACAGTTGGCCACCAGCTCTAGGCAGGAGGGTGTATCGATGCCGAAGTAGCAGGGATTTGTATATGGTGGACAGCTCACACGTACATGTACTTCGCTGGCGCCCGCACGCCGCAAGGCGCGCACCAGTAGCTCCATGGTGGTGCCGCGCACAATGGAGTCGTCAACGATGACGACGCGCTGACCCTGCAAGATGGCGGTATTCGGCGTGAATTTAAGCAGCACCTTGAGCTCGCGCAGGGCCTGGCTTGGCTGTATAAAGGTGCGCCCCACATAGCGATTTTTAACCAAGCCCTCGCCATATGGTAAGTTGGCAGAGGCGGCGTAGCCTAAGGCGGCTGGGGTGCCTGAATCTGGCACGCTAATAACTAAATCAGCCTGAACGGGGTGCTCCTCCGCCAAGCGCCGACCCAGGGCGACACGCGCATTGTACACATTGAGCCCGTCAAGCACACTGTCGTTTCGGGCAAAGTAGACATACTCAAAGATGCAGGAGCTTCTTGTGGCTGGTGCATACTGTTGAGACTGCACCCCACTGTCATCGATGACGACTATTTCTCCTGGCCTAATATCTCGGATTACTTCACCGCCGAGAGCCAAAATGGCCGCGCTTTCGGAGGCGAGGATGTAGCCTCCGCCGAGGCTACCTAGGCAGAGCGGCCTAAAACCATGGGGGTCACGCACGCCAATTAGCTTTGCGGGTGTACACAGCACTAGGCTGAAGGCTCCGCAGAGGGCCAGAAGCGTCCGCACTAGGGCCTCTTGTATATCCCCGGTGTATTCTCGATGCAGCAGCTTAAGAATGACCTCTGTATCACTCATAGTAGCAAAGTGAGCGCCGCCTGCCTCTAGCTCTCGCCGTAACTGGCCTGCCCCCACTAAATTGCCGTTATGGGCGAGAGCAATTTTTAGGCCACCCACCTGCTCGTCATAATGCAGGAGAGGCTGGCTGCTAATTAAATCGGAGGCACCAGCAGTGGAGTAGCGCACATGCCCGATACCTAGATGGGGGTTGTGTTCGCTTAGCGCAGCGATATGCTCCTCGTTAAAGGCCTCAGCCACGAGCCCGCGGCCCCTGTGGCGCACAATGCCGGTGCCATCGGCAACGGCCAGCCCCGCGCTCTCTTGTCCACGGTGCTGCAAGGCGAACAGGCCAAAGTAGCCGAGCCGCACCACGTCGAGGCCATGCCCAAAGATACCTAAGACACCACATTCTTCGCGCAACTTATCGTCTACTGCGACATTAGGCATGTTAAGCTCCCTTTCCAGAGCTGCGACATAGATGCTACCGCGGCGGCAATTAGCCGCTTACCCTGAACATCTACGTTCAAGGTATCTCCTTGCACCTTTCCTACCACAGCAAAGGGCACCCCTAGAGTAGCAGCCAGTGTTTCTGCCCTGCCCACATCCTGCGGCTTGACGGTGACTACCACGCGCGACTGCGATTCGCCAAAGAGCAGGGCATCAGGGCGCATGCCGTGTAGGCCCACAAGCTCAATTTCGGCCCCTAGTTCACCGGCGATAGCCGATTCGGCCAGGGTGACTGCCAGGCCACCGTCGGAGCAATCATGGGCCGAGGCCAAGAGCCCCTCTGCTCTGGCCGCCACGAGATAATCCTGCAGGCGGCGCTCCGCGCCAAGGTCAAGCCGCGGTGGGTGACCGCGCTCCAAAGAGTGGACGACTTTAAGATATTCACTACCGCCCAGTTCCTCGTAAGTTTCGCCCAAGAGACAGACCACATCGCCTAATTGCTTAAAGCTAACTGTGACGCGCTGCTCTACCTTATCTAGCAAGCCCACCATGCCTACTGTCGGCGTAGGAAATACGGCTTGCCCGCCCGTTTCATTGTAGAGGCTGACATTGCCGCCTGTGACCGGGGTGCCTAGGGCTGTGCAGGCTGCGGACATGCCCGCAATAGCATTGGTGAGTTGGTAAAAAATCTCCGGTCTTTCTGGGCTACCAAAATTAAGGCAGTTAGTAATGGCTAGTGGCCTAGCTCCGCTGCAGGCCACATTGCGCGCTGCCTCGGCGACGGCGATCGCCCCGCCCCAGTAGGGGTCAAGAAAGACATAGCGGCTATTGCAGTCTACACTTAAGGCCAGGCCCTTCTCTGCACCTTTAATGCGGAGCACGGCAGCGTCTCCCCCCGGCAAGACTACGGTATCGCCCCGTACCATGTGGTCATACTGGCGATAAACCCATTCTTTGCTGGCAATGTTAGGCGAAGCAAGTAGCACCCGAAGGACGGCATTCAGGTCTTCTGGCAGGGGTAATTCTGCTAAGTTAAGTGACTGCACTTCGACCTGCCAGAGGGGCATGGTAGCGGTCGGATTGTAGACGGGCCCTTCGCTGGCTAGGGGCTTGGCTGGCACCTCGGCCACTACGCGCTCACCTTGGCGAATCGTCACCTGGCCGCTCGTGGTCACCCTGCCGATATCCGTACCCATAAGCCCCCACTTGGCACAAGTGCTTAGCACCACCGCGACTTTGCTTGGCTCAACTACTAGGAGCATGCGCTCCTGCGATTCTGAGAGCATGATTTCGTAGGGGTTCATGTTCTTTTCGCGGCAAGGTACTAGTGACACATCAATTTCGACACCTTGTCCTCCGCGCGCGGCCATTTCGCTCGCAGCCGAGGTCAAGCCAGCCGCGCCTAAATCCTGCATGCCAAGGATGACCTCGGCCTCAATTAGTTCGAGGCAGGCCTCGAGCAAGAGCTTCTCCATAAAGGGGTCGCCCACTTGCACGGCTGGACGCTTTTCGAGGGATTTTTCACTTAGCTCCTCGGAGGCAAAGGTCGCGCCATGAATGCCGTCGCGCCCCGTTCGCGCGCCGATCAAGACAAGGCGGCTACCTACCCCCTGTGCCCTACCCTTAGTGAGCTTGGCTTGGTCGATAATTCCGACACACATGGCGTTGACGAGACAATTATGAGTGTAACTGGCGTTAAAGTAGACCTCGCCACCTACGGTGGGAATGCCCATGCAATTGCCATAGCCGGCAATACCAGCGACGACGCCAGAAAAAAGATAGCGCTGCTTAGGCGTGGTGAGCTCGCCAAAACGCAGGCTGTTGAGCAAAGCGATAGGGCGTGCACCCATGGTAAAAATATCGCGCACGATACCGCCTACGCCGGTGGCAGCCCCCTGGTAGGGCTCGATAGCGGAGGGATGATTGTGGCTCTCCATTTTAAAGACAACTGCCTGTCCATCGCCAATGTCTACCACACCGGCATTTTCGCCCGGGCCTTGTATGACGCGTGCCCCTGTAGTGGGAAACTGGCGCAGGGCAATTTTACTGTGCTTGTAGCTGCAGTGCTCTGACCACATCACGGCAAACATGCCTAGCTCGGTGAGATTGGGCCGTCGCCCAAGCAAGGCAAGTACTCTCTCCCACTCTAATGGCTTAAGCCCCATGGCGCGAGCCTCAGCGAGATCTTGTGTATCAAGATAAACTTCACGCATGCCTTTCACCCCACCACGCCAGTAATGACGTCCAAATGAGCAAGCCGTCGGTACCGCCCTGTATTTCTTCTGTGCTGCGTTCTGGATGCGGCATGATGCCAAGCACATTGCCCGCACGATTGACGATGCCAGCGATATTATGCAAAGACCCATTAGGATTGGCCTCGGCCGTGACCCGCCCGTCTTTGTCGGTATAGCGAAAAACAACTTGGTCGTTACCTAGTAACGCTTCTAACCCTAGTTCGTCAATAAAGTAGTTCCCCTCGGCATGGGCGATGGGCAGACGAAGAACTTGCCCCGCTTGGCCTAGCGTCGTGAAAGGAGTCTTTACGTTTTCAAGGCGCACATGGCGCATTTCGCAGCGAAACTGTAGATGGTCATTTTTCTGCATAGCGCCAGGCAGTAGGCCTGCCTCAAGCAGAATCTGAAAGCCATTACAGATACCCAGAATGAGTTTGCCGCGGCTAGCCTCCTTGGCCACCGCGGTCATCACAGGAGAAAAGCGCGCCAGTGCCCCGGTGCGCAAGTAGTCGCCATAAGAAAACCCGCCGGGGAGCACGATGCAGTCAAAGCGGGCGAGGTCACTCTCTTGGTGCCACACATACTCAGTCGGCTGCCCGAGCACCTCTTTGGCGGCATGGTAGCAATCGATGTCGCAGTTAGAGCCAGGGAAGACGACGATGCCAAACCTCATACGAGGTCATCCAAGACGAAGTGGTATTCCTCCATGACAGGGTTAGCCAGCAGTCTCTCGCACATCTCGCGCACGAGGGCCCGAGCATCGTCTAGGCTTGCCGCCTCTACCATAATCTCCACCGACTTATTCATGCGCACCAGAGCCACGCCAGTGAACCCTAGGCTGTGCAGCCCAGCACAAACCGCCTGACCTTCTGGGTCAAGCACGCCCTCTTTCAGCGTGATGTAAACTTTAGCTTTGTACACTTAGCCTACCTCCTGTCAAACGCCTTAAGATTTCGTGGTACGCCTCCGACACCCCGCCGAGGTCGCGGCGAAAGCGGTCTTTATCGAGCTTCTCATGGGTAGTAATGTCCCAAAAACGACAGGTATCGGGCGATATTTCATCGCCGAGGAGCAAGCGCCCTTTATGGCGACCGAACTCAAGCTTGCAGTCCACAAGGAGCAAGTTCTTCTCGGCCAAATGACTTTTAAGAATGCTGTTAACTTTGTGGCTGACTAGAGCAATGGCCGTGAGTTCTTCGGCCGTCGCCAGGTTTAAGGCCGCGAGGTGGTCGCTATTCACTAGGGGGTCGCCAAGGGAGTCATCCTTGTAGTAGTACTCGAGTATCGGCGTGGCCAAGGGAGTGCCTTCTGGGTATCCCAAACGCTTAACCAGTGAGCCCGCCACGATGTTGCGTACTACCACCTCTACCTTAACAATTTCCAGCTTCTTGGCGAGCATCTCCCGCGGACTTACCGTCTGCACATAGTGCGTCTCTACACCATGTGCGGCAAGCAAGGCAAAAAAATGCGCCGAAATGAGGTTATTGAGAAGGCCCTTGTCGGCTATGGTGCCTTGTTTGAGGCCGTTTTGGGCAGTGGCAGAGTCGCGAAAATAAATGATTACGCACTCGGGATCAGCGGTTTCGTAAACCGCTTTGGCCTTCCCCTCGTATAGTAATGCCAGTTTCTCCATGTGCTCTCTCCTTGTCTCTGGACCAGAGTAGTATGCCGTTATCCGTCAAGGCCCACGCGAGCGAAGATATAATCGACATACTTAAGGTGGTAGTTAAGATCAAAAGCCGCGTGGAGCTTTTCACCGTCAAGCCGTGCGCGTATCTCTGCACTGCTTAGTACGAGTTCTTTAAAGCTCTTTTTGCTCACCCAAGCTTGCCCGGCCAAGTTCTGCACACAGTCATATGCACTCTCCCGCGATAAACCAGCGTCGATAAGCTGCAGAAGAACATGCTGCGAGTAGACTAGATCGTATGACCGAGCCATATTGTCTTGCATAGTCTCTTGGTTGACGGTCAACCCCTCCATAACCCGCGTTAACACGTGCAGCATGTAGTACAAGACATGAAAGGCGTCAGGCAGAATAATGCGCTCAGCCGAAGAATGCGAGATGTCGCGCTCATGCCACAGAGCGACATTTTCCATGGCAGTGAGCGCATAGCCCCGCAGCACGCGCGAGAGCCCCGCCACGCGCTCGCACATGATGGGGTTACGCTTATGAGGCATGGCCGAACTACCTTTTTGGCCGCGCGCAAAAGGCTCTTCGACCTCCTGTACTTCCGTTTTTTGCAGGGCCCGAATCTCCGTGGCGAACTTCTCGAGCGAGCAGCCGACAATGGCTAGAGTAGTGACTAAGCTGGCGTGACGGTCTCTTTGCAAGGTCTGGGTAGCAGCTAGGGCCGTAGTAAGGCCCAGGCACGAGCAGACATATTCTTCTACATAAGGGTTGATGTTGGCATAGGTGCCGACCGCACCAGAAAGCTTGCCTACGGCAATGGTCTGGCGCGCTGCCGACAAGCGTTCGCTGTGGCGCCTAAGCTCCGCATACCACACAGCGAGTTTTAGACCAAAGGTCGTCGGCTCGGCGTGCACGCCATGGGTGCGCCCCATCATCACGGTGTGCTTGTGACGTTTAGCCTGCTTAGCAACGGCCTCTGCGAGTTCTGTCAGTTTGTTTTCTACCAAGTCCATTGCTTTTACGAGTTGTAACGACAGCGCGGTGTCTACCACGTCAGTAGAAGTCAAGCCATAATGCACCCACTTGGCTTCTGGCCCTAGCGATTCGCTGACATTGCGCGTAAAGGCGACGACGTCATGGTTGGTCTCAAGCTCTATCTCTGCTATGCGGCTCGGGTCAAAGCGGGCGTTTTGGCGTATTAACTCTACGTCGGGGCGGGGAATTACCCCGAGCTCACTCCAGGCCTCACAGGCAAGAATCTCAATCGCTAACCACTGCTGGTACTTAGTCTCTAGGGTCCAAATGTTCCGCATGGCGGGGAGACTGTAGCGCTCTATCATTGGCGACCTCCTTTATGGCCCTGTGGATTTGTCTTCGCGCCTAGAGTGTACCACGAGAATATGACAAATTAGAGCACAAAGAAGCGCAGTACGAACAGGAAGGTCAGCACATACATCATCCACGAAATTTCTTTTTGCTTGCCTTGAGCTAACTTAAGGACCACGTAGGAGATAACTCCCCACACAATGCCTTCGGCAATGCTAAAGGTGAAGGGCATCATCACAATGGTCAAGAACGCAGGTATAGCTTCTGCGAAATCACCAAAATTTATCTTTACCACCGGCTCCATCATAAAGACGCCCACAATAATTAGCACTGGCGCTGTGGCAGCGGCGGGCACGAGGCCGGCTAGAGGCGAGATAAAGAGCGCAGCCAAGAAGAGAAGCCCTGTTACTACCGCGGTGAGACCAGTGCGCCCGCCTTCCGTTACACCGGCGGCACTTTCCACATAGGTAGTGACCGTGCTGGTGCCAAGCATGGCGCCCGCTACAGTACCGATGGCATCAGCCATCATGGCGCTATTGGCCCGCGGCAACTTCCCCTCGGCATCAAGCATGTCGGCTTTACTGGCCACTCCGATAAGAGTACCTATGGTGTCAAAAACGTCCACAAAGGCAAAGGAGAAGATGATGGGGATAAAGCCTATACCAAGTAGCTCTGCGAAGCCGAAGCGAAACTCACCTAGGTGGGCTAGTCTCGGGGGAAAGGCGAAAATATCGGCCAAAGACTTGGGGGCACGAATTAGGGCCGTTTCAGTGCCGGGGATGAGACCAAAGAACTGTGGGCCCATAATCTCAGTAGCAATCATGCCAACGACCGTAGTAGCAAAAATACCAATCAGCAAGGACCCGCGCACTTTTTTGACAACAAGAATGCTGGTCAAGAGCAAGCCAAAGATTGATAAAAGGACCAACGGATTTTGCACATCACCTAGGGTCACGAGGGTGGCGGGCTTGGCTATGACCAGGCCCGCATTCTTAAAACCAATGAGAGCGATAAACACCCCAATACCAGTACCTACCGCCAATTTTAAAGACATCGGAATAGAGTTAATAATTTCTTCGCGCGCCTTAGTAACTGTAAGAAGAAAGAATAATAGCCCTGAAATAAAAACGGCGGCCAAGGCTGCTTGGTAGCTAAGACCTGCCCCCTTGACCACGGTGTAAGTGAAGAAGGCGTTAAGACCCATGCCTGGGGCCAAAGCAAAAGGATAGTTAGCGACGAGGCCCATAGTAATAGTCGCTAAAGCGGCTGACAAACAAGTAGCGACGAGCACCGCCCCAAAATCCATACCTGCCAGCGACAAGATACTAGGGTTGACAAAAATAATGTAGGCCATGGTCATGAATGTGGTGAGCCCGGCAAATACTTCGGTGTGGACGGTAGTGTTGTTTTCTCTTAGCTTAAACATGCGCTCTAGCAAAGTGGCAACCTCCCTTTATCAGTGGCATCTCGAGCTTGTGCACCCTAATGCCTTTGCAATCCGAATATAGCACTGACTTCGGTGCTCTGTCAAGAAAAATCTCGAACAATAGAACTGTTTTTGCAGCCTAATGTTCGGGTTTTAGTTCTCCTGGGGGATGCTACTCCTTCTCTGCGGCACAAAAAAGACTCCCCCATGTTAGGGCAGTGTTCATAAGGATACTTTCTGAACCTACCTAATGAATGGTGGCATTGAGCGGACAGTTAAGGCTGTCCGCTTTTGTTTTGCCTAAATTACAAGCCTTAGCTCTCCAGACCCATCGGCAACGAATTCATAATCGGGTTCTGAAATATCATTTTCCTTTGTGACATCATCAAGAATTCCAATGTCGCGATAGTATATCCAGACGCATTGCTCAGCTGTCCTTGAATATCTTTCAGCCTTTTCACCCACCACAATCCTGTCAATAAAGAGGTGTAATAGTTCGGATGTCACTTCTGTGATATCTGTATATCGTTTTGCTTTTTCAATAAACAATTCGACATTGGTGAGGGAGTTTTTCAGCTTATCCATTTTTTCTTCTGCTTTTGGTATGTTTATTCTCAGGATCTTTTGTTCATCTGTGTACTCTGAAGACAACATCCGAAAGTGTTCATCTGGGATTCTCCCAAGCACGTTATCCTCATATAGTCGTTTGAACAACATTGTAAGCTCCAAGTCCCTGCGTTTCATATTATCTAGTTCACGCTGAAGCTTTGTAAGCTCCTTTCTAGTTTCGAAAGAATTTCGCTGATTGATATGTTCTGCAAATAGTTTTTCTTGCTGTCTTGCAAAATGGGTCACACGTTTTAAATCATCAAGTATGATCGCTGTTAGCTGACTTTCCCTGATGTAATGTGAACTGCATTCTTCATTGCCACGCTTTTTATAGGTGGAGCACATAAAATTGTTTTTAGTGGATTCCATCGTATGAGCTCGATGTAGCACCAGAGTACCATCGCAATCTTCACAAAACACCAGTCCAGAGAACATATTTGGCGTATCCATTTTCTTCGGAGGACGCTTTTTATGTTTTCGAATACTTTGAACGATATCCCACAGTTCCTGAGTAATTAAAGGTTCATGGGTATTCTTAAAGATTAGCCATTCTGATTCTGGTCTTACAATCTGCCTTTTGTTTTTGTAAGAAACAGTCGTGTGCTTCATATTAACGGTATGACCAATATAGGTGATATCTACAAGAATGTTTGAAACACTATTGCCACTCCAATTGTAAGGTCTTGTGGTATCAAGGTTTGTCAGAGCAACGCCATTTCTCTTATAATGTAAGCGTCAAATAGCCCCCACCTTGCCGGAGGGCAAGATGAGGGCTGGGGCTCCGGCCTACGCATTTCGAGTAGCACATAAGTTGCTTGTCTGAACTCGAACCCCCGCTGGGAGTGAAGCTGACCA
>Ga0208101_10040_pt1 | contig 25152 bp, 20 predicted proteins | sample Subbioug_CSW11AC_FD_184823 | JGI IMG/M metagenome (GOLD analysis project Ga0208101, IMG submission 184823) | Serpentinite rock and fluid subsurface biosphere microbial communities from McLaughlin Reserve, California, USA - CR12Aug_CSW11AC (SPAdes) | ecosystem: Environmental > Terrestrial > Deep...
GGCTGACCCCGCGCTGGCCAGGATAAAGGCGAGCTTTCCTGACCACATCTCCCGCTTCTCGCTTGTTGCCGGTGTTTTGTCACTCATAATTGGTTGATCCCCCTTGCATTACTTACGTTCGTGTCCGCCTGCCAAAGATACAGAGTCTAGGGTCTACGCGTTGCGCTTGCGCTACTCACCTCCCACCGCAATTTATCGCAATATTAAGTATATAATCGCTATAGTACCTCAAGCGCAGAACTTAAGTCAACAGAATTCTCAAGAAATTACCTAGGGATCTCTCCATCTTGGCCTTTATGGCGCAGATTACGCATTCTCATCGCTAAAAATAGAAGGTCATTCCTGCTTGGACCTCTTTTCCAGAGCTTTACGGGCAAGATCAAGCACGTCAGCACGAATGTACCATGGCCCTTCTCGCAGTTTCTCCAAATGCTGACCATACCGAATGAACCGGAGTAGCACCGCTCCTTTGGCAAGTGCGTTGAATCCGCGATGCAATTGTTTCTGCCTCGCGGCAGCGTCGTTCGCGACTAGGGTCAAGGGTAATCTAGGCCCATCTCCCGGCCCTAGCCACCGCGCAAAAAAACCGGAGCCCGCTTATGGCGCGAAGCTGTATCATCACGCGCACGGCACCCCGGAGGTACGGCCCCCATACTAAAGAGCGGCTTAAGCAACTGAGAGACCACCTGCCAAGCAACAGGCTCCGTCCCTAGAGAACGAACCGCGCGCGCTCTGATCGAAGCATCTCATAGGGGGTCATGTAACGCAGCCCAACCCCGATGCAGGCGTTCGGGATCTTGATGCGCCTAGTGGAGATGGCTGGCACTTCGTGAGTAACCACCACGTGACCATCTGCAAGTGCGTGTGCGATTAGGTAGAAATCAGCCACTTGGAGAAAGGTACTGATAGCCGCCGGTTCATATCGCTGACTCGTCGCCCAGGCGCTCACCTTGGCGAACTGCGCGGCCACGCGCGTATCCGTAGGGCGGACGAGCGCTGCACCATGAAGTTTCATCCAATTGGTCAGTTCGTCGCCTCCGGCGGCAATCTCCTCTGCTACTTTATCGATACTGAACACACGCCCTGCTGCTCCGTTCACGACCAGCCACGCCCAAAAAGCGGGGCAGAAATCCAACCCGTAGTGCAGATTCTTGGCTTGGATGAATACATTAGCATCCAACAGGTAAGTCACAGCATTACCCCCATCTCCCGTGCCGCTTGATAAAACGTAGCCGTCTTGCGCACGCCCAACATACGGAAGGCATCCTGGAATAGCGTGTGCCCCTCCAATGTGCTGATCAGCACTGCGCGTGCGAAGCGCTTTCCAGTGCGTACCCCGAGCGTGCGATAGAAGTCGCCGCCACCCTTCACGCCCTGGTCAAGTCTGCGCAGCCGGGCGAGCTCCTCGCGATATACGGCCCACAACGTGGCCTGGTCTATATGGCCCGCATCAAATAACCTTCGAATCGCTACAAGCGAACTAACCTTGAAGACACGAGCAAGCCGCTGTATCTCCTCCGCCAAAGGAGCATCGGCGTGAAACTCCTTCCGCAAATCCTCTAGCGGCGCCAGCAGTTCCGCCGCAACAGCACAACACCAACGCTCCACGTGCTGCTGCGGCACGCGTCCAGCCTCAACGTCGGACACGCCGCTCTCGCCGAGCCAGAGGTGAACGAGCTCATGGGCCAAGGTAAACATCTGCGCCGCCTTGCTGTCGGCCGCATTGATGAAAACCAGCGGCGCTAGGTCGTCAGCAAGAGCGAAACCGCGGAACTCTTCCATGTCGAGCCTGCGGTGGCTGTTGCTGCCGACGATGGAACTTGCCATCACCAGCACCCCAGCATCCTCAGCCTTGGCAGTAAGCTGCCGCAACGCGTCTGTCCAGGTAGGAAGCCGGATACGATCAGCCACCGTGAGCCCCAGCGTATGCCGCATGGACCTAGCAACCTGCAAAACATCGTCCTGCAGCCGGACACTGCCGACAAAAGCAAGCCTCCGTAGGCCGTGGATCCTAGCATAGTCACGAAACCAGTCTTGGCGCTGTTGACACAAGTAGAGCGTGTCTAGGAGATTAGGGCTGGGCCGCATGATGTGGTGACTGGCCAAGGTACGAAAATCCGACACCGGCAACGTTTCGTGCGGCGGCTCAGCTAGGAACAGGTAGCCGATCGGCACATGAGCCACACGGGCGAATTCCTCCAGTTGCCGCAGCGTAGGCGGAAGACTACCGTCTTCCCACTGTGCGATCTTAGGAAAGCGCTTCGCCAAGGTAAGAGCATCCATCCTGGCGCGCTCGCGTGCCCAAGCAAGCAAGGCAGGATTAACGGCTATACGAGTTTTCATATGGCTTCCCCTCCGAACTTCTTGGCATCCCTTGCCCGACACCCGCCAGAGACAAGCTTTGGTAGCAGCATGTCGCGCAAAGCAGCAAGAATGTGTGGATCACGGATACACGTTACTATTATACAGTCAGTCAAACTATCTGAGCCACCCAGTCACTCGCCAAACTCCAATTCCTTCAACCTCATGGCTACTTTATCGTCCAGCCTCACAAATACAACGTATTCCTCGCGGACATCCACAGCCAACGCTTTTCCTTCCCTCAGGGCAGCAAGATGCTCGGCCCGCAGGACTATTGCCTCGTGATGCCAGCGTTTTCCAAATGGTTTTTCAGTCTCTTCGACGTCGCCGACCTCTTCGACGACGGCGATACGCGAGTCGGTATGCCGCCCGACTTCCTCTCGTTTTCTCATGGTCTGCCTCCTTCAGGTTAATCTAAATTACCTCGTCCGGTATCGCGGCTTCGGCCTGCTATTCGCATAGAGTGACCACCAGCCGCTTCGTTTCACACCACACTTGCGCCTTGTCACTTTGCCAAAGCTTATGCCCCCTAGGCTTCAAAGCAAAAGGGACGTATTGCTTCGCTCAACCCATTAGCCTTAAAGATGCGATTGTCGTACTCGTGCTCCCACATAAATATCTCTGTCTCCTTCACGCCGTCTCCAGTGATAGGGTAGCCAAAATAATCCCCACATCCGTTACCCGCCACAAATAGCAAACAGTCAAGCGGCATCCAAGCGGTTACGCTGCGCAGCATTAGATTAACATCAACGATCTGCTGACAGGATAACAAGAAGTAATTGTCGCCATCAACTTGCCTCCGCAACTCTACTAAATCGGACGGGAAACAGATGCCTAGTGCTCTCTCGGCTGCTAGGATGTCGCTACTGTCCGCTGGCGGGTTTAGCTTTACATTCGGATTACCAGCCGCGGCCTTTAGCACAAATTGTCTCCACATCATTTTCACCTTACCCTTACAGCTAGAAGTTGTGTTTTCGGCCACGATATGTAAAGCCCTGTGTCGCACAGAAAGAATAGCAACGCAAACAAAGGACCCAGCGCTTTTGTGTCACAATGCCCGACATGCCGATAACTCTTTGCAGCTTGGCGTCTGCATTTCTCTTGGGCGGGCGACCGAATTCTATGGCTGCCTCCGGGCACAATTTACATAGCATATTGTGCTTTCGCCACTTTACCAGCAAGTTCGACGCCTCAAGTATTTTACCTGCCATGCCCAAATAGTTACGATTAAACCAAAGGCATTCCTGCCCCACAAACACACGGGCTTATGTGCTAGAAGAAGCACATAAGCCCGTGTGTTTGCTTTATTTTACTAAAGATGATTCGCCGCTATGGTGGCCTTGTAGCCTGCGGTATGCACAAAGACTTCTTGCCGCAATGGATTTCTCTTAGTCTTAGCTACCGCATAGAGCGTGTACGCCAAGAGCCCGGCGTTAACCGCAAGGGAGGAAGCACTGAGACCCATGAGCACTTGCGGACTATATGTCGGCAATATTTGAAAAAAGGTAGCCGCCTGAAAATCAACCGAGAGCGAGAACATGGCATAGAAAGCTAGTATCTGCGCACGATGCTGCAGCCAAGCCCCACGCTTAAAGGCATACTCAGCGATGATAGCCGCCAGCAATATGCCAAAGCCGGCATACATCGACCGCGTAGATATACAATTGTACACATAGGTAAAGTTCCACAGAGTGTAACCAATTATATACATCCATGTCATATCCGGCCATATCATATCGCGAGTGCGGTCATTGGAGACGCGAATGCCCACAAAACCTGTCAAGGTGATAATGGTCAAAATCCCCGCAATACCATTCAGTAAGTTCCACACCCCGCCCTGAACTAATACCCCGCCGGCATCAACAGTCAACGCCCTGTAGGTAGCATAAACCTCGAACTCACGGTATATCGCTTCGGCAATATTTAGTGCCAGTATTGCAGCTGGAAAGTAAGCCGCGAACTTGCTGCTGCCAAGCTTGGTATGCCGAATCAGCAAAAAGCCGTAGACACCGGCTAATGCGGATACAACCTTGACCCAGGCAAACCATGTCTTTCCGGTTGGGGATCCAAGCACGCCGAAGAACACACCTGCAGCCAAAACTACCGGCAAGATCCCATATATGACGACTGACATCAGCTTCGATCTGCGCGAAATTTCATTTACCAGTAGTACTGCGCCAATGAACAGCACTAGTGCAAAGAAGCTTTCGAAAGTTAGGCCCTTGTACAATATATTCATGACACACCTCCTAAATTAGCAAGCAACTACTTCTTTGATTATGAACTCCTGCCCTGACTGTAGTGTGAAGCGCCCGGCACCACAAGATGGGCAAATCTTGCGCCGTTCCACCACATTGTACTCTACTTGGCACTGACCACAGACACCGAGCGCGGGAACAACCGCAATCTCAAGTTCAGTCTCTTCGTACGCCGTGCCAGCAACGGCGGCAGGGTAACATTCCTCAATAAAACGAGGGATGGCCTGTGACAACTGACCTATCTCCAGCACGATTTTTCCGACCTGACTCAGGCCGTTTTCGACCACAAAGCGATCTACGACCCTAATCACCTCAAAGACAATCCCTAATTCATGCATAGATACCCCCACCTGCACTATGCATTTGCCTACCTGCGCCCACTAGGGGCAAAGACCTTGCGCAGCGCAATCTTGGCTTTGCGGATCACAGCGTTTTTAAGTACGGTGCGGGGCAGCTTCTCAATTTGGTAACCCTTAACATCATGCACTCTCTCGAGTTTAATGGCGTCAAACTTACACTTGATATGGCAGGCTCCACATCCGACACACAAGTAGTGGTCAACTTTACTGGCACCGCAATCGAGGCAGCGCGAGGTCTCTTTCTTGATCTGTTCTTCAGTCAGTAGCCCTCTGGTGTCCTTGAATGTCACCTTTGCTAACTGGTGATCGACCTCACGTGCCCTCTGCCTCTCTGTGCCATCATAGTCAGAGATCGCCGCCACATTACCTTTGTCTAATCTTGTGTAGTCAGACATATCGCGTCCGAAGACGAGCGATTGCCCCTGGTGCACAAATCTGTGGATGGAAACAGCTGCCTCTTTACCCGCTGCGATGGCGTCAATGGCATAGCTTGGGCCACTCACCACGTCGCCACCGGCAAATATATCAGGTCGGGTGGACTGCAAAGTAACGGGGTGCACCGCAATAGCCTGCGACTCGGTCGTAGCTACGGACTCGCCTTGTAGCAGAGTGGCATAGTTGTATGCTTGCCCAATACAGACCACTACCTGGTTGCATTCCACCATAAGGGTCTTAGCTTCATCATACTTTGGCTTAAAGCGCCCCGCCTCATCGTGGGTCGCCGTACACTGCTTAAACAGCATGCCTACGACGGCATCATCCCGAACTATGATACGGGCTGGTGCCCATGAATTATGTATCCCCACGCCTTCATGAGCTGCTGCCTCTACCTCTTCTTTGTGTGCTGGCATTGTGCTCCTTGTTTCAAGACAGTAAAGCTCTGTCTCAGTAACCCCCTGCAGCCTCACAGCGCTTCTTGCAGCATCTAGTGCCACATTGCCGCCACCTATTACCACAACTTTGCCCTTGACACCCACTTGTTCGCCGCTGTTTATGCGCCGCAAGAACTCGATACCGCTGAGAACGCCCTCCGCCTCGTCGCCTGGCAGGCCCAATCTACGCCCGGGGCCAGCGCCGACAGCTAGGAAGAAAGCGTGAAAGCCCTGTTTACGCAAGTCTTGCAGGGTGGTGTGGCATCCTACCTCTACGCCAGTAACAAATTTAACCCCTAGCTCGCGTATGATATCTATCTCTGCCTCTAATACTTCTTTCTCCAGCCTATAAGCAGGAATACCCAGCATCAACATACCACCTAGTTTGTCTTCTTTCTCAAACACGGTGACATCATAACCATCTACGGCTAGGTCGTAAGCACAGGCTAAGCCGGCAGGCCCAGAGCCAATGATGGCGATCTTTTTGTCGCTATAATTGTGTCGGATACGTGGTTTGTAACGTGTGTTCTTGATTAAATCTTGTTCGGCAATAAACTTCTTGATGTCATCTACCGCCACAGCCTCATCTATGTCCGCCCTCGTACAGTCTTCCTCACAGATGCGAGGACAAACGCGCCCACAGACGGCAGGCAGGGGATTGTGCTTTTTAATAAGCTCCAAGGCCTCAGTATACTTGCCCTGTGAGGCTAGCTTAAGGTATCCTTGAACTGGGATGTGCGCCGGACACTTGGTAATGCAAGGCGCGGTTCCTGAATCAAGGGTATTCTTCCTGCTGATGCGGTAATCGCTATTCCATTTGTCCTCTAGCCATTCTGTGTTGTGGGGAGTTTCTTTAGCAATTCTGGCATCAATGGGTTTTACGCTACAGAGTTTCTGCCCCAGCCGGACCGCATTAGTGGGGCAGCTTTCGACGCACTCGCCGCAAGCCACGCACTTCCCTTCATCAACAACGGCACGGTAATTGGAGCGGACTATATCATTGTTAAGGTATTCATTGGCTAGGCGCAGGGCAAAACAGCCGCAGCCACAGCAATTGCATATGGCATGAGTATGTCCAGGCTCATCGAGATTGGGTACAGAGTGCATGAGTCCATTCTCTTCTGCCCGGCGTATTATGGCTAGGGCTTCATCACGAGTTATCGCTCTACCGCGCCCTGTTCGTATATAGTACTCAGCGGCATGCCCAAGTTGGATGCACATTTCTTCTTTGAGATGACCGCAGCCCTCTCCCATGGCCTCCCGCGAGGTGCGGCAGCTACAATCTGAGACTGAGAAAATGCTTGCGTCGTTTAAATGCTTGGATAACTCTTCATAACTGGCCTTGCGGGATTGACCATCGATGGCGCGCTCAATAGGCAGCACCCGCATGGGTCCGCCACCGATAGGCATGATGCCGACTGCCATAGGCCCCCTCTTGCTGCCAAAGTAGTAAAAGGCCTCGGCCACCTGTGGGTACTTCGCCACTACTTCCTTGTTGTTTACGATCATTTCCATATGTCCGGGTACGAAGATATCTTGCCAGTACACATCTTGGCCATTAATGGTGTTAACAAAAGCGACGCCGGCCCAAGCAATATATTCTAGCGCTGCTTTTACCTTAGCTAGCGGTTCCCCGGAGGACTGCGCCACCGCCTCGGCACTAAGTGGTTTACGAAACTGCAACTGCATGGCCACCTTGACTTGGTAGCTATCAAGGATGGGGTCGAGCGCATAGTACTCAGGACCATATGGTATAGCATCACGCCCGCTGCCAGGCTTGGTGCGCCCAATTTTATTCGCCAAGTCCACGATCTCTTGCCGGTAGGGCCGGCCGTCAACATCTGCCCAGGTTAATGCAAAATTAAAGCGCTGCGACTTATTGAAGTTAGTCTTCTGGCTTTTATTGGTCATCGCTTAACCCCTTCCTATCTCTGATCTTATCCAGTCCAGCCAAACATTCATTCCTTGCCCAGTCCTCGCCGATATCGGCATGATCTTAATCTTAGGGTTCAGTTTTAGCACAGCTTGTTCTAAAAGTAACAAGTTGAAATCAAAAAACGGCGCGACATCTACCTTGCTTATCAGCAGCACATCTACTTTTGTAAAAATGGCTGGATACTTTAAAGGTTTGTCATCGCCTTCTGGAATACTGAGAATCGCGACATTGCGCATCGCCCCCGTGTCATACCCTGCCGGACAGATGAGATTGCCGATATTTTCAATGAAGATTAGGTCTAGGTCTTCGCATCCAAGCTCATCTAGCCCCGTTTTAACCATTGTCGCGTCCACATGGCAGAGCCCGCCCGTGTGCATCTGCACGGCCTTACCCCCCGCAGCTTCTACAGCCCGCGCATCTACATCAGAATCGACATCGGCCTCAATGACACCAATGCGCATCTTCGTGCGCAGCGCCTGTATAGTGCTTACAATAGCCTCTGTCTTGCCGCTCCCTGGCGATGACATGATGTTGATCATAAAGACATTTTTTGCTCGCAGTCTGGCCCGCGTTGCTTCTGCCACTAGCTTATTGTCCTCATACAAACCTTTCTTCACCGTAAAAACTTTTGGCCCTTCGATACTATTCACCACCTTGTTTTGGCCTGATTATAACAAGGCCCTAGTGGCCATTCAATCTACCCCAGAGCGGTCGCAAACAGAACAAATTACTTTGGCGTACTGTTTACAGCCCCCATCTCACCGACTCCCCGCACAACTTATGCTGTGCTGCCCCAAAAAATAGGCTGCGCTGTGTTAACACTTCGCAAAAGTAAAATTTCTTTTCTTTTCGCTAATTCAACGCGGGAGTCACGTGAGAATGTCGCAGACTGAGGTGGTAGCTACGTGTCTAAGTTCAGCAGCGAAATAAAATTGACGATCATTCAAGAGGCCTTGCGGCATGGCATCTCGGTCACTTGCCGCCGACACAGCATCTCGCGCACCTTGTTTTACCGTTGGCTAAGAAGGTACCAGGAACATGGCCTGCAGGGCCTCGATTCTGTGCGAGCGGCCTGCCCACCCCACAACAAGACCGCCCGAGCCACTGTGGACAATCTACTCGCCCTGCTCAAGAAGAACCCCCGCCTAGGGCCGCGTGAGCTCAAGTATCGCCTAGAGAGTATCGGCTGCCACCTTAGTGAGTCCGCGGTCTACAATATCTTGAAACGACATGAGCTGACACGTAGAAAGGCACGCCTCAGGTACTCGCGTGGCATTCACCCACCAAGAAGCGCAGAGCCACCCCCTCTAGAAGAAATCCAAGTTGGCGAGTGCTGGCTTATGTGGGCGACACCTTTCGGTCGCCATGACGGCATAGGAGAGGTGTACGAGTACACCGTTCTTGACTACAAAAGCCGCGTCGCCTGCTCGCGCGTGCACAGTACTTTCTTGGGCGGACATAGCGAAAATTTGCTCAGCGCGGTGGCACTTCCTATTGCACAATGCTTAGATTTCGAGCTCAAGCACTTCGTTTTCATGGACACCTGTGGGATGAAGGATAGTGACAGCAGGGACTTAATGTCACATGTGCAGGATATTTTACACAGCTCCGGCCTGAATGTCGCCCTGTATCGGCATGTCAAGCATAAGCCCCTACCAGAACTAGATGCAGTACGCGAGGCCTACACCAGAAATCTATCTGCGACACTCATACCACACTTGCTCGCGGTGCGCTCATTGCCAGAAGTGCGTTTAGCAGTGCAGCAGTTTCTACGCCGCTACAATTTTAGAGACCAGCTTGAATATGAGCACGCCACTTGCTCTCCCCTTGAATATGTGACTAAGACCACGGGCATCGCGCCCATACTGCCGCTCTGGGCTTACATCGACCGAGTCTACTAGGAGGTGGACATATGCGGATAGCTGTCATCGGCGGAGGCTTTAGCGGCCTGCTTGCCGCCTACTTACTCGAGCAAAAGGGTATCAAAACCACTGTCTTTGAGCGCGAAGATAACCTTGGCGGCCACTGCCAAACCCTGGTCAGCAAGAACTTTCGGGTGGAACTTGGCACCGCCTTTTTTCTTAACGACCACATTAAGGAGCTGCTCGCAGAGCTCGATGTCAGCTACACTGCTCGCCACAGTTACCGAGACTTTGTCGACAAGAGCTACGCCCGCGTCCCCTTGCTGCCGGAGCACGAAATCGCTCTCCTCATGTCCGAGCTAGCGCGACTTGAAGTCTTGTTGACCAAGTACGGTGGCTTTGATGGCGAGACTACCTACGGCTATGTACACGAGGACCTAAATGTGCCCTTGAGTGAGTTCTTATCCGGCCACGATTTTAAAGCCGTGCACCGCGTTATAGCTCCGCACCTCTCGGCCTATGGCTTTGGCAGCATCGACGAAGTACAAGCTTACTACGCGCTTAATGCCTTCGACCTTAGGACCATCAACCAATTTATGCGCGGCGAAAAGCTCCTTTTCATCAATGAGGGAACTGCAGATATCATTGCGAAATTGAGCTGCCACATCACCGACATCCGCTACACCGAGGTCAGTGGCATCGCGCCGCAGGGCGGCAGAGTACAGGTTAGCACTGCCTACGGCATAGACACCTTCGACAAGGTGCTCATATCTACGGTGGTGTCCCCTACTGCCATCCAAGATGAACCGGCTCGCGCGTTCATGCAAAGGCTAAGCACCAATGACTACGTGTCTTGTGCCTTTGAGATCGCCAACAAGAATCGAGTGACCACCTACTACCTCGACAATCTGGGCCAGCAAAATGCACTGCAATTTTTTCACGCCTACAAACAAAAAGAGCGCACCATTGCCGTGGCCTATGCATACGGCCTCCTAGACCAACACTTTATCACCGCTATCCACCACGAACTGCAGGCCTCGGGCATAGTCGTAAAGCATCTCATCGCGGCCAGGCAGTGGCGCATCTTCCCCCACCTAAAAAAGGAGGCCCTGCACGGAGCTACCTACACAGATATTACCCAACAAAAAGAGAGCCGACCTATCTACTTCATCGGCTCCCTAATCACCAAACCCTCAATCTCCCACCTCTACTTGTCGGTAAAGGGCTTCGTCGAGCAGACATTCTAGCGCCGCGTTACCCCTACTCGCCAAAGTAGGGAACCCGCCCATCTTCAGGAGTCACTGACCACAGTGCGACAAGCTCTCCATACTTGGCGAGTGCTGCATGGCCTATATCAGTCAGCGCATATATCCCTCGCCCCATGCGCTTAAACCACCCATAGACGTTGCGATACAGAGTCGCCCAAGTCTTAGGATTCATGGTGAATTTACGTAGCTGCGCTGCCGTCAAGGGCCCATGCATCGATAACAGATGAGCCAAGCGCAAGGCGTGCTCACGGTAGGCCGTCATAATCTCTTGCCCTGAAGTGCCTGCCGTGTTTAGATCGAGACTACGTTGAGACGCTTCTATGCCCATCGCCTTTCGGGCCTTGGAATTACGCCGTCCCGTGAACGGCTGCGGAGACAGTGCCAGCTCTACTTGCGGAGGACTGCAAAAAGGATCGACTAACAATAACCCCAGCTCCAGTCTACGCAAGAGCTGCAGCACTCCCCTCCAGCGACCAGACTTCGTGCCGCGTTGCGGCCTAAACACAGCAACATACACCGCGTCCGCTACTTGCTGACGCCTGGTGGCTTGAACTAAGGCGTGGAGCCCCAGGGTAAGCTTAAGCTCTACGGCTACTAGTTCTTCTCCGCGCATGGCCACAAGGTCGCAGTTCTTTACCTCCGTACGCACGGAATAGCCTAGCTTGTGCCAGTATTCCACAATCGGTATGGAAAGGTCGCTTTCCTTCAGTTTGCTACGCATCATATCTCCCTTTCCATCTAAACCGCCTGCGGTTTGGCAAGCGAAAAGTATCGGTGGATTGACAGTATCTCTCGCCAAGCAGTAGGCTCCGTCCCTAGCGCAACAAGATGCTCGGCTCGCAGGACTAAGCAACAGACGGAGCCTGTTGCTTGCCTGTTGACACTTTCTGCTACTAGATAGTGTCTTTGTAGTAGTTTTCTACTGCTTCGCGCAACCCATTGGCCTTGAAGATGCGGTTGTCGTACTCGTGCTCCCACATAAATATCTCTGTCTCCTTAACGCCGTCTCCAGTGATAGGGTAGCCAAAATAATCCCCACATCCGTTACCAGCCACAAATAACAAGCAGTCAAGCGGCATCCAGGCGGTTACGCTGCGCAGCCTTAGATTAACATCAACGATCTGCCGACATGATAACAAGAAGTAATTGTCGCCATCAACTTGCCTAAGCATCTCTACTAAATCGGACGGAAAACGAATGCCTAGTGCTCTCTCGGCTGCTAGGATGTCGCTATTGTCCGCTGGCGGGTTTAGCTTTACGTTCGGATTACCAGCCGCGGCCTTTAGCACACATTGTCTCCACATGATTATCACCTTGCCTTTACAGCTAAAACTAGTAACGCTTACACCCGCCGATTAAGACAGCAGGGTCAAACTCCGCGTCGTGACTAAGCAGCCGCCAGTCCGCAGTTCATCTGTCAGCTCATTGGCCACCCACCACGTGTTGCCAGTTCCAGAGAAGTAGAAGATAGCTACCCTATCTACTGTCTTTTCGTCATCGGACACGAAATCCACCCTATGCGTACGCTCCATCTACTTCTCCTCCTCGATTGCCGGTCTGTATATGGCCAAAGAGGCCTTGGCCATCTCAAGTAGAGCTTGATACGGGTCGCCTAGCAAACCAAAATGCTTGGCGAATGTTGGCTCAGTCATGTGCAGGTATGCGTTCTGTCGTTCGACGGGGAGTGCTTGCCCAAAAATCTCCACCGGAAATTCGCCAAAGTTGAATCTTCAGATGGTTGTCGGCAACCCTTGCACCTGCTCCACTTGCTACATCACGCCACAGCAAATTGACTGTTGTAAAGCTCCGCGTAGAATCCGCCCTTGTCCATAAGCTCATCGTGCTTACCGCTCTCGACAATGTCTCCGTCATTTAGGACCAAGATCAAGTCGGCATTTCTTATCGTTGACAGGCGGTGCGCGATAACAAATGAAGTCCGCCCTTGCATCAACATATCCATAGCCTGCTGAATATGCAGCTCAGTTCGTGTATCAATAGAGCTTGTAGCTTCATCCAAAATCAACATGGGGGCATCGTCAATCATGGCCCTGGCGATAGCAATCTGTTGCCGTTGCCCCATGGAGAGGTTTACTTTATCACTGAGAGCGGTATCGTAGCCATTTGGCAAGGTGCGAATGAAGTGATGCAGCCCGACAGCTTTGCACGCCCTCTCCACTGCCTCATCCGACACATTTTGTTTGTTGTAGATGACATTCTCCTTTATAGTTCCATCGAAGAGCCAGGTATCCTGCAACACCATACAAAAAAGGGAACGAACATGCTCTCTGGTCATCCGACTAGTGGGTAAGCCATCGATCAAAATTTCACCCTCATTGACTTCATTAAAGCGCATGAGCAGATTGACAAGTGTTGTTTTACCCGCACCCGTTGGGCCGACAATGGCCACCTTCTGCCCGCGTACCGCCTTGGCCGAAAAGTCCTTGATGATGACCTTGCCGGTGTGCTCGTAGCTGAAGTTTACCTTCCTAAACTCCACCGTGCCAGCAGCCGCCACAACGGCATCTCTTGTTTCGCCTTGATCTGCCATTTCTTCTGCGCCAAGGAATTCAAAAATCCGCTCACTTGCCGCTGCTGCGACCTGCAAACCCTGTGCTAGCTGCGCAATTTGAGTTAGAGGTTGGGTGAAGAAACGGATGTAGAGCAAAAAGGCAACTATGTCCCCTAAGGATGTATGGCCACCTAGGGCTAAGGCTGCACCCACTACGATGACCGCAACATAGCCTATATTTTCTACAAAACTCATGATCGGCATCATCAGCCCCGAAAGAAACTGAGCCTTAAAGGCACTTCTCTCTAAATGGGCATTCTGTTCCGCAAAGACTTGAGACATCTGCTTCTCGGCATTGTATGCCTTGACGATGGTATGGGCTGTGAATGTTTCTTCGATATGGCCGTTTATTATGCCAAGGTACTTTTGCTGGCCGTCAAAGTGCTTTTGCGACACTTTCATGATGGCCATCATGATGCCAAACCCGAAGGCGACCGAAGCAACTGCCGCCACCGTCATTATCCAATTCATCAGTAGCATCATGACAAGAGCACCCACGAGCATGGTCAATGACGCGATAAGAGTCGTCAGGCTTTGATTTAAGTTGTTCCCTAGCGCGTCTACATCGTTGGTGATGCGCGACAAGGTGTCGCCTGTTGTGTTCTTGCTAAAAAACCACATGGGTAGCCGGTTAATTTTTTGGGCAAGATCTTGGCGCATCCGTTGCGACAATTTTTGCGTTACCGTGGCCATGATCTGCCCTTGCAAGGCCCACAAAACGGCGCTAGCAAAGTAAATTACGACCAAACTGAACCCTATTGATGTTACCCGACCAATATCAACTGAAGTCATCAGTCCCGCTGTTATCAAGTCAGTGAGCGCCGCTAGCCTATCTGGGCCAACTAACGAAAGTATCGTTCCGGTAATGGCCGCCATGACAGCTAGTGAGATTTGGGGCAGAAATTTGCGTGTATAGGCGAGCAATAATCTCACTGTTTTCTTGGTGTCTTTCGCCTTCGCAAAACTGCCTGCTCCATCAAACATCGTGAAATCAGGCATGCCAAGCGAATCAGAGGACGTACTGTCTGTCTCGCGCTCTGTGAAACCTTCGTTAGTCACCTGCCAATTCCTCCCTTGAAAGCTGAGAATATGCAATCTCCTGGTACACGGGGCAATTTTGCAAGAGTTCGTGGTGCGTACCGATGCCGGCAATCCTGCCTTCTTCTAAAACAATTATTTTATCTGCCTCTTTGACGGTCCCTATGCGCTGACCAACAATGAAGATGGTTGTTCCCACCGCAGCTTTCTTTAGTTCGCTACGTAGCATCCTATCTGTTTTATAATCTAACGCCGAAAAGCTGTCGTCAAAAATCAGTATCTCCGGCTTTTTCGCCATGGCCCGCGCAATCGAAATGCGTTGTTTTTGTCCACCAGAGAAAGTACTACCTCCTGGAGCAACATCGCTGTCATACCCACTCGCCATGCTCTCCACAAATTCCGTTGCTTGTGCAGCGGCCACTGCCGAGACAATATCCTCTCGCTTAATTTCACCGTTACCGTTCGCACCAAAGGCGACGTTAGAGGAGATGGTCCCGCTTAGAAGAATTGCCTTTTGGCCTACATAACCTATCTTGTCACGCAGTGACGCCTGCATATAATCCTTGACATTTACGTCCGCTACTAGGATCGCCCCTGCGGTGACATCAAAAAACCTAGGAATAAGATTGACAATCGTGCTTTTTCCACAACCCGTGGCGCCAATAAAGGCCACGGTTTCTCCTTTGTGGGCTTTGAAGCTGATATCTTTAAGAACATAATCCTCCGCATCCGGATATTTAAAGCTCACATCCCTGAATTCGACCTCGCCGATTTTCGCGCCGTGCGCCCCAATCAACTTCCCATCTAAAATTGTTGGCTCAGTTTCCAGAACCTCATTGATGCGCTTGGCTGCTACACTAGCGCGAGGAAGCATCATAAAAATCATCACTAGCAACATAAACGCTACTAGTAGCTGAATGGAATAGAATGAAAATGCCATCATGTCGGAAAACAGAGCGAGTCTTTGTGCCCCCACCGTTGCGGCAATTAAGACGGCACCAATCCAAAACGCGGATAAAGTCAAGCCGTTCATGAGCAGCTCAATGCATGGCCATAGGTAGGCCATTAAACGGTTAGTGTGCAAATTTGTTCGTGCGAGGGCCCTGTTTGACCTGGCAAATTTGGCCTCTTGAAAGGCCTCGGCATTATAGGCCCGTACAACGCGAATACCCGTCAACTGCTCCCGCGAAACTCGGTTAAGGTCATCTGTTTGCTCCTGCAATAGTCTAAATTTAGGAATAGCAAGGCCAATGAACAGTGTCGATATTATGACTAAGGCGGCGACGGCAAGGCCAGTTGCGGCTGACCATTGCCAACTCATGTCCATAATTTTAATTGTTGCCCATACGGCCAAGATGGGAGACCGGGCAAGAATCTGTAACCCGACCATCATCAATCCCTGCACCTGCGCAACATCATTGGTTGACCTAGTTATCAAGCTAGAAACCGTAAAATCATTGACTTCTTTCGTAGAGAAAGACTGCACCCGATTGTATATGTTCGCTCGCAGCCGTGCCGCCAGACTAGAGGAGATACGTGCTGCCAATCCGGCCACAACTACGGCCATAACAACACTCCCTAGCGTTATCAGCAACATCGCCCTGCCAGCACTGATAATTTCGCTCATTGCCGTGCCAGGCGTCTGCACTAGCCGCGTAATCTGCCCCATGCGCTCAGGTAGTGATAAATCCAACCAGACCTGCAAGATAATGAGCACGAGACTTGTAATGACAAGTCCCCACTCTTTGTTGCTAAGGTATTTAAGAATTTTTAGCAAAGGTGCTCCCCCATTCATTCCGTCAATCGAACCCCAACCCTGAGCCGCTTGACATGAACTCAAATGCTAGGCCCGTGTTCCTCGCACGAAAATCTCTAAACAATCATGCCAAGCCTCTTTAGACGACTCTCGGGTAGAATCTACGCTAAAGAGATGCTCTTCCTCATAGAGCCCCACCCAAATTCCTAAAAACATCTTGGCCGCAACTCGCGCGTCAAACTTGCGTACAATGTTTTTCTCCTGCAGCTCTGCTAAGTAGGATGCTAAGAGTGCGCTACTGTTGTCAACTAGCGCAATGTAAATCCGCTCCATAAGTTCGCTGTGCCGCTGATGCTCCATGTGCAATATCTTGATTAAAGCCTCATTTTCCCGCAGACCCGCCACGAAAAACTCTGCGATCGCCAGCAGCGCCTGTTCGTACTCTAATTCTTTCGCTTGGGCCACGAACTCGGCAAACCTAGGACCCGGCAAGGACTTGCACACCACCTCCTCGAAAAGCCTCTCTTTGGTAGGAAAGTGCCTGAACAGAGTAACTTCAGTCACTTGAGCAAGTCCGGCTATCTGCCGCGTGGTCGCAGCAGCATACCCTTGGCTCGAGAAAAGCCCCAACGCCGCCCGCAAAATGCGATTTCGCGTCTCATCCAACCCCAACACCACCCCTATTAAAGTAAGTAAGCACTTACATTGTAGGAGTTGAACACGGCTCTGTCAAGGTAGGATTCTCTTTTTTTTCCGCCACGCGCTAAAAGAAGCGGACGCAGGCTCATCCCACCGGGGACTGCCCTGCGTCCAAAATATATTGCACTGGGTATTCTTCTTATAGGGGTCGATGAACCTCTGACTACGGCTGACGCTAACTCATGGGCGTCGACGCTGGCAGTTGATGGGGAAACCGTTCACCTTGTCTGGTTCGACCAAAAGGACAGTCCTGTACAGCCCTTAGAAGCCGAACTAAAATTAGCCGAAGCCATGCAGTTGCTTGGATTAAAGTATGAACCTGGGCCTGCAGGGGTAGTCGTTAACCTCCCTGAAGAAGCTGCACAGCGGCGCATTACAGAGAAGCTGCAACTTGTTCGGCGGGAGGAATCTGTGTGGGTAAGGCGCGGGGGGATCATGATGCGGCTCGGCGACAACGCATTGCCGACATGATGTGGCAGATTCAGGAGAAGGCCCCCAGCTGGGTCGCTGCGGGTGGCGACTCCTCACGCCTTGACGCAGTTCTAAGGGAGTTTCGGCGCATGCGCGAGTTGTCGGTTTCGGAATGGGAGATTTACCATATGCGCTCCATAGACGGCGGCCTGACTTGGAGTCCGGCCATTGCGCCCAGATGATGTTCGGCAGCGATTGCAGAGCCACAATTAGCAGCCCGTAATGTGAAAATCTGATACTGATGAAATATAAACCCTGCATTCCGCTACTATACTACCACTCTATCTCTTCCGGATACTCCACATTCACTTGAATGTTGTCGGGCGTTGTCCCGTAAATCATGGCGGCCTGTTCAATTTTGGCGGTAAACTTTTGGTATTCTTTGCCTTTATCAAAAAGACGCAAGGCTATGAGCAGCAGCTTGCTTGTACGTTCCTCTTCATCGAGGAACTTTATGTTAAGCTCGTCCACGTACTGTGTCGTGTAATTATCAAGCGTCAGATCTTCTCTCTGCAGAATATTCATCAGTCTCCGAAAACTATGCGGGCTCATGGTTGCCTCAAGGCATTTCACCACAGCGATCTGAAATCCCCGCACCTGGTTTATGTGCTCGTCCCAAACTACTTTGCTGTCGTCAAAAACACAGTACGCCTTGCTCTGCGACTGAGCGTAAATGCGCGTCAGCTCGTGTAGAGCCCGCAATACAAACAACATTTCTGGCCACACAACATGGAACGCAAGATAGACATTGCTTGGGGGACAAATTATGGCGTGGTTTTTGGCGTGTTCACGGGTCATGCCGTTGTCCACCAGCTCTAGAGCTCGGTTGCCCATCAGCGCGTGACGGAGGTCATAGCACACGCCAAGCACCCGAATCCTTACCGGCTGATATCCCCTATATTCCCCATCCTCACCCACAATCTTATGCAGCGCCATACAGCTCTTCAAAATCTTGCCGATCACCACTTACAACAACCCCTGCGCTACGGGGCGAATTCCTCACCTCAATCAAGCTACAAGCTCCTTTCTCCTTGTCATATAGGGACTTTTCAGGCTCATTTGCTACCCTGCCAGTAAGTGTACCGCTTCTTCCCCTTGGTGAAGCGGCCGAATTCTATAGCTGCCTCAGGGCAGAAATTGACACAGCGCATACAGTGCTCGCACCCTACCTTCCAGAGGCAAGTTACCCCTGCAAACACCGAGCGTCAATGATGATTTCCGGTCGCCTCGCACCACTTCGCTATTTCCGCTATCAATGTCAACGGCAAAGCCTTGCTATATGGGAACTGCACAGCACCTTTACTGGTCTTGTAACCTGCGAGCTGCTCCGCAAAATGCACTATGGCCTCCGGCCCTGGATACAACCCAATATGCTTACTAAAGGCCGCAAAATGAATAATGTTTTTGTCCTTGTAGAAGGTTGGCATTTGCCAAGAAATACGCTCCTTGGCCTGCGGCAAGGCGCTCCGCAGCACATCACGCACTGCTATTAAGTAGGGCTGCACCTCTTCCGGTTTTGCTGCGATATAGGCATCAATTGTCTCCGTCGCAGCACCGCAGTAATGCGCCTGTTGCACTTTGGCAAATTCCCTTTGGCAGGCTGAACATCGCCACATAACTTCTCCACCTCCAGGCTTTGCTACCAACTTAGCTGAACCGCTAGTTACTAGCGCTAGCGTACATTTTCGACGCCTCTACCAGTTCACCTGCCGGGCCTAGAAGCACCACAGGCTTCTGTACAGAGCGGCCAACAATACCACTCGGTCCTGTAGGAAAACCTACCGAATCATCTGGCACAAAAACTACTACGAGACGACCCCCATGTCAAAATTTAAAGAGCTTCTTCAAGATATCCCAAACGCTGACGGTGGTGCGATTGTACACCCGGTTGTATAGGGCTTTCTTAGGATTAGTTAGCCAGCCTAGACCGCGCGGCGCTTTGAGGCCGAGATTGTGCCTCACCATGCGCTTAAGGCTAGTCCTGGCCCTCAGACTCTTCTTGATGCTTGGCGTTCTAAACCCAAACTTCATAATCTCCCTCCCTCGGATGTGATTTTTGTTTCTCGACCAAGGTCGCCCAAAACGTGGGCACGCCGTGTTCATGGAGCAGGCCGCTGCCGTCTGTATCTTCGTAGAGATCGAGCAGCTTGAAGCCGACTTTGAGCTGCCCACGGATTTGATCTTCTAGTGTGTGAGAGAACTGAATGCCGCTGTCTGTGGCGCGCAATACCTCGAGAAGTTCAGGGTTCGCTAGTGGATTGAACGGCAGCTTGTATTTTATCGTCTTCTCGTCTGCTTCGTCGAAAAGATAGTTAACGCCGTTATTCAGCCCAGCCATCAGCCGCCCGCCAGGTTTGAGTATGCGGTAGCACTCTCGCCATACATGCATTACGTCCTCAATGTAGCAGTTCGACACGGGGTGAAAGACCAAGTCGAAAGAGCTATCGGCAAAGGGTAGCGCTTGTGTCATGTCGGCTCGAATAGCGTTAATGGTGTAGCCTTCGCGGGCTGCTACCGCTAAGTCAGTCTCTACTTGTCGCAGAGAGTAGTCTAAGAGCGTACAGTTTGCACCTAAAGCCGCAAATATCGGCATTTGCTGCCCACCGCCAGAGGCTAGGCCCAGCACCTGCTTGCCTACTAGGTTTGGAAACCATTCTGTGGGCACCGGCTTGGTCGGCGTCAACAACATTGACCACTGACCTGATTTTGCAAGCGCAAACTGGGCTTCTGAGATTGGCACCCCCCATTCCCAGCCCTCGTCTACCCACTTGTCGATAGTCTTGGAGTTAATCTCCGTGTATTTCAAGCCAAGCACCCCTTCATCAACTGAAATTCTACCCGTATGTAGCCTTCATATTACTTCGCTATCAAGTAAGCATCAGATACTCGCAGCCATGCTATGCCCCTGCTGCATGCTAACGCCAAGAACAAGTGCCTATTTCTTAACGAGACGAATCTCCGGCAGCACAATCTTTACTTCTTCGCCGGACTCCTTGTCTCGTTGCCACCAGATAACGAAGTTAACCGTCGCCCCCGCTATAACATAGCCCCACTGCTTAAGGGTGGCAAATTGCGCAGCAAAGGACTGCGAAAACTTCAGTACGGCAAAACCCTGCGTGTTCTGCAAAACGTTGTCGCGAAAGAGCAATTGGTCGCCACTCTGCAGACCATTAATTTGTTCTTGTCGCAGACTAGAGTATTCTAGCCAGACATCACTTAGGCTTAGCTGCAGCGCCATCTCGTCTGGCTCTGTGTACTGGTTACCGTCCTCTTGACGCGTCAAGTTATTAACCACAATGCTATCGAGATAGCGCCCATGGTAGTGAATAGACAGATTTCTTTTGGCACGGGTCAGGGCCACGTAGATTTGGCGTTTTTCGTCGTCACTTAGTTTGTACGACCCCTCAAGGAGCAAGAAGACATTATCAAACTCTTTGCCCTTGGCTTTGTGGATAGTCGACACGAAGATGGTCTCGCCTAGATCTCCATTGAAGTCCTCCAGACTGCTTTCTCGGATGAAGGCCTCGAAATCTGAGAGGTACATGTGCTTACGGCTCTCTGCCTCAAAGGTCTGGATGATGCGCTGACAGTTCGGCAGCATAGTGCTACGCAGGTACTTACCTCGTAGAGCCTTCTTCGCCCTCGCCCAGTCTTCGGGATCAACTAGGGCGGTTTTTGTTGTGCTGGCAAACACGCTTATGAAGAAGCGGATTTCGTCAAGATCGTACAGTCTAAAATAATCATTGCTCTGAATGAGCTTTGCTTTCAAGCCCCGCTGTAGCAACATGCCCGTTGCCATTAGGGCTTGATTGTTAGTTTTAGTGAGCACACAGGTGGTGCCGCTAAGATCGGCACCGGCGATGGCGTCGACAAAGGGCAGGATTATATTACTGCTGGCATACTTAGTGAGCTTTACTACGCCGAGCTCCTTGCTGTGGGGCACAATGGGCTGCCGTTTGAGTCTTCCCCGTATGGAGGACACAAATTGGTTTGCAAAATCAACCACATTGGCTGTGCTGCGGTAATTCTCGACGAGCTCGTGTTGGCGGGCCTGGTGCTCGTCTGTAAATGCGGCCATGTACTTAGAGTCGGACTGTCTAAATTGAAAGATGTTCTGGTCATCGTCCCCTACCATAATGACGCGCATGGTTTCGTTATGCTCAATTAGGGCTCGGACCAGAGCGTAAATAGATTCATCCATGTCCTGCGCTTCGTCGATAACTAAGACGGCCTTAGCGATTCTACTCTGCTCGACTTGCCCGGCCTTAATTCTCTCGATTGTAGTTCGGATAATCTCATCAGACTTCTCTAGACTCCCCACCCTGCCGAGGAGGTCAAAACAGTAGGAATGAAAGGTCTTTATCTCAATGAAGTTAGCGGCAGACGATACTAAGGCGCGGAGGCGCACTTTAAACTCCGTGACTGCGGCTCGCGAAAACGTTAACATCAACAGCTGCTCACACTTTACGTCTTCCATCAAGATGAGTGAGGCTAACTTGTGCACCAGCACCCTCGTCTTGCCGCTGCCGGGACCCGCCAGCACACAGATATGCTTACTGTCTTTGTCGTTGATTATTTTAAGCTGTGTGGGCGACAGCGCCCCAAAGAGCTGTTTGAACTTGGTGGGAGTAATGTTTCTACTAATCTCATCTTTACGTCCTGAAAAGTACTTGGAGAGAAAGAGCGAGTAGTTAAGACTAAAATAGTCCCCCACAAATTGCAGGGCGGCCTGGTAGTCGTCAATCATCATCGCGGCATAGGCACCGACAATGTGAATTTGCTGCGTCCTGTTCTCGTAATACTCCTGCAGATTGCTATAGTCCTCTTTGGTATAGCGCTTTTTGAGGTCGTCCTCCATCCGTTCAATCGTCATAGGGTTGTACAGCACGAGAAAGCCGCCCTCAATTTTTAAGGCGTCAATCCTCGTGAGGTAAAAAAGCGCGCCCTCAATGTCTTTAATGGTGACTGCGGCCTTGAAGAGGTACTGGCTCTCTTCATAGGCGGTCTTTAGCTCCTGCACTGAGAACTGCACGAGAACCTCTTCTTTGCTGGGCACAGGCATGGCGACCCGGCTTTGTGCGTAGAGGTGTTCGATGATGAATCGAGCTACTTCTAGCCGTCTTTCGATACCTTGTTCGAGCTCGTTTCGTGTTTGTAGTGCCCGAAGATGCACATGGTTGCGCGAATTATGGGCACGTGCGTACTGCACTAGCTTCGTTACTTGCCAGTAGTTAAGAACGGTGCGGATCCTCTGCGGGGTGACCCCCTCACACATCGCCTTAGCCGCGTTTTCGTTTAGTTCTTTAAGATCAAACACTTCTTCGTGGCTATCAACGACTGCTGCGAGGTACTTCTCGATACAGGAGAAGGCCTTAAGTATTTCAAGTGACTTATTGGCTTGCTCGCTTCTTTTAAGATAGGCGGTGAGATCCTTGGTATCAGCCAAAATTCCCTCTTCTCGCAGTCGTGTTACTGCCCCCATGACCCGCTCCTTGGGGAGGGCTAGAGCCACGGCAATGTAGTCGAGATGCTCTGTGGCGTCGGTGCCTTGCCCTTTGACTAGGCTTTGACTTTTGCTGGAGATAAGCCGCCGAATCACCCGCACGGCATCTTGGCGATCTTCGGCTGTAAACTTGTCGGAGGCGTTGATGCGCCCGATGGCTTCTTCGGCGTTTCTAGACAAGATGCTGTTCGCATACACCCGGGTAACATTCTGCCCGCGCTTAACGTACCCCGACTGCTCAAGTGCGTTAATTGCGGTTCGCACGCGAGTCTCTATGTCCTTGATGCCTTCATCCCACCCGGCCTTGCGGGCTATTTCGAGGGCACTCTGCGACACCGTACGCCGCAGACGAGTGATATCCTTAATTGCCTTCCACACTTGCTGGATTTCTTTAATATTGATCTTGGACTGGTTGAGCAGTACAAAGTGCTTGTCGAGGTCTTCTTCACAGAAAAGCACTAGACAGTCTGCTGTTAGTTGCTCGTCGCGGCCGGCGCGACCTGCTTCTTGAATGTAACTCTCGAGTGAGCCCGATATTTCATAGTGGATGACTAACCTTACGTCTTTCTTGTCCACACCCATGCCAAAGGCCGAGGTCGCTACCATGATGGAGACCTCGCCCGCCATAAAGGCATCCTGATTGGCTGACTTAGCTCTCGCGTCCATCTGTCCATGGTAAGTCTTGGCCGGAAACCCGTCTGCAGTAAGGCGCGCGGCAAGTTCATCGGCTGCCTTCGTGCGCGAAACGTAGACAATGGTCGGGCAGGGCTTCTGCTCAATGTATGCTCGCAGGGTAGCGTACTTTTCTTCTTGGTTAGACTGACGAACTACTCTAAACTGCAGATTAGCCCGCGCTGTGTTAGAAGTAAAATCGATGAGCGGAAGCCCGAGCTTGTCTTTGAAATAGGCCTTAATATCCTCCACTACTTTTGGTTTGGCGGTAGCAGTAAAGCACGACACCGGTATGCCTTCGACGAGGCCCTTCTCTGCTTGCAGGGATTTAATAAACTCGCCGATGAAGAGGTAGTCCACCCTAAAATCCTGCCCCCAGGCGGAGAAGCAGTGCGCCTCGTCAATGACAAAACGGGCAATCTTTCTTCCCATTAAGAGATGCATAATGGTCCGCGAACGCAAAGATTCTGGCGAAATATATAGTAAGGAGGAGGAGCCGTCCTCTATTCGCTCGAGCGACTTGGCTCGCTCGATGGGGTCTAGTAGACCGTTAATGGTCACTGCATCGGTGATGCCCTCTTTCTCTAGGTTGTCGACCTGGTCTTTCATAAGGGACAGCAGGGGCGAGATTACCACAGTCAAACCCTTGACGTTTTCGCTCGCCATAAGTGCTGGCACCTGAAAGGTAACTGATTTGCCCCCGCCGGTGGGGAAAACAGCGAGTAGGGATTTATTATCTAATGCGGCTTTTACAGCCTGCTCCTGCAAGGGTAGGCCTGCAAAAGTACGGTAGCTGTCAAAGCCAAAGTAACGCTTAAGCCCGAAACGTGCATCGAGGAACTGATCGCAGTAGGGGCAGCCTTCGAGGCAGCGGCGGTTGCGGAGTATATCCATCACATAGTCGACGGCGGGGTATTGTTTTAGCACCCAAGGCGGTGTCACCGAAAAGCGGTCTCTTACATTAATAACTGCTAGGGCGTAGGCTAAGGCCACTGGCTCTGTCGAAATTAGCTTGGCAAGATTGGCCCTCTGGCAGATAAGGCCTGTATAATGCTCGCTAATAAGTTGTACTAAATCGCAAGTCTTAGTGGCGTAATCAATGTAACGGAAAAAAGCCGCAAACTCATTGCGGCCCGTAAGTAACTCGTAATAGATGATTTTTAGGCGCTCGTCAAGCCTACTAAAGGCCAGCGCTTCGTCCTCTAAGAGCTCCTTCGCCTTAAGCGCGTCAGTGTGAGGATTGTTTAGCGCCTCGCTCTGCAGTTTTTCATTCTTGCCTAGGCTGTGGTAAGGCTTCTTGGGGAATAGCAAGGGAGAGAGATAGAGGGTGTCAATGATGTTCCAGCGGAGAGCTGGGACCTCCTTCAGGGCTTCTTTCATGTATTTCAAATCGTGCGCCAAGATGTTGTGCCCGCACAAGTAATCATGACCCTGCAAAAACTTGGCTAAGTCCCGCATGGAGGGCGAGTGCAGAACACTGCCCCGGTCATTGGTCGCGCCAATATCCAGCACAGTATGCTTAGTTGCA
>Ga0208101_10044_pt1 | contig 23072 bp, 17 predicted proteins | sample Subbioug_CSW11AC_FD_184823 | JGI IMG/M metagenome (GOLD analysis project Ga0208101, IMG submission 184823) | Serpentinite rock and fluid subsurface biosphere microbial communities from McLaughlin Reserve, California, USA - CR12Aug_CSW11AC (SPAdes) | ecosystem: Environmental > Terrestrial > Deep...
TAGGTCTGCACGCCGTTGTGCCTGCCTCAGCAGACTGCCCTCCGGGCGTAATATTCGTCCTTAAGAACCGCAATAACAGCGTAAACCGCGATATGCAGAATCGCCTGCACCCCTTTTACATGGTCTACATGGGCACAGCAGGCGACGTCATCTGCGACCACCTTTCGCCTAAGAAATTGCTCGATAGATTCCGCAATCTGTGCAAAGACAAGTCGACGCCCGTGGTGGATGTTTGCCGTACCTTCAACGCCGAGACCAAGGACGGGCGCGATATGCGGCACATTTCTTCGTTACTGACGGCTGCGATTAAATCAATTATCGAAGTAAAAGACGAAAGCGACCTCGACAGCCTCTTCCGCCCCGGCGGCACGTCCGCCTTACATACCACCATCAGCGGACTAGACGACTTTGAGATGATATGCTTCTTAGTGGTGAGGTGACATTATGTTAGAGTTACCCCGTTCAACTGAGGTGAACCGCCGTGTGCCGAAAGAAAAGCTCTACGCGCACGCAACCCTAACCACAGAGGTGCGCGACCTAGTGAAAGACCAAGTTGAATCAGTCGTCTGGCGCAACAAACTGGCGGAGAATACGGCTGGCATCGCCACCGGCGAAACAGTGAAAGAGCTCCAAGTTTTTGCGGTAACCCTGCGTCAGCGTGGGCTAGATAAACGCGTCCTGCAGGTCATCGCCAAGGCCATACCCTACAAGATACTGTTTGTGCTCATCTTTGGCGACGAAGCACAAGCGTGGATCGAAGTGGCCGGCACGTTTTACCACACCGCATGGCTCGCAGTCGACAGTCTGCCGCTGAAGTTCACGGGGCTTAATCTAGACGCCGTCTATGAGAACTTAGCCCGACAGGTAGCGGGCGGTAAGCTCGGCGAAGCCGGCAACATCGCCGCAGCCGTAGCCCGTGACAAACAAAGGCAAAAACTCGAACGCGCCATTGCCGCCTTACAGAAGAAATCGCTGCGCGAAAAGCAATTCAACAGACAAGTCGAACTAAACGACGAGCTGAAACGACTGCGAAAAGAATTGGCGGGGCTAGGATGAGTGCCTAACAAATACCAGCAGCACTCTCGCCCGTAAAGTCAGCTTCTAAGCCACGCAGGTATGGCAGTTAGCGCAGCCTATAGTTGCTAGACTGCCCTCATAAAGGAGGAGTAAACCCATGTCTATTAAAATGAAATTCGAAACACCAGACCTTACCGCCGCCAACGTGGCGAAAATAGCCGCACTGTTTCCCGGGGTGGTTGCCGAGGGCAAGGTTAATATTGATCTGCTACGCACCATGCTCGGCGATGACGTGCACGGCGACGAAGCCTACGAGTTTACATGGGTGGGCAAGCGCGCCGCCATTGCCGAAGCAGGCCGCCCTATAAATAAGACACTACGTCCGGTGGTTGATGACGAGACCCTGCCTGCGGGTGCAGACAGTCAGGGTGAACCCTATTGCAGCAGTGGCAGCCGCGACTGGGATACTACAGAAAACCTTTACATCGAGGGCGATAACCTGGATGTGTTGAAATTGTTACAAGAGAGCTACCTCGGCAAGGTGAAGATGATCTACATCGACCCACCGTACAACACGGGCAATGATTTTGTTTATCGCGATAACTTTGCCGTGAACCGTGCGGACTACGAGGCAGACTTGGGCGTATTCGATGAAGAAGGGGGCAAGTTGTTTAAGAATACCGACACCAACGGGCGCTTCCACTCCGACTGGTGCAGCATGATGTACCCAAGACTGGTGCTGGCGAGGAACATGCTGAGGGAAGATGGGGTTATTTTTATTAGTATAGATGATGGGGAAGTACATAATCTACGAAAAATATGCGATGAAGTATTCGGTACAGTAAATTTCATCGCCAACATCTTATGGCAAAAACGGACATCCCCAGATGCACGAAAAGTACTAAGTGATGGACACGAACACATTTTATTGTATGCAAAGAGTTCGACTTTAATCGACGAAGCATTCAATTATCTGTCCTTGGAAAAGGATGATGCAAATGATTACAAAAATCCAGACAATGACCCTCGCGGAGCATGGCGCTCTACGGACTTTGGTGCTCAAGGTTATCGCCCGAATCAAATGTACAAAATTACAACACCTACCGGCAAAGAGTATAGTCCATCTGAAGGAAGATGCTGGAAAAACGTTGAGGATGTCTTTCTGAAATTACTCACTGACGGGAGAATATGGTTTGGGGCTGATGGGAATGGTGTGCCCCGCAAAAAAGTTTTTTTAAGTGAAAAAGAAGGAAAATCTATTTGGACATGGTGGACAAATAGCGAAGTGGGGCATACGCAAGAAGCGACGCAGGCTTTTGCTGCACTTCTGGGGTCAAAAACTATCTTTGATTATTCAAAACCTGTACGTTTGATAAGGCGAATGGTCGAATTGGCATCAAATAGCGGCGATGTCATCCTCGACTTCTTCTCCGGCTCCGCCACCACTGCCCATGCGGTGATGCAACTGAACGCCGAGGACGGCGGCAAGCGCAAATTCATTATGGTGCAATTACCGGAGCTTTGCGCACCGGACAGCGAAGCGGCGAAAGCGGGCTACAAGAACATCTGCGAAATCGGCAAAGAGCGCATACGCCGGGCGGGTGACAAAATCAAAGCTGAAGTTGGCTTGACCGCCCAAAACCTAGATATTGGTTTTCGTGTTCTAAAACTCGATGACACCAACATGAAGGACATCTACTACGCAGCGGGCGATTACACGCAGGACTTTGTTACCTTGCACGAAAGCAACATCAAGCCCGACCGCACAGATATGGATTTGCTCTTTGCCTGCCTCTTAGACTGGGGGCTGCTACTTTCTCTGCCGCACACGCAGGAGCAAATTGATGGCTTCACTGTTCATACCTACAAAGGCGGGGACCTAGTAGCCTGTTTTGCAGACCGTATCAGCGAAAAGGCAATCCGCGAGATAGCGAAGCGCCAGCCTACCCGCGTCGTTTTCCGCGACTCAGGCTTCGGCAGCTCGCCGGATAAAATAAACGTGTTTGAGATTTTTAAGCTGCTCGCGCCGAATACGACTGTCAGGGTGATCTAGGAGGTGACGATGAATGAAGCTGCAATTTAGGCATCAGGCTTTTCAGGCGGACGCGGCAAGGGCGGTCTGCGATGTGTTTGCGGGCCAGCCCTTTCACACGCCGACCTACCTCGTAGACCCCGGCCTAGGGCAAATCAAGATGGAAGCTGACCAGGCCTTCACGGGCTTTAACAACGCGCCTATCGCCCTAGGCGACGCTCAGATTCTAGAGAATATACGCGCCATACAGCGCGCTGGCCAAATCAAGCCGTCCGAGGCACTTGAAGGTCGCTACAACCTGACTATCGAGATGGAGACTGGCGTGGGCAAGACCTACACCTATATCAAGACCATGTATGAGCTCAACAAGCGGTACGGCTGGAGCAAATTCGTCATTGTCGTGCCGAGCGTCGCTATCCGCGAGGGGGTATATAAGTCGTTCCAAATAACCGAGGATCATTTTGCCGCAGACTACGGCACTAAAATACGCTACTCCATCTATAATTCGGCGCGATTAACCGAGATTGACCGTTTTGCCTCCGACAGCGCGATTAATGTCATGATCATCAACAGCCAAGCGTTTAATGCCAGAGGCAAGGACGCGCGGCGTATTTATATGAAGTTAGATGAGTTTCGCTCCCGCCGCCCCATTGACATCTTAGCTAAGACGAACCCTATTCTCATCATCGACGAGCCGCAGTCGGTAGAGGGCGCGGCTACCAAGGAGCGACTTAAAGAGTTTACTCCGCTGATAACGCTGCGCTATTCGGCGACTCATCGGCCGGACAGCGTCTATAATATGGTTTACCGCCTTGACGCGCTCGAAGCCTATAACAAGAGGCTAGTTAAGAAGATTGCCGTTAAGGGCATCTCTGTTTCTGGCAGCACGGCTACCGAGGGCTATGTCTACCTACAGAGCATCAATCTCTCTAAGGGTAACCCCAAGGCGACGATAGAGTTCGACGTAAAAGGCAAATCCGGCATCCGCAAGGCGGTAAAAAATGTAGACGAGGGCTACCGTCTGTATGACAACTCCGGCGAGATGGCTCAGTACCAGGACGGCTACACTGTTATGCGGATCGACGGCAGAGATTCGTCTGTAGAATTCACCAACGGCAAGAAGCTTTTTGTGGGCGACGTCATCGGCTCGGTCAACGAGGAGCAGCTGCGCCGCATTCAGATCAGAGAAACTATCCTCTCGCATATCGAGCGCGAGCGCGAGTTGTTTGCCAAGGGCATCAAGGTGCTGTCGTTGTTCTTCATTGACGAAGTGGCGAAGTACAAACAGTACGACGCCCAGGGCCATGCCACCGGCGGTACTTACGCCCAGGTCTTTGCGGAAGAATATAACGAGATTACTGGCTCTATGCAGCTTCGGCTGGAAGATTCCCCAGATTATATAACATACCTGGCGGGCATCCCTGTGGAGCGAACACATGCCGGGTATTTCTCTATTGATAAACAGAGCGGTCGCATCATTGATAGCAAGCTCGGAGACAGAAGGGAACGCACCTCCGACGATGCCGATGCCTACGACCTTATCATGAAGGACAAGGAGCGCCTGCTTGACCGCAGCGAGCCTGTGCGGTTTATCTTTAGCCACTCTGCCCTGCGCGAGGGTTGGGATAACCCCAACGTGTTCCAAATTTGCACCCTGAAGCAAAGCGGTAGCGAGGTACGCAAACGGCAGGAAGTCGGGCGCGGTTTGCGCTTAGCCGTCAATCAAAGCGGCGTGCGTATGGACGAGAATGTTCTCTCGCGCGATGAGATCCACAACGTCAATGTGCTGACCGTTATCGCCAATGAAAGCTACGACAGCTTTGCCAAGGCCTTGCAAGCTGAGCTTGCGGAGGCGGTCTCTGACCGCCCGCGCAAAGTCGAGGCGCAGCTGTTTGCCGAGAAATTTGGCAAGGTTACCGCTTTGGTAATTTACGAAAGCATGATTAAAAATGGCTATGTCCAGCGCGGTGAATTGACCGAAGCATACTACGAAGCGCGTAAGAACGGTGCGTTTGAATTGCCAATAGAAGCTGCCGCCCGCGCCACCGAAGTTCGCGCCGTGCTTGATTCCGTCTATGACCCAAGCGCTAACAAACCAGTTAATGCCCGCCATAACAATGTCGACATAACCCTAGACAAAAACAAAATGAACAGCCGCGCCTTCCAAGAACTCTGGTCGCGCATCAACAGCAAAAGCTACTACATCGTCAATTTTGACGAAGCCCAACTGATCGAGAAAGCTATCGCGGGGCTAGACGCTAGGTTGCAAGTGCCCAAGGTTTACGTCAATGTGGAGCGAGGCGAACAAGCCAGGACCATCGAGTCCAAAGAACAACTGCAGGCAGGCGCGGCATTTGTTCGCGCAGAAATAGTGCGCGAGGAAGCAGCGCCTAGCACTACGCTAAAGGCGAATAGCACCGTTCGCTACGATCTTATTGGCAAAATCGTCAACGAAACAGGGCTGACACGAAAAGCGGTAGCCGCAATCTTGATCGGCCTAAAAAAGTACGTGTTTGACCAGTTCGCCGACAACCCCGAAGAGTTTATTCTGCGTGCCGCCAATATTATCAACGAGGAAAAGGCCACGGCAATTATCCAGCATATCACCTACGATAAACTGACCGCCGCATTCGACACCACTATTTTCACCGAGTCCGGCCTAAAAAAAGGCGCCTTGGGCGTAAACGCCATGGCCGCCAAAAAACATTTATACGACTACGTCCTCTACGACTCCAATATCGAGCGCGACTTTGCCGCCAAACTAGAGGCCCATAGCCAAGAGGTCGAAGTCTATGTCAAGCTGCCGCGGGGCTTTTACATTAGCACTCCCCTCGGCAAGTACAACCCCGACTGGGCAATCGCCTTCTACAAAGGCACGGTGAAGCACATTTTCTTTGTCGCGGAAACAAAGGGCACTATGTCCCCCGTGGACATGCGTGAGATTGAACAAACGAAGGCCGACTGCGCCCGCGCGCATTTTCGCGCCATTAGCGGCGCCACAGTAATATACGATGTTGTGGATAGCTATGAGCAGTTATGGAATCTGGTGCAGAAATAGACGCCAAGGCTACGCTAGCCCCGCACCCTGTGGCGCAGGGAAGAACGCTGCAAGAGAGGTGGCTTTATGCCGCATAGTATTCGAGAGTTGTTAAATGAGTTGCCTGGAGAGGTAGTATACCAACACAGGCTAGCTGCTCGATCTGCCCTCCTTGATGAAATACCTAGAAATATCCACAGAAAGCTGTATCTCCCCCTACGTCATGAGTTCCCCCAAGGCCTTTATTCCCATCAGACTAAGGCCATTAGACAAAGCCTGTCAGGTCGACACGTAGCCCTTGCCACGTCAACTGCATCGGGAAAGTCACTTTGTTTCGTTTTGCCCACCCTCGACGCCCTGTTGAGGGATCCTCAGGCGTGTGCTCTGTTTGTGTACCCACTAAAAGCACTATCTGGCGACCAACTCGAATTGATTACACATTGGGCAGAACGAGTTGGGCTAACAAGCCAAGTCTTTCGGCTAGATGGCGATATTAAGGGTGAAGAGCGAAATCAGGCCCTAGCACGCGGAAGATTATTTATCTGCACTCCTGATATACTTCACACCACCATCCTCAGACGCAACCTTGATGAGCATTACACGCGGATCTTTAAAAACCTTGCCTATGTAGTTCTGGATGAGTGCCATGTTTATGATGGGGTTTTTGGCAGTCATATGGCGCTCGTTGTTCGGCGTCTCAGGCAGGTGTGCAGGAACCATGGCAGCTCACCTCGATTTATCGTAGCAAGCGCTACCATCGGACAACCGCATGAACACGTCAGCAACCTCATCGGGACAGATGCAGTCGACCTCATCACCGAGGACATGAACGGCAGTCCCACGGCAGAACGGGATTACTTCATGGTGAACCCCGCCAACACTGAGAGTTCATACGGATACATCATGAAGCTCACCCGGGAGCTTGTTAAGCGAGTCACCCAATTTGTGGTATTCTGCAACTCGCGCAAGGAAGTCGAACAATACGCTTTGAGTTTACGTCAGGATTCCCCGAAAATGCATGATAGCATCATGCCCTACCGGTCGGGATACGAGTCTTCGGATCGATCTGCGATAGAGCGGGCACTCCGGCAGAAAACCCTCCTCGGCGTTTTCTCCACCTCTGCCCTCGAAATGGGCATCGACCTACCTAATCTTGATATCTGCGTTATGGTCGGGTTACCCAACAGCCAAGTCAGCCTCATTCAGCGTGCTGGTCGCGTAGGCAGGCGGCGCCCCGGAGCTGTAATCATTTGTGGCAAGGAAACCCCGTTTGATGAGTATTACTTCAAAAGGCCCGCTGATCTTTTTAAGCGGGCCCTAGAACAAACCACCGTCAATCTGTCAAACCCGAATCTTCTCATTTCACACTATGCCTGTGCGAGGATTGAAGGGGGAGATTTTGAGAATCCTCGTCTGGACCCCGATATTTTTGGCCGAGAGTTTATAAATATAGCCAAACAAGTGCATCAGTTTGATTACGCGCAGGACATTCTCTATGACCAGGAGCCGCACTTTAAGATTAGCATCAGATCGATTGATGACCCGGTCTATAAACTTGGCTACGGCCACAGCACCATAGAAATACCCTTAGGGCAAATAACCTACTCTAGATTGATGCGCGAGGCCTACCCTGGTGGAATATACCTGCACCTAGGAACCCGCTATCGGGTAAAAAAGGTCATCTTCGGCAAACGCGAAGTGCTTGTCGACCGGCGTTGCCCCTTTGCTTCCACAAAACCTAGGCTTGAATCATGGGTTAAACCTAAAACAACACTTCGCAAAGGCGCGGTGCGATCATGGCCAAGCATTGACGTAACAGAATCCACCCTCAGCATAACGGAAAAGATCACGGGATACCTAGAGAAGTCAGCCTCAGAAGAGAGAGAGGTGGTGTATAAGCAGCCTCTGATGCGGTACTTCGTCACTTCTGGCATAGTCATAAAAATAAAAGGGCTCTCTAGACTGACGCATGGATCTATAGTGGGCTTCGCTAATGCTATCGAAAACTCATACCCCATTGTCTACCGCTGCGCTCGCGCCGACATTGGGAGCTATGCCTGGAGCAAGGAAGAGCACGAAGGACATATTTACCTGTATGATGCCACTCCTGGCGGACTGGGCATCACCTCATCTGCCCTCGCCCATTTTGAGAAGCTCGTCGAGACTGCACTTGATGGCGTGATCAGTTGCGAATGCAGCCTAGACGAAGCCGCCTCTATCCATGGCTGTATAAAATGCGTTAAGTCCAATATGTGGCTGCGCTACCCGAACAGCACCCGGGCAGATACTTTATTTCTTCTAGAAGAAATTCTCAGGGTAGTCACGCAATCGGCAGCGGAGATTACTTTGCCGCAAGATCGTAGACCTCCGTCTCCATCGCAGCGGAACAAGTATGGCCGAACAGTGTTAGCTAACGGATCCGTAGTTTACACTGGTGCGGGCCACGAGGCAGTAGTGATAAGCAGTACCCCCATGGAGTCTACTATAAGTCCTGGGGAGAGGTTGTATCTAGTTCAAGGCGCCATGGGGGAATCTAAATCATTTATAGGCAGCAAGCTAACGCTGATACAGGGAATGGTTGAACTCTGGTGCGTCAACTGCGGTGCCGATTCCATCTCCATGGAAGATGCAGTATGTCCGATTTGTGCAGAAAAGCTGATTTAAGGGAGGAAGATGGCGATGGATGAAGTAATCCGAATCATCGGAGGGTCGGGCTTTACAGTAGCGCATGAACATCTGGCACACCCCCGGGCATCGCGCATGTTGCCTTGCCCTGAAGTGCATCATCTTATCGCCGAATATGTGGCGAAAACGTATTCGGGCCAGCTCTTCAGGCACCAGGCCCTAGCAGTACAAGCTGCCCTAAAGGGGCAGAATGTCGCCCTAGTTACAGGTACTGCCTCAGGTAAGACCCTGAGCTTTGCCATCCCAGTATTTGACGAGCTGCTTAGAAACAAGCAGTCAAGAGCCATGTTCTTTTATCCCACCAAAGCCCTAGCAGGCGATCAACTCAAGTCCCTGCAAGCGCTTGCGGCAGCTTTAGGAATGCCGGGAACTGTTTTTAGATTCGATGGAGACACCTCCACCGATGACCGCAAACGGGCGCTTACCAGTGGCCGGCTACTCCTGTGCACGCCAGATGTATTGCATACGACAATGCTTAAACGCCATAAAGAAACTCTTTACCACGAGTTCTTCGCCAACCTGAGATCCATTGTGCTAGACGAATGCCACATTTACAGTGGCGCTTTCGGTAGCAACATGGCCTTTGTGCTCAGGCGTCTACGGCAGGTGTGTCAGTCCAAAAACTCACCCCTCCAGTGGTTCGCCGCCAGCGCCACCAGCTCAGACTCGGGCAACCACCTCAAACTACTCACCTCGGAAACGTTCACTATCATCGACGAAGCGGAGAACGGCGCTCCCTCCGGAGGCAGAAGATACATCCTTGCTAATTGTGTGAATGAAGCTCAGGTTTCTTCCGTTAATCATCTCATTGCCACCTTGGCCACCGAAAAGAAGAAATTTATCGTCTTTTGTCAGTCGCGCCGACTTACTGAGCAGTTCTACCACGAACTGACCTCGGCTCACCCAGCAATTATGGGCACAGTGATGCCATATCGCTCGGGCTACGAACCAACAGATCGACAAGACATAGAAGACTCCATACGAGACAACCGCCTGGTAGGCGTCATATCGACATCAGCACTTGAACTAGGCGTTGATCTGCCGGAGATGGAATATTGCATTCTCATTGGCCTGCCCACGACGGCAATTAGCCTTATGCAGCGCACTGGTCGCGTCGGTAGGAATCCGGGCCAGCAGGGCAAGGTTATCATTTTCCCCTCAGACAATGCTGTGGATGACTACTATCGTCGACACCCAGACAAGATCTACACACGCCCCTTGGAGAAACTAGTTCTACACATCGATAACCGTCAGTTGATCCTCTCGCATTTCGCTTGCGCCAGATATGAGAGTCAAAGTTTCGACAGCCCAGACCTCGACAGCAATATTTTTGGGCCAGATTTCGTAGAGTTGGCGTCTACTGTAAACAACCTCGATACCGTCGATGACATCCTAGTCAGCAGTGACCCACACTCAATGTTGGGGATTCGCGGAATCGGCGACCCCACGTATGAAATATACACTAGCGGTGGCGAAAAGCGCCTAGGCACTATAACTTGGTCACAAATACTTAGAGAGGCCTATCCTAAAGCTGTATACAGGCACATGGGCGAAGCCTACAGAGTAGAGCGCATTCTATCCCGCGATTGCGTAGTCAAGGTCAAAAAAGAGAATCGCAACCATAGTACTTCCCCGGTAGGACACGTTTTTGTACGCGAACGCACTGGCGCGGGGGCAACGGTCTATAGGCGTGCAACATGGATAGACAAGGTTGAGCTCCTCCACACCAACATGGTTGCAACAACAGTAACAAGTGGCTTTAGAGAAAAGATTAACGGGCGATGGGTGCAAGAGAAGTATCAAGCACCTCTGCAACGTCGGGTTTTCTCTGAAGGTGTCTGGTTCAAACTGCTACCGGGCTTTGGCGAGGTCACTCGGTCAGGTCTCAACACCTTTGTTCACGCGCTCTCCAGCGCATATGCCATATACATGCCGTGTGACACTGCTGAGTTAGCCACTCATTCTATGCGCAAACCAGATGGCAGTTCTTGCATGTATGTATTTGATACCACTTCGGGGGGACTCGGTATCTCAGCAGGCCTCTTCGACTGCTTTCAACAGCTACTGCCTATGGTAGAGGAGAGGCTATCCACCTGTGGCCACTGCGATACCGACCGCTTCAATAGTGGTTGCCCTGCGTGCGTCCAAGGACCCCGTTGGTATGACGACAATGACCACCTAAATAAGAGCGAGGCGCTTGCGATCCTGCGAAATCTCTGCAAAGTACTGTCCGCAGCAAATCCCGATATCATGGTCTCCTCTGCTTATCGTCATCGTGAACAAGGTGGGCTAACCTCCATTTCTGACATGGGGAACGCCGAGATGCCCCAGAAATTCGGAGCCCCCGTTTATAATCGCGGCGCCATCGTTCGCCTACCTTCTGGACTCGAAGGGACTGTATGTGAGGCATTCGACGAGGCCGGCCAAATGACCTATGTGCTTGAGCTGCCAAATGGGCGCCAAATCCGTATTCGCGACATGGGTCTCGTGCTCGTCTCTGGGGATCACCACCTGCGATGTGGTTGCTGCGGAAGTGAGTGTGCCCATGATACCCGCTACTGTCCAAACTGCATGGCAGAAGTCGGATAGAACTATTTAGCAAGAAGCTGCGCTACACCGATGGCGCATGGCACGCTGACGCCGTGATTATCTGCAGCAGTCGACTTTCCAAACGCTCCTTTTCTCCGCTCGCATTAGTGGCAAATCGCAAAAGAGGTAAATCAATCTGCGCCAAAATCCTATCTTTGACTTGATCCCGCTCCAATTGCTTGGCAACTTGTTGGTGATATCTAAAGCCGTCCACTTCAATTGCCAAAACGGGCTCTTTATCCATTCTGTTATAAATGAGGAAATCCACATGAGAACAAGGGTGCGCAGCAAATCCTTGTTCTCGCTCATTTAGCCCCGCCATGTCCTTTACAATCATGGCCAACGGAACATGCAGCGCGACCTTAAACGAGGCAAATTCTTGCTTTGCCAGCACTTCCTCAACAAGCTCGTTAAATAAATTTTCTGACTGAAATTGCGATACCTTCTTTGTCTTGATAGCCCTCAGCTGCAGTAGCTCTGCATACTCACTATATAGCATATCGAATACGGAGGCCTTCGTGCTTTCAACCGCTTGTCCACCCGCACTATTGTAAGTCATGTAGCGTATTAAATCTCCCAGATGTGTCCCGTGTTGCCGCGATATGTTGTCGGACGTGACGACTATAAACTTTTTCACCGCCCGCGAAACTGCAACATTTATCAAGTTGGGTTGATCAATAAAGTCGTTGACCTCATTAGACACCGTGGAAAAAACAATGATTTGTTTTTCTCGTCCTTGAAATTTATGGATTGTGTCTGCTTCTATCCCCTCAACAGCTACCATTTTTCTTAACTCAGCAACATGGTCACGATAAGGCGCGATAAGGCCGACCTCGCTGCCGCCACATGACTCCACAGCGCTATCTCTTAACACTTCATCGCGTACAACTTCGATCTGCCGAAGATTGTACCAACCAGTCCCTATCCTGCGTGCATGATTTCCTGGTGCTGTTCGATAGACCTGAAGCGCTTTCTCATCGCTAGCCGCATTAGTCATGACTATTAACTCATTATTGTAAAATTTCTCATTGCAATACCGGATTATCTGGGGGTGACAGCGGTAATGCTCTCGCAACAGCGTCCGGGCTACCCGTTGCTCGTACAGTGCCACCAAAGATGAAAGAATACTGTGCTTCGAAAAGTCATAAGCGCTACTTATCTGCAAAACTTGCCGCAGCTGATTGCTCTTGTGCTCCACATCCTGCGATACGATTTGCGGCAATTGTTTTAAATCCCCGACAATAACGGCCTTCTTGCAACAGGACATGGCTAAGGCGGCAGTGGCTAAATCGACCTGCGAAGCTTCATCTATTATAAGATAGTCGAAGATGAAGTTCTCTGCCATGCTGTTCCGAATGGAATGCGTTGTGCTTAAAATTACAGGATAATGCTCCACGAAGGCGTGAAATTGAGCCTTGTACTCCTTAAGAAAAAACTCCCGCCTGCCGCGCTCCCTGTATCGCGTAGACAGGGCGGCACGAAAGACGTCTACAGAAAGATTGATCGATTGCTGCATCAGGCTATCAAAATCCGTTGCGCGTAAACGTCCTTCTAATGCAGCGATCTTTTGCTTATGCTCCTGTATGGTCCGTTCATAATACAAATGATTTAAGGAATACGTTATGGCGGGCTGCGCCTTCGTCAGTATTGCGAAGTTGTGTATTCCATAATAAAAGAATAGCCTAGCTCTATTTGGCCAACTCATTAAGCTTCCCTGCTCAATTAATTGGCGATATTCGACTAAAAACTCCAATATATTTCTCCCTAGCCAATGTCTCCGTAGCGAGAACATTTTAAGGGGAATTAGCTCACCGCCTTGCTCACTCAAAAAATGGCTCTGTTCCGTTTCTAACCTCGCAAGATGCTCTCGCACACTCGCCGATTCATTGCGTATTTTTAGAAGAGCGGCCACCTCTGGGACAGTTTTGCGAAGTCGATCTGCGCTTGTAGTTAAGTCCTTCTTCGTGCGATCCCAGGCAGACAAATCTAGCGCACATCCCGTACTGCCCTCAAAAAAGCGTTTCTGATTTTCTTGATGGCCCAAAGATGCCGCAATGAAGTCATACCCATCTTTTTTTAGTTTCTCCATCACATTATCTATGGCCGCGTTATTGCTAGAGACCACTGCGACAGTTTGTCCGCGGCACACTGCATTGGCAATTATATTGAGTATGGTCTGTGTTTTGCCAGTTCCAGGTGGCCCCTCAATGATACTGATGGAATTGTTTAGGGCCTGCTCAACCGCCTTCTTTTGACTCAAGTTAAATCCAAATGGGAAAATGACCTCTGAGACGTCTGCCGCTTTTTTTATTTTGGCAGCACTAAGATACGTAGCAAGCACGCTTTTAGGATTTATTCGCCCCATTTTCTGATATTGTTCCCCCAACAGCGATTGTCCTTGCTCTGTAACATTTAATTGCTGGGCGACTCCTGCAAGATATGTGAAAACTGTGCCCTCTTTTGACGCCGCCACACATATCTCATGGTAGCTTACCCGATGGCGCGGTAGACAAGTGGTGGTCCCTTTTGAATTAATGACTCGAACGTATTCGCCAAAGTCGTCGACTCTGACAAGTTGTTCAGCCGGCACGTCGTCGATGCATACAATTGTGTCTGCTAGGTTGATTGGCTTAGGATTGCTCAGCACACGCACGCGATCCTGTGCATACTCGTATGGCTTGCTGCTGCCATAAAAAACTACGCGGACCCGCGCGCCAACAAATGTTATCTTTTGCACCTGGGCGCTTTTGTCCTCATATATATCTGTTGTGCTCGACTTTATAAGAATAAGACGATTCACTCTGCACCTCGCTCTCCTGTATCCTCCGCGTAATTACGCACTACTTTGACCACAGCGCGGTAAGCTCTCCATACTTCGCGAGGGCGGCCTGGCCTAACTCAGTCAGCGAATATACCCCTCGCCCCATGCGCTGAAACCACCCGTAGACATTGCGATAGAGAGTGGCCCAAGTATTGGGATTCGTGGTGAATTTGCGTAGCTGCGCTGCTGTCAGTGGCCCATGAATGGATAAGAGGTAGGCCATGCGCAAGGCGTGCTCACGGTAGGCCGTCATAAGCTCTTGCCCAGTCGTGCCTGCCGTGTTTAGATCGAGACTACGCTCGGACGCTTCTGTGCCCATCGCCTTGCGGGCCTTGGCATTGCGCCGCCCCGTGAACGGCTGTGGAGACAGTGCCAGCTCTACATGCGGCGGACTGCACAAGGGATCAACTAACAATAACCCTAGCTCCAGTCTGCGCAAGAGCTGCAGCACTCCCCGCCAGCGACCAGACCTCAGGCCGCGTTGCGGCCTAAACACGGCAACATAGACCGCGTCCGCTACTTGTTGACGCCTTGTGGCTTGAACTAAGGCATGGAGCCCTAAGGTCAGCTTAAGCTCTACGGCTACTAGTTCTTCTCCGCGCATGCACACAAGGTCGCAGTGCTTTACCTCTGTACGCACCACATAGCCCTGCCTCTGCCAGTATTCCACTATCGGTGCGGAGAGGTCGCTTTCCTTCAGTTTGCTACGCATCAAATCTCCCTTTCAGTCTAAGTTGTAAAAGAACAGGCAGACTCACACCTCACATACTGAATGTGTCTCTCGTCAAGCAGCAGGCTCCGTCCCTAGCGCAAGAGACTGGGGGGCTTGCGTAGCTCTGTCCCCTGTTCAAAACTATAGGCCAAGCGTATAAGTGTTGTTTCTTCGTATGCGCGGGCGGTAAAGGTAAGCCCTAAGGGCTTGCCCTCGGTAGTGTAACCTGCCGGCACAGTGATAGATGGATAGCCCGCCTTGGCGGCGATGGCCGCGGTAAAGATCGCATCGGGGTCTAGTTCAGCTATGCTGTTCAAACGTGGCCCGCTCTTGTCTAGCGCCGCAAAGATGCTAATTTCATGCATCGCTCATCCTCCTTCTCAGCTAGAATTTACCTCGCCACAAATACACCCCGTAATATTTCTCTGTGGATGCGCCATATCCCTTTGCTAAGATTATGGAGGGCAGATGGCCGCCAATTTAACAAGGGAGCAGACACATGATACATGTCCGCTCCCTTGACTTAACTTAGCTATTTTTTACTTAAACTCTTTCGATGCTGCATTCATGGAAGATGAACGGAAAGTAATCTTTTTGATTGGCATCTTGTCTTTAAGAAGCTCGTAGAAGAGCTCACATAGATTCTCGCATGTCGAGACTTTTTTAGTCACAACGACTCTGTACTCCGGGTATGACCAGGCAAGAGCGTGGTCAATCTTTTTCAGCGGGATACAGTGCTCTGGATCATTGGTGATGCCTTCCTTTTTGTAGACAGCAAGGACGGCCTCAAGAAGTGGGTCGCCTTCTTGAAACAATGTTGCATGGTGGAAATGGTCGCAAACTTCCCATGCCTTTTTGACCCCATCTTTACAGGAGTGAGCAAAGCCAGTTACTGGGTCGACGGTGTCTTCAAGCTCTATCGTCAATAAGCCTGAGTGCCCATGCAGGTGCTTTGCCTCTCTCGGCCAGTTCATAAACCTATGTGCGTACTGGAAATCGAGGTTTACGATTGATGTGTACTTGTCGTTTGGCAAGTTAATGACCTCCTTCATTTTGTTTTCACTTATATTCGAAAGGCACCCGAGACAGATGCCTTCAAATATACCACTTGGTCATCGACATGAAATGTCTTCAGTTCCAAAGGGTAGGCCAAAGCGGCTTGTTTGCAAGCTGCGAACCTATATGGGATAATTATTACTAGATCGCATTAATTATTAAATCGTAATTGCTACAATCTAAGTATATACGCACCGCAAAAAAAAGCAATAGCGAGTTAAAAATTTAAGATGCCCCCCCCCTAAACGTCCCTCGACATGGCCCCGCCGACAAGGCTCGCGACAAACATCAACGCGAATCCGAGCGTGTATAGCTGCCAAGAGCCAACCGCATCAAAAAATAACCTCGCGATTTGTGCCGCCAACGGAATAACTGGCAGATAGTAGAACTGCGTCAAGCGACCGAAGGCATTCGGCCAAAACTCTCCTCGCAAATACGCTTGGTATATCACGAGCAACAAAACAGCGAAGGCAGGAACTTGCAACAGCATGGCATTCTTCAGAGCCGAGTCTTGCGGGTTACGCAACCTGTAGCTTAAATATCCCCACAGGCCGAGCAGAACTGCGCTGAGTAGTTGGAAGTGAGCCTGCAAGACCGTTAGGAATGCCGCATTAAGAACAAACCCTATCAAAAATGGCGTGAGACCGAGAAGCATGAGTAGCCGCGTTCGTGGCACCTTAATTCCCCCTCATTTCGTTTTGCTATACTCCGTCACCACAATCAAGCTCTAGGCTACTTCAGTGGTGATTTCCGGTCGCTTCGCACCATTTTGCCATCTCTGCTATCAGGGCCAGTGGAAAATCCTTGCTGTAAGGGAACTGCACTGCACCTTTGCTGGTCTTATATTCCGTCAGCTTCTCCGCAAAATGCACTATCGCCTCGGCCCCTGGATACAAGCCGAGATGTTTACTAAAGGCGGCGAAATGAATGATGTTTTTCGTTTTATAAAAAGTTGGCATTTGCCAGGCGATACGCTCCTTGGCCTCAGGCAGGGCACTGCGTAGCACATCACGCACGGCAATTAAGTGGAGTTGCACCGCTTCGGGCTTTGCAGCTATATAGGCATCAATTGTCTCTGGCGCAGCACCGCAATAATGCGCCTGCTGTACTTTGGCGAATTCCCTTTGGCACTCTGAACATCGCCACATCAATAACACCTCCAGTGAGCCCTCTTTACAAGTAAGTTCGACGCCTCATACATTTTACCTGCCATGCCAAAATAGTAATGATTGTCCCAAAGGCATTCGTGGCACGCACGTACGTAAAAGGGGACGGAGCATGTTGCGTGCGTCCCTAACGCAAATGCCAAGCGCTACTGGAGCGCTGGCGCGGGCTTGCTTATTTCAGCCTGCGCGGTTAACATGGGGGAAAAGAGAGGGGGGAGACTTATGGCCAGATTAAGTAGGACGCCAAAGAAGATCGAGGTGGATGATCATCTCGAGGAACTTCGGGCTTACCTTGAGGCTCAGCCCATTGTGGCGGCCGCATTTCACTTTGGTTCATATGGTATGGAGTATCAGAACCCCTTGAGCGACCTTGATATCGCACTTCTAGTGATGCCTGCGAGCGACAAGGACCTTGATGCAATCAGCGCTATCGCCAGCGCTCTAACCGGCATTGTAGGCGAGGATGACGTCAACGTGGTTGTACTCAACACTGCTCCTATCACCCTTCAACACGAAGTACTCTCTACTGGCCGACTTCTCTGTAAAAGGGCGATGCATCTCGAAGATTTTCATGAGTATGTATGCAAGCAGTATGCGGACTTTAAGATAGACTTAGACACTTTCAATGCCGAGTATGACGAAGTTCTCATGCACCAGCTCAGGAGGCAACGGCGACATCTTACGTTAATCGCCCTCTCTGTCCTCCTGCTAAACTAGTCGCTACTCTCTGCACTAAGCGGGCTCACGACTTTGTTTCGGCCGGTTTGCTTAGCGAGGTACATGTATTTATCGGCACAACTAAATAGGTCAGCTTGAGTTCTGGGGCTATCAGGATCCATATTGCAAACGCCGAAGCTAGCCGTAATGGTAATTTGTTGGCCTTCACATTCCACTGGAGCTTGGGCAACTAGGCTACGCATCGCTTCGGCGACTTCAACTGCCTTCGCCAGGCTCGCTCCAGGCAGGCATACTAAGAATTCCTCGCCCCCGTATCGCGCAACCCAGTCATTGCTCCGACGCGCGACGCTAACTAGTTGAGCAGCAAAGCTCTTCAAGACACAATCTCCGGTCGCATGCCCATACTGATCGTTAACTTTCTTGAAATTGTCAATGTCAGCAAAAATTATGGACAGGCTCTGCCCTCCTAGCAAAGCGCTCGCTATCTCACTCGCGAACCTTTCATCGACATAGCGCCGATTGAACACCCCCGTCAGGCTATCTCGTACGGCAATTTTCTGCAGACGATCCAAGATGCTGTATATTTCAGCCTGCTCATTATTACTATTGCCGGTGAAAATTAAGCTGTCTGTCGCGCGCTGAACAAATTCTACGACTACGCGCCGGTCGGGCAGCTCTGCTGGCAGGGCAGTGACTAAATATGTATCTGTGTCGGTGTACTCAATTTTAAAAAATGATTGATTCGCAAGGTAAGCTCGCATGGAAATGCAGTTTTCGCAGGGCCCCTCGCGGTCAAGAAGATCAAAGCATCGTTCATCTATCTTTACTAAAGATGGGTCTCCGTGTACCATAACTTTCTTCATAACAGGATCAACACAGCGAACTTGATCAAACAAGTCTGCAAATCCGGCAAAATTATCGAGTACCGACTTCAGTTCAGATTGCAAGTGCGATCCCTCCGTAAAACTATTATCCTGTTTTTTTCACGCGACCAATAATACCCCCATTATACCGCATGGGGCATGCTCACGCACGCCCCACAGCAACTGTTTGCCTACGCAGAAGGTCATACAACTAATACCGTTTACTTCCACAAACCAAAGTAGCGCAGAGCTCCACCCACTAGGATAAGCAAAGTTACAATAACAGCCACATACTTGCCTAAAAAGTCCCACCAGGCGGCCATAGGCGTCGCTGTCCCTTCATTGACCTCTTTGCGGATACGGGCGCTACCATAGACCCAAAAGATTACCACCATCATGATGAGGGTGCCTACAGGCATGATAATTGCTGAAGTAAAGCGCATCCAAGTTGAGAACAGGGGTTGATTCACGGTGAGCGGCAAGCCAATGATGAGCGACAGTGCTCCTGTGGCTAGGGTCGCCTTCTTTCTGTCCCACTTTAGCGCGTCCATCATCGGCTCGACTGCCGACTCAAAAAGTGAAACGGCGGAAGTAATGGACGCGAAGGCAACCAACAGGAAGAAGAGCGTGCCAAAGAATGCGCCGCCGGGCATCTGGGCGAACAGACTAGGTAAGGTTATAAACAATAACGGAATGCCTGCGTTCGGCGCCACACCAAAGGCAAAGGCTGTAGGGAACACGATTAAGGCAGCCAAAATGGCGGCTAAAGTGTCAAAAAGGGCTGTGTACGCTGCGGCCTGTGGTATGTCCGCTTTTTTAGGAAGGTAGCTGCCATAAATGACCAGCGTGCATCCGAGCAGACTCAAAGAAAACAGAGCTTGTGCCAAGGCGTTAAACCAAGTCAGCGGGTTGGCTAGTTGACTAAAATCCGGGGTGAAGATAAACCGCAGCCCTTCCTGCGCACCCGGCAAGGTCAAGGCGCGCACAGCCAGTACTACTAGAATCACGAAAAGAGCAGGCAGCAAAATATTGTTGACCGGTTCTAGGCCTTTTTTGACACCCGCATAAACAATAGCTGTCGTCATAACCACAGCGATAACATGCCATGGCACCGCGCCGGCGGAACCGGCAAAGGAATTGAAAGCCACGGCGAGGTCTTGCCCTGCGAAACCCCGCAGGGCTAATCCGACATAGTACAAGACCCATCCCACTACGATCATGTAAAAGACGGTTACGGCACCCGTGGCGAGGACAGGCAACAAACCAACCACAGCGCCACCAGGAAGTTTGCGCTGGGCAAAAGCAGCTTTTACCGCACCAATGGGACCGGTCTTGTTGGCTCTGCCAAAGGCGAACTCACCCATCAGGGCCACGAGACCGATTAGCGCGATAATCACGAGATAGATTAGCAAAAATGCGCTGCCACCGTAAGTCCCCATGCGCCACGGGAACATCCAAATATTGCCGAGGCCAATGGCTGACCCCGCGCTGGCCAGGATAAAGGCGAGCTTTCCTGACCACATCTCCCGCTTCTCGCTTGTTGCCGGTGTTTTGTCACTCATAATTGGTTGATCCCCCTTGCATCGCTTATTTTTCCTCTGGTCAAAATGCAGACGCAGAGTATATAAGCGATATAGTAACGCAGGGGCATAGTCAAAGTCAACAGGATTCTCAAAAAATTACGAACAAGGAGCTTCATGCATCATTCTATAATGTAAGCAAGCGCATATTAATATATTGACTATAGTGTGCCACATACAGTATGATTACGCTAGAGGTGATGTCAATGAGTAAGGCCGCCGATATACTAGACGGTCTGCTGCAAGAACTAAGACGAGGAGTGATCACTCTCGGAGTCTTAGGCCAGTTGCATAGCCCGCAGTACGGCTATTCCCTAGTGAACACGCTTGAGGCGAAGGGGCTTATGGTCGAACCAGGCTCCCTATACCCCCTGCTGCGCAGGCTAGAGGGGCAGGGGTTGCTCGAAAGCACCTGGGATACCAACGAGGCCCGCCCCCGCAAGTACTACTGCCTTAGCCCACTCGGCAAAGAGGTATATGCCCGCCTATGCGGCGAATGGCGCACCCTAGCTAGCACCGTGGAAACAGTAATTGCTAAAGGAGAGAGCGAAGATGGATTTGATCAATAGATATGTCTACGATGTAGTGCGACGCCTGCCTGAGAGGCAACGTAGCGAAATCGACAAGGAACTACGCGGGCTTATCGCCGACATGCTAACTTCGCGCACTGCCGATAGTACGCCTAGTAACGACGAGGTATCAGTCGTGCTTGTGGCCTTAGGTGAGCCAGCAAAACTGGCAGACAACTACAGGGGCAGTGGGCGCTACCTCATTGGGCCTACCTACTATGACCAGTATGTCTCGCTACTACGAGTCCTCCTCGGCGTCGTCTTTATTGGACTTAGTATAGCACTAGCCACCACCTATTCCTTTAACCCCCCGCAGAGCATCTTCGCCGCTCTCACCGCTTACCTCGGCTCCCTCTTTAGCGCCACAGTGCAGGTATTGGCCTGGGTCACTGGAGGCTTTGCTTTGGCCGAGTATTACAGCACCGGCATGCCGCAAACAACCACAAGATCAGACTGGACACTCGCTGACCTTCCTGAGGTGCCCCTCAAAGCGACTCTGATACCCCCTCATGAGCCCATCGTGGGCATCGGATTTACTGTCCTATTCATGGCGATTCTCAACTTTGCCCCCGAGATACTTGGCGTCGGCAGCCTCTCAAATGGACGGCTGACCATCGCACCTCTGTTCCAAGTTGAGGTTCTCCGTCAAGCCCTGCCGCTCATAAACTCCCTTTTTGCGCTAGCCCTCATTAAAGAAGTCGGCAAGATATACTATGGCCAGTGGACACCGAGACTGGCCATTGGCAACACATTGCTAAACATCGCTACGATTGCGCTCGCCATAGTTATGTTTCCACCCAACGCGCAAATATGGAACCCCAATATTTCGCCTCTACTCCAAGGCATACCACGATTCTTCGTCCTAGCGTTAGGCGTAGGGCTCGTCATCGACTCCGCTTTCTGTCTCATCAAAGCGGCAAAACTTATGAAATAAAGCAAAGCAACAGGCGAGCAACAGGGACGGAGCCCTGTTGCTCGCCTGTTGCTCGCTTGAAACTAGTAACGCTTACACCCGCCGATTAAGACAGCAGGGTCAAACTCCGCTATGGGCCCACGGTAGGGGGCGCCATGTTTGTGGTTGTGTTTTCGGCCGCGATATGTGAAGGCCTGTGTCGGACAGAAAGAATAGCACCGCAAACAAAGGACGCAGCGTTTTTGTGTCATAATGCCCTCGGCCTCGTCCACAAGATTAGCGGCAGGGCAAATGGCCACGCACAGGCCACATCTTACGCATTTCTCTCGGTCTACACCAAGGTCGTCGCGCAATTTCTCTACGTACCAGCGATAGGGAATGCGCTGTAGCAGCCCCGCCAGGTTGGCAAAAAGATTGAACCCGCGGCGCAGGGGACGACCCTTGCCCATAAAGCCCGCCAGTCGTTTGGCGCGAAACTTAGAGCAACGCAGATACTTCTCTTTAGCCCGAGCTAGGTCGGTGTGCAGGGCAAAGGGCAGTACGGAGACAGACACATTGCTCGGCATATGAAAGTGCTCCCCCCATAGTATGTTGTAGCCCTTCGCGCCTAGCAACTCCGCTCCCAGCCTAGCCCCATCTCCCGACCACAGCCACTGAGTACAAAACACAAACCCCCTTTTACCTGCCACCCCTTCTAACTCACTGATAAACCTCTTCATCGGAATAGGCAAATCCGACCCATAGATGGGGTAGCCAAAGCCGATAACATCAGCTTCAGCAACTAAGCGATGCGCTGTTGCCTGGTCAACTACTTCGATGGACTGAGTGGTGACTAAGCAGCCGCTAGTCCGTATCTCATCTGTCAGCTCATTGGCCACCCACCACGTGTTGCCAGTTCCAGAGAAGTAGAAGATAGCTACCCTATCTACTGTCTTTTCGTCATGGGGCACGAGTTCCACCCTATGCTTATGCTCCATCTACTTCTCCTCCTCGATTGCCGGTCTGTAATGGCTTGGCATGTAGCTCGACATGCCGTTTACTCTGCGCAGACAGCATATATTGTTCTCGCCACTTCAACAGCAAATTCGACACCCCGAGTATTTTACCTGCTATACCCAAGCGTGTTCGCTTAAGCCAAAATCATTACGGGCGACAAACAAGCGTGCTTATGTGCGAGAAGAGGCACATAAGCACGCTTGTTGCTCTGTATTGCTAAAGATGATTCGCCACTATGGTGGCCTCCTCAATTAGCAAGCAACTACTTCTTTGATTATGAACTCCTGCCCTGACTGTAGTGTGAAGCGCCCGGCACCACAAGATGGGCAAATCTTGCGCCGTTCCACCACATTGTACT
>Ga0208101_10045_pt1 | contig 22970 bp, 20 predicted proteins | sample Subbioug_CSW11AC_FD_184823 | JGI IMG/M metagenome (GOLD analysis project Ga0208101, IMG submission 184823) | Serpentinite rock and fluid subsurface biosphere microbial communities from McLaughlin Reserve, California, USA - CR12Aug_CSW11AC (SPAdes) | ecosystem: Environmental > Terrestrial > Deep...
GCCATCGACCTGACCCAGCCCGAAGGCATCGAGCAGGTGCGCCAGCTCGCGCGCGAGGCCGACGTGTTGATCGAAAACTACAAAGTCGGCCAACTGGCGCGCTATGGGCTGGATGCGCCCAATCTGCAAGCCCTCAACCCACGCCTGATCTACTGTTCCATCACCGGCTACGGCCAGACGGGCCCGCTCTCGCCCCGAGCCGGTTACGACTTTGCCATCCAAGCCGAAGGCGGCCTGATGAGCATCACTGGCAACCCCGACGGCGAGCCGCAAAAGGTGGGCGTTGCGGTCACCGATCTGCTCACCGGCGTCTATGCCTGCAGCGCCATTCTGGCTGCACTGCACGAGCGCGGGCGCACCGGGCGCGGGCGCGTGATCGACGCCGCCTTGTTCGATGTGCAAGTGGCCATGCTGGCCAACCAAGCCAGCAACCAGCTCATCGGCGCCACCCGGCCCAGCCGCATGGGCAACGCGCACCCCAACATCGTGCCCTATCAGGTTTTTGCCACCCGCGATGGCCACCTCGTGCTGGCCGTGGGCAACGACGCCCAGTTCAACCGCCTGTGCGAGGCCATCGGCCAGCCGCTGCTGGCGCGCGACCTGCGCTTTAGCGCCAACCCGGCGCGGGTGCAACACCGCCAGGCGCTGACCGAGCTCATCGGCCCGGTGCTGCGCCAGCGCGATACCGCCGACTGGCGCGCGCAGCTCGATGCGCTGGGCATCCCCTGCGCCCCCATTTTGGACGTGGCGCAGGTGCTCGAGCACCCACAAGTGGCGGCGCGCGGCCTGATCATCCCCGCGCAAGCGGCGCCAGAGGATGGCGCGCCGGGCACCCCGCCCGCGCTGGCGCACCCGATCCTGCTCGACGGCCAGCGTCCCTGCGCCGCACTGCCCCCACCCACACTCGGCCACGCGCACACGCACTGGCAGCCGCTGCCGGGCACCTAACCCCCAAACGAGCGCATCAGCCACCCCATGTCCATGACTATGCCCACCCCCACCGCCTGCCCCTTGAGCCTGCTGCGCGACCCCAGCCTGCTCAAAACCGACGCCCTGATCGACGGCCGCTGGGTGCCCGGCAGCCAGCGCTTTGACGTGCACGACCCCGCCACCGGGGCCAAGCTGGCCGATGTCGCCAACCTCGGACCGGCCGAGGCCCAGCAGGCGATCGACGCCGCCCACGCCGCTTGGCCGGCCTGGCGCAACCAAACCGCCAAGCAGCGCAGCCAGATTTTGCGCCGCTGGTTCGAACTGCTGCTGGAGCACCAAGACGATCTGGCGCGGCTCATGACCGCAGAACAAGGCAAACCCTTGGCCGAAACCCGGGGCGAAGTCGCGTATGGGGCCAGCTTCGTCGAATGGTTTGCCGAAGAAGCCAAGCGCGTCAATGGCGAAACCCTGCCGCAGTTTGACCCGAATCGGCGCCTGCTGGTGCTCAAGCAGCCCATCGGCGTCTGCGCCGCCATCACGCCTTGGAACTTTCCGCTGGCCATGATCACGCGCAAAGTGGCCCCGGCGCTGGCGGCGGGCTGCCCGGTGATCGTCAAACCGGCCGAACTCACGCCCCTGACCGCGCTCGCCGCCGCCGAACTGGCGTTGCGCGCCGGCCTGCCGCCGGGGGTGCTCAACGTGCTCAGCGCCGACAGCGCGCAATCGATCGCCATCGGCCAAGTGTTGTGCGCCAGCGACGCGGTGCGGCATCTGAGCTTTACTGGATCTACCGAAGTCGGACGCATCCTGATGGCGCAGTGCGCGCCGACGGTGAAAAAGCTCGCGCTCGAACTCGGCGGCAACGCCCCCTTTATCGTCTTTGACGACGCCGACCTCGACAGCGCCGTCGAAGGCGCGCTGGCCAGCAAATACCGCAACGCCGGCCAGACCTGCGTCTGCGCCAACCGCTTTTATGTGCAAGCTGGCATCTACGAAGCCTTTATACAAAAATTCGCGGCCCGGGTCGGCACGCTGCAAGTGGGCAACGGCTTTGCCGAAGGCGTGGCCATCGGGCCGCTGATCGAGCCCGCCGCGCTCGACAAGGTGCAGCGCCACCTCGACGACGCGCAGGCCCAAGGGGCGCGCGTGCTGGTGGGTGGGCAGCGCCTGAGCGCGCTGGGCAGCGGCCAGTTTTTTGCCCCCACCGTGCTCGCCGACTGCCACGCCGCCATGCTGTGCGCGCGCGAAGAAACCTTCGGCCCGCTGGCCCCGGTGTTCCGCTTCGAGAGCGAACAAGAAGCCATCGCCGCCGCCAACGCCACCGAATTTGGGCTGGCGAGCTACTTCTACAGCCGCGACGTGGGCCGCATCTGGCGCGTGAGCGAGGCGCTGGAGTACGGCATGGTGGGCGTCAACGTCGGCATCTTGGCCACCGAACACGTGCCCTTTGGCGGAATGAAACAGTCGGGCCTCGGGCGCGAGGGTTCGCACCACGGCATCGACGAATACCTGGAGCTCAAGTACGTCTGCGTGGGTGACGTGCTGCGTTGAACCGCACCTGCGCGGCCCGTCAGACGCGCTCGAGCACCAGCGCGATGCCCTGCCCCACGCCGATGCACATGGTGCACAGGGCATAGCGGCCGCCCGTGGTGTGCAGGCGGTTGACGGCCGTGGTGGCCAACCGCGCCCCGCTGGCCCCCAGCGGATGCCCCAGCGCAATCGCGCCGCCCCAGGCATTGACACGCGGGTCGTCGTCCTGCAGGCCCAGGAGGCGCAGCACCGCCAAACCTTGGGCTGCGAAGGCTTCGTTGAGTTCGATCACCTCGATTTGCTCCAGCGTCAGTCCGGTCTGGTGCAGCACCTTCTGCGTCGCCGGCACCGGGCCGATGCCCATGAGGCGGGGCGCCACCCCGGCGCTGGCCATGCCGACGATGCGGGCCTTCGGTGTCAGGCCCTGCTGGGCAGCGGTGGCTTCGTCGGCCAGCAGCAAGGCGCACGAACCGTCGTTGACGCCGCTGGCGTTGCCGGCCGTGACGCTGCCATCGGGCCGCACCACGCCCTTGAGCTTGGCCAGCGCCTCGAGGCTGGTTTTGCGCGGGTGCTCGTCGGTATCGACGACGACCGGGTCGCCCTTCTTTTGCGCGATGACAACGGGGCAGATCTCGCGCGCTAAGTGGCCGGCCTCGATGGCGGCCACGGCCTTGAGCTGGCTGGCCAGGGCCATGCGGTCTTGGGCTTCGCGCTCGATCTGGAATTCCAGCGCCACGTTCTCGGCGGTCTCTGGCATGGAGTCCACGCCGTACTTGTCTTTCATCAGCTTGTTGATGAAGCGCCAGCCAATCGTGGTGTCGTACACCGCGTTGGCGCGGCTGTAGGCGCTTTCGGCCTTGGGCATGACGAACGGCGCGCGGCTCATGCTCTCGACGCCACCGGCGATCATCAGCGTGGCTTCGCCGGCCTTGATGGCGCGCGCAGCGCTGCCCACGGCATCGAGGCCCGAGCCGCACAGGCGGTTGATCGTCGCCGCAGCCACCTCGAGCGGCAGACCCGCCAGCAGGCTGCTCATGCGAGCGACGTTGCGGTTGTCTTCGCCGGCCTGATTGGCGCAGCCATAGAGCACGTCGGTCACAGCAGCCCAGTCCACTTTGGGGTTGCGCGCCATCAGCGCCTTGAGCGGAATGGCGCCCAGGTCGTCGGTGCGCACCGACGCTAGGGCGCCGCCGTAGCGGCCGATGGGGGTGCGGATGGCGTCGCAGATGTAGGCTTGGGTCATGTGCAATCTCCGTCAGGGTTTAGGGCACGAGCAAAGGCGTGAGGTCGGCCAGAGGCGCTCAAGCGGGTGGGGGGCGGGCTGCCGGTGCCGAGGGCCTCATGGGTCGGTGGGATTACCATGGGATGGCCCTGTCGCCCAGGGCTGACTTGCAAAGGCCATTGTTGCTGATTGGCCGATAGACGTGAAAAAGCCCGGACCTTGCGGTACCGGGCTTTGATCGTTTGTTGGTCGGCGTGGCGGGATTCGAACTCGCGACCCCTTGCACCCCATGCAAGTGCGCTACCAGGCTGCGCTACACGCCGAAGGTCAAATTTTAGCATGCTGCGAAGGACTGCTGCGCGCAGCCTCCCGGGAACGCTAGCACGGCTGGTCCAACAAACGGCGTATCGCCAGCAGCTCGGTGCGCACGGTGGCCCAGTTGGTCAAGGCCTGGGTGGAACCCACCGCAGCTTCTTCGTTGTCGGCGGGGTCAAAATCCGGGGAATTTTCGTGCTCCAGCTCCATGGGCGCCAAGGTGCAAGCCCCGCTGCGGCGCTGCTCGCGCTCCTGTTGCACCTGTTCTTGCAAGCGGTTGCGCGCGCCTTGGATGGTGAAACCCTGCTCGTACAGCAGTTCGCGGATGCGCCGAATCATCAGCACCTCGTGGTGCTGGTAGTAGCGCCGGTTGCCGCGCCGCTTCATGGGCCGCAGTTGCGTGAACTCCTGCTCCCAGTAGCGCAGCACATGCGGCTTGACACCGCACAACTCACCCACCTCACCGATGGTGAAGTAGCGTTTGGCCGGGATGGGGGGCAGCTCCGTAGTCATGGTCTCTAGGTTTTAAATCGTAGAGCAGCGAATCTACCCGAAGCGCAGCCAAATGCAAAGACCGTTTGGCTCAGTAAAACCCGCAAACGACCCCAAAACACCCAATTTCCATTCGCATCGAAGGGCTATACAAAATCCCTTGCCAAAAGGATTGCGAATGATTATCATCCGCCTACATTCTTCCGGAGTCCTTCCATGATTGTCTGCGTGTGTCACCGGGTCAGCGACAAGACCATCGCCGCCTGCGCCCAGCAAGGCGAGGGATTCGATGAGATCCAGTTTGAGCACGGCGTGGCCACCCAATGTGGCCAGTGCGAGCACGCGGCACGGCGCATCTGGTCTGAATGCCACCCGAGCCAGCGCTTGCTGCACTTGCACCAAGAGCTGGCACCTGCTGCATCCCATTGGACCGCCCCATGATGTGGATGGGTCTTTTAATTTCTTTTTTACTTACCGTCGTCTTGGCATTTTGGCTGCTCAGGCGATGACATCTGCGACGCGCGCATCCTAGTTTGGTCGGTGATGTCGCGCAAGCGCCCCTGCTCCAACACCAACACGCGCTGCGCTAGGTGACGCACCAAGGCGCGGTCATGCGAGACCAGCAACACCGCCAGCCGGTGTTCGGCCAGGACGGCGCCCAAGTCTTGCAGCAGCGCCGCCGTGGTCACGCTGTCGAGAGCCGAAAAGGGCTCATCGAGCAGCAACACCTGCGGCTCGGCCAGCAAGGCCCGCGCCAGCACCACGCGCTGGCACTGCCCACCCGAGAGCTGATGCGGCAAGCGCTGCATGTCGGCCTGCGTCAAGCCCAAGCGTTGCAGCATCTGCGCTGCCCGCTGGGGTCGCTCCAGTCGGCTGGCCAGCCCAAAACCCTCCAGTGGTTCGGCCGCCGAGGCCAAGGCGCTGCGGTATGGGTTGAGTGCGCACTGCGGCTCCTGCCACACGTATTGGATGGCACGCCGCTGGGCCAGGGTTCTGGCCGCTGTCAGCGCCTGTCCGTTCAGGCTCAAGCCGCCACTGCTGGGCTGCAGCAGCCCGGCCAGACAACGGGCCAGGGTCGATTTGCCGCTGCCGGAGCGGCCCAGCAGGCCCACCACTTCGCCCTCGTGCAGATCCAGCCCGACGCGGTCGAGCACCGGTGGCTGCTGCGCCCCCCAGCGGTGGCTGAGGTCGGCCGCGCGCAACCGCAGCACGGCTTGGGAGCGGCCCGGTGCGCTCAGCGGATGGCCCGGCGCGCTCATAGGCTCTGACCGTCCAGCCAGCGCGCCGCCTGCACCAGTGCCGTACCCGCGCGGCTGGCTGGCGCAGTCAAGAAACGCTCTGCCGGGGCCTGCTCGACGATGCGCCCGCGCTCGAGCACCAGCACCCGTTGCGCGTGCTGGCGCACCAGGCGCAGGTCGTGGGTGATCAGCAGCAGCGCGCAGCCAGTGGCTTGCTGCATTGCCAACAGCGCGCACAGCACCTCTTGGGCGGTTTCGTCGTCGAGGCTGCTGGTGGGTTCGTCGGCAATCACCAGTTGGGGCCGCAGCAACAGGGCCATGGCGCACAGCACACGCTGCTTCATGCCCCCGCTCAACTGGTGCGCATGGTGGCGCAGCACCGGCGCTGGCAATTGCACCAACGCCAAGGCCTGCTCCACGGTGGCGGCCGGGCGCTGGGCGCGCTGCGCCACTTGCTCAAGCTGATAACCCACGCTGAGCAAGGGATCCAGCAAAGCCCCCGGGCTCTGGAAGATCAAAAAAATGCCGTTGCCGCGCAGCGCATGCCATTGTTTACTGGACAGCAGGCTCATTTCCTGGCCCTGCCACCGGATCGAGCCGGAGCGCCAGCACAGCGGCGGCTGCAGCAGCCCGAGCAGGCATTGGGCCAACACCGATTTGCCCGCGCCACTGCCTCCCAGCAACGCCAGCCGCTCGCCTGCAGCCAGATCGAAAGTCAAGCGATCAAGCAACACCGGACCACCCGCGGCTTGAACCGACAGCTCCCGAATTTGCAACAGCGGATCAGGCACGGCTTGGACCCTCACCAACGCAGCGGCCGCCGGGGTTCGAGCCGCTCGCGCAAGCCTTCGCCGACCAAGTTGAAAGCCAGCGCGGCCCACAACACCGCCAGCCCCGGGGCCCACAGCAGGTGCGGTGCAGTCTGAAAGAAGGCGCGCGCTTCGTTGAGCATCACGCCCCACTCGGGCGTGGGCGGCTGCGCGCCCAAACCCAGAAAACTCAAGGTCGAGAGCGCCAAGATCACGCCCGCCGTCTCCAAACTGGCCAGCGCGGCCAGCGGGGCCAGCAGTTGCGGCAGCACATGGCGCCAGACGATGCGCAGATGCGACAAGCCGGCCGCACGCGCTGCGGCCACATAATCGCGCTGCAGCGCTTGCAGCGCCAGGATGCGCACGATGCGCGCCAGCCCGGGCGTCCAGGCCACGATCAGTGCCATTAAAACGGTCAGCAACGAGGGCCCAAACACGCCGATGATGGCCAAGGCCAGCACCAAGGTCGGAAAACCCAGCAGCACGTCGGCGCTGCGCATCAGCAGGGCATCGACGAGGCGCCAGCGCACCGAATGCGCACACCAAGCCGCCGTCACGCCCCAGAGCAAGGCCAGCGCCAACAGCACCGCCGACGCTGCCAGCGCCGCACCCAACGAAAGCCGCGCCCCCGCCAGCACGCGCGACAGCACGCAGCGCCCCAGCACGTCGGTGCCCAGCCAGTAGGTGCCGGAGGGAGGCTCGAGGCGGCGCAACAAATCCTGTGCCAGCGGGTCGTGCGGCAACCAGACCGTCGGCCACAGCAGCAACAGCAGCAGTGGGGCGAGCAGGAACAGTCCGACGTGGGTCGCGCTCAAGCGGCTGCTCATTGCGGCCCCACGATGCCGGCGCGTATGCGCGGATCGAGCCAAGCCGCCAAGGCATCGGCGAGCAGGTTGGCGCACACATAGACCACCCCCATCAGCAGCAAATAGGCTTGCAGAATGGGCAGATCGCGCTCGGCAATGGCTTGCAGCACCAAGCGCCCGAGGCCGGGCCAGCCAAACACGGTCTCGATCACCACCGCGCCGCCCAGCAGCGCCCCGAAGGCATTGGCCCACAGACTGATGCTCGGCACCAGGGTGCCCGGCAGGATGCGGGTCAGCACCAGCAACGCGGGCGACAAGCCCTGAGCGAGGGCCAGGCGAAAGGGGGCCTCGCTCATCACCTGCAAGGCCCGATCCCGGATCAGGCGGCTCACCGGTGCCGCGATCAGCAGCGCCAACACCCCGGCGGGCAGCCACAGATCGGCTGGCGCAGCCTGCCCGATCACCCGCGTCAGGCCCCATTGGACGGCGAACAGGTACAAGGCCAACAAGGCCAGCCAATAACCCGGCAGCGAAACCAGCAGCACCACCAAGGCGCGCCAACAAGCCGCCGCCCAGGCGCTGCGCACCAGCGCCGCCGCCAAGCCTGCCAGCAACGCCAGTGGCACAGCCAGCGCAAAGGCGGCCGCCGCCAGCAGCAGCGTCGGCCCGGCGTGGGCGCTGAGCTCTTGCGCCACCGGCCGCCCGCTGGCGATCGAGCGCCCCCAGTCGCCCGATAAAGCGGCGCTCAACCAGCGCCAGTAGCGCTCGGCCAGGCTGCCGTCGAGCCCGAGTTGGCGCTGCAAGGCGGCGTGGTTCTCGGGTGTCAGTGCAATGCCCTGGCGCAGGGCCTCGGTCAACACCGGGTCGCCCGGGGCCGCCGCCACCAAAGCGAATGTCAGCACCGACATGGCCAGCAGCAGCAGCGGCAGCGCCAGCAGGCGTTGCAACAGCCAGCGGCGCATCAGCCGCGCCCCGGCAACGGGCGCACCGCCCCGTAGTCGATCCAGTCGCGGTGCTCGAACATCGGCACCTCCAAACCCGGGCGGGCCAGCACGAACTGCGGCACGTGCAGCACGGCAATCGCTGCGACGGCTTCGTCTACGACAGCGCGGTGCGCGCGCCGCACCGCCTCCAGGCGCTGCTGCGGGTCATCGGTGCGGCGCGCTTGGTCGAGGGCGGCATCCAGCGCCCTGCCCGCCGCCATGTGGCGGTAGCCGCGCCAAGGCGTTTGGCTGTGAAACAGGTTGTAGAGCAAAAACGTGGGATCCAGATTGGTGTTGCTGGCCAGTTCCAGAAACAGATCGCCCGCCCCCGGCTCGAGGAAGCGTTGACCGTACAGCGCGTCGTCCTCCACCGCCACGATCTCGATCCCGATACCGACTTGGCGCACCATCTGTTGCAGCAGCTCGGGGAAGGGAGCCACAGCGGCCAGGTTGGGAAAGGCCGCCACCAGGCGCAGCCGCAATGCTTCGCCGGCACGCGTGCGCAGACCGTCGCGGCCACCACGCACCCAGCCGGCGGCGTCGAGCAGGCGGCTGGCCTCGGCCGGGTCGTAGCCAAAGCCTTGCACATGCGGGCCCAGACCAAACATCCAGTCCGGCAGCAGGCCACGCGCCGCAATGCCCCGGCCAGCGTACAGCACGCGCGCCACGGCGGCCCGATCGATGCTCAACGCCAGCGCGCGCCGCACTCTGGGGTCAGCCAGACGGGTAAAGGGCGGCTGGCCATGCAGGTTCACCAGCAGCGCCAGATACGACACCGGGCGCGAGGCGTGCAGCCGCACCGGCATCGAATCGCTCAGGGCCAACAACATTTGCGGCGTCACCTCGGCGATCAGATCGACCTCGCCCGCCACCAGCGCCAGCAGGCGCGTCATGGGGTCGGGGACAAACTGAAAAAGCATGCGCTCCTGCACCGCAGGCGGCCCCCAGTACTGCGGGTTGCGCACCAGCTCCAAGGCCCGGTTGGGCTGGTAGCGCACGAAGCGCCACGGGCCGGTGCCGGCCGGTGCCACGCGCCGGTCGCTGTGCTGCGAAAACAGCGAGGTGGCGCGGTGCGACATGTTCTCGAGCAGCAGATTCGATCCGGTGCGCGAGCTGAAAACAAAGTTGCGCGCATCGACGCGGCGCAGACTGGCCGGGTCGATTTGCAGAAAATCAGACCGGCTTTGCCCGACCTGGCGCAAGGCGGCGATGGCTGCATCACTGTCCAAAGCCGTGCCATCGTGGTGGCGCAGGTTGGCGCGCAAGGTGATGCGGTAGTGGCCTTGGCGCACCTGCCAGCGCTCAAACAGCAGCGGCGCGGGGCGGAAGCTGGCGTCCGGGCGCACCCCGGTTTCAGCGATCTGTGCGTGCGGGTTGCGCACGGTAAAAGTGAAGCGCTGCGGATCGACGTTGTAGCGGTCTGGCCCGGCGGCCACGCGCAAACCCGAAAACCCCTGCGCAAGCGCGGGCCCAGTCCAACCGACGGCAGCCCCGGCGACACCCAGCAACTGGCGGCGTGTGAATGCAAAGTTCATGGCAGGCTGAAAGACAGGGTGGCAAAACGGCTGCTCCACGCTGCGCCGACATGCGCCGGTGGCTGCAGCAAGGTGGTGGCGATCAACTGGCGGCCCCGGCAGCGCAGCGCCAAGGTGGCGCGGCCCGCGGCATCGGTGCGCAGCAGCCGCTCGCCCTTGCGGTCAAACAGCCGCAGCGCCGCATCCGGCACCGGCTGGCCGTGCTGGCGCAGTTCGACGCGCAAGCTGGAGCGCAGGCGCAGCCGGGTCGGGTCGCGCAAGGCCACGATTTCCAGCGTTTGACCGAGTGCGCGAACTTTTTTCCAAGGCAAGCCGCCCGCACCGACGCGAAAATAGGCTTTCGCGTCTTTGGCGTAGCGCTCCCGCCAAGGCTGGGCGCGGGCGCGTTGGGCTTGCCAGGCCTGCAGCACCGCCGCAGCGGGCTGCACCTCAGCCAAGTAGGCATCGACCCCGGCCGAGGGGATTTCGATTTCGATCAGATCCGTGGTCAATACAGCACAAGACAGACCGGGCGCGGCCAGTCCGAAGCGCACCCGCACCCGGTTGCGCAAGCGCACCCACGCCACGGGCTGGCGCGGGCGGCCGATCAGCCCGAGGCTGCGCAGGCGCCTCTTTTTGGGCGCGCTCAGCGGCTGCAAACCATGCCCGGCCGACAACTCCAACAGCAGCGGCTGGGCCGGCAGCGGCCGCAGCGGCAGCGACTGCACCCAGGTGTCGTGCGCCTGCACCGAGCCTGCAGCGCACAACAACAGCAGCAGCAGCCCCAAAGATTGGATGCGGCGCATCAGAAGTGCACCGTGTAAGACAGTTCCAGCGCGCGCGGCTCGCCCAGCAAAGCCTGCGCCCCGCCGCCGGCGGAGCGCGACAGGTACACCTCATCCAACGCATTGCGCAGGTGCAGCGCCCACTCGCCCTGCCCGACCCACCAAGCCAGGCTGAGGTTCATGGTGGTGTAGCCGGGTAGCCAGACCGTGTTGGCATTATTGGCCGAGCGGGCCCCGACATGGCGCAGGCTGGCGTGCAGTTGCAGGGTGTCGGACGCTTGCCAGCGCGCATACAGGTTGGTAACACTCTCGGGCGTATCGGGCGGCAGCAAACCGGCGCGCGACACCGCCGCCCCGCCCACGCTTTCGATGAAGCGATCGAACTGCGCCTCGAGTCGGGCGCCATTGAGGCCCAGCGTCCAGTGCGGGTTGAGCCGCCACAGCAGATCGAACTCGAGCCCCTGGCTGCTTTGTTGGCCGATCTGGATCGTTTGCCCGGGCTGCATGGGGTCGCGCGTCAGGATGTTGCTGCGCACGATATCAAACAGCGCCAGCGTCAATTCGCCGCGCCCGTTGGGTAACTGGCCCTTGAAGCCGACTTCGGTCTGGCGCGCTTGGGTGAGGTCGAAATGGCGCTGCGCCGGCGTCAGCGTCACCACCTGCGCCGGCGGCTCGAAGGCCCGCGCAACCTGGGCGTAGAGCGTCAGGCCCGGTGACACGTCCCACAGCGTACCGACGCGCCAAGAATTGGCGCTCCAGTGCCGATCGAAGTGGCTGCCCAAGCGCAAATCATAGGAGTCGAGGTCGATGCGGTCGTGCCGCGCCGACAGCGACAGCCTCCAGGCATCGGTGAGCGAGAGCAGGTTCTCGGCAAACCAGGCTTGCTGATCGAGCACCGTGCGGCGCAGCGGCAAAAAAGGCGAGGTGCTGACAAAAGGCGGCGGCTGCGGATGGAAAAAATCAACCGAGACGGCAGGGGCCGCGAAGGGCGTATTGCTGGCGCGCTGGTGCCGGTTGCGCGACCAGTCAAAGCCGAGCACGAAGCGATTGGGCAGCCCCAGCAGCGGGTGTTCGGCACTCAGTTCGGTGCGGTTGCCCAGCAAGGCTTGGTCGTGCACGATGTGCATAAAGTCCGACAAATCGACCCGCCCGGTGTGCGGGTTGAAACGATGCACCTCGGCGTTGCGCCAACTGCGCCACTCCTCGTTGGCGTAGGTCTCGTTGCGCAAGCGCAGTTGCGAGCTGATGTCGTAATGCAGATTGAGGCGCAGCCATTCGGCCCGTTTGTTCATGTGGCTGTCGCTGACGTTGTAATTGCGCTCGCGCACCCGTTCGTCGAGCCGACCATCAAGCAGCGGGGTGCCAAAATACCACTGGCCTTCGTCTTTCAGCTTCTGAGCCGACAGACTCAGGCGCAACCGGGGGTTGATGCGCCAAGCCAGCTCCCCCACCGCATGCGCGTAGCGAAAAGCGGTGCGATCCACCCAGCCCGAGGATCCGCGCTCGGCCTCGATGGCGTTGAAATCAAAGCGGTAAGTCAACGCCGGCGACCAGGCCCCACCCAATCCCAGCCCCAGGTTGTGGTTCTGCCAGCTGTCGGTGGCGAGCAGCAGTTGGCGCTCTGCTCGGCCATCGGCCGGCCGGGTGACGAAATTGACCGCCCCAGCCACCGAACCCAAGCCGTGCAGCACCGACGAGGGGCCCTTGATGACTTCGATGCGGTCATAGACAAAGGTGCCGCGCGGCGACATCGCCAGCCCGGGGTAGCGCAGACCATCGAACAGAAAAGGGGTCTGTAGGGCGCCGGAGAAACCGCGCAGCGAGACGCAAGTAAAGCCAAAGCACTGACCACTGACCACGCCGGGCGCGCTCTCGAGCGCCTCCTGCGTGCTGCGCTGGCCGCGCTCGTGCATCTGCTCGCTGGTGAGCAGGTAAAGCGCGGCTGGCGTCTGCTGCGGCGTCAGCCCCAAGCGGCTGCCCATGCCGGTAGACCAGTCAAGCGCCAGCGCGTCGGTGCGGCGCTCGGCTGGGGCAGTGACCAGCACCGGCCCGAGCTCCTGCTCCTGAGTCGCTGCCGCGCTGGCAGCAAGCCCTGCGCTTAGCCCCAAGCACCAGCACCGGACGGCCCGCGCCATGCGCCGGGTTTGAAAATCCATGCCTAGCCTCGCATTGGTATGAGTTATGAGGACTTCATCTTACTTCATACAAACGCAAAGGAGCCACTGTTTTGGACTCCGTGCAAACCCCAATCCGCAGGGACGGGCCATGAATCCGGCTATCGGATGATCGCCGGCACCAGGTGCGGATGGCCGTGCTCGTGGTGCAGCGTCATCGGCACCAGATGCAACTGACCGTGGCTGACCCCCGGCTGGGTGATGACGGACTGCGCAAATTCGCGCACGGCCGCCGCGCGGCCACGCAAAATCACGGCCTCGACACAATGGTCATGGTCCAAGTGGGCGTGCATCGTCGAGACAGTCAGTTCGTGGTGTTCGTGCTGCAGATCGGTCAGGCGCGTTGAGAGCTGGCGCCGGTGGTGGTCGTAGACGTAGCTCATGACCGCCACACAAGGCTGCTCGGGATGCGCGCGCAAGCGTGCGGCGCCTAGGTCGTGGCGCAGCAGGTCGCGAAAGGCCTCCGAGCGGTTGGCGTAGCCGCGCTCGAGCACCAAGGCGTCGAAGGCGTCGGCCAAATCGTCGTCGAGCGACATGGTCAGGCGCTTCATGGTGGCCGCCCTCAGCCTCTCAACCCCAGCGCAGCGATGCCGGCCTTGGCGATCTGCGCGTCTTCGGGCGACTTGACGCCGCTCACGCCCACCGCGCCCAAGCATTGCCCGTCTTTGAAGATCGGCACGCCGCCTTCGAGCATGCCCTGCAGCGTGGGCGCGCTCAGAAACGAGGTGCGCCCTTGGTTGATCACGTCTTCGTAGGCCTTGCTCTCGCGCCGCCCGAGCGCGGCGGTGTGCGCCTTGGCCATAGCGATTTGCGCCGAAATCGGCGGCGCACCATCGAGGCGCTGAAGCCACAATGCGTGGCCGCCGTCGTCCACCACGGCGATGGTCACCGCCCAGTGGTTTTTGAGCGCCTCGGCCTCGGCGGCGGCAGCAACGGCCTTGACGTCGGCCAGATCGAGTGCGGATTTGCTTTTCATGAACTTTCCTTGCAATGGTTGACTCTATGCAGCCTCAGGCTGAGGGTTGATCTGCACTTTCCAGTGCACATTATCTGCCCGTCGGCGCTAGAATCTGCTGCGAACCTTATAGGAGTTTTGCCACATGAACCAACCCACCCAATCTTGGGGCCGCTTCGGCGCCCCTACCGTATCGGCCGAGCAGCGCAACCGCGTGTTGCGCAACACCTACTGGCTGCTCGCCCTGAGCATGCTGCCCACTGTGTTGGGTGCTTGGGTGGGCATGGCCACGGGCATCACCGCCTCGCTAGGCGGCGTGACGGGCTTGGTGGTGTTCTTGGCTGGGGCCTTTGGCTTCATGTACGCGATCCATAAGACCAAGGATTCGGCCCTTGGTGTGCCGCTGCTGCTGGCCTTCACCTTCTTCATGGGCCTGATGCTGTCGCGCCTGCTGGCGATGGTGCTGGGCTTTCAGAACGGCACCAGCTTGGTGATGACGGCTTTTGCCGGCACCGCTGGTGTGTTTGTGGTCATGTCCAGCCTCTCGACCGTGATCAAGCGCGACCTCGAAGGCTTGGGCAAGTGGCTGTTCATGGGTGTGCTGGTGCTGATCGCTGGCATGGTGATCAACATCTTTGTCGGCAGCCCGATCTGGATGGCGGCCCTGAGCACCATGGCGATCGGCGTTTTCAGCGCGCTGCTGCTGGTGGACCTCAAGCGCATCGTCGATGGCGGCGAGACCAACTACATCATGGCCACCATGGGCATTTACCTGAGCCTGTTCAACATCTTCCAGAGCCTGCTGATTTTGCTGGGCCTGATGGGCGGCGAGGAGTGATCTGTGGCGCAGGGGGCGTGCGGGCTTGCTTCCGCCTGCCTTCTGCTTGCACTCAGACTGCACCGAAGGTGCGCCTCATGGGCAATCTCGGTGCAGCTTGAATGAGCAATCTGGGGGGCCTTGTGCCCCCTTTTTTCTTGGCCCGTGAGCGGCTTTAAGGCCGACAATGCCTTCCACCATGTCCATCCATCCTGCAATCTCGCTCCTGCCCCGCTGGAGATGGCTCGCCCTCCTGCCGGCCTTTTTTCTGCTCAGCGGCTGCGAGATGCTGGGGCTGGAAACCCCCGGTATGGCCACGCAGCGCCAAGCCGCCGAGGCGCGCGCCGTGGGCGCTGCCTGCCGCCACGCGGTGCGCAGCATCGAAGACTGCTTTGCCTCCAACCCGCGCATGTCGAGGGCCGAAATTTTTGAGGGGTGGCGCGAAATGGACCAGCACATGCGCGACAACGATATCCCCGGGATGCCGCAACAACCTGCACCCAAGCCAGCCAACCCGAGCGAGCAGATCTTGCCCGTGTCGCCGGCAGGCGCGGCAGCGCCGGTTCCACCATCCCCGGCTGCCACCCCCCGCGCCCCGGGTACACCGGCTGCCGCTGGCGCTGCTCCGGCGCCGCGGCCCGCCACACCGGGCACGCCGGCCGGTGCCACGCCCGGCGGGGCCACACCGGGCACTGTCGCCTTGCCGCCGCGCCCAGGGCTTACTCCCCCTGCTCCGGCAGCGCCCGCCCCTGCAGCGCCGGCACGCTGAGCCGCAGCCCCTTGCTCTGCGCCTTAGGCGCCTGCCACGCGCTCGAACACCGCCATGCTCTCCACGTGCGCGGTGTGGGCAAACATGTTCACCACCCCCACCGCCGTACAGCGGTAGCCCGCTTGGTGCACCAGCAGCCCGGCGTCGCGCGCCAGCGTGGCCGGGTTGCAGCTCACATAAACGATGCGCTGGGGCGGTCGCCAATCGACCGTCATACCAGTGTTTGTGCCAATCGATGGGGCGTCATCACCGGCCACACCCTCTTGCGCTTGCTGCCAATCGGCCAGCGCCTTGACCAGCGCAAAGGCGCCCTCGCGCGGCGGGTCCACCAGCCATTTGTCGGCCACCCCATCGGCGCACAACTGCTGCGGCGTGATCTCAAACAGGTTGCGTGCCTCGAACCGGGTCGGGGCCAGCCCGCCGCGTTGGCGCTGGTTCTCGGCCCAGTTGCTCTGCGCCCGCGCCACCAAGGAAGCACTGCCCTCGATGCCCAGCACCTCGCGCGCCCGGGTGGCCAGTGGCAGGGTGAAGTTGCCCAAGCCACAGAACCAGTCGATCACGCGCTCGTGCGCTTGCGGCGCCAGCAGGCGCACGGCACGCCCCACCAGCACGCGGTTGATGTGCGGATTGACCTGGGTGAAGTCGGTTGGCCTAAAGGGCATGCGCAGCCCGAATTCGCTCAAGGCATAGTCCAGGCACGGCTGCTCAGCGCCCGCATCCAGCAAGTGCGCGGTATCGGGGCCCTTGGGCTGCAGCCACCACTGGATCGGGGATTCGGGCGTGCTGTGGCTAAGTGCAAAAGCGCGCAAACGCGCGCAGTCGGCTGCGCTTAAGGGTTGCAGATGGCGCAGCACCAGCGCCGTGAGCGCATCGCCCACCGCCAGCTCGATCTGCGGGCAGGTTTCGCGCGCGTCCATGGCCCCGAACAGCTCGCGCAAGGGCAGCAGCAGCGCGCTCACCCGCGGCGCCAGCACCGGGCAGACGCGCATATCAGCCACATAGCGGCTCTTGCGCTCGTGAAAGCCCACCAGCACCTGGGCTTTTTTGGCTACATAGCGCACCGATAGGCGGGCGCGGTAGCGGTAGCCCCAAGCCGGACCGACGATCGGCGGCAAAATGGATTCGGGCCGCACCTTGGCCAAGTGCCACAGGTTGTCTTCGAGCACCCGCTGCTTCATCGCCACCTGCGCCCCGTGCTCTAGGTGCTGCATCTTGCAGCCCCCGCAGGCCCCGGCGTGCAAGCCAAAATGCGGGCAACGCGGGCGCACGCGCAAGGCGGATTCGCGGTGGATGGCGAGCAGATCGGCCTGCTCCCACTGGTTTTTGCTGCGCCGCGTGTGGGCGCTCACCCACTCGGTGGGCAGGGCGCCGTCGATGAACACCACCTTGCCGTCGGGGCGCCGCGCCACGCCTTGGGCATCGAGGTCCATGGCATCGACGCGCAGCCACGTCGAGACCGGTAACGCGCTGGACGCCTGCGTAACCGGCGCCGGGCAGGCAGCAGGTGGGGTAGTGGCCGACTCGGGTTCGAGCTCGGTGCGTTCGAGGGCGCAGGCAGGTTCTGAGCGGGCCGTTGGTGCCAGAGCGTGTGCCATCAACGCCGGGGCAAGAAAGCCGTCGGGTCAACCGGACGACCTTGGCGCCGCACCTCAAAGTGCAGCTTGACCCGGTCGGCGTCGCTGCTGCCCATGTCGGCGATGCGCTGTCCTTGGCGCACCATTTGGTCTTCGCGCACCAGCAGAGCCTGGTTGTGCGCGTAGGCGGTGAGGAAGGTGTTGTTGTGCTTGATGATGATCAGATTGCCGTAACCGCGCAGACCCGACCCCGCATACACCACCCGGCCCGCCGCCGCCGCCAGCACCGGGTCGCCGGCGCGGCCCGCGATGCCGATGCCCTTGTTGCGCGTTTCGTCAAAGGATTCGATCACCGGCCCGGCAGCGGGCCAAATCAGGCTGATGGTTTCCGCAGCACCGACGGCTGGCGCAGGGGCGGGCGCAGCAGCCACCGGAGCCACCACACCGGGTGCTGGGCGCGGTTGTTCGGCCACAGCAGCTGGGGCCGGATCGGTGAGTGGTCGACCTTGAACATTGGGCGTGGCAACAGGTGCCGCCGCAGTTCCGACTGCACCCGGGGCAGGAACGGCACCAGCCGGAGCTGTGGCTAAAGCCCCAGGCGGACGATCCGCCGCCAACGCCACCACAGGCGGCACCACGCGCAACACTTGGCCAACCACGATGCGGTCTGGATTTGTGATGCCATTCCAGGCGGCAATGTCGCGCCAGCTTTGCCCCGTTTCCAGACCGATGCGAATCAAGGTGTCGCCCGGGCGCACCGTGTAAAAGCCCGGGAGGCCAGCGTTTTCAGCTCCGGCTGGCAACGGGGTAGCAGCCATCTGCACGGCGGGCTGCGGGCTGCGTTCGGTCACGGGAGCGCGTTGGGCCGTGGGTGCGGCGCAACCGAGCAGCGCCAGCGCCACCGCAGCCACACCGCCCCAAGCGACTGCGCGCGCCAAACCCATGCCTGTTCGGCGCGTACAGCCCTGACCACACCCAGCAGACTCAACCCATACATTCATACCCGTACCTCATCAAAAGCCCAATCGGGCCGATGCACTCATCAGCCCAAACCCGATTTTAGGGGGACAAAGCGCACCGCATCGAGCACCTGCCGGCTCAAGCCCTGTGCCGTGCGCTCGATCAACACCAGATGCTGCTGACCAGGGCTGAGTTCCGTAGGCGCCACCAAGCGGCCACCGATGGCCAACTGCTCGAACCAAGCGTTGGGCAACTCGGGCCCGGCGGCGGCAACGATGATGCCCACATAAGGGGCTCCAGCCGGGTACCCGGCCATGCCGTCACCCAACAGCAGATGCAGGTTGGGCAGGCGCAGTTCGCGCAGATTCTCACGCGCGCGCTCGTGCAGGCTGCGCAGGCGCTCGATGCTGTACACCTCATGGCACAACAGGCTCAGCAGCGCCGCTTGGTAGCCGCAGCCGGTGCCCACTTCCAGCACCCGCCCCAGCGGCAGCGGTCGACCGGTGCACAGCAGCTCCAGCATGCGCGCCACGATGGTGGGCTGCGAGATCGTCTGCCCCAAGCCGATCGGCAGGCTGATGTCTTCGTAGGCCTGCGAAGCCAGCGCGCTATCGACGAAACGGTGCCTCGGCACGGTGGCCATGGCACGCTCCACCGCCGGGTGCTGCAAACCTTGCGCCACCAAGCGGCGCACCAGAGCCAGCCGCACCGCGTCCGAATCGAGCCCGCCGCCTTGAGGGGCTGGTGCAGCCGCGGTGCCGTACTTGCCCGCACTGCCAAACTTGGCCACCTGTGCGCCCGCAGCGCTGCGGGTCGCAGGCTGGGGCGTCAAGCCCGGAATCTGCGCCGGAAAAGCCGGGCGCGTGGCTGGGCGCGCCGCAGCGCCCGAAACCGGGCCGGCGCCACCGGCTTTGGAGCGGTTCATGGCTGCGCCGGCTCCGTACCAAGAGGTTTGGGCCTGTCTGGCGGCTGTGCTGCGGCTGTGCGCGGGTGCGCGCGCGACCACTGCGCCACCGACTGGCCCCAGTAGGCCAAGCGGGCATGGTCGGTGAGGTCGATCTGCAGCGGCGTGACGGTGACGTAGCCGTGCTCGGTGGCATGAAAATCGGTGCCTTCGGCGTCGTCTTTGGCGGGGCCGGCGCTGCCGATCCAGTACATGGTGTCGCCGCGCGGGTTCACTTGGGTGATCACGCGCTCGGCCGCATGGCGCCGCCCCAGCCGCGCCACCTTGAAGCCGCGCAACTCGCCCAAAGGCAGGCACGGCACGTTGACGTTGAGCAACCACGGCTCGGCCGGGTGCTGCGCGCCAGACTGCAGCTGCAACGAAGGCAGCAGCTGCCGCACCAGTTCTTGCGCCTTGGCGGCTGCGGCGTCGAGGTGGCGCCAGCCCTTTTCGGTCTGCGAAAAGGCGATCGCTGGCACACCGAACAGGTAGCCCTCCATGGCCGCGCCCACGGTGCCCGAGTAGATCGTGTCGTCGCCCATGTTGGCGCCGTTGTTGATGCCCGAGACCACCAGATCGGGCTTGTAGCCCAGCAAGCCGGTCAGGGCGATGTGCACGCAATCGGCCGGGGTGCCGTTGACGTAGCGAAAGCCGTTGGGCGCCCGGTGGATGTAAAGCGGCGAGTGCAGCGTGAGCGCGTTGGATTTGGCGCTGTTGTTGTGCTCGGGCGCCACCACCTCGACGCTGGCAACCTCGCACAGGGCCTCGTACAAAGCCACGATGCCCGCTGCCTGGTAGCCGTCGTCGTTAGACAGAAGAATCTTCATTGCACTCGATTGTAGAGCGTCACCGACTAGACAGCCCAACCAAGTGCGACCAAGCCATGATCGCGAAATCGCTTTTTTGGAGTCCCTCATGCACGCTTGGATTTGTGACAACCCGACCGGCATCGAAGCCCTGCGCTGGCAGGAGCAACCCACGCCACAACCGCAAACCGGGCAGGTATTGGTAGAGATACGCGCCGCCAGCCTGAACTTCCCCGATCTGCTCATCGTTCAAAACAAGTACCAGATCAAACCCGCCCCGCCCTTTGTGCCAGGGGCAGAATACGCTGGATTTGTGCGTGCGGTGGGCGCAGGGGTAACGCACCTGCAAGTCGGTCAAGCGGTGGCCTGCCTGAGTGGCACCGGCGGATTTGCCACCCACACCTTGGCTCCGGCGGCGCTGTGCCTGCCCCTGCCGCCGGGCCTTGATCTGGTGGATGCCTCTGCCTTCATCATGACCTACGCCACCACGTACCACGCACTGCTCGACCGCGCTGCGCTACAAGCGGGCGAGACGGTGCTGGTACTCGGCGCAGCCGGCGGGGTGGGTACGGCTGCCATTCAAATCGCGCGGCAAGCCGGTGCCACCGTGATTGCAGCCGCCTCCAGTGCCGAGAAGTGCGCCCTGTGCCGTGAAGTAGGGGCACACGCAACCATTGATTACAGCGTGCATCGTCCCGAAGGCACGCTGCGACAAGCCATCAAAGAGGCTACCGGAGGCCATGGGCCAGATGTGATTTACGACCCGGTTGGGGGCGATCTGAGCGAGCCGGCGTTGCGCTCGATCGCTTGGCGTGGCCGCTACTTGGTGATTGGTTTTGCAGCTGGCCCGATCCCGAACCTTCCGCTAAACCTGCCTCTGCTCAAGGGTTCGTCGGTGGTGGGGGTATTCTGGGGCGAATACGCTAAGCGCGAACCCCAGTCCAACGCCGCCATGCTCGGCACGCTGGTACATTGGATGGCGCAAGGCAAGATCAAGCCCGTGATCGACCGCACCCTGCCCATGAGCGCGCTGCCGCAAGCCTTGGCGCTGATGGGTGATCGCCAAGTGCGGGGTAAGCTGGTGTTGCTCAATGCGGACTGAACTGCCCCTATTGGACGCCACGCGCGGCACAACGGCTTACAGCTTTCGTCTACGTCAAAAACCTTAAGTTGCTGCTGGGCTGTTCGCTTGCACTCGGCACATGCGGTTCGAACCGTCACCCTGTGGCGGTTTTTTTATACCCGGAAAACGAAGGCAGCAGCTGCCGCACCAGTTCTTGCGCCTTGGCGGCTGCGGCGTCTAGGTGGCGCCAGCCCTTTTCGGTCTGCGAAAAGGCGATCGCTGGCACACCGAACAGGTAGCCCTCCATGGCCGCGCCCACGGTGCCCGAGTAGATCGTGTCGTCGCCCATGTTGGCGCCGTTGTTGATGCCCGAGACCACCAGATCGGGCGTATAGCCCAGCAAGCCAGTCAGGGCGATGTGCACGCAATCGGCTGGGGTGCCGTTGACGTAGCGAAAGCCGTTGGGCGCCTGGTGGATGTAAAGCGGCGAGTGCAGCGTGAGCGCGTTGGATTTGGCGCTGCTGTTGTGCTCGGGCGCTACCACCTCGACGCTGGCAACCTCGCACAGGGCCTCGGCTAGAAATATTTGCACACATTTTGCAACGAATGTTTACAAATTTGATCTAGGTCAAAAACCCCATGGTATACAGGGTTTAAGCTGACTCCGTCAGTTTATCAATCGCTAAGGAGCTCATGCCATGAAGATACTGGTTATTTCAGCTGCCGTCGCGTTGGCTGCGAGCGGTTACGCCGTTGCCTCTTACAACGCCCAAGCGCCGGCGCGTGTGGCCTTGACCGCCGCAGGTGCAGCCCCGCCAGCAGCCCCTGTGCGCACCGCGTCCCCAGCCGCAGCCCCGGCACGCGGCGCCGCCCAAGCCACGCCAGCGCGCACCACCGTGCCGCCCATCCCAACCGCACCGGCTGCTGCATCCGATCCGTTCAAGCACCTCTACGCCCCCATTCGGCCCGCTCCCAATGTCAACTTGGGCAAGGTGGAGCTGGGCAAAAAGCTGTTCTTTGAGCCGCGCCTGTCCATGTCGGGCTTCATTTCGTGCAACTCCTGCCACAACGTCATGCGCGGCGGCGCCGACCACCTGCGCACCTCGATCGGTGACAAATGGCAAGAGGGCCCGATCAACTCGCCCACCGTGTTCAACTCGGCGCTCAACTTGGCCCAGTTCTGGGACGGGCGCGCCGCCACCCTGCGCGAACAGGCCGGCGGCCCGATCGCCAACCCGGGCGAAATGGCGTTCACGCACGAGCTCGCCATCGACGTGCTCGAATCCATTCCGGGGTACGTGCGGCAGTTCCGCTTGGTTTTTGGCAAAGAGGGCATCACCATGGACATGGTTACGGCTGCACTGGCCGAGTTCCAAACCACCCTCATGACGCCAAACTCGCGCTTTGACCAATGGCTGCTGGGTGAGACCACGGCCCTCAACGCCAACGAGCTCAACGGTTACCGGCTATTCAACGAAGTGGGGTGCGTTGCCTGCCACAACGGCCCCAACTTGGGTGGCACTGCGTTCCAGAAAATGGGTGTGGTCGAACCCTACCACAGCCGTGCCGGGGCCACCGTGATTGGGCGCGCCGCTGTCACCGGACTTGACGCCGACCGCTTCAACTTCAAGGTGCCCACACTGCGCAACGTGGAACTGACTTACCCCTACTTCCACGACGGCGGTGCCGACACCCTGACTCAAGCCGTCGATATCATGGGCCGGTTGCAACTGGGCCGGCGCTTTAGCGAGCGCGAAAACGCCGACATCGTCGCCTTCCTCAGAACCCTCACCGGTGATCAACCGCGCATCACCCTGCCGCACCTGCCGCCTTCGAGCGATGCCACTCCGCGGCCACGTCCGTTCGCGCGCGACCGCTAAGGCGCCCTGCCGCTGCGCACCCCAGCTTAGGGGTGCGCGCGGCTTGGCTTTGGGTGTCAACACCGGCAACTCATAAACCGCCGCCCCATCGTGGCGGTTTTTTCATGCCCGAAACTCAGGGTTTACCCGCGCCAGCGGCTCCTGAGTCGCGCAAACGACGGCCATGCAGGCCGCGCGCCGCCTACAATGGCGCACCCTCGAATCTGACAGTTTGCCGTAAGTTTAGGCACACGGCTGTGCCGCCCTCAATCACCGCAATACCGCATGAAAACCCCTGAATCGCTACTGGAACAACACGGCCCACGCGAGGCCATGGAATACGACGTGGTCGTGGTCGGCGGCGGCCCGGCCGGGCTGGCTTGCGCCATCCGTCTCAAGCAGTTGGCGGCCGAAAAAGGGGCCGAG
>Ga0208101_10049_pt1 | contig 22310 bp, 14 predicted proteins | sample Subbioug_CSW11AC_FD_184823 | JGI IMG/M metagenome (GOLD analysis project Ga0208101, IMG submission 184823) | Serpentinite rock and fluid subsurface biosphere microbial communities from McLaughlin Reserve, California, USA - CR12Aug_CSW11AC (SPAdes) | ecosystem: Environmental > Terrestrial > Deep...
CGCAGACGCTGCCGCTGGTCGTCACCTACCACCCGGCCTACTTGTTGCGCAGCCCAGCCGACAAGGCGCGCGCCTGGGCCGATTTGTGCCTGGCGGCCGACGCGCTCGAGGCTGCAGCCTCAACCTAACCCAGCCCGGCCTAGCCGGCCCTTCAGAGCCGCCCTTCCTCCACCGCGTGGCAGGCCACCCGCACCCCATCCAGGCTTTGCAGCACCGGGCGCTCGCTGCTGCAGCGCCGGTTTGCCGCCGGGCAACGCGGGTGAAAGGCGCAGCCCGTGGGCGGGTTGAGCGGATTGGGCACCTCGCCTTGCACCGGGGTGCGGGCGTGCCCGGTGTGGTGCAGCTTGGGGATGGCCTCCAGCAGCATGCGCGTGTAGGGGTGGCGCGGCTGCGCAAACAAAGCCTGCTTGGGGGCCAGTTCCACCAGCCGCCCCAGGTACATCACGCCCACGTGGTCGCTCACATGGCGCACCACCGCCAGGTTGTGGCTGATGAACAGGTAGGTCAGGCCCTGCTGGCGCTGCAGGTCTTTCATGATGTTGAGCACCTGCGCCTGCACGCTCACATCCAGCGCCGATGTCGGCTCGTCGCAGACCAGAAACTCGGGCTGGGTGGCCAGCGCGCGCGCAATCGAGATGCGCTGGCGCTGCCCGCCCGAAAACTGGTGCGGAAACTTAACCCGATCCAGCGGGCTCAGGCCCACCGACTGCAGCAGCTCGCCCACCCGGGCCTCGAGCGCCGCCCGCTCGCTGATCAGGCCGTGTTCGCGCAGCGGTTCGGCCACGATGTCGGCCACGCGCCAGCGCGGGTTGAGGCTGGCGTAGGGGTCCTGGAAGATCATCTGGATGTGGCGCCGGATGGCGCGCCCCGAGCGGCTGCGGTAGGCGGCGTGCGCGTCTTGGCCGGCAAACTCGAAGTGGCCCCGGCTGGGCTGATACAGGCCCACCAGCAAGCGCGCCACGGTGCTTTTGCCGCAGCCCGATTCGCCCACCAGCGCCAGCGTCTGGCCGCGCTCGATCTCGAAGCTCACGCCATCGACGGCGTGCAGCAACTGGCGCGGCTTGCGTTCCAGCACGCGATTCAGCCACGGAGCCGACACGTCGAAGGTGCGCGCCAGATCGACGGCCCGAATCAGCGGCGCCGCCTCTGGGGGGGCCTGCGGGGCCGCCGCGGCGGGTTGGGCGCTCATGGCTGGGCCTCCGGCAAGGCGGCGGCGCGGGCTGGGCTGGTTGGGCTGGCGTTGAGCCAGCAGGCGGCTTGGGTGGTGGCGGCGGGCATGAGTTCGGGGCGCTCCTGGTGGCAGCGCGCAAAAACCTGGGGGCAGCGCGGGTTGAAGGCGCAACCGGGGGGAATGGCGTTGAGGCGCGGCATGGCGCCGTCGATCTGGTGCAAGTTCTGGCGTTCGACCTCGATGTCGGGGATGCAGCGCATCAGCCCCTGGGTGTAGGGGTGGGCGGCGGCGTGGATCACGTCGCGCACCGGCCCGATTTCGGCGATGCGCCCGGCGTACATCACGGCCACGCGGTCGCAGGTTTCGGCGATCACGCCCATGTCGTGCGTGATCAGCATCACGGCTGCCCCGTGCTTTTTGCAGACCGACTTGAGCAGGTTGATGATCTGGGCCTGGATCGAGACATCGAGCGCGGTGGTGGGTTCGTCGGCGACGATGAGCTTGGGCTCGGCCGCCAGCGCCAGGGCGATGACCACGCGCTGGCGCATGCCGCCCGAAAACTGGTGCGGGTAGTGGTCGATGCGCTCTTGCGCCGCCGGGATGCCGGTTTCTTGCAGCAGCTCGATGGCGCGTTGGCGTGCCTGCGCGTGCGTCAGCGGCAGGTGGGTGGTGATGGTTTCGATCAACTGGCGCCCGATCGAGTAGAGCGGGTTGAGCGAGGTGAGCGGGTCCTGGAAAATAGCCCCGATGCGCCGCCCGCGTATGCGCCGCATCTGGTCCGGCGGCAGGTTGTCGATGCGCTCGCCTTCGAGCAGAATCTGGCCGCTGGCGATGCGCCCGGGCGGCTCCAGCAGCCCGATGATGGCGGCCCCGGTGAGCGATTTGCCGGCCCCCGATTCGCCCACCACACCCAAGATTTCGCCGGGCGCGATCTCGAACGAGAGCTGATCGAGGGCGCGCAGGGTGCCGTGGCGGCTGGGGAACTCGACCACCAGATTTTGGACTTGCAACAGGCTCATGGCAGACCTCGGTTCAGCGCAGGCGCGGGTTGAGCGCATCGCGCAACCAGTCGCCCAGCAGGTTCACGCTCAGGGCGATCAGCACCAGCACCAGACCAGGGAAGATGGTGATCCACCACTCGCCCGAGAACAGGTAGTCGTTGCCGATGCGGATCAGGGTGCCCAGCGAGGGCGATGTCGGCGGCGCGCCCACGCCCAGAAACGACAGCGTGGCCTCGGTGATGATGGCGGTGGCCACCTGAATCGTGGCCAGCACCAGCACCGGCCCGAGCACGTTGGGCAGCACGTGGCGGCGCATGATGGCCAGCGACGAAACTCCGATCACCCGCGCCGCTTGCACGTATTCCTTTTGCCGCTCGACCAGGGTGGAGCCACGCACCGTGCGCGCATACTGCACCCAACCGGTGAGCGTGATGGCGGCGATCAACACGCCAAAAGCCAGCGCCTCGTGCGCGTTGGGGAACAGTGTGTGGCCGATGCCGGCGATCAGCAGCGCGATCAAAATCGCCGGGAACGAGAGCATCACGTCGCACAGACGCATCAGCAGCGCATCGACCCAGCCGCCCAGATAGCCCGCCAGCAGCCCGAGCGTGACGCCCAGCAGCACCGACAGCAGCACCGAGATCAGGCCGACAAAGAGCGAGATGCGGGCGCCGTAGATCAGCGCCGACAGGATGTCGCGCCCCTGATCGTCGGTGCCGAGCAGAAAGGTCCACTGACCCTCGGGGTACCAGGCCGGCGGCAGGCGCGCGTTGTTCAAATCCAGCGTGGCCAGATCAAAAGGGTTGTGCGGCGCGACCCAGGGCGCAAACAGGGCCGCCAAGCCACAGACCAAGGCAATCGCGGCCGCAAACAAGGCCGCCGGTGAGGTGCGAAAGCTGTGCCCGACGTCGCTGTCGAGCCACTTGAACAGGGTGGATTTCATGGGATGCTTTGCAATCGGCGCTTAGTGGCCGCTGGCCTGATCGACGCGCAGGCGCGGATCGACGACGAAATACAGCAGATCGACGACCAGGTTGATGACGACGAAGATGAGCGCGATCAGACACAGATAGGCGGCCATGACCGGGATGTCGGCAAAGGTGACGGCCTGGATGAACAGCAGCCCCATGCCGGGCCACTGGAACACGGTTTCGGTGATGATGGCAAAGGCGATCAGGCCGCCGAGCTGCAAGCCGGTGATGGTCATGACCGGCACCAGCGTGTTTTTGAGCGCGTGCCCAAAGTGTACCGAGCGGTCGCTCAGGCCCCGGGCGCGGGCAAACTTGATGTAGTCGGTGCGCAGCACCTCGAGCATTTCGGCGCGCACCAGGCGCATGATCAGGGTGAGCTGAAAGATCGCCAGCGTGATCGCCGGCAGCACCAGGTGGTGCCAGCCCTGCAGCGTCAGCAGCCCGGTGGTCCAGCCGCCGAGGTGCACCACTTCGCCGCGGCCAAAGCTGGGAAACCAGCCCAGTTGCACCGAAAAGATCAAGATCAGCACGATGCCGATCAGGAAGGTGGGCAGCGAAACCCCCAGCAGCGACAGCGTCATGAACACCTGCGACAAGGCGCTGCCACGGCGCAAGGCGGTGTAAACGCCCAGCGGAATGCCCACCAGCAAGGCCAGCGCGGCGGCCACCAGCGCCAGCTCGAGCGTGGCCGGGAAGCGCTCGGCGATCAAGGTGGCCACCGGGGTGCCTTGGCGCAGGCTCATACCAAACTCGCCCTGCACCGCGTTGTAGAGGAAGTGCCCGAACTGCACCCACACCGGCCGGTCGAGCCCGAGTGCGGCGCGCACCTCGGCCACTTGTTCGGCGGTGGCGTCCTGGCCCAGAATCTGGCTCACCGGGTCGCCGACGAACTGAAACAGCATGAAGGCGATGAAGGCCACGGTGACCATGACCAATACCGCCTGCAGCAAGCGGCGCAAAATAAAAGCGAGCATAGGGGGTCCTGACTTTCGGCAGCAGGGCAAAGCGCGCTGGGTGCGCCATGAACAAAGCGCCGCTGCTGCCGCCCGCAGGGGGCCGCAGCAGCGCACTTAATGCGCACCTAGAGCGCACCTAGCACGCGTCTGGGTGCAGCGCGCGCCGCTTAGTTGACGTTGAGAATGCGCCAGTCGATGCGGTTGTCGGGCCGGTGCACGATCTGCACGTTGGCGCGCATGGCCCACGGGATGATCTGGTTGTGCAGCGGGATGTGGGCGATGTGGTCGTTGTGCATCTGCAGCGCCTGCGTGAGCAGGCGCGGGCGGATGTGCGGGTCGGTCTCGGTCTTGATGCGGTCGATGATGGCATCGAGCTGTGGGTTGCTGAAGCGGCCGGCGTTGAAGTTGCCGTCGCCGCCCGGGCCGACGGTGCGCACCAGCGACTGCAGGCTGTAGAGCGCGTCGAAGGTCGGCACGCCCCAGCCCAGCATGTAGATGCTGGCTTCATAGCGCTGGATCATGGGGAAGTAGGTGGTGAGGGGCAGGGTGCGCAGCCGGGCCCGAATGCCGACCCGTGCCCACATGGCGGTGATGGCCTGGCAGATCTGCTCGTCGTTGATGTAGCGGTTGTTGGGGCAGGCGAAATCGACCTCAAAGCCGTTGGGGAAGCCGGCCTCGGCCAGCAGGCGCCGCGCGGCGGCTTGGTCGAAGGGCAGGCGCTGGTGCACGCCCTCGGTCCAGCCACTCACCATGGGGGCCACCAGCGCGCCGGTGTTTTGGCTTAAACCGCGCATGGTGACGCGGTGGATGGCGTTGATGTCGATCGCCTGGTAGAGGGCGCGGCGCACGCGCAGGTCTTGCAGCGGGTTGCGGCCGCGCACGTCGCTGCCCACCAGTTCGGGCCGGTGCTGGTCCATGCCGAGGAAGATGGTGCGGTTTTCCACCCCGTCGAGCACGCGCAGGGCGGCGTTGGCGCGCACCCGGGGCAGGTCTTGGGGCGTGGGGTCGAGCACGAAATCGACTTGACCCGAGAGCAGGGCCGCCATGCGCGTGGCGTCGGAGCTGATCGGGGTGTAGATGATCTCGGTCACGTTGGACGTGACGCCGCCCCAGTGGTTGGGGTTGCGCTCGAGCACCATGCGCTGATCGGGCTGCCAGGAGCGCAGCCGAAACGGCCCGGTGCCCATGGCGTTGCGGTGCGCGAAGTTTTCTTCGCGGGTGCGGATGTTCATCGGCTCGAGCGAGCGGTTGCGCTCGGCCCAGGCGCGGCTCATGATGCGCAGCTCGGTGAGTTGGTTGAGCAGCACCGGGTTTGGGCCGCGGGTGAAGATGTCGATGGTGCGCGCATCGACTTGCACCACGCGCTCGATGCCCTGCGTGAAGATAGAGAAGTTGGAGGTGGGCGCCATGGCGCGCTGCAGCGAAAAGACGGCGTCTTCGGCGGTGAAGGGGCTGCCGTCGTGGAACTGCACGCCCTGGCGCAGGGTGACGCGCAACTGGTTCGGGCTGACTTGCGTCCAAGCGGTGGCCAGCTTGGGCTCGATGCGGAAGGTGCGGCTGTTGTAGTACACCAGCGACTCATAGACCGCAGCGTGCACGCCGTTGCCGAGCGCGTTGTTTTGGGCGTGGATGTCCCAGGTGGGGATGTCGCTGGCGCTGGACCAGCGGAAGGTGGCGCTGTGCGCGGCGCTGGCCACGCCCAGCGCCAAGGCTACGCCCAAGGCCAGCTGTTTGAGTTTGAACATGGATGTCTCCGAAAATTATTAAAACTACATTATCCGCCTGCCCCCGACGGGATGTTCATCGGATTGAAATAATTTGTCAGCTCGGCGACAATCGCGTGTGCTTGTAGAAGGGGGCGGCCCGCCAGCACGGCCTCAGTCTGCCTGCCCGAGGCAGACCCCGATCTGCTGCGCCGCCTGCAGCAGCGGGTGCCCGGTCGGCACGGTGCGCTGCTGGTGCGCCACGTCGGCCAGCGCGATCTGGCCCAGTTGCCCGCCGCTGAGCGTGACCATGCAGCCAAATTGGCCTTGCAGCAGCAGTTGCGCCGCCTGGTTGCCGTACAGGGTGGCGAGCACGCGGTCGTAGGGCGTGGGGCTGCCGCCGCGCTGCACGTGGCCGAGCACGGTGGCGCGCACCTCGGCCTGCAGCAGCGGCTGCAAAGCGTGGCTCAGTTGGTGCGCCACACCGCCCAGGCGCAGGGGCGGGTTGGCATCGTCGGGCAGCGGGGGGGTGGCTTGGAACGTGGGCGCGCCGCCGCGCGCTTTGGCCCCTTCGCCGATGCAGATCACGCTGTAGCGCGCGTGCTGCAGGCGCGCCTGGCAGTGGCGCGCCAGGGTGGGCAGGTCGTAATCGAGCTCGGGCAGCAAGATCGCGTCGGCGGCCCCGGCCAGCCCGGCTTCGAGCGCGATCCAGCCGGCCCAGCGGCCCATGGTCTCGACGATCATGACGCGGCGGTGGCTCTGGGCCGTGGTCTGGATGCGCTCCAGTGCCTCGGTCACGGTGGCCACGGCGGTGTCGAAGCCAAAGCTGCGCTCGCAGCCGGTCAGGTCGTTGTCTATGGTTTTGGGCACCCCGACGATGGCCAAGCCCTGCTGCGCCAGCCCGTGCGCGATCGTCATGCTGCCGTCGCCGCCTATCACCACCAGCGCATCGAGCCCGAGGCGGCGCGCGTTGGCCAGCGCCAGCGCCGTGGCTTGCGGGCTGGCCAGCGGGTTGGCGCGGTTGCTCGAGCCCAAGATGGTGCCGCCCAGCAGCAAGATGCCGCTCACGCTATCCCAGTCGAGGCGGCGCGCGCGCGGCGGATCGCACAGCAGACCGGCAAAGCCGTCTTCGATGCCGATCACCTCGGAGCCGCACTGGCGCAGCAGCGACTGGGTCACAGCGCGGATCACGGCATTCAGGCCCGGGCAGTCGCCGCCGCCAGTGAGGATGCCGACGCGCCGGGGGCAGGTGGGGCTGTTCATGCGGTGGGGATCATGGGGCGGGGTGCATGGGGCCGGATTCAGGGTTGGGGCCGCGGCCACAGCGCCCACAGGTGCACCGTCTGCTTGATGCCAGCGGCCTGGAAAAACGCCTGTTCGTCCCAGCCGGTGAAGAAATCTGCGCGCACCGCGCCCACGATGGCCGCGCCCGTGTCTTGCGCCAGCACCAGCCGGCGCAGCTCGATGAAGGGGCCGCTGGAGTGCAGCCAGAGCGGGGTGCCGTAGGGGATGCTGCGCGGATCGACGGCGATCGAGCGCCCCGGCGTGAGCGCCACGCCCTGGGCGCCGCGCGGGCCAAACTGGGCCTCGAGTTCGCTCAGGCTTTCTTCGCGAAAGAACACGGTGCGCGGGTTGCTCCAGAGCATTTCGTCGAGCTGCTGCGGGTTGGCGGCGGCCCAGGCGCGGATGGCCTCCCAGGTGCCGGCGCGGATCGCGCCGCGGTCCAGCAGCCAGCGCCCGACGCTGCGGTAGGGGTGCCCGTTGTGGCCGGCAAAGGCCAGCCGCACCAGGCGCTGCTGGCCGTCGGGCTCGCGCACCAATATCCGGCCCGAGCCCTGGATTTGCAGCAGCAGCGCATCGAGCGGGTCGGCCAGCCAGACGAGCTCACGCCCCTGCAGCAGCGCCAGCGCCTGCGGGTCGGTGGCCATTTGTTGGCGGCTGAACCAAGGCCGGTCCCGGCTCAGGCCGGGCGGAAGCGCATGCAGCGGTGTTTGGTAGGGGCCCTGGCGCTGCCGGCTGGCGGGCAGCAGCGGCTCGTAGTAGCCGGTGAGCAGGCCGCGCGGGTTGCCTTCGAGCGACTGCACGCGGTAGGGCTGCAGATGCCGCATCATCCACTCGTGCTGCGCGCTGGCGCTGGCGATGCTCAGGCGACGCACCTCTTGGCACAGCGCGCCGATGGCCGGGGCCGGGCGCTCGCAACTGCGCAGCCAGGCGTTCCAGGCTTGCGGCAGGGCGTCGCGGCCCCAGCCGGGCAGTTCGCTCCAGCGCACCGGCTGCCACAGGCTGTTGGGGCGCGAGATCGCGGGCGGCAGCGGCTGCGCCTCGGCCCATTGCCAGATGGCGGCCTCGGGGCCGAGCACGGGCTCGGGCCAGATTTCGTCAAAGCCGCTGGCCGGGCGGGCGCCGGGGGTGGGGGGCGGCTCGGGCACCGCAACCCGGGGCGCAGGCGGCGCCTCTAGGGGAGCAGGCGCAGCGGCGGGGGCATCCGCAACGGGGGGCGGGGTGGCGCAGCCGGCCAGCAGCAGGCCGGCCAGCAGGCTGGCCAGAAGCAGGTGCGCGCGCTGCGGCCGGCTGGCCCAAGCGAGAGTGGGCGAAGAGGGGGTGGGCCAAACCGGGGCGGGCCGCAGGGCGTTCAAAAGCAGGGGTGGGGGCGACACGGATGGCTCGAAGAGATTGGGGTGATGGCGGGCGATGAAGGGGGCGCCTCAGAGATCGCGCAGCAGATGCACCAGATCGACGGCAGAGCGCACCCCCAGTTTGTCGAACACGTGGGCGCGGTGCACCTCGACCGTGCGCACGCTGATGTGCAACTGCTCGGCCACCAGCTTGTTGGACAAGCCGGCGGCGATCAGGCGCATCACCGCCTGTTCGCGCTCGGTCAGGGCGTCGATGCGGCTCTGGCGCCGCTGCCACTGATGGCGCTGTGCCAGCAACTGCACCGAATGCTGCAGCGCCTGCTCTACGCGGTCCACCAGGGCGTTGTCGGAAAATGGTTTTTCGCAAAAATCAAAGGCGCCGCGCTTGACCGCCTCGACCGCAGTGGCCACATCCGCATGGCCGCTCAGAAAAATCACCGGCATGGCGGCGCAGCCCACGAGGGTTGGCAGGCGCTGGTGCAACTCCAGCCCGCTCCAGCCCGGCATGCGCAAATCCAGCAACAGGCAGGCCGCCTCGGTGGGCTCGGCCCAGCTTTGGGCGCAGTCCCAGAACGCCTCGGCGCTCGGGTAGGCGCTGCTGAGCAGGCGCCGCGTGCGCAGCAACCAGCCCAGCGCGTCGCGCACGTCGGCGTCGTCGTCCACGATGTGGACGCAGCCTTGCAGGGCAGCGGTGGCGTTCATGGGGCCCGATGATAGGGCCTGCAGGCCAAAGCCGGGTGCAGCCGGGTACAGGCGGACAAGGTTCCGGGAGGCGGCGGGCGCGTTCAGGCAGGCGCCACGGGCAGCGTGAAGCGAAACACCGTGCCACGGGGCGTGTGGGCGCTGTACTGCAGCGCGCCGCCGTGTTGCTCCACCACGGTGCGGCACAGCCTCAGACCCAGCCCCATGCCCTCGGGTTTGGTGGTGAAAAAGGGGGTGAAAAGCTGCTCGGCCTGCTCTTGGCTGATGCCTTGGCCGTGGTCGGCGACAGCAAACTCGACCCCCTCGCTGCGGTCTTGCAGCACCCGGTGCGCGCTCAGGCGCAGGCGGCGCAACCCCGATGGGCCGGGTGGGTCGCCCGCCGGCATGGCTTGCATGCCGTTGCGCGCCAGGTTGAGCAGCACCTGTTCGATCATGGTGCGCTGGCACCAGACCGGCGGGCAGTCCGGGTTGGCATCGAGTTCGAGCGCGATGTTTTGTGGCCGCGCCTGCAGTTGCAGCAGCGGCCAGATGGCTTGCAGCAAATCGGCCGGTGCCACCGCGGCGCGCTCGCGGTCGCGCTGGCGCACCAGGTCGGCCACGCTCTTGATGACTTTGCCGGCGCGCTCGGCCTGCTCGGCGATGCGCTGCAAGGCGCTGCGCAGCAGACCCAGTTCGCTGGCCGTGGCGGCGGCCACATCGGGCGCGCTGGGCAGCAGGTTGAGCGAGCCGCTGGCGTAGCTGGCGATGGCGGCCAGCGGCTGGTTGAGCTCGTGGCTGATCAGGGAGGCCATCTCGCCCGCCAGCGCCAGCCGCGCCGTGGCCTGCAGGCGCTCTTGCGAGACGCGCAGCAGCTCCTCATTGCGCCGCTGTTCGCTCAGGTCCAGGATCGCGCTCATCCAGCCGGTCTGGTGGCCTTGGGCGTCTACCAGCGGCGCCTCGATCACCCGCACCGGCAAGCGGCTGCCGTCGGCGCGCATAAAGACCGACTCGAAGCCCTCGCGCGGCGAGCGCTGGCCGGCCAGCCGCGCTTGCAGGCGCTGGCGGTATTCCTCGATCTGTTCGGTGGGCCAGTAGGGGGCCGGAATGCTGGTGCCCAGCAGTTGCTCGGCGCTGAGCCCCACCATCTGGCAAAAGGCCGGGTTGACGTAGGTCAGGCGGCCTTCGAGGTCGAGCGCGCGCAGCCCGGTCAGGAGCGAGTCTTCCATGGCTTGGCGAAAGGCCAGCGCCTCGGCCAGTTGGCGCTCGGCGCGCTGGCGCCGGCGCAGGTCGCGTGCCAACAGCGCCAGCAAGGCCAGCAGCCCCAGCGCCAACGCGCCCACCGCCAGCGGCAGCGCCGCTGCGAGCGGGTGTTCGGTGCCGTCGCTCTGCTCGACCCGCAGCACCCAGGTGGCCCCTCCGGGCAGGGCCACCAACTGGTTCGCGTGGTGCAGCGGCGGCCCGGCTTGGGCCAGCTCGCCCACCATGACGAGGCGCGTGCCATCGGCATCGGTCCACGACAGCCGTCGCCCGCGCTGCGCCCCGGCGGGGATGAGCTCGGCCAGCAGCCCGGCCATGGAATAGGTGGCCACCAAGTAGCCGTCGGCGCGGCCATCGCGGTTCAGGGGCAGACACAGCTCCATCAGCTCGATGCCCCGACCCTGCCCGAGCGGCAAGAAATAGCTGCCTGAGTAGACTGGTGTGTCGAGGCGGCGCGCCAGCTCACAAACCGGGCGCAGATCGATCAGGGGGTCGTGGCGCGGGCGCGCCGCATGCAGCCCCGGCATAAAGGGCGAATGCCGTTGCACTTGGGTGGCGTGGGCGTTGTCGCGCCATTCGAGGTGCACCAGTTTGCGTTGCGTGTTGAGCAACTCGGCTGCGGCCACGGGCCAATAGGCCGGGCTGGGCGCCACGCTTTGCAGGGCGTGCAAATCTTGCACGCTGCGCGCCAGCCCACTGCGCACGTCTTGCCCCATGCGCGCCGCCTCGTGTTGCAGCGCCTCTTGTTGTTGCCCGTGCTGGTACTCGCGCAGCAGAAACGCCAGCAGCGCGAACAGGGCCGCCAGCAGCAAGACGGCCAGCAGCCACAGCAGCCGGCGCAGCCCGAGCGCAGCGTTCAGGGCTGGCACGGTGCCGTGTGCAAGCGCCGGTGCTGCAGCGCCGGCAGCTGCTGGCGCACCTGCTGCAGCCGCGACCAGTCCAGATCAGCCAGCACCACCCCAGCCCCGCTGGCGCGCTCGGCCAGCACCACGCCCCAGGGGTCGATGAGCAGGCTCTGGCCCCAGGTCTGGCGGCCGTTGTCATGCTGCCCGCCCTGGGCGCTGGCGCCGACAAAGGCCAGGTTTTCGATCGCGCGCGCGCGCAGCAGCAGTTCCCAGTGCACCTGCCCGGTGCCGTGGGTGAAGGCGGCGGGCACGAGCAGCAGATCGGCCGCCAACTGCCGGTAGAGCTCGGGGAAGCGCAGGTCGTAGCAGACGCTCAGGCCCACGCGCCAGCGCTGGCCGCTGCGGTCGGGCAGCTCGAAGGCCACGGGCGTGTTGCCGGCCACCAGCACCGCCGCTTCGTCGTAGCGCTCGCGGCCGTTGTCGTAGCAAAAGAGGTGGATTTTGTCGTAGCGCGCCACCGGCCGGCCGCTGGGGTCGAACACCAGGCAGGCGTTGGCCACGCGATTCGGCACCGGGCTTTGCAGCGGCAGCGTGCCGCCGACGATCCACAACCCAAACTGGCGCGCCGCAGCGGCCAGAAAGTCTTGGATCGGGCCGCTGCCGTGCGCCTCGGCCAGCGCCAGTTTGTCGGTCTCGCGCTGGCCCATGAAGCAAAAATACTCGGGCAGCACGGCCAGTTCGGCGCCGGCCGCGTGCGCTTGCTGCAGCAGGGCCTGGGCTTGATCGAGGTTGGCCTGGAGCTGGCTGCCCGAGACCATTTGCAAGGTGGCGACTTTCATTTTCTGGCTCGCTTAGTTGAGGTCTGGGCGCGCGGCAGCGGGCTGGCGCACGACCGGTGTGACCACGGGGTCGGCCCAGGGGCCGGTGATGTGAAACTCGCGTGTGGCCGCTTGCTGCAGCGGCTGGCGCAGCAGAAACTGGGCCAGAAAGGTGCCCAGCCCGGTGATCGGGTTGATGAGGGTGGCCACCAGCGAGACGGTGTCGGCGTTGAGCTCGGGTACCACCACCACGCGCAGGTCCTGGGTTTCGCGCACGGTGTCGGCGCTGCCCTCCAGCAGCACGGCGGCGTTGATGCCCTTCATCTGCAGGTTGTTGCTGCGCGCCACGCCTTGGGCGATGGAGACGTTGCCGCGGATGAAGTCGAAGGCGAAGCCTTCGCTGAACACGTCGCGAAAATCCAGCATCAGCCGCCGCGGCAGCGCCTGCAGGCTGAGCACCCCGATCAGCTTGGCTACCCCGGGTTCGGCGCGCAGAAACTGGCCGCGCCCGACGTCGAGCTGCAGCTCGCCGCTCAGGCTGGGGGTGTCGAAGTTCAAGGGCGAACCCAGCCAACCCAAATGGCCCTCGATGCGGCCTTGGCCGCCGCGGATGGTCTGCGGCTGGCCCATGCGCGTGAGCAAGGCACCGGCGTCGCGGATGTCGAGTTCAAGGCGCAAGGCGGTGCGCCGGGCGGCGGCATCGAGCCCGTGCGCGACCCAGTTGCCGCTGGCTTTGAGGGTGGCTTCGGGCGTGTTGAGCGTCAGCGCATTCAGGCGCCATTCCGATACGCCCGCCTGCGGCCCTTGGGTGGCGACGCGGTTCGCGGCCTGCACCTCCAGCCGTCCGAGATCGCGCCCGTCCAGACGCAGGCGCTCGATCACCAGGTCGATGGCGGGCACCGCATCGGGTTGCTGCAGCGCCTGTTCGACTTGTTGCAAGCCAGCGCGCTGCCAGTCGAGTCGGCTCAGGCGCGCATGCAGCTGGCCCGGGGCTTGGGCGCTGCCCACCCGGTAGCTGATCTGGCCCGCGCCTTCGCGCGCCACCACCGAGGTGCGCCAGGTGTCGTGCTCGCGGCTGCCGTTGAGGCTCAGGTCGTGCCAGGTGCGGCCGCCGTGGGTGAGGCGCGCGGCTTGCAGCCGCCACTGCGTGGGCCAATAGGAGCGGCTGTCTTGCAGGGTGAGCGCTTGGGGGGCGGGGGTGGTTGGCGCAGGGGTGGCGGCGGGCAAAAGCGTGGCCGGGGGGGCGGCCGGGGGTGTGGCGTACAGGCGCGCCCAAGCGTCGGCGTCAAAATCGCCCAGGTCGAGCGCGGCCAGCACGCCCGCGGCGGGCAGCGCCGGGCGCGCGCTGCGCACGGCCACGCTGCCGCGCAGCACCCGGGTGGCTGCACCGCGGTGCTCGCGCTGGTAATGCAGGCTCAGCAAGGGGACGGGGCCGCTGCCCAGTTCGAGCTGCAGTTCGTCGCGTGTGGCACCCCTGGGGGCGCCGGCCAGCGGTTCGAGGCGCAGCCGCAGCGGCAGCGCGGCCTCGGCGCGTTTGCCCAGCGGGGCCGGCAGTTGCAGCGCCAGGCCTTGCAGATCGGATTCGACCCGCACCGTGGTGCCTTCGGGGCCGATGCGCAGTTCGGCCTGGTAAGCGGCGCTGCCGCTGCCGGCCCGCCCTAAGGGGGCCAGCCAGGGCCAAGGCTCGGCTTGGGCCAGGCCCAGCGCCGTGACCTGGCCTTGGCCGCGCAAGCGCAGCACCGAGTGCCCCTGCTCGGTCGCCATGCGGCCCGAGAAACGCAGCGGCCCGCCCAGCATCTGGGCGCTGGCGGCCGGGATGTCAAAGCCGTTTTCGTTGAAATTGAGCACCCCTTGCAGCGCTTGCAAGGGCGGGATGTCGGGGCTGAAGCGCAGTTCGTTGCCCGCCAGGCGCAACTGCCCCTGCACGCGGGTGGCAGCGCTGTCGTTGAGCGGCAGGTCGAGTTGCAGCCCGAGTTCGAGCGCGCCACTGGCTTGGGCCTGGTCCAGCGCGGCCTCGGTCATCTGGCGCAGCGGTGAGCTGTGGATAAAAGCCAGGGCATCGGCGGCCGGGCCGCGCACTTGGCCGTTTAGGTGCAGTTGCGCATCGGCGGCCATGAAGTTGGGGATTTCGGCCGTGGCTTGCACGATGCGCAACTGGGGCCAGAGGCGCGCCTGGGCGCTGGCTTGGTCCAGGCGCAAGCGTGTGCCCTCGATCAGCAGGCGCGCTTGCGGCACGCGCAAGACCGGCCAAGGCGGGCTGCCGGGCGACAGCAGGTGCGCCGGGGCGTAGTCGAGCAGCAGGTCGCGCAGCGGTGCTTCTAGGGTGAAGACGCCGCTGCCCGGTTGCGGATAGGGAAAGTCCCACAGGTCGCCGCGCACACGCACCAGCGCCTGCTCGATGCGTCCGGCCAAGACGGCGCTGCGCAGCCATTTTTTGGTCTCATCCCCCACGTTGTGCGGCAGATAGCGCGCCACCTGCGCGGCATCGGCGCGCAGGATGCGGCCTTCGAGGTCTATCACGCCAGGAAAGCGCGCACGCGCCGGGCTCAGGGCCGGGTCGGCGCTGCGCCAGTTCAGTTGCAGCTCGGCCTCGAAGTCGGGGTTGCGCAGCAGCAGGCGCGGCACCTGGAGCGCGATCTGATCACCCGTGACGCGCCAACTCAAGCCGGCTTGCAGCCGCTGCAGCGTCACCCTGGGTTGGGCAAAGACGCCGGGCAGATCGAGGTGCCCGTTGTCGAGCCGCAGCTCGGCCTGCCCGCCGCTCGAGGTGAGGTTGAAGTCGAGGTCGGCGCCGCCGATGCCGGGGCGCCCGGGCGTGTGCACGTCCCAGCCCTTCGCATGGCGGTACACCGGCGGAGCAGCCCCAGCGCGCAGCCCGACGTTGCGCAGGCGGCCGCTGGCGCTCCAGCTGGCTGCGGCCCCGGTCTGGTCGGCGCCTGCGGTTTGGCCTGCGCCCGCAGCTTGGGCGGCGCTCCATTGCATCTGTATCTGCTCCACCAAGCCGCTGGGGGCGGTGTCGCGCAACCACTGGTGCGCGAGCGCGGGCAGGGGCAGTTGCAGCGCCAGTTGGCTCAGCACCTGCGCATCGAGCCGCTCGGCCTGGAGCGCAAAACCGGCCGGTGCCGTGTCGCTGCTGCGGGTGTGCAGGTGGCGCACGTTGCCGCCCGGCCACACCAGCCCGTCGGCGGTGCGAAAGCCCAGCCCGTGGGTGCTCAAAGTGGTTTGCAGCCCCTCGTGCTGCAACTCGAGCCGGGTTTGCAGGTTTTGCAACTCGAATGGCTGCGCCACCTCGGGCCACTGCAGCTGCACCCGTTGCAAACCGAGGTCGGCGCTGGCCTGGCGCAGCGCGCCGCGCTGCCAATCGAGCCACAAGCGCGCCGCTCCCTGCCCCTGTTGCACCTGCAAACCCAGCCAGTTGGGTGCATCGATGTAGCGCCCCATGTGCGCCCAATCGACCCACGGCAGATCGGCATAAAGGGTGCCGCGCCAATAGCGCCACTGGCTCGGGCGCAGTTGCCAGAACGCGCGGGTGAAATCGCCGCGCACGCTCAGGCGCTGGCCCCAGTGCGCGGGCGGGGTGGCGTCGAGCCGGAACTGGTGCTGGCGCCCGGGGTTGCGCAGCACCAGGTCGATGCCCGTGAACTCGGCCACGGGCAGCGTGGGGCGGGTCTGGTCGTGCCAGCGCAATGTGCCTTGCAACAGGGCCAGCTCGGTTTGCCCCAGCAACCAGTCGGCCAGCGGGCTTTCGTCGCCGGTGCGTTCGAGGTGGCCCAGATCGATGCCGCCCAGCAGCCAGCGCCCATCGGTGCTGCGGCGCAACTCCAGCACCGCGCCTTCGACCACGATCTGATCAAAGCCCAGCCGCCACAACGAGGGCAGCGACAACGCGGCGCGCACGCTGGGCAGGCGCAGCGCTTCGGCGCCGGCGGCGTCGCGCAGCACCACGTCGCGCAGTTGCAGGCTGGGCACCGGGCCGCTGGAGTTGGCCGTCAGGGCCCCGATCTCGACCTTCACCCCCAGCGCCTCGCTGGCCATGCGCTCCAGCGCCGGACGCCATTGGTCAACTCTTGGCACAATGAGCTGATGCAACGCCACCCAACTGAGCCCCAGCAGCAGCCACGCCGCCACCAGCAGCCACAACAGCGCACGCAGCAGCCGGGCCTGCCAGTGCAGCCAGCGCGGTGGATGGGGGGGGCGGGGTTTATCGAGCACACCAAATTATGATGGTTAGCGCCACTTTGGGCCCTGGCGGCCCGGACCAAGTTGTATCAAAAGCTCTCGAAGCCGCGGCCCACTCGCGCTTCGTGCAACGCATCCGGCGCCGCTACCACGCCGAGCTGGCGCTGTTGCCGCCGGGGCCGCCCACGGCCGCTGCCATGCGCCAGACGCTGGCGGCGCTGCAAGCGGGGGGCTTGGACACGCCTGCGGCCCTGCGCGTGCTGCGCCATTTGGTGCTCGAGCGGCTCGCGGTGTTGGACGTGGAGCACGAGGCCCCGCTGGCACTGGTCACCGGGGCCATGACCGATCTGGCCGAACTCGCGCTCGACACCGCTTTGCAGGTGGCTTTGAGCGAGCTCGACGAGGTCCATGGCGCGCCCACGTGCCCGGATGAAGCGCTTGCCGCAACCTCTGCAACCGCCGCAAATGCAAAGGCTGCGGCCGGGTGGCGCCGGGCCGAGTTGTGGATCGTGGGCATGGGCAAGCTGGGGGCGCGCGAGCTCAACGTGTCGAGTGACATCGACCTGATCTACGTCTACGACCAAGACGGCGAAACGCGCGGCAACGCGCTCGGGCGCGGGCGCATCAGCAACCACGAGTATTTTGCCAAGGCGGTCAAGCGCATTTACAGCCTGATAGGCGACAACACCGAGCACGGCCAGGTGTTTCGGGTCGATCTGGCGTTGCGGCCCAACGGCAACTCGGGCCCGCCCGCGCTCTCGCTCGACGCGCTCGAGGAGTATTTTCTGGTGCAGGGGCGCGAATGGGAGCGCTTTGCCTGGCTCAAAAGCCGCGTCGTGGCGCCGCAGCAAGTGCTGGACACCGACCACCCGCAGGCGCTGCGCGCCTTGGTGCAGCCCTTTGTGTTCAGGCGCTACCTCGACTACAGCGTGTTCGATGCGCTGCGCAGCCTGCACCAGCAGATTCGGGAGCACGCGGCCAAACGGGCGGCGGGCAACCCGGGCCGTTTGAACGACGTCAAGCTCTCGCGCGGCGGCATCCGCGAGATCGAGTTCACGGTGCAGCTGCTGCAAGTGGTGCGCGCTGGCCAGTTCCCCGAGCTGCGCACCCGCGCAACGCTGGAGGCGCTGACGCGGTTGGTGCGCGCCGGCCTGATGCCCGAGCCCAAGGCGGTTGCGCTGGCGCAGGCCTACGAACTGCTGCGCAAGGTGGAGCACCGCATCCAGTACCTGGACGACCAGCAAACCCATCTGCTGCCGACGCGCGACGACGACTTGGGTTGGATTGCCCAGACCCTAGGCTTTGCCGACACCGCCGCTTTTTTGTGCGTGCTCGACGCCCAGCGCGAACTGGTGGCGCAAGAGTTCGACACCCTGCTCGGGGCCGGTGCGCTGCCCTGCAACGGCAAAGGCTGCAACGGCCACGCGCCGGCGGCGCCGAGCCACGATTGGCTCACTGTGCTGGCGCAACTGCCGCCGGGGTTGGGCTTGCGGGTGGCGCAGTGGGCCGAGTCGCCGCGCGTGCAGGGTTTGCGCGAGAGCGCGCGCCAGCGCCTGCTGCGGCTGTTGCAGCGCACCGGTGCCTGGCTCAATGAAGGGCGGGTGAGCGAGGGCGCGGCGCTGCGCCTGTGCGACTGGATCGAGCCGCTGCTGCGCCGCGAGAGCTACCTTGCGTTGCTGCAAGAGCGCCCGGCGGTGCACGAGCGGCTGCTGCGCATGCTCGGTGCCGCCCAGTGGCCGGCGCGCTACCTGTTGCGCCATCCCGGTGTGATCGACGACCTCGCCGGGCAGCAGCTGTACCAAGAGCGCTTCGAGGCGCCGCAGTTCGAGGCCGACCTCGAGGCGCGCCGCCAGGCGCTGGCCGCCGGCGGCGACGACGACGAAGAGGCGCTGCTCGACCTGCTGCGTCGCGCGCACCACGCCGAGGTTTTTCGCACGCTGGCGCGTGACGTCGAAGGCGTGCTCACGGTCGAGCAGGTGGCCGACGACCTGAGCGCCTTGGCCGACGCCGTGCTGCGCGTGAGCGGCCGCTGGTGCTGGCAGCGCCTCAAGCAGCGTCACCGCGACGAGCCGCGCTGCGCCATCATCGGCTACGGCAAGCTCGGCGGCAAAGAGCTCGGCTACGGCAGCGACCTCGACATCGTGTTTGTTTACGACGACCCGGACGAGCGCGCCAGCGAGGTCTATGCCACCCTGGTGCGCAAGCTCATCAACTGGCTCACCGTCAAGACCGGCGAGGGCGATCTGTACGAGATCGACACCGCGCTGCGCCCCAACGGCAACTCGGGCCTGCTGGTGACCAGCTTCGACGCCTTTGCGCACTACCAGCAAAACCGCGGCAGCAACACCGCCTGGACTTGGGAGCACCAAGCGATCACGCGCGCGCGCTGCGTGCTTGGGCCGCCCGACTTGGTGCAGCGCTTCGAGGATGTGCGTCTGGCGGTGCTGACGGCGCCGCGCTCGAGCGCCGCACTGGCGGCCGAAATCTGCGCCATGCGCGAGCGCCTGCGCCAGGCGCACCCGGTGCGCGCGGGGTTGTTCGACATCAAGCACAGCCCCGGCGGCATGGTCGATGTCGAGTTTGCGGTGCAGCACCTGGTGCTGGCGCACGCCGCCGCGCACCCGGCGCTGTGCGCCAACAGCGGCAACATCGCCTTGCTGCACGCCGCCGAGCAAGCCGGGCTGCTGCCCGCCGGCATGGGGCAGGCGGCCGCGCGCGCCTACCGCGCCCTGCGCCAGCGCCAGCACCGGACGCGGCTGGACGAAGCCAGCACCCAGATCGCTCCGGCGCTGGTGGCCGAGCACAGCGCGGCGGTGCGCGCGCTGTGGGCGCAGGTGTTTGGGTTTGGCTCCTGATCGCTCCGCGTCGCCCTCGACCGTGGTCGCGCACGGCGTGGCAGGCCGATCGAATGCAGCAAGGCTTATGCAACTAGACACTAGATCGCAGCGGCCAGCGCGTCCACCCAGAGCGCAAAGTCGATGTCGCGCAGCGTCAGCCCGCCGGCCTCGTGGGTGGTGAAGGCGATATCGACCCGGTTGTAGACGTTGGCCCATTCGGGGTGGTGGTTGCGCTGCTCGGCCGCCAAGGCGACCCGGCTCATGAAGCCAAAGGCAGCGTTGAAATCGCCAAAGACGAAACGCCGCTCGACCGCTTGGCGCTGCGGGTTGAAGTGCCACTGCGGCAGCCGGTCGAGCTGGCTTTGCAAGGCCGCGCCTTCGAGTTTGGGCATGGGTGGGTGCTCCTGTGGGTCTGCTGATTGTGGCATTATCACGCCGCTGCACGGCCAGCGCGCTGTTGAGCTCGCGTTTGAGGCGCTCAACCAAGGGTGCCGGCGTGCCGGTTAGCGCCCAGCGCAACCCTGCGCCACCTGCTGCGCCAGCCGCCCCAACGCCAGCCAGGGGTGGGCGGGCCAGTCGGGGTGGCGCAGGCCTTTGACGATGCCATCGACGGTGTGCGCATCCAGCAGCCAGCGTTCGAGCTGCGCCAGACCCAGCCTGGGCAGCAGGCGCTCGAAGCGCTTTTCGCGCCCGCCCCAGACGCGCTGTTCGCGCAGCGCCAGCGGCAGCGGCTTGCCCTGCGCGAGTTCGTTTTTCACGCGCCACAGCGCCCGGATGTCTTCGGCCAGCGCCCAATGCACCAGCACGGCGGCGCTGCCGTCGGCTTGCAGGCCGTCGAGCAGGCGCTGCACGCGCAGCGGTTGGGCATCGAGCACCGCCTCGGCGAGCTTGAAGGGGTCGTGGCGCGCCACGTCGAGCACGGCGCGCTCGATCTGCTCAAAACCGAGCTCGCCCGCCGGGTAGAGCAGCGCGAGTTTTTGCAGCTCTTGGTGCGCCGCCAGCAGGTTGCCCTCGACCCGGTCGGCCAGAAAACCCAAGCACAGCTGGCCGGCCTCGCCGCTGGGCACGTGTTGCCCTTGCAGGCGCAGCCGTTGCGCGATCCAGGTCGGCAGCTGGGCGCGCTCGACCGCGTCGATGCGCAGCGTCAGGCCGTGCTGCTCGAGCGCGGCAAACCAGGGGCTTTTGAGGGTGGTGGCGTCCAGCCTGGGCAGCAGCACCAGGGTGAGCAGATCGGGGTGATGGGGGGCGGCGGCGGCCAGTTGCTGCAGCACCGCCGCGCCCTCCTTGCCGGGTTTGCCCGAAGGGATGCGCAGCTCCAGCAGCTGGCGTTCGGCAAACAGGCTCTGGCTGCGGCCGGCGGCCAGCACTGCGCTCCAGTCGAAGTGCGCGCCGCTGACCGTGCACACGCTGCGCTCCGCAAAGCCCTGCGCCCGCGCGGCGGCGCGGATGGCGTCGGCCGCCTCTTGCACCAGCAGCGCTTCGTCGCCGTGCACGGTGTAGAGGGCTTTGAGGCCGCGCTGCAAGTGCGCGGCCAGTTGGGTGGGGGAGCTTTGCATGGCAGGGCTGCAGTGTAGCGGCTGCCGTGCACGGCCTTATTTGCTTTCGAGCACCAAGCGATCCCCACTCTCGCCCAGCCTGAGGCGCTGGTGGTGCAGGCGCACCAGCGGGTCGTCTGGGTAGCGCTGCGCCAGCGCGGCAAAAAGCGGCTCCGCCTCGGCGCTCGACTGCGCCAGCGCAGCGTAGGCGGCCTGGTATTCATCCAGCGGGGCGTAGGGGCCGGGCACCTCGGCGCTCAGCGGCTCGAACACCGCCAGATCCTGGCTCTTGCCCTTGAGCACCAGCCGCCCGATCGGCCGCGCCGGCAGGTCAGGGCAGTCGGCCAGCGTCTGGCCCGAGACACAGATGCGGGTGCCCAGTTGCTTGTTGGCGCTCTCGAGCCGTGCGGCGGTATTGACCGGGTCGCCCAAGGCGCGGTAATCAAAAATGGCTTTGCCGCCAAAATTGCCCACGATCACCTCGCCCGAGTGCACCCCCAGCCGGGTATGGCCAAAGGCGATGCCGCGGGCCTGCAATTCGCTCGCGTAGCGGCTGGCAAAGGCGTGCATCTCGAGCGCGCAGCGCAGCGCGCGGCGCGGGTGATCGGGTTGCTGCACCGGGGCCGAGAACATGATCGCCACCGCGTCGCCCACGATCCGGTCCAGCGTGCCTTGGTGCTTGAAGGCAATCTCGATCATCTGCTCGAGGTAGTGGTTGAGCAAACCGAGCGCCTCGCCGGGGTCGGTTTTTTCCATCAGGCTGGTAAAACCGGCCAGATCGGTAAACACGAAGCTGCAGGTCTGGCGCTGGCCACCCAGGTTCAGGTCCTGCGGGTGCTCGACCAGGTATTCGACCCGGTTCGGCGACACGTAGCGGGCAAAGGCCTGCTTGATGAAGCGCTGCTGCTGCTCGCTGCGAAAGTGGTGCGCAAGGCTGGCAACCACAAAGGCGGCGCTCCAGACCAGCGCCGGGATCACGCTGTTGAACAGCAAGCCCTGGGAGCTGAAGGCCCACCAGCCGCCCCACAAGGCGGCGCCTATCAGCAGCGCCGCCGCCGCCGCCCACAAGGCGCGGGCGTAGATGGCCAGCAGCACCAGCAGCACGGTGCCCAAAGCCTGCAGCAGCGCCTCCAGCCCCAGCGCCCAAGTCGGGCGCGTCAGAAAATGCCCACCCAGCGCCTGCTCGAGCGCTTGCGCGTGGGCTTCGACGCCGGGCATGATGCGGCCCAAGGAGTTGAAGCGCAAGTCCATCAGGCCCTGGGCCGAACTGCCCACCAGCACCAGATGGCCTTGCAGCAGCGCCGGATCGGCGCTGCCGTCGAGCAGCTTCCAGGCCGGGATGTAGCGCTCGGGCACCGGCTCGGTGTAGTGCAGCCAGAGCTCGCCGGCTGCCGCGGTCGGCAGGGTCAGGTCGCCGATTCGCACCTCCTCCAGCGCCGGCCGGCCCTGCTCGGCGCTGCGCAGCAGCACGTTGCGGGCGTCGAGCCCCACGCGCAGCGTTTCCGTGACCAAAGAGGGCACGAGCTGATCGCCCAGCCGCAGCACCAGCGGCACCCGGCGCACCACGCCGTCGGCATCGGGGACGAAGGTCAGGGCCCCGTTGCCGGCGGCCTGTCGTTCCAGCTTGTCCAGCGCCACCAGGGCCGAATCAAAGCCGTGCAGCGCCTGCGGCTGCGCCCCGCCACCCAGCCAGACGAAGCGCGCGGTCACGGCGGGGGGG
>Ga0208101_10050_pt1 | contig 22174 bp, 19 predicted proteins | sample Subbioug_CSW11AC_FD_184823 | JGI IMG/M metagenome (GOLD analysis project Ga0208101, IMG submission 184823) | Serpentinite rock and fluid subsurface biosphere microbial communities from McLaughlin Reserve, California, USA - CR12Aug_CSW11AC (SPAdes) | ecosystem: Environmental > Terrestrial > Deep...
GGATCACGCTCACCGCTTGGTCGTCGCTCAAGGCTTGCAGCAGGGCTTTGAGCTGTTGGTCGGCGGCTTGGTCGGCGTCGCGCCTGAAAGCCACAGACAGTTGGCGGATCTGCTCGATCAGCTCGAACGTCTGCGCGCCTTCTTGCTCGCGGATCACGTCGCCGAGCAGGCGGCCGAGCAAGCGGATGTCGTCGATCAGGGGTTGGTCTTTTTTGGCCATCGGGTGCTCTGCGCTGCGCGTTGGATTAAGGCGGTGGGTGGGGGCTGGTGTCTGCGGCGTGCTCCATGGCCTTGGCCAGCGTTTTGCCAAGTTCCACGCCCCATTGATCATAGGGGTTGATGCCCCAGATGGCGGCTTGGCAAAACACCTTGTGCTCGTACAGCGCCACCAGCGCCCCCAGGGTGTGCGGCGTGAGCGCCGGCAGCCACAGGGTGTTGCTGGGCACGTTGCCAGCAAAGGTGCGGTGCGGCAGCAGGCGCTGCACCTGATGTTCGGGCATCCCACCAGCACGCAGTTCGGCTTCGGTATCGGCGCGGTCGCGACCGACGGCCAGCGCCAGGGCTTGGGCGCGTTGGTTGAGCAGCACCACCCGGTGGTGTTCGGCTGCCAGCGGCAAGGGCGTGTCTTCGCGCTCGACACCGATGAAATCCACTGGAACCCGGTGGCGGCCTTGGTGCAAGAGTTGAAAATAAGCGTGTTGGCCGTCGATGCCCAGTCCGCCCCAAACGATAGGCCCAGTATCGATTTGCACCGTGTTGCCGTCGAGGTGGGTGCTTTTGCCGTTGGACTCCATATCCATCTGTTGCACAAAGCGGGTGAAGGCATCGAGCCGGCTTGGGTAGGGGGCCAGCATATGGCTTGGGCAGTGCAGGAAGTTGCGGTTCCAGATGCCTAGCAAAGCCAACAGGAGCGGCATATTGTGTTGCGGCTTGGCATTCCAAAAATGCAGGTCCATGGCATGACCGCCTTGCAAAAATTCGCGGAACGCCAACGGCCCGACGGCAATCGCCAGCGGCAGACCGATGGCCGACCAAACCGAATAGCGCCCGCCCACCCAGTCCCAGAAGGTGTAGGTGTGCTGCGGCAGGTAGCCCTGCTGTGCCGCCACGGCAGGAGCGGCTGTTACGGCGATCAGATGCGGGGCCTGTTCTGCTGGCGTCTGCAAGCCGTGCTCGTGCAGCCAGCGCCGCGCCGATGCCGCAAGCGTGAGCGTCTCTTGGGTGCTAAAAGTCTTGCTTTGCACAATAAACACGGTGCGTGCCGCATCAAGTGTGCGCAGCACGCGGTGCAAAGCCCAGGCGTCGGGGTTGGAGACGAAGTGCACCCGCACCTGCGCACTGGCTAGGTGCTCGAGCGCGGCCACCGCCATGCGCGGCCCAAGGTCGGAGCCACCAATGCCTAGATTGACTACATCGGTGATGCGCTGCCCTTCATGGCCGACCCAGAGGCCGTTGCGGATGCGCTCGGCAGCCGACAAAAAACGGTGCAACTCGGCTTCGATGCACTGCGCCTGATCTGCACCCCAAGGCGGGGCCTGCATGGCGCCGCCGCGAAGGGCTGGATGCAGCACAGCGCGGCCTTCGGTGGCGTTGATGGGTTCGCCCCGGTACATGGCTTGGGCTTGGGGGCCGATCTGGCAATCGGATGCCAGTTCAAGCAAGGCGTCGAGCACCTCGGGGGTCACGGCTTGGTGCCGGGCGTCGAGACGCAACCCCGCTGCCAGCAACTGTAAGCGCTGGGCGCGCAAGGTGCCAGGATGTGATTGAGAGCCGCATTCGGCCCCGACGGCATGGTCGGCGAGCAACAAATCTCGCAAATGCGGCTGACCCTGCGCGGCCAAGGCTTCCAAGCGTTGCCAACTGCGGTGCCGGGTGGGTGAGCTGGAGTGGTTGTAGGGATTGGGAGACGTCAAGGCGGTTCCTGCGTCAAAAATAGGGTCAAGAAACAATGAAGGCAGGCAATGCCGCAGCCCGTGCCACGGCGCTGGCTTGGCGTGCCAGTTTGGTGACGTGAGCCCAATCGCCCAAGTCTAGTGCAGCCGCTGGGGTGATCCAGGAGCCGCCCACCAGCGCCACATTGGGCAGGACCAAAAAGGCACCGAGTTGCTCCAGCCCAATGCCGCCAGTGGGGCAAAAGCGCAACTCGGGCAAGGGGCCGGCCCACCCCTTGAGCAAGCCCACGCCCCCTAGGGGAACGGCTGGGAAGCATTTGAGTAACCCAAACCCGGCTTCCTGCGCCAACATGGCTTCGCTGGCGCTGGCCACTCCGGGGATAAAGGGCAGCGGCGTGGCCATTGCAGCCGCCAGCAGGGATGGCGTGCAGCCCGGTGAGAGGGCAAAGCGGGCGCCGGCGTTGCGCACCGAAGCCAAGTCGGCCGGACGCAGCACCGTGCCAGCACCCACCACCATCTCGGGCACTTGGCGCGCCAGCATTTCGATGCTGGCCAGCGCCGCGGGTGTGCGCAGGGTAATCTCGATGGCATCGATGCCGCCTTCGAGCAGTGCATGGGCCAGCGGGATGGCATATTCGGCACGGGACAATGCCACCACGGGCAGCAAACGGGTGTGAAAGTGGGGCAGGGGGTAGTGCCAGGATTCAGGCGCTGCGAGAGCCTCTGATGCTGCTGCGGCTGCCGATGGGGTGTGGGTGGAGCTCATGGTTGCGTTTAGTGATTGCCAAACAGGGCCGAGCCACCACATTCGGGCAAGCCAGCTTGGCGCCTGAAGAACGCAAAAAGCTCGCGCCCAAATCCATGTTCACTGCTGCTCAAGTCTGCGCGCTGAGCGCTGCGCGCGCTCCACTCGGTGGCTTCTACCTCGACTTGCAACAAGCCCGCTTCGCAGTCGAACAGCACCATGTCGCCGTCGCGCACCTTGGCGATCGGCCCATCGAGCAGCGCCTCGGGGCTGAGGTGGATGGCCGCCGGTACCTTGCCCGAAGCGCCCGACATGCGACCATCGGTAACCAAAGCCACCTTAAAACCGCGGTCCAGTAGGCTGCCCAATACTGGTGTGAGTTTGTGCAACTCTGGCATGCCATTGGCTTGGGGGCCTTGAAAGCGCAGCACAGCCACGAAGTCGCGCTCCAATTGCTTGGTCTTGAACAGATCAAGCAAAGCCTGCTGGCTATCGAGCACCAGTGCCGGAGCGCGCACACGCCGGTGTTCGGGTGCCACGGCCGAGTATTTGACCACCGAGCGGCCCAGGTTGCCTTTAAGCAGCTTGAGCCCACCGTCAGGGGTGAAGGGGCGCTGGACTGGGCGCAGGACCTGCTCATCGGCCGACTGGCTGGCTGCCTTGCGCCATGCCAGTTGCCCGGAATCGAGCCAAGGCTCTAGGGTGCAGCGGTGCAGGCCCGACCCCATAACGGTTTGCACATCCTCGTGCAGCAACCCGGCGCCGAGCAGTTGGCTAATCAGGAAACCCATGCCGCCAGCGGCATGAAAATGGTTTACGTCGGCTTTGCCGTTGGGGTAAATGCGGGTCAACAACGGAATCACAGCGGAGAGTTCGTCAAAATCATCCCAGTTGATAAGAATGCCTGCCGCCCGTGCCATGGCCACCAGGTGGATGGTGTGGTTGGTCGAGCCCCCGGTGGCCAGCAAGCCGATGATGCCGTTGACCACGGTTTTTTCGCTCACGATGTCGGCCAGTGTTTGCGGCGATTCAGAGCGCGCCAGTTCCAGCACCCGTTGCATCGCGTGGCGGCTCAGGGCCTGGCGCAGTTCGGTGCCCGGATGCACGAACGAGGAGCCCGGCAATTGCAGGCCCATGATTTCGAGCAGCATCTGGTTGGAGTTGGCGGTACCGTAGAACGTGCAGGTGCCGGGGCCGTGGTACGCGGCCTCCTCGGCAGCCAGCAGGGTGGTTCTGTCCACCAAACCTTGGGCATGCTGCTGGCGCACCTTGGCCTTTTCGTCGTTGGATAACCCAGAGCTCATCGGCCCAGCTGGCACGAACAGCATCGGCAGGTGCCCGAACTGCAAGGCCCCGATCAGCAATCCTGGCACGATTTTGTCGCAGATTCCGAGCAACAAGGCCCCGTCGTAGACGTTGTGCGTCAGGCCCACGGCGGTGCCCAGAGCGATCACATCGCGCGAAAAAAGCGACAGCTCCATGCCTTCGTAACCTTGGGTAACGCCATCGCACATAGCGGGCACGCCCCCGGCAACCTGGGCCGTGGCGCCCATCTCGCGTGCCCAAGCCCTCAATTGGGTTGGGTAGCCTTCGTAGGGTTGGTGCGCCGAAAGCATGTCGTTGTAGGCCGTAATGATGCCCACGTTGGGCTGGCGCTCTTGATGCAGCACCAGCTTGTCGACTGCGGGCATGGCGGCAAAGGCGTGGGCAACGTTGGCGCAACCCATGCCAGCGCGGTAACGCTGCGGGCGTTTCGAGGCCGCCGTGGTTTGCATATAGGTGGCGCGGGTGCTGCGGCTGCGCTCTATGACGCGCTGAGTGACTTGCGCCACCACGGGGTGCAACTGGGGGGGGGAGGTGGGTTTCATCATCAGGGTGCCATCCAAACATCAATCGGGCCAGCAGCCCGCTCCAACACAAACGAGACCGGAAATTCGGGCGATGGGGCTTGCAAGGCGCGCTGGTACACCACCAGCTTGGCCGCTCCGGTCAAGGCCAAGTGGCGGTGGCGTGCCGCCAGCACCCACGCGCGCGAAAGCGTAAGACGCGGGTGTGCAGCGGTGCGCGGCTGTGTGAAAACCACCGGTTGCATGCCGTGCAGCGCCTCGTGCAAACCGGGGCTATCAGGAAACCACGAGGCGGTGTGTCCGTCCTCGCCCATGCCCAGCAGCAGCACATCGATCGCCGGCCCGAGCGCGCGCAGGCGCTGGCTGGCGCGCTCGGCCAAGGCCGGGCCCGCGAGATGCCCGTTGTTCGAACGGTCTGCGCCGTGCGCAACGCACTCAGCCCCTGCATCCAAAGCCAAAGGCCAGGGAAGGTCGAGCCAGCCCGTGAAGCGCGCCTGCGCCGCCGCACCTTGCAACAAGTGGTTGCGCACCAGCAGGGCATTGCTGTCTGGGTGGTCTTCGGGCACGCAACGCTCATCGACGAGCGTGAGCTGCACCCGCGCCCAATCTACGTCTTGCTGGCGCAAGTGCTCAAATAGGGCGATGGGCGAACGCCCACCCGAGAGCGCCAGCGCAGCCCTCCCGCGCTGTGCGATTGCGGTTTGTAATTGCTGTGCGATCCGCTGCGCTTGCACCAAGGCCATCGTGGCAGCGCAAGCGCAGCGGTGCACGCGCGGACCGGGCTCAGGTTCAGGGCCAGCTGTTGGCGTGGCTTGGGCGGCGCTGGTGCTCATGATTCCTCAAACCAGTTACAGCCCTCGCGGGCCATCAGGGCCGACGAAGCAGCCGGCCCCCAGGTCCCAGCGGTATACGGTCGCGGTTTGTCGCTCTGTGACTGCCAGCCTTGCAAAATGGGGTCAACCCAGCGCCAAGCGGCTTCCAGCTCATCTCGACGCATGAAGTGAGTCAACCGCCCTTTGATCACGTCCACCAGCAGCCGCTCGTAGGCATCGGCGCGCCGACCGGCAAAGGCCGATTCGAGGTCGAGGTCGAGGAAGACCGGTTTCATGCTCATGCCAGAACCGGGGATTTTGGCCATCATTTGCAATTGGATCGACTCCTCGGGTTGCAAGGTGATGATCAGGCGGTTTGGGTGTTCAGCGTGAGGCTGGGCACCGAAGATCGAAAATGGTGGTTGGGCAAAATCGATCACGATCTGCGAGCGCCGCGTTTGCAGCCGCTTGCCAGTGCGCAAGAAAAAGGGTACCCCGGCCCAGCGGGCATTGTTAATTTGGGTGCGCAGCGCCACAAAGGTTTCGGTTTGGCTGTCGGGCGGTACGTTGGCCTCGTCTAGGTAGCCGCACACCGATTCGCCTTGAGCTGCCCCGGCAATGTACTGACCACGCACCGTGTGCTGGCGGATGGCCGCAGCGTCGAGCCGCTGAAGGCTGCGCAAAACCTTGAGCTTTTCATCGCGCACGTCATCGGGGTCTAGGGATATGGGGGGTTCCATGGCCACGATGCACAGCAGTTGCAGCAGGTGGTTTTGCACCATGTCGCGCAGCGCACCGGTCTGGTCGTAAAAACCAGCCCGGTTGCCCACGCCTACCGATTCGGCCACCGTGATTTGTACGCTGCGTATGCTGGGGGCGCGCCACAGCGGCTCAAAAATGGCGTTGCCAAAGCGCAGCACCATCAGGTTTTGCACCGTTTCCTTACCCAGATAGTGGTCGATGCGGTAGATTTGTTGTTCGTCAAAATGGCGCGCCACGGCCTCGTTGATCACTTTGGCAGAGGGCAGGTCGTGGCCAAGCGGTTTTTCCAGCACCACCCGCGCTTGCGCATTGACCAGTCCGGCGCCATCAAGGTGCTGGCAAATCTGCGTGAAAAGGGTCGGGGCGGTGGCCAAGTAGTACACGCGCTGCGCCTGCGGCGTAAGGCAAGCGGCCAAGCGAGCGTAGTCTGCTGCTTGGGTGGCGTCAAGGGGCACGTATTCGAGCCGCTGCAAAAACGCCTGCCACGCAGCCGGGTGCAGTTTGCTGTCCTCGATGTGCTTGATGCTGGCCCCTTGCACGAACTCCACGTACTGAGCGGTGTTCCAGGCTTGACGGCCCAGCGCAATGATGCGGGTGGCCTTTGGCAAGCGCTGGTGCGCGTGCGCCATGTACAGCGCAGGCAAGAGCTTTCGCCATGAGAGGTCACCGGCCCCGCCAAAAATTAGCAGATCAAGCGCGCGTTCTGTTGCTGCGGTCATGGACGCATTCCGGTTTTTTGCATTGGATGGCAAGATTGTAACAAAGTTACACGAAGTGGGCGAAGATGGGGCAAAAAATGGGCTTGGCGTGAAACCCAACGCACGCCCACGCAGCGGCTAGGGTCATCAGAGTTCTTGCCGCCAAGCGGGCTGGCAACCTTGCTGGCGCAAGTTGAAGGCAGCGCAGCGACTGGCCAGAACCAGTGCATTTTGCAGGGTTTGGGCCGTTGGTACGCGCCATGGCGGGTTAAAAGCACCCGCGGCATCGAGGGCGTGCAAAAAGCCAGCGTAGCTGCAATCGCCCGCACCCACGGTGTCGCATACGGGAGTATTGGGGGCCGGTTCATGCCAGGCGCCCTCAGCCGTCAGGCACCATGCACCCAAGGAGCCACGGGTCAGCAGCACCACTTGGGTGGTGTCGTTGAGCAGCGTGCGGGCCGCGTGCAGCGGGTCGTGACCAAGGCCGAGTTGTTGCAAGTCTTCGTCACTGACCTTGAGTACGCGCGCCTGTGGCATCACGCGCAGCAGCAGTTCGGTGTAGGCGCCGTTGTCGGCTCCAGGCAGCCGACGCACGTTCACATCCACGCTGGTGCAGATGCCCTGCTGGTTTAGCTCGCCCAAAAACCCGGCCCACGCATATCCGTCGGGCGGAAACAGCGCCAGCGATGCGATGTGAAACACGGTCTGAGGGCCGGCTACGTGTTTTTTTACCGATTCGGGGCTGTAGTCGCGGTCGGCCACACCCTCGCGGTAGAACCGGTAAGCGGGCGAGCCGTCGGGTTGTATGTGCACCAGCGCTAGGCAGCTGGGCAGCTCGCTGCGTTTGCCCGCAAATTCGACGCGGCTCTCTAGCAGGGCATTGAAAAATTGCTCGCCAAAGGTGTCGGTGGACAAGGGCGTGACATAAGCCACCTGGGAGCCTAGGCGGCCGAGCGCACGCGCCAGATTCCAAGGCGAGCCGCCCAAGGCGGGTGCAAAGCTGCCATCGCTGCGGGCGATCAGGTCGACAATGGCTTCGCCGGCCACAACGAAACGGGTATGCATGGGTGCGCTCACTATGGGGTTTGGTGGTCAGCGCAGCATGCGCTTGCGGCGAATCACATCGATCCAGACCGCCAAAATCACCACCGCTCCAATTGCCATCATTTGTTTGAATTGCGAAATTTCAAGCAAATTCATTCCGTTGCGAATCATGGTGATGAGAATGGCACCCAGCAGGCTGCCCCAGATGCTGCCACGACCCCCAAAAAGCGATGTGCCACCCAAGATGACCGCGGCAATGGCGTCGAGCTCAAAGTTCATCGCCATGCGACCGCTGGATGAATCCATGCGCGCCATGAGCACGATGGCCGCCAGCGCGCACACAAAGCCCGACACCACATACACGCCCATGGTGGAGCGCCGGATATTGATGCCGACTTGGCGCGCACCCGCCGCATTGGAGCCGATCGCATACACATGGCGGCCAAAGCGGGTGCTCGACAAAACAAAAGCCATCACCACGTAGGCCAGCAGCATGATCAGGATGGGCATCGGAATGCCCAAGATTTCGCCATAACCTATGAAGGGGAAAGGGTCGGGCAGCCCGGAGTTGTCAAAACCACCGGTCGATTCAAAAGCCAGGCCGCGCCACAGTGTCAGGCCGCCGAGCGTAACGATGAACGAGGGAATGCCCACATACGCAATCAGATAGCCGTTAAACATCCCGACCCCAATGCCGATCAAGAGCGCCACGGCGATGGCAGCGTAAGGATCGACCCCAAGTTTGAGCATCAAATGCCCTGCTATAGCGCCGGCCAGGGCTGTGACCGCCCCGACCGACAGGTCCACCCCGCTGGTTAGGATGACAAAGGTTTGTGCGCCAGCCAGCAAGGCGATCACCGATGCCTGGACCAGCACATTGGAGAGGTTCCCGGCCGTCAGGAAATAGGGCGAGGCCACACTGAGCACCAAGCCCAGTGCGATGACGGCAACCAAGGCCCCAAACCAGTCTTGGCGATTGATGTTGTTCATGATCGGATTGAGGGGGTTAGGGGCACGGAGCGGGTGTTCAGGGGCGCATGAACTGGATCACACCCGAATCGCGGGCAAACTGCTCTAGGTTGGCAGGCAGAACCAAAAAGGAGCCGGTGTCAATGCGCTCGGGAACGGTTTGTCCTCGCGCAGCAGCCACTGCGGTTTCAACCCCGACCTGGCCGATGCGCGACAGCATCTGGGCCACATTGGCTTGCATCCAGCCCTGGCGCATCATCATCAGACCACCGGGGGAGCCGTCAAATCCGACGATCTGGATCGATCCTGCACGCAGACCTGCCGACAGCATCGCGGCGCGAGCGCCGAGCGCGCCGCCGTCCCAAGCTGAGGCGATCACGCGCGCATTGGGGTGTCTGCGCAGTGCCGATTCCACCCCGTTTTGCGCCATCGTCTGGTCCCAAGTGGTGGGCACTTCAACCACACGCACATTGCGCCTGACCTCGTTGAGCCCTTGCAAAAAGCCACTGCGGCGCTCGCGGCCGGTGCTCTGGCTCTGGTCACCGGTGATGTAGATCACGGTATCACCGTCGCGCACCTGTTCACCGGTCCAGCGCCCTTGCACCACGGCAGCCCGAACGTTGTCGGTGGCCACAAAGGAGGTGATGCGTGCCCCTGTGATGCCGGTATCGACTGCGATGACCGGGATGCCAGCGGCAAGTGCTCGGTTGATGGCAGGCGCGATTCCGGCCGAGTCCACCGGTGCGATGGCAATCGCGTTGACGCGGCGACTGATCATGTCTTCGACGATTGCCAGTTGGCGCGACAACTCGCCACGCTCGGCCGCTACGCTGATCAGGCGCACCCCAGCCGCTTGACCGGCCCGTTCGGCCCCGTTGTTGATGAGGGTCCAGCCCTCATTGGTGTTGCCATTGGTGATGTAGGCAATGGTCAGAGTTGGAGCCTGTGCCTGAGCTGTGCTAGCGAGCATGCAGGTGGAGGCCAGCACGGCCAAGCCGGCTTGCTTGAGCATTGAAAGCAGTTTCATGATGTCTCCGTATGAAAAAACGCTGTGTGGGTGGGTGCACGGTGGGTCACTGGAGGGCGCTTGCTGCCCTTTGCTGGTGACTCGGCAAAAGTGTAGGCGATCCACCTGAGCAAGTAAACCTAGGGACTTTACTAATATGCGAGGAATTTTTACTGCCCCATAATCCTTCAGACCAACCCATCTTTCTTTATCTCATGAAGCCTCCCCCATCTGTTTTGCGCATCACGGGCCTGACCAAGCACTACGGCGGTGTGAAGGCCCTGACCGACGCCTGTTTCAGCTTAGCAGCTGGCGAACACGCTGCCATCGTGGGCGACAACGGTGCTGGCAAAAGCACCTTCGTGCGCCTGATCACGGGCACCGAGCGCCCGAACGCCGGCCGTGTCGAAATCGATGGTCGGGAAGTCAACTTCCATTCCCCTCTTGACGCACGCCAGCAAGGCATCGAGACCGTGTTCCAGACGCTGGCCATCGCCGAAGACCTCGATGTGGCTTCAAACATTTTTCTGGGGCGCGAGCTCACCTACTTCAACCTTGGGCCGTTGTCGCCGCTGAACCACAAAGCCATGAAATCCCAGGCAGCGCAAATGCTGGAGGCAACCGGGGTGAAAATACCCGACATGTCAGAAAAGCTGCGCGGCATGTCGGGCGGGCAGCGTCAATGTGTGGCGATTGCTCGGGCTGCGGGTTTTGCACGCAAACTCATCATCCTCGACGAACCCACGGCGGCGCTGGGGGTGCAAGAGACCGCCAAGGTGGAGGAAATCATCAAGGGGCTCAAGCGCAGCGGCATACCGTTGATCATCATCAGCCACAACTTGCGGCAGGTGTTCGATCTGGTGGACCGGATTTGGGTCTTCAGGCAGGGCCGCATCATTGCCAACCTGGCCACAGGCCAGACCAACCCGGAGCAAATCGTTGGCCTGATCACCGGGGCCATTGACCCTGCCAGCCTCGCGCAGGCTGAGGAGCAGCCATGCTAAAAGGGATTGACCCCATCCTCACGCCGGCGCTGCTACATCATTTGTGTGCCATGGGGCACGGCGAATGGGTGGCGGTGGTGGATGCCAACTTTACAGCCGACTGGCTGGCCCAAGGCAAGCCGGTGCTGCGCTTGCCGGGGCTGGACTTGTTGCGGGTTTCGCGCGCTGTGCTGTCTGTGTTGCCGCTGGCGCTTGATGTGCCTGCTCCTGTGGGATACATGCAACACTCGGACTGGACCGTGGGGCAAACCACGTCCGCACAGCAACGGGTGATTGATTTTTTGCAGCAATCAAACCAGCTTGGCAGGCAGCAGATCGAGGCGGTGGAACGCTTCGAGTTCTATCGCCGGGTGCAGCAAGCCAGTGTATTTATCCAGAGCGGCGAGTCCAGTGCCTACGGAAATTTCATTTTTTGTAAGGGCGTTATCGGCCCGGTAGAGGGTTTTTAAGTGAATTTTGCTACCAGTCTGGTGGGGGCTGCCGAAGCCGATTGGGCGGTGCGTGGATCCAACCACATCGGCATGCGCCAATTCAACGAGCGCACCGTGCTGCAAGCCATACGCTTGCACGGCCCATTACCCAAGGCCGATTTGTCGCGCCTGACGCAGCTGTCCAAGCAAACGGTATCAATTATCGTCGAGCGCATGTTGGATGAGGGTTTGCTGCTCAAATTGGACCGTCTGCGCGGAGGCATCGGGCAGCCCTCGGTGCCGCTGGCCCTGAACCCCGAGGGGGCATACAGCATTGGTGTGCAGATCGGACGGCGCAGCCTTGAGATCGTGCTGGTGAATTTTGTGGGTCAGATCGAGCGCCATTTAACGCACCACTACGATACTCCGCTACCCGAACAGGTGTTTCCGTTGGTGGATCACGGACTGGCGCAACTGCGCGCTGGACTGGGTGTGCAATGGGACCGGGTAGTGGGTCTGGGGTTGGCCACGCCCACCTCCATGCACCAATGGGCCGATGTGCTTGGGCCGCAAACGGCGCAGGCGTTGGCACAATGGGCCGACGTAGAGCCACGAACTGAGATGCAAAAATTGACCGCGCTCCCGGTTGTATTTGCCCGCGATACGGTAGCGGCTTGTACTGCCGAGCTGATTTTGGGCAAGGGGCAGAACTGGCCCAACTTTTTGTATGTGTTTGTGGGCACGTTCGTGGGTGGGGGCTTGGTGTTGCAGGGGCGCTTGATCCATGGTTCGAGCGGCAATGCCGGCGCCATTGGCTCTTTGCCCCTGCATCTGGCCGGCCCCTCGGACCGGTCCTGCCAGCTGCTCGAAGTGGCTTCAGCCTGGCAGCTCGAGCGCACACTCAAGCACCACGGGCTGGATCCCAATCTGGTTTTTGTCGATGAAATCTGTGCGCCTGTGCATCAAACCTTGGTGCAGCCTTGGCTGGCTGCTTCGGCCAGCGCCCTGGCCATGACTGCCACGGCTGCGTCGGCTTTGCTGGACATAGACGCTCTGATCGTCGATGGATCGATCTCGGCCAAACTGCTCGATGCCCTGTGTGTCCGCACGCACACCAGCATGGCCGATTACCCTTCAGCTGGATTGAGGGTGCCCACCGTGGTGCGCGGTGCGGTGGGTATGCACGCACGGGCCCTAGGGGGAGCGCTGTTGCCACTGCACGGGCAATTTTTCCCCGATAAAGATATTTTTCTTAAGCAGTCCTGAGCACTTGAGGAGGGATTGCGGCCAGGCTGATGCCCACCTCCAACCCGCCACCGGGTGGGTGCCGCAAGTCAACCTCACCACCGTGACGGCGCACAATGTCGCGCACAATGGCCAGCCCCAAGCCGCAGCCGTTGCCTTGCTGGGTGCCCCTAAAAAAGCGCTCAAAGGCGCGCTCGCGCAACGCCGGCGCGATCCCTGGTCCGTTGTCGCGCACCCAGATTTGCAGCGATTCGGTGTTCGACTCCAGTGCAACCGTGATCATGGCACCTGCACCCGCGTATTGGATTGCGTTGTCTATCAGGTTTGAGATGGCTTCGCGCAGCAGCGTTGGTTCTGCCCAGACCCATGCTGATGGGCTTCCGCTATGTTCCCAGCCTAGGTCGATTTTCGCGCGCAACGCTTTGGGCACCCATTCAGCCACTACGGTTTGCAGCAAGGCCAGCAAGTCGATGCGCTGCATTTGGGGCAAAGGTGCCGAGGGTTCGGAGCGCGCCAAGCTGAGCAACTGGTTGACGAGGTGGGCGCCTCGGGCAGCGCTTTCATGCACCTTGGCTAAGCGATGGCGCAAATCGGCATGCTCGCTGGCTTCGAGTTCTTGCAGAGCCAGTTCGGTTTGGGCCTTCAAGCCCGCCAAGGGGGTGCGCAACTGGTGCGCAGCATCACCTATGAAGCGCTGTTGCTGCTCCAGATGCTGGCGGGCATCGGCCAGCAGGGTGTTGAGCGCCTGCGCCAGCGCGTGCAGCTCCAACGGGGCACCGTCGAGCTCGATGGGATCGAGTTTGCTGGCTGCGCGCCCTTCGACTTGCTGCCTCAGGCGCCGGATGGGTGCCAGGCCAGCCTGGATACCAAACCAGACGATCAGACTCATCAAAATCATCAAGGTTGAAAGGGGCAGCAGCATGTCAACCAAAATGCGCTCGACCAGTTGCTCGCGCGTGGTTTTGCTGCGTGCGACCTGAATCAGCACCTGCTGCGGGGCCGCCCCGAATTCGGCACCGAGCAGTTGGTAGAGGGCCACCACCCGCACCTGCACCATGGTGCTGCTGTCAGGCATCAAAGGCATCAGGCCATCGTAGAAAAAAGGGCGGTCCGGTTGCGGGTTGGCCTGCACTTCTGGCGGCGGCGGCGGCAAGTTGTGGTTACCCAATATGAAGCTGCCTGGTGGCGTGCTCACCATATAAAACTGGCGGTCTTGCGGATCGGCTTCGAGTATGGCCTGAGCGGCGCGGGGGAAATCGATCAGCAAGCCTTCGCCCAGCGGTTTGAGCTGGCGCGCCAAGGCCCGGCTAGACTGCGCCAGCCCCATGTCGAGTGCCTGATCCACGTAGCTGGCAGCGAGCCGGTACGCAGCCGCACCCCCGGCAGCCCAAAGCACGATCTGGGGCAGCAACAACCAAAGCAGCAACTGGCGCGACAGGCGCAAGCGGTGCCCTTTGCTGGGCGGCTTTGCAGCGCTCTGTATTTGGGGCGGCGGGCAAGCGTTCAAGGGGCTTCGGCCTCCATCAGGTAGCCCAGTCCGCGCACGGTGCGGATCAGCACACCCGCACCCTCAAGTTTACGCCGCAAGCGGTGAATGTACACCTCGACCGTGTTGCCCGGGCCACTTTCGGCACCTTCACCCGACCAGGTGGCGGCTATTTGGTCTTTGGTGACCACTTTGTCGCGTTGCTCGACCAGCAGATTGAGCAGCGACCATTCGCGCCCACTGAGATCGAGCACCGTGCCGTTGAGGGTGGCGCGTCGGCGCTCAGGATCCAGCACCAATCCGTGCCACTGGAGCGCTTGCGGCTGCGTCGGGTTGCGGCGCATCAGGGCGTGCAAGCGGGCTTGCAGTTCGGGCCAGTCGAACGGTTTCGTGACGTAGTCGTCGGCGCCGGCTTCAAATCCGGCCACGCGGTCGTGCAAAGCATCGCGCGCGGACAACAGCAACACCGGCAAGTTCGGATTGCTTTGACGCAAGCGCTGCAACACCGTCAGGCCATCGACCATGGGCAGGCCAAGGTCGAGCACCGCGATGTCAAAGGGCTGGCGCTCGAGCAGGTATTCAGCTACCGCCCCATTGGGTGCGTGCTGCACCGCATAACCCGCTTTGCCGAGTTGTTGCAGCAGCGCGTCAGCCAAAAGGGGGTCGTCTTCTGCCAGCAAGAGTTTCATGAGGGTAGGGTGGTGTTTGCTAGCCCCCATTGTGCCGCTGCTTGCCCATGCTGTGCGTGGCTGCCAGGGGGGTCTTTTTAAGGGTTTAACCTAATGTTAAGAATTTAATTTTTCGTTAATACTTGACGGCTGCCATGCGGTAACCCTCAATCGCCGCTGGACGCACCCCCGCAGTTCAAACCCAATTCAGGAGACCATCCGATCATGCGCAAGTTCATTGATATCAAGAAAACGCTGGTGGCTGCGGCCACCGTGCTGGTGACCGCCACGGCAATGGCCCAGACCGCTGGGGGCGGCGAGGTGGAGGTGCTGCACTGGTGGACCAGCGGTGGCGAGGCGCGTGCGGCGGCCGCGCTCAAGCAGCAGTTGCAGCAGCAGGGCCACACGTGGCGCGACTTTGCCGTCGCCGGTGGCGGTGGCGACAACGCCATGACCGTGCTCAAGTCACGCGTGATGGCGGGCAACCCGCCTTCGGCGGCGCAGATCAAAGGACCTTCTCTACAAGAATGGGGCGAGCTTGGGGTGCTCACCAACCTAAACGACGTGGCCCGCGCCGGCAACTGGGACAACCTGGTTCCGCGCGTGATCGGCGACATCATGAAGCACAACGGCAACTGGATTGCGGTTCCAGTCAACGTGCACCGGGTCAATTGGCTTTGGACCAACCCAGAGGTGTTTCGGCGCGCTGGGGCCCGTGTGCCCACCAATTGGGATGAGTTTTTTGTTGCAGCCGAAGCGTTACGTCGAGCCGGTGTGATTCCTCTTGCACACGGGGGCCAAAACTGGCAGGATTTCACGCTGTTCGAATCCGTGGCGCTGGGTGTGGGTGGGACCGATTTTTACCGCAGTGCCTTGGTCCAGCTTGATCAAACCGCGCTGCGCAGCGCCACCATGACGCGTGTGCTGGAAACCTTTCGTCGCGTCAAGGCACATACCGACCGCAATGCCCCCGGCCGTGACTGGAATTTGGCCACGGCCATGGTGATTCGGGGTGAAGCGGGCATGCAGCTCATGGGTGACTGGGCCAAAGGAGAGTTTATTGCCGCAGGCCGCGTGCCAGGGCGTGATTTTGGCTGCGTGGCGGCACCTGGAACTGCCAACGCTTTCACCTTTAATGTCGATTCCTTTGCCATGTTCCGCCTGCGCAGCGAGGCCAATATCCGGGCCCAACGCGATTTGGCCAACGCCATTTTGTCACCCGAGTTTCAAGAGGTTTTCAATCTGAACAAGGGGTCGATACCGGTGCGGCTCAACATGAACCTGGAGCGCTTTGACGAATGTGCCCGCATGAGCTCGCGGGATTTCGTTGAAACCTCGCGCCGCGGAACACTGGTGCCCTCGATCGCGCACGGCATGGCGGTGCGCTCGGCGGCGTCGGGCGCGATGCAGGATGTGGTGAGCCAGTTCTGGAACGACGACCGCGTTACGGTGCAAAACGCTCAGGAGCGGCTTGCACGTGCAGCGCAGACGCGCTGATTAACAGCCATCTTGTGGCTGGTTTAGCTGCAATTCTTCGTTATTGAGAGCGCAGGCGTGCACCCCCAATCGGGGGGCCGTCTGTTTGCCTGATGCCCAGGCTAGCCAGAGGAGTGGCGCATGTTTGGTTCCCCCAAAAGCAAGGCAACGGTCTGGTTGCCCAAGCTGGTGGTTGCCCCCAGTTTTTTACTCTCGTTGTTGTTCATCTATGGCCTGATGGTGTGGAACGGCTATTTGTCGTTTACCGATTCGCGCATTTTGCCCAGTTACAATTTCATTGGCTTGGATAATTACCAGGCGCTATGGGTGAACGAGCGATTCCATGTGGCGATGAGAAACCTGCTGGTGTTCGGCGTCCTGTTCATAGGTGGGTCGATGGCGCTGGGGGTGTTGTTGGCGATCATGCTCGATCAGAAAATTCGAGCTGAGGGTGTGCTGCGCACGATTTACCTGTACCCGATGGCGATTTCCTTTATCGTCACCGGCACGGCTTGGAAGTGGATGCTTAACCCAGGCATGGGGCTCGAACATTTGATGCACCAGTGGGGCTTCGAAAATTTCAGCTTTGGTTGGCTGGTTGACCCCAGGATGGCCATTTACTGCGTCGTCATCGCCGGCATATGGCAGTGTGCTGGCTTCGTCATGGCTTTATTTTTGGCTGCTTTGCGTGGCATTGACGACTCCATCATCAAGGCGGCGCAGGTGGATGGAGCCAGCCTGCCGCGGATTTATTGGAGCATCATTTTGCCCAGTCTGGGGCCAGTATTTTTTAGTACGCTCATTGTGGTCAGTCATTTGGCGATCAAGAGTTTTGATCTCGTCATGGCGCTCACAGCCGGAGGCCCTGGTTTTGCCACCGATCTCCCGGCTACCTTCATGTATGCCCACGCCTTCACGCGCGGTCAGATCGGATTGGGTGCAGCCAGCGCCATGGTCATGTTGGCCGTGGTCGCGGCCATCGTGGTGCCCTACCTTTATTCTGAATTAAGGAGTAAGCGATGACGATTCGCCTCTCTGTTCACCGCGTCATCCTGTGGACTTTGCTGCTGGTATTTGCATTGTGGTTTCTGGCACCTTTGTACGTGATGCTGGTCACTTCCCTCAAAGACGCAGAGCAGTTGCGAGCAGGCAACTTGCTCAGCCTGCCGACTGATCCAACCCTTTATGCATGGCTCAAGGCCTGGGGATCGGCATGCACGGGAGTCCAGTGCGAGGGCTTGCAACCATTTTTCTGGAACTCGGTGCAGATGGTGGTGCCAGCGGTGCTGATTTCCACCTTCATTGGCGCGCTCAATGGTTATGTGCTGAGCAAATGGCGCTTCCGGGGCAGTGAATTGTTGTTTGCATTCATGTTGTTTGGTGTATTCATGCCGATGCAAGTGGTGCTGTTGCCCATGAGCCAGGTGTTGGGCTGGTTGGGTTTGGCCAGTTCCATTTGGGGTCTGATTTTGGTGCACGTGTTGGCAGGAATTCCTACCACGACCTTGTTTTTCCGAAACTATTACGTCGGCTTGCCTGATGAGCTGATCAAGGCAGCGCAACTCGATGGCGCTACGTTTTGGCAGATTTTCTGGCTTATCGTGGTGCCGCTCTCAACCCCGATTATTGTGGTAACGCTGATTTGGCAGTTCACCAACATCTGGAACGATTTTCTATACGGTGTGGTGTTTTCTGATTCTGGCAGCATGCCGATCACCGTGGGGCTGAACAACCTAGCCAACACATCGGGTGTCGTCAAGGAATACAACGTGGAAATGGCGGCGGCGCTGATTGCAGCGCTACCGACTTTGATCATTTATATCGTGGCAGGCAAGTTTTTCTTGCGCGGCCTTACCGCTGGTGCGGTGAAAGGGTGACACATGGGCGCTTTGAGTATCAAGCAAATTCACAAATCATTTACTTCGGGCACGCAGGTGCTAAAGGGCATCGATCTGGAAATTGAAGCAGGCGAGTTTTTGATTTTGGTCGGGCCTTCGGGTTGCGGCAAATCCACCTTGCTCAACATGATTGCCGGTCTTGATGCGCCAACTTCAGGTCGCATCTTTATCGGTGAGCGCGATGTCACCGATCTGCCCAGCAAAGACCGTGATATCGCCATGGTATTCCAGAGCTATGCGCTTTATCCCAACATGACGGTGGCTAGAAACATAGCCTTCGGTTTGGAAATTCGGAAAATCCCCAAGGCCGAGCGCGAAGCTGCGGTGCAGCGCGTGGCGCAAATGCTGCAAATTGGGCATTTGCTCGATCGCAAGCCGGGACAGCTCTCCGGTGGACAGCGCCAGCGTGTGGCCATGGGGCGCGCTTTGGCGCGTGACCCGGTGTTGTTTTTGTTTGACGAACCGTTGTCCAACCTCGATGCCAAGTTGCGGGTCGAAATGCGCGCCGAGATCAAACTGCTCCACCAGCGCACCCGCACCACCACGGTGTACGTGACGCACGATCAGGTCGAGGCCATGACGCTGGGCGACCGCATCGCGGTGATGAAAGATGGCTGCGTGCAGCAGTTTGGCACGCCAGCGCAAATTTATCGCCGGCCGGCCAACCGCTTCGTGGCCGCGTTCATCGGTTCTCCTGCCATGAACATGGTCGATGCCACGCGTGTGGGCGATAACCTGACCGCTCATGGCGTGGCGCTCGACCTGGATGCGCAACAGGCTTACGCTGTGCGGCATCATGCCCACAGCGAACTGGTGTTTGGCCTACGCCCCGAAAACCTTGGCTTTGCCGCGACCGGGCTGCCTGGTGTTCTGACCATGATCGAGCCCACCGGGCCTGAGTCTTATGCCACGGTGGATACCGCCATTGGTTCCCTTACGGCACGCGTACCGGGCTTGCTCAATGCCCAAGTGGGCGAGCGTGTCTGTGTGCGCTGGGAAGCCGCCGATGCGCATCTGTTTGACCGCCAAAGCGGTCAGCGGTTGGGGCACTAAGGCATGCCGAATCCAGCCGCCATCGGGGTGGCTCTGGTGGGTTGGGGCTATGCAGCCAGCACCATCCACGCTCCCCTGATTGCCGCCACCGAGGGGCTTGAACTGGTGGGTGTGGTCAGCAGCCGCCACGCTAGCCTACCCTCATCTCTTGCGCCGGCGTTGCGGCAAGCGCTATTGGGGTGCGTTTGGTATCCTGATTTGGCATCTATGCTGCGGCAGCCGAAGGTACAACTGGTGGTACTGGCCACACCCAACGATACCCACTTTCCGCTGGCTCAAGAGGCGCTGGCAGCCGGCAAACATGTAGTGATCGACAAGCCCTTTGCGCTCACCTTGGTGCAGGCAGATGCCCTGATTGCGCAAGCGCAGATCACACGCCGCTTGCTGACGGTGTTTCACAACCGTCGATGGGACAGTGATTTCCTAGAAATCAAGCAGTTGCTGGCCGACAGCCGGTTGGGGCGCGTGACGCACGTCGAGTCGCGCTTTGAACGCTTTCGGCCGCAAGTGCGCCTGCGCTGGCGCGAATCTGCCCAAGCCGGTGCGGGTTTATGGTACGACTTGGGCCCGCATTTGCTTGATCAGGCCTTGCAGTTGTTTGGCGAGCCCGAATCGATTCAGCTCCACACCCAACACCAGCGCGAGGGGGCGCTGAGCGACGACTGGTTTCATGCCTTGTTGCGCTATCCCCGGCATTGCATGGTTTTGCAGGCCAGCATGCTCGCGGCTTATCCAGGGCCGCGATGGACGGTGCATGGCACCCAAGGCAGTTACCTGCGCCCACATGGTGACAGCCAGGAGGAGGCGCTCAAAGCCGGTCGGTGGCCGGCTAGCGACGCCTATTGGGGGCAGGGCGATGCCCCCGGTGGGCTCACGTTGGTTCAGCCCGATGGGGTGCTGCATCAGCAGACACCGGGAGCCAGCACGGGCGACTGGAGGCAGTTTTATACTCAGCTGGCTTCGGCGTTGTCAGGTCGCTCTGGCGAGCCCCCGGTTACGGCGCTGCAAGCGCGCAGCGTGATGGATTGGCTAGAGCGCGGCTGGCGCAGCGCACCCGGTTGCACGCACCAGTTTTCATCATAGGGGCTGACCCGCCCTCGTAAGCTGTTGCAGTTTCAGGATCGACCCCATGCAATCGGAACCACACGCACCAAGGTTACTGGCCGATATCGGCGGCACCAATGCCCGTTTTGCTTGGCAAGCCTGCTCGGGTGCCGCGCTGGAGGCACAAGCCACGCTTGCTTGCTCCGATTACGCGACCTTAGATCTGGCCATAAATGCCTATATGGAACGGGTGCAGCGTCCGCGCCCCGTGCTGGCTGCGATAGCCATTGCCAACCCGGTGTACGGTGACCAGGTGCAGATGACCAACCACCACTGGTCGTTTTCGATTGCTGCGCTGCGTCAGCGCATGGGTTTGCAGCGGCTCGAGGTGTTAAATGACTTTGTCGCGCTGGCCTTGGCGTTGCCCGATTTGCTTGTGGGCGAAAAACGGTTGCTTACGGGCTGTGAATTGAAGCCAGATTCTGGCGTCCAAGGTAATTCCAGGAGCCCGAGTGGCCCGTTGGCCCTGATCGGCCCTGGCACCGGCCTGGGTGTATCGGGTTTGCTGCCAATGCCTCAGGGTGGCTGGCTGCCCATTGCCGGCGAGGGTGGGCACGTGACATTGGCCGCCTGCAACCCACGTGAGCAGCGCATGCTGGAGGCCTTGAAGCAGCGCTACGGCCACGTATCGGCCGAGCGTGCCGTCAGTGGCGCGGGTTTGATCGATTTGTATCAGGCTTTGTGTTCTGCCGCTTCTTGCACCCCGAACGACTGGACTGCGGCCCAAATCAGCGCAGCAGCGCTGCAAGGCCACCCCCACGCGCTTGAGGCGCTGGAGCTGTTTTGTGCTTTCCTGGGCACGGTGGCTGGCAATCTGGCGCTCACCATGGGCGCGCGCGGTGGCCTCTACATAGGCGGAGGCATCGTACCCAAACTCGGGGCGTTTTTCGACCAGAGCCCTTTTCTTGAGCGATTTATTGCCAAGGGGCGTTTTCGAGCCTACCTGGAAACAATTCCAGTGTGGGTAATCGTGGCGGAGCAGTCGCCGGCGCTGCGCGGAGCGGCCCGGGTGCTGGAGCGGGTTTGAGGTGCGGCCCCGCTGCGGCACGGCAGGGGGTTCAGTTGTAACGCTTGGCGTGCAACTGCGCCTTGATGTCCATGAGCATCGGCTGCAAGCGTGCGCTGCCTATGCGCAGCGCCAAGCCGGTGGCCAAAATGTCGATGATCAACAGATGGATCAGGCGCGAAGTCATGGGGATGTCTTGTTCAAAGCGTTCGCTGTGATCGGCCGCAAGGTGTATGTCGGTGTTCAGTGCCAAAGGGCTGTCACTGGCCGTGATCGAGACCGTGGTGGCGCCGCGCTGACGCGCGATTTGCGCGGCGTCGAGCAGGTCGCGCGTGCGGCCGGAGTTAGAAATAATCAGCGCCACATCGTCCGGGCCCAGCAGGGCCGCGCTCATGACCTGCAAATGCCCGTCGCAGTGCGACAGCGTGTGCACCCCAAGCCGGAACAGTTTGTGCTGTGCATCTTGGGCCACAATGCCCGAGTTGCCCACACCATAACAGTCGATTCGGCGCCCGCTCTGGTGCGCCCGGTGCAGCGCTTGCACCGCCTGCTCCAGCGCCACCCCTGCGAGGGATTTGCGGTAAGCCAGCAGGGCCGCGATGGTGTTGTCGATCACTTTGAATGCGAGCTCGGGCACCGCGTCGCTCTCGTCCACACTGCGGTGGATATAGGGCACGCCATCGTTCACGGTGCCCGCCAGTTTGAGTTTGAAGTCGATCAAGCCCTTGAAGCCTAGGCTGCGGCAACAGCGCACCACGGTCGGCTTGCTCACCCGCGCCTGTTCGGCCAGCGCGCTCACGGGCAAGAGCGCAAAGCGCTGCGGGTCTTGCAGCACCAATTCCGCTACCCGGCGCTCGGCCGCCGAGAGCGAGGGCAGACTGGCGTAGATGCGCTCGAGCATATGCGATCAACGCCCCTGCCGCGCCGCGATCAGTTGCTCGAGCCGCACCGAATCGGCGCAAAAGGCGCGGATGCCTTCGGCCAGTTTTTCGCTCGCCATGGCGTCTTCGTTGAGCGCCAAGCGAAAGCTGGCTTGGTCGTGCTGCAGC
>Ga0208101_10051_pt1 | contig 22133 bp, 19 predicted proteins | sample Subbioug_CSW11AC_FD_184823 | JGI IMG/M metagenome (GOLD analysis project Ga0208101, IMG submission 184823) | Serpentinite rock and fluid subsurface biosphere microbial communities from McLaughlin Reserve, California, USA - CR12Aug_CSW11AC (SPAdes) | ecosystem: Environmental > Terrestrial > Deep...
GTAGCTTTGCGCTCGGGTCTACAACTGACGGGAAGCGAAGTAAAACCAGCAGGAGCGCTCTACTTTCAAGTGCATGACCCTCTAATTTCAGCCAATCGCCCTCTCAGCAAGGAAGAAGCAGAGGAACAGCTCTTGCTCGCTTTCCGCACTACGGGCATGGTGGTGGCCGACAAAGAGGCCATACCCCTTATGGATAGCAATATCGGCCAGAAGTCCGCCCTAGTACCAGTGGCGCTAAGTGCTAAGGACGGGTCGATCAAGAAAACGGCAGAGGTATGGTCTGCCGAGCAGTTAAGTGCCATGCGCGGGCATCTTGAGGCCGTTTTAAGACAGGCCGGGCAAGCCATTACGAGCGGCGACATCAGCATTGCCCCCAGCATTCTGGCTAAAGAGACGGCCTGCAAGTACTGTGAATACAAGGTAGTATGTCAATTTGACCCGCTTCTGCTAGGCAATCGCTATCGGGAGCTGCCAAAAATGAAGGCTGACGAAGTGTGGGCTGCTTTAGGAGTTGCAGAGAGCGGTGATGATAAAGATGTGGACTAGTGAGCAGAGAGAAGCTATTGAGAAGCGCGGCAGTAATCTCTTAGTGGCGGCAGGAGCGGGCGCCGGTAAGACGGCGGTGCTAGTGGAGCGCATTCTAGCGCGTTTGACCGACGCGAAAGACCCTATCGACATCGATAATTTCCTGGTAGTGACCTTTACTAATGCTGCGGCTAACGAAATGAGGGCGCGCATTGGCGAGGCACTAGCCCGCCTAGCGGTACAAAATCCTACTCTGCCTAATTTGCGGCGGCAGCAGCTCCTCTTAAATAAAGCCTCCATCAGCACTCTACACTCTTTTTGTTTGGATATTTTGCGGCAGCACTTTTACCGCCTAGAGCTTAACCCGGCCTTCAAGATTGCCGACGAGATTGAAGGGGCTTTGATCAGGGCGGACGTAGTCGAGAAGGTGTTTGAGGGGCATTACGATACGCTGAGCGAGAGCTTTGCTCTGCTAGTCGAAGGCTTCGGCGGCAAACATGACGACGCTGGGCTTAGTAAGCTAGTGCTTGGTTTGGCAGAATATAGTCGTAGCCAGGCCGACCCTTCGCAATGGCTCGAGGGCTTGACCAAGAACTATGAGTGCGGTGATGATGGCGAGAGTTACACGCGGCATGCCTGGTACGCCGAGCTAAGGCACGCCATCGCTGACCGCCTGCAGGCTGCGATCAGTAGCCTCAGTATGGCACAGACCCTAGCCGCCCTGCCCGATGGGCCGTTCGCGTACAGTGATACTCTGGCTGCCGAAAAGAGCAGTCTGCAGAGCATTCAGAGTGAGCTGCCTAGCCTAACTTGGGACGAGTTGCGCAGTAGAGTAGCGCAAGTGGAGTTCTGTCGGCTCCCAGCGGCGCGGGGGGGCGCGAAAGAACACAAGGATCGTGCCGTACTCTTTCGCGACCGGTGTAAAAAGATTGTCAAGAAGGATCTTATCGAGGGACTACTGGCGCAAAGTGCGGACGAAGTGCGACACAGCCTAAAAGTAACTAGGGCCATGGTGGAAGAGATTTGTCAGCTCGTCGCCGAGTTTCAAGCCGAGTACCAAAAAGCCAAGCGAGCCAAGAACCTGGTTGATTTTAGCGACCTCGAACACATGGCACTGGCTATTTTGTCGGCAGAGGGTAGCCCTGTGCAAGCTGATTTGCAAGTGCGCTTTAAGGAAATTTTAGTAGATGAGTATCAAGACATAAATGGCGTGCAAGAAAAGATACTTTCACTCGTAAGTTCGGGGACCAACTTGGTGATGGTGGGGGATGTAAAGCAAAGCATTTACCGGTTCCGCCTCGCCGAACCGCGCCTTTTCCTCGAAAAATATGCGGCGTATACCGATGATTCGCCGCTCGGGCAGAGAATTCACCTAGCCAGCAATTTTCGCAGTCGCCCCCACATCATCTCGGCTGTCAACTATATTTTCGGCCAGCTGATGTCCCCGACCATCGGTGAAATTGCTTATGACCACTCTGCGGCCCTCATTCCCGCGGCGTCTTACCCCCCTCTCCTTGAAGACCCGGCCGTAGAATTACTGCTACTAGATACGAGTGCTAGCGACCCCACGGAAGATGAAGATGAGGATGATCTCGATACACCTACCAAGGAAGCGCGCGCCATAGGCAAGAAAATCGCCGCGATGGTGCAGGGCGGTAAGTGCCAGGTTTGGGACAAGGCCGCGGGCCAGATGCGCCCACTTATCTTTCGCGATGTAGTGGTGCTCCTTAGAGCGACCAAGGGTTATGGCGAGGTGTTCGCAGAAGTATTTCGTCAGATGTCGCTGCCCGCCTACGTAGAGGTGGGCACCGGGTATTTCGCCACGACCGAAATCGCCGTGATGTTAAGTCTGCTCAAGGTTGTCGACAACCCCGAGCAGGACATTCCGCTCGCGGCGGTACTACGTTCGCCCTGTGTAGGGCTTTCGGGCAGCGAGTTGGCCGCTATTCGCCTGGCGGAACCCCAAAGAACTTTTGCCACCGCGGTGCAAAAGGCCAGTCAAGGTGGCGATGCCCTGGGAGAAAAACTATCTCGCTTCCTGGCTCAATTGGCCGTCTGGCGTAAGTTGGCCGTGCGTGGTAGTCTGCCTGAGCTCATATGGCGGCTCTACCGCGACACTGGCTACTTTAACTACGTCGGAGCCCTGCAGAGCGGCACACAGCGTCAAGCGAATCTGCGGGCGCTCTATGATCGTGCCTGTCAGTATGAGGCTACGTCTTTTAAGGGGCTTTTTAGATTCTTGCATTTCATAGAGCGGCTGCAGGAAGAAGAGAAAGACATGGGGCAGGCGCCTGCCCTTAGCGAGAGCGAAGATGTGGTGCGCGTTATGAGCATACACAAAAGCAAGGGTCTCGAGTTCCCGGTGGTGATAGTGGCTGGTCTCGGGCGCAAATTTAACATGACGGACTTTGCTGGCCCCATGCTCATTCAGCGCGACCTAGGCCTTGGCCTACGTGCTGTCGATCTAGATACGCGCTGCAAGTACCCCACAGGGGTCTATCACGCCTTGAAGCACCGCCTACAGAACGAATTGCTGTCAGAAGAGATGCGTATTCTCTACGTGGCCCTTACGCGAGCGAAAGAAAGGCTCATTTTGGCGGGGTCAGTGGCCAAACTAGCAGACAAACTGGCCACCTGGCAGGGCCAGGTAGATGCCGCACAATTACCCGTGTGGCAAGTCGCCGAGGGGCGCACTTTTCTCGATTGGCTTGGTCCGGCTTGCATACGACAATCGAGCAGTAACATTCGCTTCAGTATTATCGGAAAAGAGGCAGTGTCTACTAGCGCTACGTCTTCCTACGACTACAGGGAGGAACTTTTGGCGGTGAAAGAGGGGCTACCGTTACCCGACCAAGGCCATGGCGAACAAGTTCTCCGCCGCTTAGCCTGGGTCTACGAGCATGCTGCTAGTACCACCACCCCGGTAAAAAGCTCTGTCTCGGAACTAAAACGCCGGCTCGCCCCGCCAGATGACTTAGCAATGACCCCCCTTAAAGCACCGAGGCCTCTAACTAGGCAGCGCGGTGCCCGACTAAGCCAGGCCGAGATTGGCTCGGCACTACATATGTTTATGCAGCATGTCGATTTGGGGCAAAGAGTAACGAGGGAGAACTTAGAGCAACAACTGGACTCCATGCTGGAAAAGAAGCTGTTGACAGTAGTCGAGGCAGAGAGCGTCGACTTAGAGCGAGTCCTAGGGTTTTTTGGCAGCAACTTAGGCGAGCGCTTGCTGGCCGCAGAACAGGTCTGGCGAGAAGTTCCGTTTGGGCTGCGTTGTGACGCCAGCAAAATACACCCCGGTGTAGAAGGTGAATACATCTACATTCAGGGTGTTATCGATTGTCTGTTTATGAGCGGGGGCCAACTAGTACTCGTTGATTTTAAGTCGGACCGGGTAAGTGAAGAGACCAAGAGCCTTATCGTCGATAAGTACCGGGGGCAAGTCGCCATCTACGCGCAGGCCATTGAAGCCATCCTCGGGCAGAAGGTCGCAGAACAGTATCTCTACTTCTTTGCGCTAGGTGCCGCCATTAGCCTTGGCACTTAGGGATGCAAGTAGAGTAGGAAAAGACTATACAGATGTGCGATCGTCACCTTTAGCACGGCGAACGTCGGGACGGCGAGAAAAATGCCCCAAAAACCAAACAAGCTCCCTGCGATTAGCATGACGAAAAGGATTACCACAGGATGACTGCCCAGTTTCTTGCTCATGATGCGCGGTGAGAGAACGAGACTTTCGAGCTGTTGCACGACTAGCATCACGATTAGCCCTAGCCACGCCATGCTCGGGGACTGGACTAGACCCACGATCAAGACCGGAATTGTACCCACGATTGGCCCCACATAAGGGACGACGTTGGTTATGGCTACTACAACAGCCAACAGTAGCGCATACTCCATGCCAATCACTAAGAAGCCGACAAAGGCGAGTATTCCTACTACGATGCAGATTACGGCCTGCCCTTGTATGTACTGACTGAGTGCTCGGTCCATCTCGCGCAGAATCTTTTTACCTTCCACATGTAGGCGGGCGGGTAGGAGGTAGTCGACAAGCGCCGGCGCTAATTTCTCACCATCGAGGAGCATGTAGAAGAGAATAAACGGCACGAGAAAAAGCAAGGTTAACACAGTGGTGGTCATGCCGATTAAGTGGGTAATGTTCTGGCCGAGGGTGGCCAGTAGCGAGCTAACTAAGGCCGTAACTTGGTCGGCCAGACCGCCTAAGGCTAGTGCCTCCGGACCAAAGAGGCGCACTATCCATTCGTTTTCTTCTAGCGCCAAGAGCCTTAACCGCAAGATCTCCATGAGTCGAGGTGCGTTGTTCACCATGCTCGTCAACTGCCGCTCTAAGGGTGTGCCTGTGGTGGCTATGAGAACGCCAAGGGCACCAAGAATTACTCCATAGACAATGACGATGGCGAGGCTCTGCGGCAGACGTAGCCTGCACAAGTACTTTACTACCGGACTCAGCCAGTAGTAAAGTAGCCCGGACAAGACCACGGGGACAAACACAGCACTCATCACCATACCAAGCGGACGGAAAAGAAAGGGCACCCTGCTACCCACGAGAGCAATAAGGAGCAGTAGCAATACCCAGACCGCGAGGCGAAAAGGCCGTGAATTAAGCATATCACTACCCCCTTTAGCTAAAAAAGGACTAGGTTGCCCTAGTCGCTAAATTAGTAGACCTTCTTCTCTTTTTTTGTCTTTTCTTGTTTCGGTTTCTTCGTTTCTTTCTTGACAACCTTCTCTTTACCCATGCTAAAGTCTCCTTTCTCTTATTACTGTATGATTAGTATGCACTTAGTATATCATGCCACTGTGGGGAGAGGAAAGAGGCTAATGGGCCCGCATAACCCAAAGGAGGTACGCAAAATGAGCGATAGCGAGCTAGTAAAGAAAATCATGAGCGACATTGACAACGACCGCTCCGATAAGGAAGTTTTGCGCCTGCTGCTAGAACAACGCGTTGCCAACGATACTACCGGCCAGGAGGAGGCTACTGTAGGCCAGCGCGTCTCCGATCGCATTACTAATTTTATAGGCAGTTGGTTCTTTGTCGGTCTCTTTGCTGGTTTCTTGCTTAGCTGGATAGCATGGAATGTAATGAGGGGAGATGCAGCCTATGATCCCTACCCCTTTATTTTGCTCAATCTAGCGCTTTCTTGTCTAGCCGCTATTCAGGCGCCGCTTATTATGATGAGTCAAAACAGGCAAGAGAAGCAAGATAGACGTCGTGCTGAGAATGACTATATTGTGAACCTTAAGACTGAGATCATAACGGATGAAATCTACAAGAAATTAGAGACCCTGCTGCTACAACAAGGGCGGCTCAAGTCTGTTAATTACAGGACGATAACTAGAAGAAAGCGCCTTGTTAAGGAGTGAGCAGCGCCGCAAAATCCGCAGGTGGCGGGGCGAAGAGCGAGATTTGCTCGCCGCTCTCTGGGTGCCTAAAGGACAGCCAGGCGGCGTGTAGGGCCTGCCTCGCGATAAACGGAGAAGCTGTGCCGTAGACTTCGTCGCCCACTAGGGGATGCCCGAGGTGGGCAAAGTGCACTCTTATTTGATGCGTGCGACCTGTGACTAGCGTGGCCTTTACTAGGGTAGTATCGGTACCCACCGACAACCTCTCCCACAAAGTGAGGGCGTCTTGCCCCAGAGGGGAGATGACCCGCGCGCGGCTGCCATTGCCCACTCGCTTAATGGGGGCACTGATGCGGCCCTTTGCTTCTGGCAGCACTCCGCTCACCACGGCCAAGTAGCTCTTTTGCCACTCCCCGGTATGGTGTTGCTCGGTAAGTCGGGCTTGCACATGGGGATTTTTGGCGATGAGCAGTAGCCCTGAGGTGTCCCGGTCGAGGCGATGCACAGGGCGGATGATAAACTCCTGCCCGCGCCCCTGATAGTAAGCTAGCAGGGCATTGGCCAGAGTGCCATCCAGGTAGCCTTTAGTGGGATGAACAACCATAAAGGCCGGTTTGTTGACTACCACGAGGTGTTCGTCTTCGTAGGCAATGTCAAGCGGCATGCTTTGGGGCAGAAGCGACTGCTCTCTTTCCTCGCGAAGCACCAAAATCAGTTGGTCTCCTGCGCGAACTGTCTCGCGCATGTACACGGGCACGCCATTTTGCCGTACTTCGCCGCTGCGCCTCAGGCGTAGAAGCGTCTTTCGCGACATGCCGAGGCGCAAGGCAAGCACCTGGCTAATCTTCTTATGGTCGTCTTCTGGATGCACGGTGTGGGTGAAGACATGCTCTGTCGTCACGAAACTAGCCTTTCACTTCAAGGCGTGAGTACAATGCTTCGGCGCGGCCTAGAAGTAAGACGGTGGCAAGAATGGCTAGAGCACTGTGCGTAAGGAGTAGCACGAGCAGGGTGGTCCAGGTTCCCTGGGCGATTAGTTGCCTGTACGCCAGAAAGCTCACAAAACCTAGTGCGGCTCCAAAGAGCATGGGACTAACGGCATTGAGATTATTTTTTACGGCGTGTTGGTGGTTAGTCCACGTTAAGAACGGCCGCCATATATCAAACCACAAACCTAGGACTTGTGGTGTGAAACCAGCAGTTATGCCGAGAATATAGGCTGTGGCCAAATGTGCTGCCCCTGGCTGAAAGAGAAAAGCGTAGACACCCACTAGGGGGATGCTACTTGGTATGGCTGCGCCAAGGGCGAAGATTAGTTTGGCCGTTAGCTGCTTCTTAGCAGAAACCGGAAGAGTCTTAGAGATCCACAGATACTTCCCCTCGCGGCTTATGGCTGTACTAGCGAGGGTGTTCAGGCTCGTCATAAAGGCGATGGCGGCCGCCACAACTAGGGTGGCCATGGCTAAACCATGGGGGTGATTGCGCGCCATTTCGGCTACTTGCGTCATGCCTGCCCCCTGCACTCCGAAAAAAGTGGGAAAAAAGGCCATAAGCGGGAAGAGAACTATGGTGATAAAACCATTCATGACCCAGATGGGCATGCGCATAAAGAGCTTGAGCTCTCGGCTAAGCAGCGCCGACAAGGCAGTGCTCTCTACCGCGTGGCGGGCAATGATCTGTTTGGTGTAGAGTGCGCCGCGGCGGGTTCTTTCGCTCCCACCTACCAGCCCGCCGTAAAATACCCTTTGTCCCACCGCCATAAAAGCGCCCACTGCCGCCGCCGAAGACAGGATGAGGTAGGCTAAATTGAGCATGCCCCTTGCTGTGCCGTGCTGTGCTACAGCCCTAGTCGCCCAGATGGCGGGAGGAAACGATGCCCCGACGAACTCCACAAAGTCAAGGCGATTCATAGCCAGGTCTTCTGCCGATATCTGCCCGGTCATACTCGCGGTAAAGTGGTATTGCAGGTATAAAATTAAGCTGAGTAGCGCGATGCTTGCGATTACCATGAGGATATCGCGGTGACGCCTATTAACGCCACGCATAACAGTGACAGCTAAGATACCAGCAAGTGCGAGAGGTATGGTGGGTAGAAATAGCATCGTCGCGAAAGCAGTGAACCAACCTAGGACACCAAGCGGTATAACTTGATTGTAGGCCAGCAGTGTGGGTGCAAGTATGACTACAACGGGGGCATACTCGACGATGTTGACCAAGGAGAGCTTGGTGGCCAGAATATGCCAAGCCTTAAGTGGCAGAGGTACCAGTATGTCGAGGTCGTTAGAGAAGTATAAAATAGAGATCATGGCAAAGAGGCCAAAGGTAAAGGCCATGATTTGTGAGAGCAATATGAACTGCGTCAAGACAAAGTCAGCTTGCCCGAGCATGGCACTGCCCCGCACCATGGTGAGCGCTAAGTAGTAGAACATGCTCCCAAAACTCAGGCCACCAGCCACTACGCCGAGGGCCACTAGCGCGGGTTCCCAAAGTTTCTCGCGCTTGTGTAGATATTTGACGCGCATGGCACTTAGCCCAAAGTAATTGCGGAAAGACAGGCGAAAGAGGCTCATGAGGGTACTCATTGCTTGGTCAACTCCAAGAAGATACTTTCCAGCGAAGAATTTTGGTCAGAAGTTTGACGAAGCTCCGCCATCGTGCCACAAGAAATGAGCTGCCCTTTCTTAATGATACCCACGCGGTGACACAAACGCTCGGCTACATCTAGAATATGGGTCGAGAAAAAGACGGTCCTTCCCTGGCTACAGTGTTCGTTCATGAGTTCTTTAAAGAGATGGGCGGAGCGTGGGTCTAGCCCGACCATAGGCTCGTCGAGAATCAAGAGCGGGGGCTCATGAATGAGGGCCGCCGTCAAGGCCAATTTTTGCTTCATGCCATGTGAAAAGCTGCCGATTAGGTCGCCCATGGCACCCGCTATCTCGAAAATGTCAATTAAGCGCTCGAGGCGCCTTTGCCTCGTGGCGCTACTTACCTTGTAGATATCCGCGATAAAGTTGATGTATTCCATGCCAGTGAGTTTATCATAGAGATCTGGGTTGTCCGGAACAAAGCCGATGCTCGCCTTAGTCTTCTGTGGGTCGACTAAGGTATCATACCCGTTAACGGTAATATGGCCTTGGTCCTGGCGCAGTAGCCCCACTACCATCTTGATAGACGTCGTCTTGCCCGCGCCATTAGGACCGAGAAAGCCGAAAATCTCCCCTCTCTTCACTTCGAGGGTCAGTGCATCCACTGCCTTGACTTTTCCCTTTTGGTAGGACTTAGAAATTTGCTGAAAATGTAACACTAAAATTCCCCCTTTACTACTACTTACTACGTGCTGAGAGGCCAAAAGCTCTGCGTTTACCAGACAAAGTGCGAAGTGAAAAAGAAACATCCGCCCCGGCAGGAATTCTTCTTGCCACAATGAATACTGAAATACAAGGGCACTGTCGTAGGAGGGGTAATGTTTTGATTCGTAAAGGGACTAAGGCCGATATACCGGCCATTCAAGCCGTGGCGCGCGTAGCATGGGAGTACACCTACAAGGATATCATGCGACCAGAGACGCGCAGCCATTTTCTCGACCAGTTTTACAGTTATGAGGCTCTCGCGAAAGCCCTGGAGTTAAAGCCCGGCGGCCTATGGGTGGCCACTGTCGGTCTGCAAGTGGTGGGCTTTATTCAGGTTGTGCCGATGATAGATAAGAGTGGGCTAGAAGTGACGCGCCTCTATGTTCTGCCGGAGTGTCAGCGGCAGGGTGTGGGTAAAATGCTCTTATCTACGGTCATGGTGGCTTACCCCGAGACAAAATGGTGGGCACTTGTCGAAAGAGACGACCACATGGCCGTCGCTTTCTATGCTAAGCATTTATTTTCTCGGCGGCGCGACTTGGTGCTAAACATTATGGGTGAAGATCTCGCCTTCGTAGAGTTTTTCCGGCAGGGCTAGACTCTCGCCTTGAGGGAGCACCGTGGTCTATACTGGCTTTACATGTACAAATTGTTTCTTGCCACGGCGAACCTCAATCCGTCCCTCACGCACAAAGGTCATATTAATCACGAGGTCATCTTTATCCACGCGCTTTTGATTTACTTGTAGGCCGCCACCTTGAATAAGGCGGCGTCCTTCGCCTTTGCTAGGCACAATACCGGTCTGCACTAGTAGATCAACCACGCTGCCGCCCCTCTCGAGCCACTCTTTAGCGATGGTGGCCATAGGTATGGTCGACAAGTCCTGCCCGCCTTCGAACAGGGCCTCGGCGGCTTGTTCTGCCTCTTTGGCTAGTTGTGCGCCATGTACAATGCTGGTAGCTTCAAAGGCCAGTATTTTTTTTGCTAAGTTGATGTCGCGTCCCTGTAGAGCGCTTAGGCGACGCACTTCATCCATAGGTAAAAAAGTAAAGAAGGCCAAGAACTTAGCCACATCCGCATCGTGGGTGTTACGCCAGTACTGGTAGAAATCATAGGGGCTAGTGCGCGTAGCATTGAGCCATATAGCGCCTTCTTCAGTCTTACCCATCTTCTTGCCGCTCGCGGTCGTCACTAGGGGGTAGGTAATGCCGTAGACTTCGTCACGCTCTACACGTCTAACCAGGTCTGCTCCGCCGAGAATATTAGACCACTGGTCATCTCCGCCCATCTGGAGTTTGCAGCCTAAGTTTCGGTAGAGGTGGAGGTAGTCATAGGATTGCAGCAACATGTAGTTAAATTCAATAAAAGAGAGTCCGGTATCGAGGCGTCCTTTGTAGCACTCGGCCGTTAGCATGCGGTTGACCGAGAAGTGTACTCCTACCTCGCGCAAGAAAGCAATATAGTTAAGGTCTCGCAGCCAAGCCATATTGTTTAAGCAAAGAGCCTTATCATCCGTAAAGTCTAGGAAGCGGTCAAGCTGTGTGCGTATGCCACGTACATTAGCCTCAATTTGCGCCTCAGTCAACATCTGGCGCAGGTCAGTCTTGCCGCTTGGGTCGCCAATCATGGCCGTGCCCCCACCCAGTATAACTACTGGTCGGTGTCCGGCACGCTGCAAATGGGCGGCAGCCATAATGGGAACAGTGTGCCCTATGTGCAAGCTGTCTGCTGTCGGGTCTAGGCCAACATAGGCGGTCACGACCTCGCGGCCGAGTAAATTTCTTAGCGGCTCGTCGTGCGTGATTTGTTTGACAAAGCCGCGTTCGCGCAGCACGTCAAGTGCGTTAACCATCTTGCCACCTCCGGCTTAATGTATTTGCAAGATTGTAACACGACAGAACTGATTGGACAAATGAATCTCCAGGGACGGTTCTTTTCGATTCAGAGAACCGTCCCTGATAAGTCACAGTGATTTTGCGTTAGCCCTAGGAGGAGCGACCGCAATTTGATATAATGCCTTCAATCGACAGAGGGGGAGTAAGCATGTCACAGGCTATCTTATTTGTAGTAACAGGTCCTTCGGGGTCAGGCAAGGGTACCATCATGCGGGCCATCGTCGCGACGTATAAAGACTTGGTTAAAATGGCTACTTACACGACCCGCATGCCTCGCCCTAACGAGGAGTGCGGTTTTGACTACAACTTCGTCACCCCAGAAGTGTTTCGAGCCAAGATAGAGCAAGGCGAAATTGCTGAGTATGAGCAGGTCTACCACGACCACTACTATGGCTCGCCGCAGTTTGACACCAATACTGGTCCTGACAGGCTGATGGAGTTAGACTACAATGGTATGTTTAAGTATAAGAAAACGACAAACCGCCTCGTCAGCATATTTATCGCTCCCCCTTCTCTAGAAGTCATCGCCGAGCGCATTACGCGCCGGAGCAGGGAAGCTAACCTAGAAAGACGCCTAGGTAACGCCTATGAACAGCTAGGGCAGGCGGCAAATTACGACTACATCATCATCAACGATTCTGTGGAAGTAGCCTGTGCCGAAGCCATAGCCATAGTGCGCGCCGAGCGGGTCAAGCGCGACCACTCGCTACGTGCGAGTCTTATCAGGACCATGTGTCAAGAAAAATGTGCGCCAGAGAATTAAGCGCGAACTATAAAAGGGTGTAAAAAGGATCTAGCCGTTAGGGACTACTCGGACGATAAATAAGTCCGAGTCGCGGAGCATAAGCTCAGACCGAGAATCGAGCAAGCGCACGCGAGGCTGTTGGGGTGCGCCGGGAGGGGTGTCGAGCACAATGGCTTTGGCACCGTCGTTTAGTTCAACCATTACACCGCTCGGGTAGGCGGCGATATTCTTTAAGAATACTTGGAGCAATTTCATATCAAAGGCCTTGTTGCCACTGGCAGAGAGGTACTCATAGGCCTCATGCGCCGGAAATCCTGTGCGATACTGGCGATGCGCCGTCAGGGCATCAAATACATCGGCCATGGCTACGATCTGACTAGTTTCGAAGATGCTACCACCCTTGAGCGAGAGGGGGTAGCCCGTGCCGTCCACGCGCTCATGGTGCTGGTAGGCAATATCTTTAATGGCGGGCATGTCCTTCAGTATCGCAAAGCCATGGTCGGCATGGCGCTTGACTATTGCGTACTCCTCGGGGCTCAGGTGGCCAGGTTTGTTGAGGATTGGTTTCGGTACCATCACTTTACCCACATCATGAAAGAGTGCGCCTAGGCCTAATTCCTGTAGTTTAGGCTTGGGGTAACCCAAGGCAATGCCCGTGAGTAAGGCCAAGACACATACATTCACAGAGTGGGCGAAGAGGTAGTCGTCGTCAAGCCTGATGTCCGTTAGGTTGACTACGGCATGACTGTTTCGGAGCAGTTCTTGGACAATGTCTTGTACGCAGCGTAAAGCCCCATCGGCGCGCAGCGCGATGGTAGCGGTATTTGTGTCTAGCAGTATGTCGCGCACGCGCACCATGGCCGTGACGCGCGTTTCGTCTGAGATAACGTCCCTAATGTCGGGCAGCTTTAAGTGGGGCTCGTGTATGTAGACGCAGGGAATGCCTAGTAGCTCTAAGCGACGAATGTAGTTAGCACTGAGTATCGTGCCAGCCTTAAGGAGGGTCTGCCCCAAGCTATTGTACAGGCTTCGTCCGATGACCATGCCAGGAGTTAGGTGGGGCAAGTCTATGCGGCGCATACTACCACCTCCGCTTTAAATTATCACACCCCGCAAGGCCGCAAATTCCTGTTCAGTCAAGACTTTGCGAATCATGAGGGAAGGGTGATCAAGAGTATTGATCTCGATAGGTGACTTGTAGGGCTGCCTGTCTTGATCAAAAAGAAGCCTTACACGGGGGTACTTGCTGAAACCAGGTGGGGTGTCAACCACTATGCCTACGCGCTGGTCAGAGAGCTCCACTATCGAGCCAGAAGGGTAGGCTGCGATGTTGCGCAAGAACTTCTGTACTAGGTCTAGGCTAAAAGCGCGATTGCCTGAGGCCGAGACCAACTCTACCGCTTCGTGGGGCGGGTGCGCCTCGCGATAGATCCTCGCCGAAGTGACCGCATCATAGACGTCGCAGATAGAAGCGATTTGGGCATGCTGATGTATTTGCCGGCCCTGCTTGCCGTCGGGGTAGCCGTTGCCGTCGTAGCGCTCGTGGTGTTCTAGGGCCACCTCGCGTCCATCTGGTATGTTCTGTAAAATCTCATACCCCTTGGTAGTGTGGGTCTTTACGGTTTCGAATTCATCAGCCGTGAGAGAGCCATTCTTGTATAGAATGTGGTGCGGAATTGCTCCTTTACCCACATCATGCAGTATGGCGCCCACCCCGAGGTTCACCAATTGGTCGCGTTTAAGGCCTGCCGTCAGGCCCGTAATAAGTGACAAAATGCATACATTTACAGAATGCGAAAACAGGTAGTCATCTTCGAGTCGGATGTCTACCAGGTTAACCATGAGGTTGCGTTGACTAAGTAAGTCGCTGACAATGTCATGCACCGCGCGCGAGGCTTGCTGGGTGCGGAGCAAGACATGGCTGGTCGGGTTAGGTGTCTCCACGGCGGCTACGAGGTTCCGCACTCTTTGCACAGCTTGGTGGCGAGTTTCATCGCGGATAACATCGGCTACGTCATGACCCTCAAGTAGGCCATCGTCAATATAGAGAAAGGGCATGCCCAGTTGTTTTAGCTGTGTTATGTAGCGGCGGGTGAGGATCAAGTTGCGCTGCAGCAACACAAGGCCTTCGCTTCCATATACTGGGCGCGCAACCTTCATGCCCGGCTGAAGTGCATAGACTGGAATTCTGCGCATGTCAAAACCTCTCTGTCGTCGATTGAGTTGCGTGCGAAAAGCTCACCATGTGCAATTCGACATATTTCTGCAATAACCTCTAGCTTGGTAATTATTTTTGCAAACGAATGATGCGTCCGCTCAGATCTCCGGTGATGGTGCGCTTAGCGTGGGGCGATGGACGTGAGGCGATTAACAAAACAGATAGGGGAGGACGTCTCCTCCCCATGTGTTTTGGCTGGACTACTTTTGCCCTAGCTGTTACAGGACTCCGTTGACGACAGTGCAGTACTCGCGCCAAAGCTGGCGCAGTGCGTCAAGCGATACTTGGGCTTCAGCAGCATAGGTGCGCATGAGTAGGGCTACGTCCTCTGTAGGTGACAGACTGGCTAGGGCCATAAAACCACGCACTGTAGACCTTTGGTGACATATTCCGCGGCGGATCAGACGGCAAAATCTGGCTCTCCGTGTGTGCATCATGACTAATCCCCCCTTTCCGTTACTACATTACGCAGCTAGGGTCTCGGAGGGTACAAAGGGGACAAGCAGAAAGGTATTTCCACTATATGCTGCTTATTAGCGACCGCCTTTCGGCTCTAAAATGCAGGAAAACCGCTTTCTAGAGCGAAGTAGAGTAAGAGACAAGAGGAAAGGAGGGTGTCAATGCGAAGACGCATCACCATAGTCGGGTTAATCATCATGCTGGTAACAGTTTTCGTTTCTTCCGTAGGGGCAGCCACGCCAGGGACAGTCAACACAGCACTGCTCAATTTGCGCAGTGGTCCAGGCCCTGCCTTTAAGGTCTTAACAACTCTGCCTGCAGAGACACCACTTGTCGTGCTGGCCCAAACGGGTGATTGGCGACAGGTTATGACTGCCGCGGGCAAAACAGGCTGGGTCTTTGGACAATTTGTGGCCGCTGATACGAATTTTAGAGCCTTGTCGCGTTCTGTCACAGTCACTATCGGTGTCAGGTCCCTCAATGTCCGTCAGGGGCCTGCCACCTCGTTCCCAGTAATATCTACCGTGCGAGAGGGGCAGCTTCTAAGCGTGACAGGGCAGCTAGGGAGTTGGCTTCAGGTAGAGAACTCGGGCAGACTCGGGTTTGTGCATGCCGACTTTGTTACGCAGGTAGCGCAGGAAGAACAGGCTGTGACCGTCCCCTTGGCACGTGTGACGGCTAGCTCGCTCAATTTGCGCGGTGGAGGGGGCACTCAGTTTCCCATTGTGGCGCGGCTAAATCGCGGCACTACGGTGGCTGTCTTAAGCGAAGGCGCCTGGGCAAGAGTAATGCTCGAGAACGGTGCTACCGGCTTTGTCTCTAGTGAATTTATCGAGCAAGTCAGAGGCCAAGCGCAGGCTCGTATCACGGCCAGCGTGGTCAATCAGCGCAGTGGCCCTGGCACGACCTTTCCTGTGGTAACGACTCATCCACGCGGGCAGACCATCGCCGTGTCAGGGCTAAGTGGCGAATGGGTCAAAGTATCGAGTGCGGGCGGGGCCGGGTACATCCTTAGTAATCTCCTGTCGTTTTCTTTTGCCCCTGGCGATGGTACTGCCCTTGTGCCCACGTCACCAACGGCCGCGGATCTATCTGGGTTTACCGTAGTCATTGACCCAGGGCATGGGGGTAGAGACCCCGGTGCCATAGCGGCCAGTGGCCTGCGAGAGAGCGACGTTAACTTGACCATGTCGGAGCAGCTTAGGGCCATGTTAGAGGCCGCTGGCGCACAGGTAGTTATGACGCGCACCACAGACATCGGGCTCACCCTTGCCGAGCGGATAGCGTTTGGCAATGCACCTGGGGTCGACCTCTTTGTAAGCGTGCACAACAATGCGCATACTAACCCGCAAATTTCGGGCACCCAAACTTTTTACGGAGTCACCGAGGGGAGTTTCGCGCTGGCGCTAGGCGTGCATCGTCGCTTAGTAGCGCTAGGTCTTAATGACAGGGCCGTGTTAACAGCAAATTTCGCTGTCTTGCAACGGACTACTGTGCCGGCCATTCTCATTGAGACAGCGTTCTTGTCTAATCCCCATAACGCAGCTCTCTTGGGGCAGGCGTCTTTTGTTAGTAGAGCGGTAGAGGCTCACTTCGCGGGAATCAGCGAGTGGCTGCTCAGTAGAAGAAACCAGCGGGCAGATTAGTCGCTACACCGAAGTAGCAACAGCGAAGACCTATCGATATGCAGTATAGAAAAAGACCGACTATTTTGTCGGTCTTTTTCCTCTTTGTCCAGTTGTCGCTTGAGGCTGGACTTTATCCATCTTCAATTGCTTGCCTATTCCTAGTAGCTTCTTGCATTTTGTGCCCATCTCGTCACCCCCCCGAAGATTATATCATGCTGACCCCGCGGCGCATAGCGGCAATGTATTGACGGCAAGGGTAGGTGGTATCCTACAGAGTAGTTAGGCTGTGAGGTGAGCGAATGAGTATTGTGGGCGCGGCCATGGCTTTTGTCTCCGGTGTTTTAATGGCAGTTCAGGGCAGTATCAATGCGGGCTTAGGTAAAGATGTCGGCGTCCTGCGAGCTACTCTCGTCGTACACTTGGTAGGGTCAGTTGTCGCGCTGGTGCTAGTGCTGCTTCCGTTTTTGCGCGCGCCCATGTCACAGAAATGGACTGAGGTACCTTGGGTTTACTACCTAGGGGGTGTGCTGGGAGTGGCCATTGTCTACTTAGTAGCGATAAGTATACCGCCACTTGGCGTAGCGGTTGCCACTACCATGATTATTGTGGGTCAAGTCGGAACGGCCCTCCTTATTGATCACTTAGGAGCGCTAGGCCTGAATCGTCTGGCGTTCACTTGGCAGAAGGGTATGGGGCTCATCTTGCTGGCCGCAGGGGCAGGGCTATTGCTAAAGAAATAGGCGAACTCACCAATCGCCTAAGCAAAAGAAAAAAAAAGGGGGGGGGTGAAGACTTTGACCATAAAATGTAGCACGAGCGAATGCAAATGGGCCGGAGAAAACGAACAGTGTAGTAATCAGCGCCTAATCAATAATGTCAAAACTGGCGCCGTGAGTTCGGCCCACTGTTCAGGAAAAAACTGTCATGGATATCAGTTGAGGGGTTAAGGAAGCGCGGCCGCCTAGAATCATCTAGGCGGCCGTAATCTTTTCGCACTGCGAAAATAATGGTAAAATAAATAAATTGGAGCATGACGCACGCGACAGGAGCTGAGCCTTACTTGGAGATAAAAATATGTCTCGCCGATTTCACCAGAGCGCTATCGCTCGCTCTTGATTTGGCCGAGTACCAGACATTTATGCAGCACGGACACAGGGTGACCTACATGGCCTTGCGGCTAGGCAAAATGGTAGGTATGGACAGCGAATCATTAACACGGCTGTACTTCGCAGGGCTACTGCATGACATCGGGTTGACTTCTATGGGCGGCATGAGATTACTGCATGATGAGCAGTTTTTGCGGGGACACACTGCGGTCGGCAAGGAGCTGGTGCTACAATTACCTATTCCAGGAATCGCCGAGCTAGTTTTGTGCCACCATGAGAATTTTGACGGCTCCGGGGTCTACGGCCACAGTGGAGAGAACATTTCTCTAGGGGCGAGACTTCTCTCCATGGCCGATAGCATCGATGCCGTGGGGAGAAATGCCACCACCATGCGTCAGGCTCGCGAAGATATTGCCATTCATGTTAGTACATGCAAGAACAGCAGGTTCGACCCCTACCTGAGCGACACTTTTGCAGTTTTAAGTAAACAAGATAAATTTTGGTTAGATCTAGAGGGGCGTAATCTACCTTTCGCTCTAGCTGCTCTGCAGCCAAGTAATGCTTGCTTTGTCGACCAAGAGAGTATAGTAGATATAGGGCGCGTCTTCGCCAAGATTATTGACAGCAAGAGTCGCTTTACGGCCAATCACTCGCGGGGGCTGGCGGAGCTTTTGCGGCGCGTCGCCGAGAGTTCACCCTTACTCTCAGGGAAAGAGCGCTGTTTGTACACCGCTGGCCTGTTGCATGACCTAGGGAAAATGGTTGTCCCTACAGAACTGCTAGAGAAGCCCGGCACTCTTACTCCGGAGGAGTACACAGTTATGAAATCTCATGTTTACTACAGCAAGCTTATCCTGAATCAAGTCCCTGGTTTAGAAACTATAGCGAGTTGGGCAGGTAATCACCACGAACGGCTAGACGGGCGAGGCTATGCTGAACGCGTTCCGGGGCAGGAGCTCACGCTAGAAGATCGGCTAGTGGCCGTTTGTGATGTATACCAAGCGTTGACCGAGGAAAGACCCTATCGGTCGGGTGAGTCCCCCGCAAAAGTTTTTGGCATAATAGAATCAATGGTGAAAAGCGGCGGTTTATGCTCCGACGCCGCCCGCATGGTCGCCAATGTAGTGCTTTAGGAGGAGAAAAAATGTTATCACCAGAGAAACTTAGCCGTCTTAACGCTCTCGCACAGAAGCAGCGTGCCGACAACTTAACTACTGAGGAACGGGAAGAACAGCGTCAGTTGCGTGAAGAATACCTAGTAAATTTTCGCGGTAGATTTACCGCCGAGCTCGAAAACCTCGGCCTAACCAAAATAGAGCAGCCTACTTGCCCTTGTTGTGCGGGCAAACACCAACACTAAGTAGGTATTTTCGGTAGCCTGGCCGGTCACCCGCGGCGTGCTAGTTTTTTGCGGCTAGGGTAATCATGGCCCGTAGCCCTTGAAAGGCCGTTACATAGTCAGATGCGGTGTATGTCAATGTGCGCCCGTCTAGGCGCTGTGCCTGCGGCAAGAAGCCCGCCGCATCTGCCATGCCGGAGTTAAGCAGCTCGAGGCGCATGGTTACCGGAGTGGCAAAGACAAGTGGCTGCAACGTGGGTAGCGCGCGAAGTGCCTTTTCGGCTTGTTGTTTGATGTGCAGCGTAGCCCGGCTAGGGTGCATATTCTTGGCGCTGTAGCGGGTTATGGCTTCTTTTACAATGGCGACCTCCACACCCTTTAGCAGGGCTTGCGCTTCAAGGGCGGTGTCTTTGTCCCCACTCACTAAGGCAATGGGCACGCCAAAGTGACCTGCGAGCCCGGCATTGATGCCGATTTCGCCACAGAGCACGTCATTTACCCAGACATTGCTCACCACGCCGCCACTAATGGTGTGGGATAGCACCCCGGCAGAATGCATACGGGCGTGGTAGCCAATCAAGAACGCGGCCTGGCATTCGCTATCTAGGCCTTCCATCATCATTAGGGGTTTGGGTGTTCCCAGGATGATGGTAGCAGCAGGATTGAGCTCCGCCGGAATAATATTGTTCATGCCTCCGTGGCTGTCATTGACGATGATCTCTGTGGCTCCCGCGGCTATAGCGCCCTCTATGGCCGCGTTTACTTCGGCCGTCATCTGCCGTCGCGCTTCATCATAAGTCTTGCCGGTGGGCCCGGTGCTGTCGCTGTTGACCACGCAAGCTACGCCTTCAATGTCGACGCTGATAAATACCTTCATTAGTTATTCGCCCTCCCTACTTGGTTTCGGTAGATTCATTGTTCCTAGAATCTTTCTTCATAAGTCTTGGTATTCCTGCCGCGAAGGGCAGGGCAGAAGTAGGGGAGGCCAGGTAGATATATGCGAGTGAGAGACCCCGTGCACGGTGATATCCTAATCGACCCCGCAGCCAAAGATGTCCTGGCTACCAAGGCTATGCAGCGTTTACGTGGCCTTAAGCAGCTCGGGCTTACGCATCTCGTCTACCCGGGTTGTGTGCACACCCGCTTTGACCATAGCTTGGGGACGTATCATATGGCTAAACGGCTATATCATAGTAGCGTAGACGAATCTTGTCGCGAGGAGCTCGCTGCGGTAAGTTGTGCCGCACTCTTGCATGATGCTGCGCACATGCCTTTTGGGCACACCCTAGAAGAGGAATTTGGGCTGTTCGGGCGTCACGACCGAGCCGAACGCATGACCATGGTGCTAAATGATACGGAAGTCAAGTCAGCGCTCCTTGGCCACGGGCTTTATGACTTTGTCGTGAACATATTGCTTGATACCCTGCCTGAGTCTCGTCGCTACCTCACCGATATAGTGAAGAGCACCATAGATGCCGATGTCTTAGACTACTTGCGCCGCGACGCCTACTTTGCGGGGTTAGTGCATAATTACGATGACCGCGTTCTAGAGAGCTTCACCGTGGTGGATGGCCGCCTGGTGTATCGGCTAGTGCACAAAGGCCTTCCGCGACCTGATGCGCGCTCAGAGTTAGTCCATCTGCTTCGTCTGCGTTACTACTTGACAGAGCGCCTCTACTACCATCACGCCAAAATTGCTGCCAGCGTGATGCTGGCCAAGGTGGTGCAGAAGGTGGGCTTTAGCGAGGCTCATCTCGCACAGCTGACCGATGAGTTGCTGCTTGAGGAGTGCCGCAGGCATGCTGTAGAGAGCTCTGATCACGACTTGCTTTCTCTGTTTGAAGCTCTGAAGTGGCGGCGGCTCTACAAGCGGGCTTTTGTACACGCCGCTGATCAATCGCTTTTGGCGCGCTTTAACAACGTACGGCAGTTTGAGAGCCTCATTGCCCAGAAAACAGGGCTTAACCCCATAGAAGTTGGTGTGTATTGCGGGCCCCGAGGCGTGCTTAAAGAGGCTAATATCACCATCTTGACGCGCCGCGGTTGTGAACCCTTGTCGCAGGGCGAAAATGGCGACATAGGAGAATTAGCCGAGCAATATCGTCGTTTGCCGCGCTTCTATGTGTTTGCTCCGGCAGACAAAGTCGCGCCTGTTCGTTTGGCTGTCGAAGAGATGCTTAATTGCCGAAGCGAGTACCGTAAAGATTTAACGAGTTTGTAACCCGAGTCGCCCTGCCACGGAGGTATACTAGGTATACCAAGGCGGGGAGGTGGTGAGTTGCGCGTGTGGACCACAATGTTTATTATAATTGCACTCGTACTCTTTACTGCCGTTGGTTGCGTGAATGTCCCTAGGCAGGGCCAGGAAGTGACTGAGCCAAGTGCCCCGATTGCCTACCTTACGCAAGGGCATGCCCCCTTTGTTAGTATCTTCGTGCAGCAAATTGCCAGTGGCTTCCTGGTCCCGGTAAGCGTCTATCGTAAAGTTGGCGACCCACCGCCCATACAGCAAGCAGTAGCACTGCTAAACGGTGAACTAGGCAGTACCGAGTATCGTCTCCTTGGTGGTGCACCAGCAAAAATACAGAGCGTAGCTCTCCACAATGGTGTCTTAGATATAGAGATGCCGCCGGAATTTCCTTCCTGGGTCTTGCGCAATCAGACTGAAGAGCGCGCCTTTATCGGCGCAGTCATACTCACCTTCACCGCTTTTGACGACGTAGAAGCCGTTCGTTTTATGGTTCTGGGCCGCCCCATACAAGGCATGGTGGGCGGTTTGAACCTTTCGGGTCGTTTAGTGCGTCCAACGCTCGTTAATTATCCCAAAGTAGCTCCCTCGCACAAAATAGCTCTCCCACACGCCGTTGTTTACGCCAGAGTAAAGGGCAGTAATGTCCTAGTGCCAGTGACGCGTAGTTTGCCGCGACGCGACCCCGCAGCAGCACTGCAGGCCTTGCTGGAGTTTGCTCCTGCAGATAATCTCATCTCGCCCTTGCCCCAGGGTATACGCCTGCGTGCTGTTACCGTTGAGGGTGGCGTGGCCATAGTCGATCTTGACCGCAGGGTGGTTAACCTCTTTTTGCAAGGGGCCTTTAATGAGCAAATCGTGGTCGACGCCCTAGTTCACACCCTGCTAGAATTTCCAGAAATCAGGCAAGTGCAGTTTCTCATCGATGGTCGCGTGCTTGGCCCCGTGAGTGCTAACGTTGACTTGAGTCGGCCCTTGAGCAGAACTCCTATAAATGTCATTACGCCCTAGCGCAGGCAAGCGACAGAGGTGACGTTGCGACAGAGGGGGCGGTTCTTTTTGTCGGTATTTTGCGACGGAAAGAAGAACGAAATCGCTGTCGCGATAGCTTAACTTAAAAGAATATAACGAAAAGGCAACCCCTTTTGTGGTATTGTTTAATCGCCAAACAAAACAATACAAAGGGGAGCCTTTTCGCATGATGATCATACCACAACTGTCGCCCTTCTGCCACGTCAACTGTAAGTCGAGAG
>Ga0208101_10052_pt1 | contig 22014 bp, 21 predicted proteins | sample Subbioug_CSW11AC_FD_184823 | JGI IMG/M metagenome (GOLD analysis project Ga0208101, IMG submission 184823) | Serpentinite rock and fluid subsurface biosphere microbial communities from McLaughlin Reserve, California, USA - CR12Aug_CSW11AC (SPAdes) | ecosystem: Environmental > Terrestrial > Deep...
AATCTAAAAATCTCTACCTGAGATTTTTCGCGAAGTAGGCCGCTGCTTTTTTTAGGATTTCTACTTCCTCCCTGAGCTCTCTGTTTTCTCGCTCAAACTTCCTCATAATCGCTTCTTCCGGAGTGAGGACGACATTACCGCTACCAGGGAAAGGATTCGCTCTCTTCTCTACTTGCTTAATCCAATCTCTGAGTGAGCTAACCGATACGCCAAGGTCTTTGGCAATAGCGGGGATAGACTCGTGGCCCTGGCTGACTCTGTAAACGGCCTGTTGCTTGTATTCTGCGTTGTAGTGTTTCTTCTTCATTTATTTCTCCCCTTCTGATACAAGCATAGCACGGATTCTGGTTGTCCAGCAAAAGGGGTATAGGGCACTCCCCGTGCTACAAGGGTAGGAGACGATTTCAACCACAGAGGCACAGAGGCGTGGAAAAGAGAGGAACAAGGAACGAGGGTATTTGCTTAAATAAACTCTTTCTTTCTCTGTGACCTCTGTGTACTCTGTGGTAAAAAGCGTGTCTTCCCCACTCTAACCTCTACTCTGTGGTAAAAAAATTCCCTCCCCGTGCTACAAGGGTAGGAGACGATTTCAACCACAGAGGCACAGAGGCGTGGAAAAGAGAGGAACAAGGAACGAGGGTATTTGCTTAAATAAACTCTTTCTTTCTCTGTGACCTCTGTGTACTCTGTGGTAAAAAACGTGTCTTCCCCACTCTAACCTCTAACTTCCAACCTCTAGTTTGGTGCTCTGTGGTAAAAAACGTACCTTCCCTATCCTGCCTCTTATTTCTTGCTTCTTGTCTCTTGTACTCTGTGGTGAAAAACGCACCTTCCCCTCTCTAAGCGCATTCAGATTAGCTTGACTTCTCTCCCTTGACACGGTAGTTTATTATTGCACGCGAAATATTAGGGGGCATTAGCATGACAGGAGCCTCGACCACAGGAGTCTCGCACAGGGCCATCTCTCATCCGCTTTCCTTGCATGAGCTAGGCCATGAGCCACACAGTGGAGAGATACAGTCTCAAGTTTTACGCCTCGCCCTGCCTGCCATGGTGGAGCAAATACTCATGACCCTAGTGAGTATGGTAGACATGATGATGGTCGGTAGCCTTGGAGCAAGTGCTATCGCCGCGGTGGGTCTCAGTAATCAACCCATGTTCGCTGCGCAAGCGCTTTTTTCTGCGGTTACCGTTGGCAACACTGCTGTCATTGCCAGGCTGATGGGGGCGCGCAATGTAGATGGTGCCAATCATGCGGCACGCCAGTCCTTCATGTTGGCGATAGTGATGTCACTCCTGCTCACTGTCTTTGTTCTCGTTGCCGCACCATTTATCATAAGCTTTATGGGTGCAGAGCCTGACGTTGCGCCCATCGCCATAACCTACACCAGGATTGTCGGGCTCAGTCTGTTGTTTTCGCTCGCCACGGTAATCTTAAACGGTGTGCTGCGTGGAGCGGGTGATATGAAAACGCCGATGCGGGTCAACGTCGTTGCTAATCTCATCAATTTAGTGGGCAACTACCTCCTCATCTTCGGGCACTTTGGCTTTCCGGCCCTCGGAGTAGCGGGAGCAGGTTATGCCACTTTGTTTAGCCGCGCCATCGCTCTTTTTATGGTCGTGGGGGTGTTCTTCTCCGGCAAGTTTGTGCTACGGCTGCGTTTAACGGACTGTTGGCGCCCCGACTTTACGGTCATGCGCCGCATCTTGCGCGTCGGATTGCCTGCCTCAGGGGAACAGCTCATTATGCGCGTAGGCATGATGCTCTTCGCGCGCATTGTGGCAGGTCTAGGCACAGTGCCGTACGCTGCGCACCTGCTCGCTATTAATATCGAAGGTCTGTCTTTTACACCGGGCATGGGGTTTGCCATGGCCTCCACCACACTGGTGGGGCAGGGCCTTGGGGCGGAGCGTCCAGATTTAGCAAAGAAGTTAGGCTTAGAATCGCGCCGCATAGCCATGCTCTTTATGGGTACCGTGGGAATAATTATATTCATATTTCCGCATCAGTTGCTAGGTCTTTACACTAGCGACCCCGAGGTAATTCGTCTCGGCACGATCTGCTTGCGCATCATCGCCCTCGTGCAGCCGATGATGGCCTCTAACTTCGTGATGATGGGGTCACTGCGTGGCGCAGGCGACACGCGCTTCGTCATGCTTATTACGATTGCAGGCATCTGGCTAGTGCGGTTGAGTCTCGCCACACTCCTCGTCCATCACTTAGGTCTAGGCCTGACGGGCGCATGGATTGCTATGTCCCTCGATCAGACGACACGTGGCGCGTTTGCCTACTGGCGCTTTAGTCATGGAGGTTGGCAGCAGGCGCGGGTCTAGGTGAGGTATCTGTGAGATTAAGGCGCGTTATAGGGCAGGTTGTGACCTGTCTTTTTTGTCTGTATAATTAGGTTGTCTATAGTGAAGTAAGGGGTATTATTGTGGAACTTAAGGACTTAGGCGAATTTGGCTTAATTAAGCGCCTCCTGGCTAATCAGCCTACGGCGGTGGGGGTTATCGTCCCCCCCGGGGATGACGCGGCGGTGCTCGAAATTACCCCGGGGCAGAGGGTTGTCTTGACTTGTGATTGCATGGTTGAAGACGTGCATTTTTTGGCTAAGGCCAGTGGCTACGACGTAGGATACAAGCTGTTGGCGAGCAATATAAGTGACATTGCCGCCATGGGGGGCGTGCCGCGCTACGCAGTGGTCACCTTGGTGGCTCACGTCGCGACTGCGGTAGCCTGGCTAGATGATCTTTATGCTGGGTTACGGGCCTGCGCTTTAGAATACGGAGTGGCTGTAGTGGGCGGCGATACTAGTCGTGGCGATAAAGTAATGCTGAGCGTAGCCTTGCTCGGCGAAGTCGCGCCTTTTAGGGAGCTCTTGCGTAGTAGTGCTAAGCCTGGTGACTTAGTATGTGTTACCGGGCCGCTTGGCGGCAGTGCCGCAGGGTTAGAGGTAGTCTTAGGCAAGGCTAGCCCGCCAGAGCGCCTCGCAGAGGAGGCGTTAGCCCGTCATTACCGGCCTCGCCCCCAGGTTGCGGCCGGCTTGCTTATCGCCTCGCTTGGCGGTCGCTGCGCTAACGACATTAGCGATGGCTTGGCCAGCGAAGCGCATGAGGTGGCTGCAGCCAGTGCCGTAGAGATAGAGATTGACAGCGCGAAAGTGCCGCAAACAGAGGCTACAGTCTATATTGCCAACGCCGTTGGTAAAGACCCCTTGGATTTCGCCTTCTATGGCGGCGAGGACTACGAGCTCTTGTTCACTGTGCCGGAGCATACTTGGCTAGAGGTGCAGGCTGCCCTGCCTACAGCCCGTGTTGTGGGGCTGGTGCGGGCAGGGCAAGGTGTCTTTGTGCGCCGCGGCGAAAATATCAGCCCCTTAGCGCGGGGGTATACTCATTTCAGATAGGCGGTTAGAGTGTGGAGCTAGAAACGACAGTTGCCCTTACTTTGCGCGACATGGGACGAGAGTTAGGGCAGCGTCTCATAGGCGGGATGGTCATAATTTTGCGCGGCGACTTAGGGGCGGGCAAGACTTCTTTTGCGCAGGGCGTAGCCGAGGGCTTAGGGGTAAGCTTGCCGGTAACTTCGCCTACTTTTGCTTTAATCCAGCTCTATGAGGGCCGCCACCTTAACTTGGTGCACTGTGACTTTTACCGACTAAAATCCCCGCAAGAAGCTCTAGATATCGGTTTCTTAGAGTACCTGACTGCACGCAATGTGGTCCTGGTAGAATGGGGAGACGCCTTCAGGGAGCTTATGCCAGGTGATGTGCTGACGCTTGACATGATTTATACCGAGGCGGGGCGTAAGATTCACCTCGAGCAGGTAGCATCAAAATACCAAGTAATAATAGACGAGTGGGTGCAGGCATGCCAATCCTCTGTTTCGACACCACGACCAAGGTAGCCTCTGTCGCTGTGGTAGAAGGCGATGCTGTGCTCTGCGAAGCAAGTCTAGGCCATGTAGAGAGCCACGCCGCCCGCCTCCTACCAATGGTCGACTTTGCCCTGCGGCAGGCCAATGTCAAGAGGCAGGATATTAAACAGATTGCCGTCGGCGCAGGGCCCGGCTCTTTTACCGGCCTCCGCATTGGGCTTAGTCTTGCTAAAGGCCTAGCGGAGGGCTTAGCTGTGCCCTTGGTCTTACTCTCTACGCTCGAGGTCTTGGCTCATGCAGCTTCTCTTCACCCCGGCGTGGTCATTCCGCTCTTAGACGCGCAGCGGCAAGAATACTATGCGGCAGCTTTTAAGTGCGGGCAGGGTGAATTTACGCGTCTGTCACATGACATGGTGGTCAAGAAAGAAGAGTTCGCCGTCTGGGCACATTCGTTTGCCTCCCCGGTGCTTTTGACGGGTGAAGCCGCCCCTTTGGCAGAGCATGCTACAGGGTTTTTTGTGGCCAGAGCTTTTCTCTCTGCCCCGCGTGCTGCCATAGTAGGAATTTTGAGTCAAGGGCGTACACCTACGGATCCGAAATGTGCCCTGCCCAACTACATTCGCACTTCCTCCGCACAGCCGAAGAAGGGAGGCCTATCATGAGCCTTGTTCTTAGCCGCATGACCGAGAGTGATATTGACGAAGTCCTCTTGATAGAGCAATTGTCTTTTCCTACGCCTTGGTCGCGCCAAGCGTTCGTGGGTGAACTGACCAATAACCCGCTCGCCATCTACCTAGTCGGGCGGATTGAATCGCGCCTTGTTTGCTACGGCGGCTCCTGGATGTTCTTAGGGGAGGCGCATATCACCAATATCGCCGTGCACCCTGACTTTCGCGGGCAGGGCTTAGGTGAGGCCATCTGCCTCTCCTTGATGGCGGAAGCAGTAGAGCTCGGTATCGCCCGCATGACTTTAGAGGTTAGGGCGATGAACATCGTGGCGCAGGGCTTGTACCGCAAGTTAGGTTTCTATTCGGCGGGCGTCCGCCCCGGCTACTACACAGACACGAAAGAAGACGCCCTAATTATGTGGAAAGACAATCTTTTGCCAGAGAGCTGCGAGGACACACAACCATGCGCGAAGTGATACTGGCTGTAGAAACCAGCTGCGATGAGACTTCGGTGGCCGTCCTAGCCGAAGGCAAGCACATTTTGGCGAACATCGTCGCCTCACAGGTAGATGTGCATCAAATTTACGGCGGTGTCGTGCCCGAGATTGCCTCACGCCAACACATTGAAAACATAAGCCTCGTGGTTGACACCGCGCTCTCGACAGCCGGGGTTAGCCGTAAGCAACTTTCGGCCATCGGGGTGACCTGTGGCCCGGGCCTCGTAGGGGCTCTCCTGGTCGGTGTTAGCTATGCCAAAGGGCTAGCCTACGCCCTAGACATACCCCTCATACCAGTGCATCATCTAGAGGCTCATATTTACGCTAACTTTCTCTTGCCGGAGCCCCCGTCCCTGCCGCTGATGTGCCTCATAGTCTCCGGCGGACATACCGACTTAGTCTACATGCCTCGCCACGGCGAGTTTCATTTGCTTGGGCGCACGCGAGACGATGCGGCGGGCGAGGCCTTTGATAAAATTGCCCGTGTCCTCGGTTTGCCGTACCCGGGTGGGCCGCATCTCGAAAATTTGGCCTCCCATGGTCATGCTGCGCTCGCCTTCCCGCGGGCTTACCTAGGTCCTGACAGCTTGGACTTTTCTTTCTCGGGGTTAAAGTCAGCGGTGTTAAACTATATAAATACGAGCAGGCAGCAGGGCAAAGACCTGGTCGCTGCCGATGTCGCGGCAAGTTTTCAGGCGGCTGTGGTCGAGGTGCTGGTGGAGAGGGCCATAGCGGCGGCGAAAAAAGTAGGCAGCACCAATTTATGTCTCGCAGGTGGGGTATCGGCTAATAAAATGCTGCGACGCGGACTTGCCACCGCAGCCAGTTCGGCGGGGTTACAGTTTTTTGTGCCGGAATTTCAGTACTGCACCGATAATGCCGCCATGGTGGCCATGTCGGCCTACCATCGCTGGCAGGGCGGCGTCGTGGCTGACTTGTCCCTTAATGCCGCAGCCGTACTGCCGATGACGAACTGGGCTACATAAATGACTCGCCATAATGCTGTGGATAATGGGTATAACTCAGAGAAATTCGCACCACTACAGGCTATTTTCTGTGGATAAACCTGTGTATAGTGTGGACAGTAATTTATTATGTTAACTAGAGCACCAATTTATGGGGTAGGCCTACGGCGTTGTTTTAAGGAGAGGGCACATGGATAAACAAGTCTGGCGAAACAAAATGCAAGCACTTCGCCGTCAGTTAAGCGCAGAAAACCGGGCCGAACTTAGTGCCGTACTTTGCCAAATGCTTATGTCGGCCCTACTTTGCGGCCAGGGAAGCAGGGTGATGGCCTACCTCCCCATACGTGGTGAAGTGGACTTAAGCCCCTTGCTCCTTACTCTCGAGGAACGAGGGGTAGAGATCGTGTTGCCGAAAGTCATGGGTGCGGGGCGCATAGAGCCCTTTCTCTGCCCGCGGTCCTGGCATGAGCACGTGCAGGTGGCCACTTACGGTATTCGCGAACCAAGTGGGGACGCGCGCCAAGTAGAGACAGAGTCACTTGACTATGTTCTCGTTCCTGGCCTGGCCTTTGACCGTGAATTTTACCGCCTTGGCTATGGCGGGGGGTACTACGACCGCTTCTTGCCCCGTTTGGGACCACGTGCGGTAACAATAGGGGTGGCCTTCGCTATACAAGTGGTCGAGAGCCTGCCACATGAAGAGCATGACGGAAGGCTCGACGCCCTCATCACGGAGCAAGGCCTAGTCTGGCGTGAAGCGGTGCCCCCTGCATAAATTTGTGGTGTTAGGGCAGACTAGCGCAGTGTATAGAGGGCTGTCTAGTGTCTAGGCACGTAATATAGAGCTAGATGTAGTAGCGGGCAGCAATAAGGAGATAATGCGCTAAAAAGCGCTCTTTGCGTCCAAAATTAGCCCCCTATCGCCTCCGCTCGGTGTTGCTCACTCTGCGCGGTGCGGTTATAGTATTGTTAGCACTCAACCTTACTGAGTGCTAATGATTACATACAACAATCTAAGGAGGTCTGTGTCCATGAAGTTGCAACCACTAGCAGACAGGATCGTAGTTAAAGCTCTTGACCGCGAAGAAAAAACCAAGAGCGGTATCGTGTTGCCTGAAACTGCCAAGGAGAAGCCCCAAGAAGGCGAAGTTCTCGCTGTAGGGCCCGGCAAAATGGGCGAAGATGGCAAGCGCATTGTCCCCGAAGTAAAAGTGGGCGACAAGGTTGTCTATTCTAAGTACGGCGGCACCGAAATCAAGATAGACGGCGTGGAATACCTCATTCTTAAGGAATCAGACGTTCTCGCTATCGTCAACAAAGGCTAGGAGGTTTTGAAGATGGCTAAAAAGATTATTTTCAATGAAGATGCCCGCCGTGCTCTGCAACGTGGCGTTGACGCTTTGGCCGATGCGGTAAAAGTAACGCTTGGTCCTAAGGGTCGTAACGTTGTTCTTGAAAAGAAGTTCGGGGCCCCCCTCATCACTAATGATGGCGTGACCATTGCCCGCGAAGTAGAGCTAGAAGACCCCTTCGAGAACATGGGCGCACAACTCGTTAAAGAAGTAGCTACCAAGACCCAGGACGTAGCTGGCGACGGCACGACCACGGCCACTCTTCTGGCGCAATCCATCGTGCGCGAGGGCCTCAAGAACGTCACTGCTGGTGCTAACCCCATGGGCATTAAGAAGGGCATCGAGAAGGCCGTAGAAGCCGTTGTAGCCCACATTAAAGAATTGTCCTCTCCAGTTGCCGACAGCGCCGCGATTGCCCAAGTGGCCTCCATTTCCGCTGGTGACGAAGAAATCGGCCGTCTAATTGCCGCAGCCATGGACAAAGTTGGCAAGGACGGCGTTATCACCGTTGAAGAATCAAAGACCTTCGGCACCGAGCTCGAAGTAGTAGAAGGTATGGAGTTTGACCGTGGCTACGTTTCGCCTTACATGGTCACCGATGCCGAAAAGATGGAAGCCGTGCTTGAAGACCCCTTCATATTGATCACCGATCGTAAGATCAGTGCTATACATGACATCCTCCCCGTGCTAGAAAAGCTTGTGCAACGCGGCAAGCCCCTACTCATTATCGCCGAAGACGTAGAAGGCGAAGCGCTTGCTACTCTCGTTGTCAACAAGCTCCGTGGCACGTTCACTTGCGTTGCCGTCAAGGCCCCTGGCTTTGGCGATCGCCGCAAGGCCCTGCTCTCCGACATCGCTGTGCTTACACAGGGCCAAGTTATCTCTGAAGAGCTCGGTCTTGAGCTTAAGAGCACCGACATCACTATGCTCGGTCGGGCACGCCAAGTGCGCATCGGCAAAGAAGAGACCGTCATTGTCGACGGACACGGCTCTAAAGAAGAGATCGTCAAGCGCGTCAACCAAATCAAGGTGCAAATTGAAGAGTCCACTTCGGACTTCGATAAAGAGAAGCTGCAAGAGCGTCTCGCCAAGCTCTCTGGTGGCGTAGCTGTCATCCGCGTGGGTGCTGCCACTGAAGTTGAAATGAAAGAGAAGAAGCTTCGCATTGAGGACGCACTCTCTGCTACCCGCGCAGCTGTAGAAGAGGGTATTGTTCCCGGTGGCGGTATTACCTTGCTCAGCTCTATTGCCGCGCTTGATGTTATCGAAGCAACTGGTGACGTCAAGACCGGCGTAGACATTATTCGCCGTGCTCTCGAAGAGCCAGTGCGTCAAATTGCCAGCAACGCCGGCCTCGAAGGGTCTGTCATCGTGGGCAAAGCTAAGGAGCAAAAAGTTGGCTTCGGTCTCGACGCCCAGAACGGCACATGGGTTGATATGCGCGCGGCTGGTATCGTAGACCCGGCCAAGGTGGTGCGCAGCGCACTACAAAACGCCGCCTCTATCGCCGCCCTTATCCTCACCACAGAGACCCTCATTGCCGATAAACCCGAACCAAAGTCTGCCTCCATGCCTAACCCAGGCATGGGCGGCATGGACATGATGTAAGTAAACAGAACGAGCCGCCCTCACTGTGGGGCGGCTCACTTCTTAGAGGGGAGAGTCGCGCGTGGATGTTTTTCTCGTGGCGCGTCCTCAGGGCAGGCTGCTCGGCATGGCTCTAGAGGTGCAAGAGGCCCTCAACCGTCGTTACAAGCTCTATGACCACACCTTGCCGCCCCTACATCTTACGTTAGCCCGCATCAGTGCAGGTGACGACGTAAATTTCACGCGGGCCATAGAGTGCATTGGTCGGGTTGTGAGCCGCACATCCCCCTTCAATATTGAGGCGCGGGGGTACTTGCGCTTTGGCGCGCCTCACTTAGCGGTAGGTATTGCCGTGCTAGCTAAGGAGCCCCTCGTCTCCCTGCGCGAGGCCCTCGCGATGGAGCTCAAGGAGCAAATGGTGAACGTGAACAGTCAAGAGTGGAGGCCTCACATTACCCTGGTCTCAGCGACCTTTAGCAATAGTTCTTGGGGGGAGGCAGAGTGGCTATCTGCCTATGACTGTGCACTAGAGTTCCCTCTGGTGGCAGAATGCCCAGTCAGCGAGTTAGAGCTGTGGTACCCCGAATATGTGCCTCAAGTTAAGTCGCTGGCAGGCTTCACGCTGGGAGTGGGTCGTAAACAGGGGAGGGACACTCCGCAGCAATAAGGCGAACGATAGCAGTACTTTTACTGCATATTGTTCGCCTTCTCTGTTGTCGACTCCACTTTACATGGTATAATCTCAAAAAGGCCAAGGAGGCGCAAATAGTGCAAGCTAGCCGCGAAATGGTGCTTATTCTCGACTTCGGCGGGCAGTACGCCGAGCTCATCGCTAGGCGTGTCCGTGAACTGCATGTTTACTGCGAAATATGGTCAGCCGCAAAGTCGGCGGCGGAAATCGCACAGGCGAAGCCCGTGGCCATTATATTCTCTGGCGGGCCGAACTCGGTCTACGCTAGTGGTGCGCCTAAGGTAGATGCAGAAATATTTCGCTTAGGGGTGCCCATCCTCGGCATTTGCTATGGGATGCAGCTCTTAGCGCAGGCCTTAGGTGGGACAGTGGCGGGCGGAGAGGGACGCGGAGAGTATGGCCGCGCCTTGCTTACTGTGCCCAAAGCCGAGGGAATCTTTGCCGGCTTGCCCGAGAAATTTGCCGTGTGGATGAGTCATGGTGACTCGGTTACCACTTTGCCAGAGGGGTTTGTCGCTGCCGCCCACACCGAACACACTAGCGTGGCCGCCATGCACAATCTAAGTATGGGCATAATTGGGGTTCAGTTTCACCCCGAAGTAGTGCATAGCGAGTTCGGCACTGCGATGCTTAAAAACTTTTTGTTTGGCGTCGCCAAGGCTAAGGGAGATTGGCAGATGGACTCCTTTGTCGAGACGGCAACGGCGGCCATTAGGGCGCGCGTAGGCGACGAAGAAGTAATCTGCGGCTTAAGTGGCGGGGTAGATTCGGCGGTGGCGGCGCTACTCGTACAACGCGCCGTAGGTGACAAACTAACCTGCATTTTTGTCGACCATGGCCTACTGCGTAAAGGTGAAGCCGCTGAAGTAGTCAGTACTTTCCGCGACCAGATGGGCTTAAAGCTTGTCTATGTCGATGCCGCGCAGAGGTTCTTGGCCAAGCTGGCTCATGTAACCGACCCAGAGCAAAAGCGCAAGATCATCGGGGCCGAGTTTGTGCGCGTCTTTGAAGAAGAAGCGTCCAAGCTAGGTGGGGCCAAGTACTTGGTGCAGGGCACCCTCTATCCTGATGTCATCGAGAGTGGCAGCGGTACCGCCGCCACCATTAAGACGCATCACAATGTGGGCGGCTTGCCCAAGGACATGAAGTTTACTCTCATCGAGCCGCTACGGCTCTTGTTCAAAGATGAAGTGCGTGCCGTAGGTCGTGAACTAGGACTCGCACCTGAAATAGTCGAGCGACACCCGTTCCCTGGCCCGGGGTTGGCAGTGCGCATTATGGGCGAGGTGACGCCGGAGAAACTAGCACGAGTTGGCGAAGCAGACCACATCGTGTACCAAGAAGTTGCCCGCGCTGGATTACAGCGCGAGATTTGGCAGTGTTTTGCCGTTTTGACGGGTGTAAAAAGCGTGGGTGTTATGGGCGACGAACGCACTTACGCCGATGTAGTGGCTGTGCGCGCCGTCGCCTCGACCGATGCCATGACCGCCGACTGGTTTCGCCTGCCCTTTGACTTGCTCGACCAAATTTCCCGCCGCATCGTCAACGAAGTCAAGGGCATTAACCGCGTCGTTTACGATATCACCTCCAAACCCCCCGGCACCATTGAGTGGGAGTGACGACCACAAGAGGCAAGAGGCAAGAGGCAAGAGGCAAGAGGCAAGAGGCAAGAGGCAAGAGGCAAGAAACAAGAAGCAAGAGGCAAGAGGCAAGAAGCAAGAAACAAGAGGCAAGAGGCAAGAGGCAAGAGGCAAGAGAGAAGTAACGTTTGTTAACCACAGAGGACACAGAGTAATAAAGAGAGAAACAAGGAGTGCCAAGAATGATTATAGTCGTTCCATCTTTCTCTCTTTTCCACGCCCCTGTGTCCTCTGTGGTAGAAATCGTGACTAAGTCTCGGCCCCGAGGAAAGTGAGCCAATACCCCTTAGGTAAGATTATAGATGAGTTAATGCGTGTGCTTGACAAAATAGGCTCCGCGCACGATAATATAGACAAAATAATAATTATTACTACCTGGGGGAATTTGCATGGACAGCTTGGTGGAGAGACTGCGGGAAAAAGGTCTAAAGGTTACGCCGCAACGCGTAGCCATTTACGGCTTGCTGCTTAATACCACTGCCCATCCGACCGCGGAGGAATTATGGGAAGAAGTCAAGAAAGACCATGCCGCCGTCAGTTTTAACACCGTCTACACCACGCTGAGCACACTGGCGCAGGCGGGGCTCATTCAAAGGCTGCATATGGGTGCGGCCGCGCACTACGATGCTAAAGTAAGCCCCCATGTTCACTTAAATTGCAGACAGTGCGGACGGGTCGACGATTATGACGCCGACTTCGGGCTAAACCTAGCCGCAGTAGGTTCGCGCGCTAAGCGTGACCGGGGTTTTGTGGCCGAAAGGTTAGATCTCACCGTCTACGGTATCTGTCTGCCCTGTTCTAAAATTTCTTGAGTCCAGGAGCTGTTATAAAGACTCCCCGAGTAAATACAAGGGGTCATAAAGACAACTTGTGAACCGAGGGTCAACGGTAAATTGAATACGGACAAAAACCGCCTTGAATAGCGTTTCAAGGCGGTTTTTTGTCTAGCGTGTTCTATCATGTATTAAGTTGTACTAACTCATCTCATTTAAAATACTTTCCAAAAGTGGTTTGACTTTTGCTTCAATTTCCGCTGAGTCATTAATTTGTTCATATCGAAATCCATTCAAGTCAAAAGGTGGATTTGGATGTTCGGTTGTAGGTGTAAAATAGAAAAGCAAACGCCATTTATCAGGATTCAGTTTATTCAACCTAGATTTACTAGAGTTAAGAGCATAACCTACTTCAACCATAACATTATGTCGACAACCTGTTAAATCAGCGATAAATATATCTGAAGAACTAATCTCATCGTACATAGCGGAGCGAATGTCATAAGTAGCCCCATCTTGTGAGCCCAAATCAATTAATTCGAGATTTAAACTTTCAACAAGTCTTTTGATCGCATTAAACCTGAGTTGTGCTTTTTCGTACACTTCGCCAGTTGCCAAAGCTGGATACCATCGTGCTAAAAATACTTTATTGGGGATGTTATCGTAAACCTTATCAAAAATACTAATGATATCATCAATACCAACGTTTCTAGCATCTGCAATATGATTTTTCGCTACCCAATTGATAAAACGATGGTATTTGTCGATGTCAGTTAGCTTATAATAAGCTAAAGCTCCTACGATTGAACTATTATTATGAGAAGTAACGATGCTTGCTTGGTTTATTGCATTTTCTACATTTACAAGCTCTCTTTTAACATCATCAACCGCTGTAGCATCACTAATTAGATCCTCTTTAAGCAAGTATCTGAACAAATCAGTGAAAAAGGAATACTTGTTATCGAATACAAATTTTTTTATATTCGGAAAACATCCGAAATCTATTTTTTCATTTCCACATAACAATTCACGAGTAAATTTGTAGTGTAATCCAAACGGTTGAGGTTTTTCCAGAATACTATCCATAAAAACATCAGCGCTCTCAATAATTAGCTTTATATTTTGCTCCATTTTTAACGGTATTTGTTTGGAGTTAATATTATGGAAAATTGCTCGAGAGTTATTTTTTGCCTCTTCAGCATTTGGGAAAATGATAAGACAAAATGGTATCAATATATCATTAGCTAAGTAATCAGCGGCACTTAAACGATGGTTACCATCTATTCTGCTCAACTTTATATCATCCTCTTCAAATGATAGTTGAGCAACTTTTAATTGCTTGCGGTCATCAATCAGCTTATTTTCGTCTGACTTAAAGTTGATTTTTACTTTACCAACTTTTGAATTAAAACCTTTGTCAGCCGAATCAACAGCATCAGCTAGATTTTCAAAATCCTGAACAGCATCAGTTAAACCAACATTCATCGATAAAACAACTTCCGGGAAATAGGCATACTCGCCCCTCTCCAAAAATTCTTTCATTTCATCTTTGTGGTCTTCTATCAAATCTCGTTGTATATCAGGATTAATTTCGGATAATTTAGCTAAGGCCTTTATACTTGCTACGCCACGTAAGCACAAATAATTATCCATAATTTTTGAAAGCATTCCGTTTAATTTCATATGTGAGATTCCCCTTTACACCAATCCAAAATATTTCTCAAAGAACTTCATCAGTTTCTCAATAACGCCTTGCTTCTTAGCTGTTCTATTGCCACTGCCAAATCGTGAAGCCGGAGGCATGATCTTATCAATGTCTGTGCCGGTTGTCTTTAGTGCTCCGTCTCGGAAGGAGTTGTCGATGAAACGCTTAGTTTCTTCTTGTTTGAGCTTTTCCTCGGTTATGAGGGCTTCAAGATCGGTTTCCTTTTGCTCATGAACAAACTTCCGCCAATCCTCGTCAACCTTAGTAGATGAATTGACTGTATTGATGAAATTCTCGATAAGTTCTTTCTTGCTTCGAAGTTGAATACTGGAGTTGACTGCTTTGTCGATTGAAACCAGAATGCTCTTGTCTTCACAGTTGGATGCATGGTATTTAGCGACAAGCATAAGAATATAATCAATATTGATTTCAATTTGTCGTATCAGCTCAATTTCAAATATAATATCGTCATTGATTTTTTCCTTGTCAGCAGCTTTATCTTTAGTAAATTCCTGATAAAGATCGATGTATACACTCTGATAGTCTTGAAAATCTCTACTAGACAGTATTTCATTGCCCTGAAAGTTGTCGAAGGCAGTTAAAATATTCTTTAAACGAAGGATAGTACCAAATAGTTTAATAAAGTCCTTTTGGTTTTGTTCGCCAATGATTGCCTGCCCCAATGGGAACTTTTCACTGATCTCTTCAATTAATTCGGTATAGCCTGTTTGGTGTTTGCCGTTCTCATCAAAGCCGTTATAATAAGCTTCATAACTTTTCAATAGAACGATACTGCCAGCCTCACTATCACCAAAAAGTGCAATGGCTTCATCTGTTTCCTTCTGCAAATCGCGGAAACAAACAATATTGCCGTAAGTCTTGACCGAGTTTAAAATCCGATTGGTACGTGAAAAAGCTTGGATTAAGCCATGTTGCTTAAGGTTCTTATCTACCCATATTGTGTTGAGTGTTGTAGCATCAAAACCAGTCAAGAACATATTGACAACGACTAAGAGATCCACCTCACGACTTTTCATACGCATGGATAAATCTTTGTAGTAGTTTTGGAATTTATCTGCGGATGTATCAAAAGTGACATTAAAGTTAGCATTATAGTCTAGTATAGCAGCCTCAAGAAAATCTCTTGAAGACTGATCCATGCTATCAGTATCAAACCCTTCATCCGGAAACACATCTTCAGGGTCAGCCTCATTTGCGTTATAGCTGAAGATGGTAGCTATATTGAGCTTACGTTCGCGCTCATTTAACTGTTTTTTTAGCTCGGTATAGTACATCTTAGCAACAGGAATAGAACTGACTGCCAAAATGGAGTTAAAACCCGATACTCGCTGGCCTTGAAGGGCATAAAAGGTGTTGCGTTTTGTTTTCTGGTCAAAATGTTCGAGAATATAATTGACAACTTCTCGAATGCGGTTCGGGTCAGCCATAGCTTTTTCTTTGTCAATGGAGGATACATTTTTATCCTTTACATCATTTTTCATCTTTACTGTATTGATAAAATCAATGCGAAAAGGTAGTACATTCTCATCATTGATTGCGTTCACAATAGTGTAAGTGTGAAGGGGAAGAACTCGCTTCCCATTTTGATCTGGTTCGCCGCCGAACACTTGTGGCGTGGTTTTCATCAGAGGATTACCACCACTTCCGGCATTGATAGCAAAGATAGGCGTACCAGTAAATCCAAATATATGATAATTCTTAAAGGTTTTGACTATTTTGCTGTGCATATCACCGAATTGTGAACGATGACACTCATCAAAAATAATGACAACGTGCTTCTTGAAGACATCATGGCCTTTATTCTTTGAAACAAATACATCCAGCTTTTGAATAGTTGTTATAATGATGTTTGAAGTGTTATCCTCCAATTGCTTTTGCAATATTCTGGTTGAGGAATTGCTATTGGCAGCACCTTTTTGGAAGCGATCATATTCCTTCATGGTTTGATAGTCAAGGTCTTTACGGTCAACGACAAACAGTACTTTATCAATATAAGGAAGTGCAGAGGCTATTTGAGCTGTCTTAAAAGAAGTCAAGGTTTTCCCACTCCCAGTGGTATGCCAAATGTATCCACCGGCATCAATTGTTCCAGTCTTCTTATAATTGCTTGATATTTCGATTCTAGAGAGTATACGCTCAGTTGCAGCAATCTGATAAGGTCTCATGACCAAGAGCAAGTCTTCAGAAGTGAAGACGCAGTATTTTGTCAACACATTAAGAAGTGTATGCTTTGCCAGAAAAGTTCTTGTAAAATCAACGAGATCCGCAATGGCTTTATTAGTTGCATCCGCCCAGTAAGAAGTGAACTCAAAGCTATTGCTGGTCTTCTTACTGTTCTTTCGCTCACCATCAGCGTTTTCTTTCACATGACTTGATCGGGTGGTGTTTGAGTAATATTTGGTATGTGTTCCATTAGAGATGATGAAAATTTGGACATACTCAAAAAGGCCACTGGCCGCCCAGAAGCTGTCTCTCTGATAACGCTTGATTTGGTTGAACGCTTCTCGAATAGCAACCCCGCGGCGTTTAAGTTCAATATGAACCAGTGGCAGCCCATTCACTAATAGGGTTACATCATAACGGGTATCATGCGCACCTGTTGTTTCCTCATATTGATTGATGACCTGCAGATGATTGTTGTGTATGTTCTTTTTGTCAATTATGGCGATGTTTTTGGTTAATCCATTATCTAGCCTGAAACTGTGGCGCTCATCTACCTGGATTTTTCGAGTTTTATTAACGATACCTTCGTTTCTATTTGTTAGATATTCATTACAATATCGTTCCCACTCACTATCATAAAACTTATAATCGTTGAGCCGTTCAATTTGCAGGCGGAGATTAGCAACAAGTTCTGCTTCGTTTGAAATACGGATATATTCATACCCTTGTTCTAGCAGTCGCTTGATAAAATCTTGCTCTAGATTTGCTTCCGACTGATAGGAGTTCGAGCAAACATATTCGGCTACATATTCAGCAACTACAGTGCTTTCGTTTGATGAAACAACGATGTTATATAGGCTCATGCGCTCGCCTCCTTAAAGGTTAATAATTTGTCTCGGTAATACTCGTATTGCTTACGCCTTGCTTCGATTTCGGCGGGTAAACCACTTTTCAAGTCATTACAAAGAGTATCGAAGCGGTCAAGAATAGTTACGATTCGTTCTTGTTCGTCAAAAGTCGGAACTGGAACAGGTATCTTATTGAGATTGTCCTGTGTTAATTTGGGCTGTGCTGCAGTAGAGATAAATCGGCTCAGATCTATCATGTTAAGATAGTATTCTATAAATTTTCTCTCAACATAGGTTTCAAACTTTAAGACATGAGCATGGTTATTCACCCAAATCTTTCCCGAAGCAGAAAATGCAATAGGGGTAGATCTTGCTACTAAATTTGCACCATCTTCTGAAACAAGCAAATAATCACCGTCGAAAATGTAGTCAATTACATAATCAACAATACCAGATGCTCCATAGTACGGATACACGCCAGATTCCCGATCTCCCTTAGTGACAGGTTTCCGCTTTGAATCAAGATTCATAGCAACTGTTCCCAATGTACTAATTGGCACATCATCACAGAAAGTCAGCAATTCATTACGGTAATACTCATATTGCTTTTTTCGTGCTGTAAGCTCCGCTGTAAGCTCCGCTGTAAGCTCCGCTGTAAGCTCCGTGAAATTGTCCAGTATACGGACAATTTCCTGCTGCACTGGTAGCGGTGGAAGAGGGATTATGAAATCTTCTGTTACCTTCAATGATATCTGTGGCAATGACCCCATTCCCGAAGCCGCATCTCTAAATTGCTGAATATTATTTTTTAAAACATAATACAAATATTTCACTGATGTTTTATTCTCATTTGTATAAGCCCACATTTCATTTTTGAATGTAAAAGGCTCTTCGTAATAAATTGCATCAATAACCCCACGAGATTGAACCAAGACAGCAGGTGCTCTTGTTATATTTGCCTTAGGAATATCTTTTTCTAAAGCACTGATTACAGTTTTTCCACCTGCAAAGACTCTAATATCGCCATATGGGTTATCAATTTCTTTCATTTTTTCAGCAGTAATCGGGGTGCCTTGGAGTCGTTTGTAGGCATCTTTTATTTTGCTGTATCTCACTCCATTTGGGCAAAACTCGGCAATCAGTTCATCTAATTTACTCATCTGCTTTGCCTCCTCTGCCCATCAGTTTTTTCACTTCACGATCAAAATCCGATGTTATTTTCTGGGTCTTGTTGAATTCATCATACTCAATTCCAGCTTTGTCCAATGCTCTTTGCTTAGAAACTTTACCTTTGTCAGGCAGTATTTTATACTTTCTAAAGGTTAAGAACTCGTTGATACTTGCAGAAAACTCTTCCATAGTAAAAGTGTTCTCTCGATCTATAAGGTCTTCGATATAATCAAAATAACCAATGACTGTTCTTTCAAGTCGCTTGATCTCTTGTTCGCTTAAATAATTTTTTGCAACTGAGACATCTGACTTTAAAATACGACCATCTGGTGAATTCTTCCATGTTGTAAGCCCCATATTTTCTTTTTGATGATCGGCTTTTGAAAAGACAATTTCAGCTGCTGTTTGGCCCGTAATGGCGTAATGAAATTTGTTCTGCACCATGGCATAAAACTCATGCGTCACTTCGGAATCTCGGTCATAGTCGATGCTACACTCAGCAAAAATATCTGTAATCTGTTGCCACATTCGACGCTCGCTGGCACGAATCGATCTGACGCGTTCTAATAATTCTTTAAAATAATCTTTTCCAAATGCTGTTTTACTTTGCTTTAAACGTTCATCATCCATGGCAAAGCCTTTGGTCATGTATTCTTTTAAAATGCCTGTCGCCCAAATTCGAAAATTTGTAGCTCTTCTCGAATTTACACGGTAACCCACCGAGATAATGGCATCAAGATTATAGTAATTTGTCTCTTTCGTTTGTGTTTTTTCGGGTATTGCACCGTGTAGAGTGGTTCTTTCCATTTTGGAAATAACCACTGCTTCATTTAGCTCACCCTCTTCAAATATATTTTTCAAATGCTTACTGATGGCAGGGGTTTGCACGCCAAAAAGTTCTGCCATGCCCTTCTGGGTAAGCCAAACTGTTTCGTCTTTAACAATTGCATCGACAGACACATCTTCATCAACTGAGCGGTAAACTAAGAATTGAAGTTCCTTGTTCATTCTCCCACCTCAATTTCCATAATAATCTTCGCAATCTCGTCTCGAAGAACCTGTTCTCGAGCTACAATCTCTTCAATCTCAGCATTGAGTATAGCAATATCTATAACTTCCCGTGTATCTTTTTGTTCCACATAGTTGGAAACAGAGAGATTGTAGTCCTGAGCGGCTATATTGCTATTTGCTACCTTGACTATAAAATGGTCAAGGTTTGCCCGTTTCGTGTAGGCACTGATAATTGTATCCATATTCTTCTGCGTCAACTTGTTGCTGTTGGTGACCTTGACGCACTCTTTGGATGCATCGATGAACAGGGTGCTGTTCTCCGTTTTAGATTTTTTAAGTACCATGATACAGGTGGCTATAGTAGTTCCAAAAAAAAGATTATCAGGTAACTGAATCACGCAGTCGATGTAGTTGTTATCAATGAGGTATTTTCGAATCTTCTGTTCAGCACCACTTCGGTACATGACACCTGGGAAGCAAACGATGGCAGCTGTGCCATTGGTAGCTAACCATGATAGCGAATGCATGACAAAAGCAAGGTCAGCCTTGGACTTTGGTGCCAGTACACCAGCTGGAGAAAACCTCGGATCATTTATAATAAGTGGATTAGCATCACCATCCCACTTAATAGAGTAAGGGGGATTAGAAACAATGGCCTCAAATGGTTCGTCATCCCAGTGCATGGGATCTGTAAGCGTATCTCCATGGCCTATATCAAATTTATCGTAATCTATATCATGAAGGAACATATTTATACGACAGAGGTTATAGGTGGTGATATTGATTTCCTGTCCATAAAAGCCTTGTCGTACGTTCTCTTTACCAAGGATCTTCGCAAAATTGAGCAAAAGTGAACCAGACCCACAAGCAGGGTCATATACTTTATTAACTTCTGTCTTTCCCACAAGGGTAATCCGTGTAAGTAGCTCGCTTACTTCCTGAGGAGTATAATACTCACCGCCGCTTTTACCAGCATTGGATGCATACATACCCATAAGAAATTCATAGGCATCTCCAAAGGCATCAATGGTGTTGTCTTGATAGTCGCCAAGTTTCATTTCTCCAACGCCATTCATGAGTTTAACAAGCCTTTCGTTGCGCTTGGCAACTGTTCCGCCTAGTTTATTGCTATTGACGTCAATATCGTCAAACAACCCTTTGAAGTCATCCTCACTTGGTGCTCCTTGAGCAGAACTTTCAATGTTACGGAACGCTCTCTCAAGGGTCTCGTTCAAATTCTCGTCTCCGGCTGCTTTTTTTAGGACATTTTCAAACAGCTCAGTGGGCAGGATGAAAAAGCCCTTAGTATGGACCAGATCCATTCGAGCTTCTTCTGCTTCGTTGTCCTTAAGCTTGGAATAGTCAAAGTCCGGATTTCCAGCTTCATGTTCGCCGCGGTTTATATAGTTTGTTAGATTTTCCGATATATATCGATAAAAGAGCATACCGAGGACGTACTGTTTAAAATCCCAGCCATCCACACTGCCTCTAAGATCATTGGCGATACTCCAAATAGTACGATGCAGTTCAGCACGTTCCTGTTCTTTTCTGTTATCATTCATTTTATAAATTCTCCTCTTTATCTGTATTTGGAAGAAACTCCATGACATCGCAAATATCGCAGTTAAGCGCTGTACATATCTTTTGTAGAATTTCCGTATTTACATTTTCATCCCTGCCAAGCTTGCTGATGGTAGCCGAACTGACTCCCGATAGTTGCTGCAGGTCTTTCTTTTTCATTTTCTTATCAATCAGTAGCTTCCAGAGCTTGTTGTAGCTTATTGTCATTGTTTTTCACCTCCCGCAAATATATTCCAATTATATCGTTATTGCGAGTAAATAACAATTAAATTTAAGAACGCATTGTTTTTAATGCGTATTCACGTTTTCATCCATGATATTTATGGTAGTTTGATAGCCATTTGCTACTTCTTGTGATATTCTGTGTCACTAATAGGAGGTGACACAGATGAACAAAGAAATTTGCGAACTACACAGGCATTGCAATGGCTTGTATATGCCTAATATCACAAAACAAAAGATCGATGAAAACACTGAATGTATTCCAATGTTTGTAAGTCAATTATTTAAACAACATAATATTCATGGAAACGGTCATTCGCTTGAACAACAGTTCAATGCAAGTGGCCGTTTTTTTATGTAAGGGAGGAACTCAAGATGAACAAATCAAACAAACTTTTTACAATAGGATTAGCAGGTGCCGTAGTTATAGCGTTTACTTCTTGGCAACCAATACCCAATCATGAGAGCTACACCAAAGAATCAGGTCTTCATGAAATTCATTCTGAAGCTGTATTTTTAAAGGATCAACGAACTATAACAGCATTGCCGCAGAAACAGGTTCTCATAAAAGAGCGACCAGAAATCAAATTGACTAACGACCTTAATGCAGAACAAAAAATAGTTAATCCCACCGAATTAGAAAAAGCAGAAAAAGAAAAAAATACTATCATAACTCAACCCAAACAAGCGACTACAAAACCGCCAGAACATAGCGACTTGAAGTCAGCGACGTCTAAGATGGGGAACACACGCATAGTCAATGGTCAAAAACAAGTTTATTTTTTAGGCTTCGGTTGGATTGAAGATGACAATAAACCAAATGAAGAAATTACTGCAAAGGATATGTTCGAGAACGGTAATAAAGTTGGAAACATGGAAGGCTCTAAAGTTATGGATAGTGACGGTGACATCTACAAGATGGTCGGTACAATGGGCGATTAATCTTTTAACTGAAAATAGTATTTAATAGGTGTACAGATGCCCTTCTCAACGTGGAAGTTTAGTAAGCGTCAAATACTGCACACCTCGCGCCTGGTCCTCTCTCATGAGATACTCTGTTCATCAGAGTTTGTGAGGGAGGATTTATTGTGACCAAGGATGCCTTAAGAAAAGTTACGTGGGAGCACCGGATGGCCGCATACAAGTCTAGCGGCCAAAGCGCTAGGAGGTGGTGTGCAGAGAATGGGGTGAACGTTACCCAGTTGTATTACTGGCTCAAGAAGGAGAGCACCCCCGCGGAGCA
>Ga0208101_10056_pt1 | contig 21495 bp, 22 predicted proteins | sample Subbioug_CSW11AC_FD_184823 | JGI IMG/M metagenome (GOLD analysis project Ga0208101, IMG submission 184823) | Serpentinite rock and fluid subsurface biosphere microbial communities from McLaughlin Reserve, California, USA - CR12Aug_CSW11AC (SPAdes) | ecosystem: Environmental > Terrestrial > Deep...
AATCTAAAAATCTCTACCTGAGATTTTTCGCGAAGTAGGCCGCTGCTTTTTTTAGGATTTCTACTTCCTCCCTGAGCTCTCTGTTTTCTCGCTCAAACTTCCTCATAATCGCTTCTTCCGGAGTGAGGACGACATTACCGCTACCAGGGAAAGGATTCGCTCTCTTCTCTACTTGCTTAATCCAATCTCTGAGTGAGCTAACCGATACGCCAAGGTCTTTGGCAATAGCGGGGATAGACTCGTGGCCCTGGCTGACTCTGTAAACGGCCTGTTGCTTGTATTCTGCGTTGTAGTGTTTCTTCTTCATTTATTTCTCCCCTTCTGATACAAGCATAGCACGGATTCTGGTTGTCCAGCAAAAGGGGTATAGGGCACGGGGGCGTGGATTGAAACGTCTTTACGTGAGCAGGACAATGCCTGCTCCTTGGTCGCCCCCCGCGCGGGGGCGTGGATTGAAATAAGAAGTAAACAACTATGTCCTAGATGTTGGCATCGTCGCCCCCCGCGCGGGGGCGTGGATTGAAACAGTATTGTTTTAGTCGCTAGTAGTGTCAAGTTAAGTCGCCCCCCGCGCGGGGGCGTGGATTGAAACTACAAGCTGATGAATACCGGTGCGGCGGCGCAGAGTCGCCCCCCGCGCGGGGGCGTGGATTGAAACAGCAACATTGTTTGGACATTTAGGGCGGCAAGGTGTCGCCCCCCGCGCGGGGGCGTGGATTGAAACTGTCGGGCCATCCGGCACCACATAGTCATATGTCGTCGCCCCCCGCGCGGGGGCGTGGATTGAAACCGGTGACGATATCCCAAACCTGCGCCAATATCCGGTCGCCCCCCGCGCGGGGGCGTGGATTGAAACTCTTGCTACATCTTCGACTATTCCGGTGACGATAGTCGCCCCCCGCGCGGGGGCGTGGATTGAAACGCATATGATGCAAATTTTCTATCTAATATTGCCCGTCGCCCCCCGCGCGGGGGCGTGGATTGAAACCTGCCGCTCCATGCGCCGCCTGATGATATCGACCGTCGCCCCCCGCGCGGGGGCGTGGATTGAAACTAGCTACAGCGGGGATGCCTATGACTGGTGGCAGGTCGCCCCCCGCGCGGGGGCGTGGATTGAAACTTCCCCGCGTCTGTCTTTACGCCCCCTACAAGCAGTCGCCCCCCGCGCGGGGGCGTGGATTGAAACGTTCTGATGGCGGCGTACTACTGGTATGGACACGGTCGCCCCCCGCGCGGGGGCGTGGATTGAAACCAATACGAAACACCCGGAGCCGAGCCAGCAGCCCGTCGCCCCCCGCGCGGGGGCGTGGATTGAAACGTCAGCACAACTTGAGCTGTCACATCTTGGTGTGGTCGCCCCCCGCGCGGGGGCGTGGATTGAAACCTGCGCACCGGCAGCGAGCCCACGGCGCTGGTCGGTCGCCCCCCGCGCGGGGGCGTGGATTGAAACTGACTGTGGAGCTTGAAGACCTGCAGCAGCGGAGTCGCCCCCCGCGCGGGGGCGTGGATTGAAATGATGGAAACTATCACAGTCCCCACTAAGACAATGTCGCCCCCCGCGCGGGGGCGTGGATTGAAACACGGCAACGCCGATGTTTACGGCAACGCCGAGATTGTCGCCCCCCGCGCGGGGGCGTGGATTGAAACCACGTGCGCGATGAGGTTAACTCCCGGATGGTCTGTCGCCCCCCGCGCGGGGGCGTGGATTGAAACATAACGCCCCTAAACCACAGCCGGTCTAAATCTGGTCGCCCCCCGCGCGGGGGCGTGGATTAAAGATGACTTTATTGGTGTTAAAGAAGAAAGCAAAGGAGGGGCGTAATTATGTTGCTCATCAATGAACATGATGTAGTCAGGTTGAAAAATGGCCGCAGGGGAACCGTTGTGCACATATATTCGATGCGCCAAGGCTTGCCGCAGGCGTATGTAGTAGAGTTGTCCCCGGGAGATGGGGATTTGGTCACCGTTTTGTATGACGATGTCGTAGCAGTAGTGTGGAGAGTGGGAGACCCCATTAATGGGTACGAGGAGTGAGCTTTTGCTAGGTAATTTGTCCGAATTCGAGGACAAGACGGACCAATGTGCTTCCAGGCGGCCGACGTAGTGGACCCAAAGTAAATCATGTCAGCAGGGGCTACACAAATGAGAAGGTGCTTCTATAATTAACCCAGTTTCATCCCCTTGCATAGGATTAAACTTATAGTGAAACAAATCACCCACCCCTACGTATTAACACTTAATGAATGGAGATTGACGATTGTCAGTGGCAATACGGGGCTGCCGCCATGGCGTAACAGTAGGAGAATCTTTTGGAGGTGTGACGGTGGAGCCGGTAATTGAAATGAAGCAGCTGATGATGAGTTATGGTTCGCAGGCGGTCCTAAGGGGGGTGAATCTCAAGGTCTACCCCGGGCAGATTATCGGGTACATCGGGGCTAATGGCGCGGGCAAAAGTACCACCGTTAAGATTGTGCTTGGCTTGATCGAGCAGTACTACGGCGAGGTGACGATATTTGGGCGTGACATTAGAGCGGGGGTGGAGTACAAAGGAAGAATCGGCTATGTACCTGAAGCGGGTGATGTCTACGACTGCCTGTCTGGGCAGGAGTATCTAACCTTTGTCGGCGACTTGTACGGAGTGGCACCGGAGGTTGTGGCCAGGCGCGCGGCTAGGCTAACGCAGCTTCTTGGGCTTGCCGACAGCTACCGTGCGCGTATCTCTACTTACTCTAAAGGCATGCGCCAAAAATTACTGATTATAGCTAGTTTGATACATAACCCAGACATTCTCTTCTGGGATGAGCCGATTTCCGGACTAGATGCCAACAGCGTGATGATCGTTAAGGAAGTCATGGCTGGTTTGGCGCACCAGGGCAAGACCATCTTCTATTCTTCGCACATCATGGAGGTGGTGGAGAAGCTTAGCGACCGTATCGTTTTGTTGCATAACGGAGTGATTGCGGCCGATGGGCCGATCGCGGAACTTAGAGGGGCCGGCGTTGACAAATCGCTCCACGATATCTTCAACAAACTTACTGGCTTCAGGGGACATAAAGAAGTGGCAGACGAAATCATTTCTCTCTTGGTGACATAGGATGAGCGAGTATACGTCGCTAAAGATGCTTGACTTCTTCGCCGCGATTTTTACGCGGCTTGGGGTAAACTACAAAGTTATGCGCCGCATCGTGCAGGTGAAGCTCGCCCTAGACGGACGCAATGTTAACGTGCTGACCGGGGGTGCTCCACCACCGGAGGGGCAGGAGCACAGCAGTTTCGTTAAATCCATGTGGATCTATGCGTTCGTTGGTCTTGCTCCCGCCTTAGCTATGCTCTCTCAGGGCTCTTTGTTTGCCGTTATGACCCTCTACTTTGGGATAGTGCTGTTCATCTTGCTGACTTCCTTAGTGTCTAATTTTTCTGGGTTGCTGCTCGAAGTGCGAGACAGAACCATTTTGTCCACAAAACCGGTAACATCGCGAACTATTAGCGCCGCTAAACTTGCGCACATTGCCATCCACCTGACCATACTCTGTACGGCGCTGGCCGGGCCTGGTCTGGCGCTCGGAGCGTATAGGTTTGGTTTCGCCTTTTTTGGAGTCATGGTAGTCTCGCTCGTTTTACTGTGTATGCTGGCAGTATGCGTCACATCGCTCCTCTATATTGCTGTCCTCAGGTATTTTGACGGCGAGAAGCTTAAAGACATTATCATTATGTTTCAAATTTTCCTGATGATTACAATGAACTTGGGCTTTCAGTTGTTTAATCGTACGATTGGGCTACGTGGCCTCGCCATCTACCTCGAGCCGGCTTGGTGGCAGATTTTTGTGCCTCCTGCCTACTTTGCGGGTCTAATTAGCTTTGTGGTCGGAGCGTCGCGTAGTAGGCCTTACATTCTCTTATCGCTCTTAGGTTTTGCTGTGCCCGTACTGGCCATGTGGCTACACATCAGCGTGGTTTCGCCGCATATTGAAAAATACCTAGCGAAGCTCGAAAGTTCTGGGTCTACCGCGCGCTACCGCGAGACAACACTCACCTTACTAATCCAGAGAGTTACGCGCCTTATCGCGCCCGAGCGTATAGAGGGTGCCTTTATTCGTTTTGCACACGCGATGCTCACCAAGGAGCGCGCGCTAAAATTACAGCTCTACCCGCAATTTGCCTTTGGCGTGGCCTTGCCCTTTATTGCCGGGCTCTTGCCCACGCTCGGAAATGAAATGTCATGGGGCGCCCTGTCGGACGCTCTGCGGGGTGGGGTTAATGTCTTGTTCATCTATGCGTTTCTTGTTGCGCCAGTCAGCATGGTTAGGTTCATAGACTACAGCGAGAGCTACCGTGCCTCCTGGGTGTACAAGGCCCTGCCGCTAAAAAATCCTGGCCGCGCCATGCGAGGAGCGATGCAGGGGTACTTGCTTAGTTACTTGGCTTTGCCGGTGCTTGTCCTCATAGTGGTTACTTTAGCGCTCTTGGGCGTAGAGAGCGGCAAGCATCTGGTTATCATACTGACTAGCTCGCTCTTAGTCATGCTCCTGGGTGCATGTCTAGGTAAAAAACGCATGCCATTTTCGGCAGCGCTTGGTCAGGTCGTCGGTGGCGACATGGTGGAGAGCTTGGCCCGTGTTATTTTTCTGGGTGTGCTAGCCTTTATACATTGGCGTCTTTTCTCTAGTAACATATTCCTCTTGGGCTACTTTGTCGTCTTGATGCTCGCAGTTGTTATCGTGTGGAGAACCGCCTTTAACTTTACCTGGGAGGCTCTCAGGGAGGCAGAGAGTCCGCCTACAGAAGCGCCACTTGTTAGTCGCTAGCAGCGACTAAGGATTGCGTGCGTGGATTTTGTTCCACGCCTTAAGATAAAAGGCCGACTCAAAGGCGTGCCAAGGATAGTAACGATGCTCTGCGGTTATGGTCTGGTGCACGTTTTTCATGTAGCTTACCGCCCGTACATCGTCGTTCATCAGAGCGGCCATGTAGGCCAGTACCGTCCAAGGAAAGCGGTCATCAAACCGACCGCTGGTCCAGTCGGGGTAGTTGGCGTTAAGATTGGCATAGAGGTGCGAGGCGCGTTCAGAGTTTGGCGGAATGACGCCAAACACCACCGGGTATAGCTGCGCTACGGTGTCTGGGTACCATCGCTGCCTCTGCTGGCGTACCCAAAACGGGCCCATTATCGCCCAGGCATAGCTTTGGTCGGCCTCGTTCCACATGCGCTTTTCCATGCCCCGCGCTACCCTAGTCGCGGCATGGCCATAGCGCGCACTAAAGTCCGTGCGCCCGAGGTGTTGCATGAGCTTCTCGGCGTCTCGTAGACCACGGTAGTTTTCCGCGTTGTCCATGAGAAACTTAACATAGTAGCGGGGTTTAGCCCACATCAGGCCGTCCCTGTCTTGCAGCCTGATGAGCACCTCGGCTACATCCACGATAGCTTGAATGTTGTCGATCGCAAAACTTGCATCGAGAGTGACCTCGGTGTAGTTTAGCACGAGGCTAAGAAAAGTGGCAGCATAACTGTCGGCGGAGTCATAGCTGTAGGTATGCTGCCATGCGCCGTCTGTTTTGCTCCAGTCATACATAGTGCCGGTGAAGTTGTACTTGTCTGGGCGATTTAGGTGGGCGATGTACCATGCCATGTATTTGCGCACGGGCTCATGTCCCCGCGGGTCACTGAGCAGCGCCATCGCCGCCATATTAGAAAAGTAGGGGATGCTGTGCAGGCGTTCAGGTGTTTGGGCAATTATCCCATTATCATCCTGCAAGCTCAAGAGGTAGAGGAGTTCGTCTTCAGAGATTTGAACTAAGCTTGCGAGTAGGCTTTCATCTCGGGCGAAGAGGGCTATCTCAGGTTTCTTCCACCCCTTTGCGCTTACAGGAGCAGGCAATGCAGGTGTGGCTGTGTAAAGATCTGTGTTCTGCGCAAGCACAAAGTCCTTGCTCGAATAAAGTTGACTGGGTTCAAGCCGAGTCGATAAAAAGAGCAAGACAAAAATTAGCACTATGACGAGCCAGCGCACATCTCCACCCCCTTAGGTGAATGATACAATAATTCTCACCTTTCGGTCGATGGGTGATTGTGGCATACGCTGACTAAAACAAATAGAGTCATCCCCTTTGTCGGAGGCGCGATTTCAACCACCAAACCAAACTCCTTGTTCCTCTCTTTCATACTCTGTGTACTCTGTGGTTAATAAACGTTCCTTCTCCTCTCTTGCTTCTCGCCTCATGCTTCTTGCTTCTAATTCAAAAACCGTCCCCGTTGTCGCAGCTCGAGGAGGACGATGGCCTGGTACATCAGGGCGGCGGCGACACACAAGATTAGGACGCTAGTCATGACGAGGCTCATGTTGAGGACTTGCCCCCCGTAGACCGCGAGGTAGCCAAGGCCAGCGCGGGAGACCAAGAACTCGCCCGCGATGACCCCGACCCAGGAGAGCCCCACATTAACTTTAAGGGCCGACATAATAGTTGGAAAACTACCGGGGAGGATGACCAGGCGAAAGGACTGCCATTTTGTGGCCCCAAAGGAATGTACAAGTTTTAGCTTGAGGGGGTCTATATTGGCGAAGCCGCTGTGTACGACAATAACCGTTGTCACCAGCGAAATGGCGAGGGCAATGGCGATTATGGTGAGGTAGCCCGTACCTAGCCACACAATAAAGAGGGGGCCAAGGGCTATTTTGGGTAAGCTGTTGATGACGATAAGAAAGGGTTGCGCGGTAAGGTATAAAGTGGGGAACCACCACAGTAGGGCAGCGATAAAGGTGCCGATAACTGTGCCGCCTACAAAACCGACCATAGTCACGAGGCTGGTGATGGCGATATGGCGGTAGAGGCTGCCGTCAGCATGCAAGAGAAGAATAGTGCTCCACACGCGGGAGGGGCTGCTTACGAGGAAGGAGTCTAGCCAACCTAGCTGTGTAGCTACCTCCCACAGGGCGAAGAAACCCACTAGTAGACCCACTTGGACTAGCCGTATACAGAGTTTTGTGAAGCGAAGTCTCTTAAGAAAGGCTGCGTGTTCTGTCGACACTTAGCTCCATCTCCTCCCATATGCGGCTAAAGTACCAGCGAAAATCTGGAGACTGACGCTTGGCCATGGGGCTTTGCCCCTCTTGCGCTAGATCAATCTGCAGTTCAAGTTTTATTTTTCCTGGGCGCTTGGTGAAGACGATGATACGGTCACACATGGCAATGGCCTCGGGTATGTCATGCGTGACCAAGATGCAGGTGACGCCTTGGCCCCGTAGAATGGACCAGACATCATCCTGCAGCGTTAGTCGCGAAGTGTAATCAAGAGCAGAAAAGGGCTCATCTAAGAGACAAATGGCGGGGTTTGTGGCTAGTGTGCGCACGAGGGCCACTCTTTGCCGCATGCCTCCTGACAGTTGACGTGGGTAGAGGTGGGCGAAGTCGGCAAGACCATATTCCCTGAGGAGGGAAAGAGTACGCTCACGACTCTCTGGTGTCAGGCGACCCATAATTTCAAGGCCTAGCAGCGCATTTCCCTCCACGGTTCGCCAATCTAGTAGGCAGTCTTGTTGTAGCATGTAGGCGGCTTTGCCTTCCTTGGGGCCAGTGACTTTCTGCCCGCACACCCTTGCCTCGCCATAGGTTGGCGTAATGAGCCCCGAGACTATAGATAGCAGGGTGGACTTGCCAGAGCCGCTTGGTCCCACGATGCCAAGAAACTCTCCTGCCTTGACCGTTAAGGAAATGTCCTCTAAAGCTGGGGTTTCGCCGCTTTCTGCCAAGTACTTAAGGGCCACGTTTTTTAGGGCCACCACACAGTCCACGTCCATCCCTCCTACTATCAAGTACTTTCGGGCAGTACTACCTGCGTGCCCGCATGGCCCTCTCGGCAAAGGTATTGTTGACCACTTGGGTGAAAGGCACCTTGGTGTCGAGCTCCCCTGCCTCAATCATGATGTTTTGTAGATGATCAACCGCTTCGCTCTGGACAAGGGGACTTGCTGCCCAAATGTCAAGCGCTTGGTAGCGGGCGATAATGGCCGTCATCTGTTCTAGGGTCATTTCGGGGAAGGAGGGGGCAATGGCTCGCGCCACAACTTCAGCCTCGTTCTCGGCAACGTAGCGCTGCGCCCGATAAATCGCCCGCGTAAATTGTTCGAGGACGGCAGGGTTCTCTTTAATAAAGCTCTGTGTAGCGTGAAAAACAGTGTAGGGCAGCTTGCCACTGTACTCGCCTAGCGCCGTTACAATGTTGCCTGTGCCTGCGGCAATGAGGGTGCTGGCGGTGGGTTCCCATAGCTGTACAAAGTCCCCGGTACCTTCTCTAAAGGCAGCGGCGGTGGCCCCTAGACCAATATTTTGGATGATCGTTACATCTACCTGAGGGGTAATATTGTGCCGGCGCAAAATGTGTTCGAGCACCATTTGCGGTACCCCGCCTCTGCGACCGCCAATAATGGTTTTGCCACGCACATCTTCCCAGGTGAAATCCGGGTCGGCATTGCGCCCAACCAAGAAGGACCCGTCGCGCTGAGTCAGCTGCGCGAAGGCCACGATGGGGTTAGCCGCCCCTTGCTTAAAGGTGTAGATGGCAGCTTCCGTGCCAAAGAGGGCGATATGAGCACTGCCAGAGAGCAGAGCTGCCGCCCCACGGTCAGCACCTCCGGCGACCTCAAGGCGCACGTTAAGGCCTTCGTCCATAAAGAAACCTTTGTGGAGAGCTACGTATTGTGGCGCAAAGAAGATGGAGTGAATGACCTCTGAGAGCACAATGTCTCTCACCTCTACACGTCTTTGGCAGGCCACGAGGGCCAGACTACCGAGTAACATAGTGCACAGCGCGAACACCGCAAGCAAACGCCTTGACATAGGCTACCTCCCTCTAGATGTGATGTCACAGTTTATGCAAGTAGGGCAGAGGGCGTGACTCATAGCATTTTCCACAAGACCTTGTCAAAGCGTCGTGTATACATTATCCTTGATGCTAAGGAGTACTTAGAAGGAGTGAACAGCGATGAAAGTTCGTGTTATGGACACTACCCTGCGCGACGGTCACCAGTGCCTGATGGCAACGCGTTTGAAGACGGAAGATATGCTGCCCCTTTGCGAAGACCTTAACAAAGTAGGTTTTCATTCCCTTGAGGTATGGGGGGGAGCCACTTTTGACAGCGCCCTGCGCTTTCTTAACGAAGACCCGTGGGAGCGCCTGCGCGCTCTGCGCCGCGCCATGCCCGATTCCAAGCTACAAATGCTGCTCAGGGGGCAAAATGTACTAGGTTACAGGCACTATGCCGACGATGTAGTGCGCGAATTTGTGCGCCTTAGCTTGAAGAACGGCATCGATATTATTCGGGTTTTTGATGCCTTAAATGACATGCGCAATATTGAAACGTCTATCAAGGCCATTAAAGAGTATGGCGGTCACGCGCAAGGTGCGGTCGTCTACACGGTCAGCCCCTTGCATACCATCGAGCACTTTGTCGATACAGCTAGAACCATGGTAGAGATGGGAGTAGACTCTCTCTGCATTAAAGATATGGCGGGCATATTGTCGCCTCATGTGGCCTTTGAGCTTGTCAGCCGGTTAAAGAAAGAGTTTCCCTTGCCCCTAGAGATACATTCGCACTACAGTAGCGGCATGGCCTCCATGGCCTATCTTAAAGCTATAGAAGCAGGGGTCGACATCATCGACACGGCCCTGTCTCCACTGGCTCTCGGCACTAGTCAGCCCTGTACGGAGTCCATGGTAGCGGCGCTGCAGGGCACGCCCTACGAACTGGGATTAGACATGGGGATCTTGGCTAAAATTAGTCAAGAGCTAAAAGAGCGCAAAGACAAATACGCCGAGGGCAAAAATATTTACCACGGCGTGGATATTCATGTACTCTCGTCGCAAATTCCTGGTGGCATGATGAGTAATTTTGTCTCGCAGCTAGGGGCAGATGTCGACAAACTACCGCAAGTGATTGAAGAAGTGCCGCGTGTGCGTGCCGACCTCGGCTTTCCTCCGCTAGTCACGCCAAGTAGTCAGATTGTCGGTTCCCAGGCGGTGCTAAATGTATTGGCGGGTGGGCGCTACAAGATGGTCTCCAATGAAGTGAAGAACTATCTCGCCGGGCAGTACGGCCGTGCCCCAGGCCATATAGATAAAGATTTTCGTAAATCGATCATTGGTGACACGCCCGTTTTAGAGTGCCGTCCGGCCGATTTGCTTGCGCCGGAGCTGCCCGCGGCACGCAAAGAAGTCGCTACCTACCTCGAGCAAGAAGAAGACGTGCTTTCTTATGTCTTGTTCCCCCAAGTCGCTCTTAAGTTCCTTAAGGAGCGGCAAGCAGCGAAGTATGGCGTTGACTTTAACTTGGCGGATAAGGCTGCTGAGGAAGGGTACCCGACTTAGATTGAGTTAGGAGGTGTGGCGTGGAAGTTATCTATGGACTACTGGTCCTTGGGGTGGCGTTTTTTGCCTGGCGCTACTTTAGCCCTGCCGATGTGCGACTAAGCAGGCGCTTTCTCGCCAGATACCTCAAAGATAAGGCCGGGCGGGGGCCAAGCAAGATCAATATAGAGCGGTTACCTGTAGCCGTTGCCCCGCAGCAGGTTGAAGAGCAGGTATACTTCGCTGTATCCGCCTTCTTTCCCGATGGCACAGCAGAGCAGGTTCTAGCCCAAGTTTTTTATCCGCTGGAGTCACTCTTGGCCGAGAGGCAAAAGCGCCACAAGGCTAGTGAGGGCGACAACCAGAACCCCATGCAGGCCAGCGGGGGGGTGGAGTATGACCAAGCTGTGCCAGAGCAAGCCAGACGCCTTAAAGATGATCCGTTGTCTGATTTAAGGGAAGAGGCTAGGATCCTAGAACAAAAAAACGCCCGCCAAGCTGAAGAAATTAAGCAACTTCGCGCCCTAAACAGCCATTCGGCGCTTTTTCCGAGGCTCTTAGCGCACGATGCCGCGCAGAATATTACTTTGCTCTCCTCCGTCGGCACAGTGCGGCTAGACAAAGCGTTACAAGGCCATGACGAAGCGCACAAAGAAGAAATGCTCAGGAGTTTACTGGTCTCCTTAGCGCAGTTTCACGCCTCATCGGGCAGTTTAACGCCAGAGCTGTTTGCGCCAGCCAGGCTTACCCCCGCACTGATGCGCTCGCAGATAGCAGCTACTTTTGCCGGGTTAATGACGGCCGGGGTGCCTTTGGCCGATAGCGAGCTCCTTCGTTTGACGCAGTCAGCGGAGCCGATTTGCCTGCTTGGGGATATCCCAGCCGGACCGAAATTGGCGGAGGCTTCACCGCGGGCCTTCTTTGCCTCGGCTGCTTTAGACAGTAAGTACTCTCCCGTTGACTTTGGCCGGGTGCGGCAAGATGTATCCCTGCTTGATGTGGTGGAATTACTGTGTGACCCCGCCACCGGCCTTACACCCTCTGCGGAGCGCGCGCTGATGAAAGACTACTTGGGGGCGCGAGCAGATTTTCTAGGCGACGAAGAGCGTAAGCTACAAGAACAAACACTTTGGAAACTATCTGTATACTACCGCCTACTGCTGTGCGGCTACTTAAGCACGCAATTCTTAGCTAAGAGGCGAGACGGTAGCCAGGAGACGGCCCGCTTACTTGTGCCCTACTGGACCAAGGAGGCCTTGCGGCCCTGCCTTAGCGCGCTCAATAGCTACTTGGCAGAGATACCAGAACTTGCGGAGCTACAAAAACTTCTGGCCCCTAAATTGGCAGCGTTGCCCATAGACTAGCTCTGAGATAGTAGCTTAGAAAAATACCCGAAGACAGGCAAACTTAGTTTAGCGCGGAGGTCAAGATGATAGACCAAGGTAAGATAGAGGTCGCAATGCGGATGATTCTCGAGGCCATTGGTGAGAACCCAGACCGTGAGGGTCTGAAGGACACACCGAGGCGCGTAGCCAAAATGTATGCGGAAGTTTTCTCTGGTCTACATCGTGACCCGAGCGAATTCCTGCAGACTTTTTTTTATGAGGAAAAGCATGATGAGATGGTCATTGTGAAGGACATCAGTCTCTACTCCATGTGTGAGCATCATTTGCTGCCGTTTTATGGCAAGGCGCATGTGGCCTATATTCCTAATCCGGCGCGCATCACTGGCCTGAGCAAGCTGGCACGCGTCGTCGATACACTGTCGCGCCGTCCCCAATTGCAGGAGCGTCTGACGACACAGATTGCCGATACCATTATGAAGACGCTCAAGCCGCAAGGAGTCATGGTAGTTATCGAGGCCGAGCACCTGTGCATGACCATTCGCGGGGTCAACAAACCTGGCTCGCTGACTGTTACCTCGGCGGTACGGGGCATTTTCCGTTCTAATCACTTGACCCGCACCGAAGCTTTTTCTTTAATCAAGGGCCGGTAAAGCATGGAGCGCGTGCGGCGACTCATCGCCGACCCCGACTACCAGCTTTGCCTAGCAGAAAACACCCAGCGAGAAGCGCTACGACCTTACTGCCGCCACGATTTTAACCACCTGCTCGATGTCGCGCGGATTGCCTGGATTTTGTGTTTAGAGCGGGGCTTAGCCTTTGGACAGGCTATTGTTTACGCGGCGGCCCTGCTCCATGATATTGGTCGCTTTATGCAGTATGACGACCCGTCTATCGACCATGCTGTGGCTAGTCGCGATTTAGCGTGCCCCTTACTTGCTAGGCATGGCTACAGTGTGGAGGAAATCGCCCTTATAGGAGAGGCCATCCTAAGTCACCGTCTGCCCCCCGCGGAGGTCTTGCACCCTTTAGGGCAATTACTGGCCGAGGCGGATGACCTGTCAAGACTTTGCTCACACTGTGCGGCTCATGAGCAGTGCTACAAGTATGAGCGTATGGTAACCAAGCACGGGGTGCAGTATTAATTCAGCACGGAGGTATTATGGCGATACTAAATATTAAAGGCCGCGCCTACGATTTAACGTCACGCACCCTGGTGATGGGGATACTGAATGTTACGCCAGACTCTTTTTCGGACGGCGGACGCTTTCTGCGTTTAGACGAGGCCGTAGAGCAGGGCCTGCGCCTTAAGGACGAGGGGGCCGACATTATCGATGTGGGGGGCGAATCAACGCGCCCCGGGGCGAGCGTAGTCGCCGCCGCAGAAGAAATGGCGCGCGTCTTGCCCATTATTCAGGCCCTGTCTGCAGCTACAGACATACCTATTTCTATTGATACCTACAAGCCCGAAGTAGCCAAGGCGGCACTAGAGGCGGGCGCTACGATGCTTAATGATGTCTGGGGCGGACGCCGCGAGCGGGCTATGCTCGAGCTTGCCGCAGAGTGGGGGGGGCCCATTTGCCTGATGCATAACCGCCACGAAGCGCTTTATGGCGATCTCATGGCAGAAGTTGCCGCTGACCTAGGGGCCTCTGTGGCCTTAGCCCTCGCAGCCGGCGTACGCAGCGAAAACATCATCTTAGACCCAGGCATCGGTTTTGGCAAGACGGCAGAGCACAATCTCTTATTGATGAGAGAGCTCTCTGAAATTGTCGCCCTAGGCTACCCTGTACTTCTTGGTACCTCACGCAAAGCATTTATTGGCAAGGTCTTAGACCTGCCCGTGAACGACCGCCTGGAAGGTACTGCGGCCACTGTCGCCTATGGCATTACCCGCGGTGCACGTATGGTGCGGGTGCATGATGTGGCCAGTATGGTTCGGGTAGCGCGCATGACAGATGCTCTACTTAGGGGGGGACTAGCACATGAGGGATAGCATACGACTTGAGAATATGCAGTTTTTCGGCTACCACGGCGTGTTTCCGGCAGAGAACACCCTCGGGCAGCGTTTTGCGGTCAGCCTAACCATGACGACAGATATCCGCGCGGCGGCAGCAAGCGATGACCTGGCGCTCTCTCTTAACTATGCGGCAGTATATAGTGCCGTTAAAGCCATTATGGAGGGGCCCGCAGTGCGGCTCCTCGAAACGCTCGCTGAACGCATCGCGGCGCAGGTACTCGACCTAGGAGCCCTCAGCGTGCGAGTTACGGTAAAGAAACTCCATCCACCCCTTTCCGGGGTGCTCGACTTTGTGGCCGTTGACATAGAGCGGGGGCAGAGCTAGTGGCCCGCGTATTTCTTGGCTTAGGCGGCAACCTAGGCGATAGGCAGGGTGAATTAGACGCCGCCATCCATCGCCTCGCGCAAAATGAGGCCATCAAGGTAGTAGCCGTGGCCAAGTACATAGAGACTGAACCTGTGGGTGTAGTAGAGCAAGGTTTATTCTTAAATACAGTAGTTGAAGTAAGTACAAGCCTAGCTCCTCTAGCGCTCCTCGCGGTGGTAGAGGACATTATGCGGCAAGCGAAGCGTGTGCGCACCCTGCGCTTTGGGCCGCGCACACTAGATATCGATATCTTGCTCTACGATGATCTGGTGTTGGCTTCGCCCACCCTAACCATTCCTCACCCTCGCCTCAGGGAGAGGGAATTTGTCTTGGCTCCCTTGGTGGAAGTAGCACCGGACCTACTTGTACCGCCTGACTTTGTTCCGGCGCGCGTTCTCCTCGCCATTTTGCGCGGAGAGGAAGTAAGTTCATGCTCCTTGTAATCGATAACTACGATTCTTTTACCTACAACTTGGTGCAGTACTTCGGTGAGCTAGGTGCTGATGTTCATGTTTACCGCAATCGGAGTATAACTTGCGCCGAGGTGGCCGCCTTAAAGCCTAGCAGCATTGTCATCTCACCTGGGCCCTGTACCCCTCTCGAAGCCGGAGTGTCTTTAGACATTGTACGCCATTTCGCGGGGGTGGTGCCCATCTTAGGCGTCTGCTTGGGCCATCAATGCCTTGGGCAGGTGTATGGCGCCAAAGTAGTGCGTGCCGCGCGCCTTATGCATGGCAAGACTTCCCCTGTGCATCACTTAGGGCAAGGTGTCTTTCGCGGCTTGCCTACGCCTTTCGCCGCCACGCGGTATCATTCGCTCTTAGTGGAGAGGGAGACCTTGCCTTCTTGTCTTGAAATTACCGCAGAGACGGCAGAGGGCGAAATTATGGGGATGCGACACCGCGAAATTCCCTGCCTTGAAGGGGTTCAGTTTCATCCAGAGGCTATTTTGACAGAACACGGCAAAGATATTTTGGCTAACTTTTTGGGTTATGCCCTGCCTGACAGGGAGGAGATCAAGTGAGGCCAGTTAAACCCTGGTGCGAGGAAGTAGACTTAGCGAGTGATCTTGAAAAAGTATTCGCCGTTCTTAAGGACGACCCTCATCCCTTCTGGCTAGATAGCAGCCGCCCCGGCGGTAGTCTGGGCAGGTGGTCTTTTATGGGTAGCCAGCCATTTTTGGTGCTAAAGACGTATGGAGAACGTGTCGTCATAATCGAGAATGACCGCAGAGAAGAGTTTACGGCAGATCCGTTCACGGTATTGCGCCAGCAACTATCTCGCTTTAGTCTAGAGCGCGGTAACTTGCCCATGCCCTTTCTCGGCGGGGCGGTAGGTTTCTTCTCCTACGATCTCGGCAGAATGGTCGAGTCTCTCCCTCATCAAACCGCCAACGATCTGGATGTACCAGATATTTATCTCTGCTTCTACGCGTCTATTTTGGCTATAGACCATGTCGCCAATCGAGCCTACCTCGTCGCCTCCGGCTTGCCCGGGGCAGGGGAGGAGGGACGTAAGCAAGCGATAACCGCTATGGCACAGTTGCGTGAACGTCTACTCAATGCTGAGGTGTCGCTCGTCGACCCTTGGCAGGAGCAAAATATTAATGCCGGCGATATTAGGGCGCACTTTACGCGGCAGTCCTATGGTGATTGTATACTGCGCATTAAGGAGTATATTGCCGCCGGCGATATCTACCAAGCCAATATGACGCAGCGTTTTATGGCCCCCCTCGCTATGCCCCCTTACGAGCTTTACCGTCGTCTGCGTCAGGTAAACCCGGCCCCCTTTGCCGCCTACATGGACTGTGGCGAAGGGCTTCGGCTTCTCTCCTCGTCACCGGAGCGCTTTTTGCGCGTCGCCGAAGGAGTAGTCGAGGCTCGTCCCATCAAGGGGACCCGGCCGCGGGGTAAGACACCGGAAGAAGATCGCGCCCATAAGCAAGAGCTTCTAAACAGTAGCAAAGACCGAGCCGAATTGGTGATGATCGTCGACTTAGAGCGAAATGACCTAGGCCGCGTCTGTGCCTATGGCTCCGTGCATGTGCCAGAGCTTTTGGTGCTCGAGGAATACGCCACCGTCTTTCACCTTGTGTCAACCGTGCGTGGCGAGCTTGCCCCGGGCAAGGATGTAGTAGACCTCCTTAAGGCTACCTTCCCCGGGGGGTCGATTACGGGCGCTCCTAAGATTCGGGCCATGGAGATTATTGAGGAACTAGAGCCCGTGCGGCGGGGCATCTACACCGGTTCTCTAGGGTACATCGGTTTTGACGGCAGAGCCGACCTAAACATCGTCATCCGCACCATGGTCAGTAAGAATGACACCGTCTTTCTTCAAGTAGGCGGCGGCATCGTGGCGGACTCAGACCCCGGGCTAGAATATGAGGAGACCTTGCACAAAGCCAAGGCCCTCTTCCGCAGTCTAGGGGTGACCTCTTTTCCCGCGGGGAGGGGGTAGTAGTGCACCAAGAAGCCTACTTCTACCTTAATGGGCAGCTTGTGCGCGCCCAGGCTTGTCAAGTAGCGGTCTACAACCGCGGCTACTTGCTCGGCGAAGGTATTTTTGAGACTATTTTAGTTAAAGACCAAGAGCCGCGCTTTCTCGCTGCCCACCTCGCGCGCCTCTTATCTTCTGCTGCCTACTTTGGCTACAGGCTGCCCGACACATTCGAGCTTGCCGCGGCTGTTTCACTCGTCATCGCCAAGAACATGCTCTCGAGTGCGTCGCTCCGCCTAACCGTCTCCCCGCGCTACGGCTTGGGGTTCTCGCTTTCGCCTGACGACCCCCCCGATATTATAATTTCTTTTAAAGAGGGGGTACCTTACGCCGAGTCCTTGTACGAGCCTGGTTTTGCCGCCCTAATCTCGCGTGTAACCAGGCGCAATGAAGCGTCGCCGCTTTCGCGGCATAAGACCACGAGCTTTCTCGACAATGTGCTGGCCAAGCGTGAAGCGCTGGCACAGGGGGTAGAAGAAGCACTGCTCCTTAACAGCAGGGGTTCCCTGGCTGAAGGAGCAGTGAGCAATTTGTTCCTTATAGTGGAGGGTGAAGTGTTGACACCGCGCCTAGCGGACGGGGCACTGCCGGGCATCATGCGGGGGCAGGTTCTCGCGCTCTGCCAAAAGCACGGCCTACCCTGTCGCGAGGCAGAACTAAGTCTGTCTACACTTTACCAAGCAGAAGAGGGTTTTGTGACCAACTCTCTACTTGGCGTCATGCCACTTCGGCGGGTAGAAGACAAAGTACTAATGTCGTGTGTGCCCGCGAGCAAAAGTAACAGTATCAGAAAGTTGCTCTAGTCCGTAGCGCTCTTTACTGGCGCCACGCTTGGCCGAGCACTTGTTCCACGAAGACTTGTGCCACCCGCGGGTCGAACTGGCTTCCTGCACCGCGTCTGATTTCGGCAATGGCCTCCGCCTCGCTCATCGCATTGCGGTAGGGCCTGGCCGTGGTCATGGCATCATAGGCATCTGCTAGGGAGATAATTTTAGCCTGCAAAGAGATTTCGTCCCCCGCGAGGCCCTTAGGGTAGCCTTTGCCGTCATAACGCTCGTGGTGGGCATAAATATGCTCGGCTAGCCCGAAGAACTCGTGCGAAGTGGCTAAGATGCGCATACCTGTCTCAGGGTGGCGTAAAACAGCATCCCACTCGTCGGGCGTCAGTTTGCCGGCCTTGTTTAGCACGGCCTCGTCAACCGCAATTTTGCCGATGTCGTGCAGTTCACCGGCGAGCGTTAGCTCCGCTGTTTGATCCGCACTAAGACCGAGGGCCCGCCCTAGAGCTTGGCACAGTAGGCTGACGCGCTTGGCGTGTTCATCTTCGCGCGGGTTCTTAATGCGCAAAGTATGGAGTATGGACTTAACAGTGAAGCTACGGTGACTGGCGTTTTCGAGCGTCTTTTTTTTGTACATGTGGTTTTCGGCGTTGCGTAACGCTTCGCTCAAACTCTGCTTGTCATCTGTCTTGGTGTCCCAACCAAAAGAGACCGATATGGCGATATCGCGCAAAGTGCAGGCGTCAATTTTGCTCTTAATGCGGTTCACCAATGATTCAGTGGCTTGGGCATCAGTCCGCGGCAGCAAAATGAGAAACTCGTCGCCGCCTACGCGCGCAATAATGTCATCCGCACGGCATTCCCGCTGTATTACTTGCGCCACGCGAAGGAGAAGCTCATCGCCCACATCGTGCCCAAAAGCGTCGTTGACTAGCTTTAGCCCGTTTACATCACCTATCACAACAGAGATGGGGTAGTTGCGCGCCGTATCGAGCCGCTTCATCTCCACCTGGAAGAAGCGGCGATTAAATACACCCGTCAGTTGGTCATGGTAGCTTAGGTACTCAATCTCGCGGATTTTAGCGTGCTTCTCGGTGCAGTCCCTAAAGACTAAGACTGCGCCGCTAATATCGCCCTGCTTGTCGTGGATGGGGGCAGCGCTGTCTTCGATGGCGCGCTCTGTGCCGTCACGCGAGATTAAGAGGGTGTGGTTTTCTAGCGCCACAATTTCACCCGTGTCGAAAACCTCTTGCACGGGGTTCACGGCCGGCTCACGCGTGTATTCGTTAATGATGTTAAAGACCTCGGTAAAGGCCCTGCCCCGCGCTTCTGCCTGGGTCCATCCGGTAAGTTGCTCAGCCACGGGGTTAAGAAACTCGACCATGCTCTCTTGGTCGGCGGTGATTACTCCATCGCCGACAGAAGTCAAGGTCGCCAGGAGTTTTTCTTCACTGGCCCGTAGCGCCTGCTGTGCTAGCACCTCGTCTGTCACATCCCAGATAAAGCCCTCTAGGGCGATGACCTCGCCCGCAGGCCCATAAACGCCATGGCCCTGCTCGCGCACCCATTTCACCGTGCCGTCGGCCGTGGTTAGGGCATACTCGTGGGCGAAAGGCAGACGATTAGACAGGGTTTCTTGCCACTTCTCCCAGAGCAGGGCGCGTTCACTTTCGCCGATAAGGCTGCCAAATTGGAGTGGATTATCGCCCGTAAAGGCATCCGGGGGGTAGCCTGTTAGTTTATGGCAGCCAGAGCTGGCAAACTCCATGGTCCAAGTTTTATCATTGCGGCAACGGTAGACCATGCCCTGCAGGCTAGCGATGATGCTCTGCGTCTTGCGTTCGCTTTCGCGCAGTTTCTGCCGCATATTCTCAAGCGTTAGTGTCACCGTCGCTAAGATCAAAAAAGCTACAGATAAGCCCACCAAGAAGAACCTCGTGCGTCTGTCTGAAAGTTCTCGTAGGGTCATGTAAGCGGTCACATCGTTGATGACCGACAGTAAAACTTGCCGCTCCCCTAGGAGGTAGGGGTAGGTGTACACCTCTACCGTGCGTATCTCGCCACTAGCCAGCCGATGCTTAAAGAGGAAAAAATTACGTTCCTCCCGCGCTGCCGCCTCACGCTCGCGAGCGGCCTCCTCGGGGGACAGGGTGTTAATATCCGCTGTAGACTTAGTCAAAAGCTGCTCGCGTGTGTAGCCGTAAAAACGTGCCGCGGCATTATTGGCATAGAGAATATTGCCCGTCTCTACATCTATAATGAGCATCACCGAGCCGTGGTTATCAAAAAGGCGACGAAAATCAATCGTTTCGGCATTTACCATAGCCGTGGGCATAAGCATCGTAAAAAGGAGGGCAGTCACGACGACTCGCCTGACATTTCTTTTCACCAGCGAGCCAAGTAACCCTAGCAATTTCAGCAAAAAACACACCTCGCCTGTCGATAGTCAATGTAGTTAGAAATGCGGCCGTCCTTAGGCCGTATGCCTTGAAAAGTATAGCGCAAATGTGCTACTTCGTCTACACGCCGGCGGTAGCAGGACCGCTCGCGGTATGGGCACGGTTCTTGCCCGTTCTCTTGGCACAATTCGTGGCGCGGTCGGTAGCTAAGAGCAGCTCGGCGCGGTCTTTGGCATGCCGAGGGTATTCCGCGACGCCTGCACTTATGGTTACATTGACTGTGTCGCCACTAAATGTATGAATGGTGCGGTGCACCTGCAGGATGATGCGGTTGGCGATGGTGTTCGCCTCTTCTGCGGTGGCATCGGGCAAAAGAAGCATAAATTCGTCGCCGCCGTAGCGAGAGACGGTATCTTCCTGTCGTACAGAGAACTGAATGATTTTCGCTAAGTTGCAGAGATGCTCGTCCCCAGCATGGTAGCCAAACTGCTCGTTAATTTGCTTAAGGCTGTCGGAATCAATCATCACCAAGGCGAGCGTGCGCTCCTCCGCTTGTGCCGCGGCTAACTCCGCGTCAAGTTTGGCCACAAACGAGCGCCTATTCAGGAGGCCGGTCAAGGCGTCCGTGGACGCCATTCGCCGGGCTTCCGCGAACAAGTGGGCATTTTCAATGGCGATAGCGGCTTGGCTAGCGATGGCAGAGAGCACGTTGAGGTCATCCTCATTGTGGGCATTGCGGGTAAAGCTCTGCACCGAGATCGCTCCTAACACCCTGCCCCTTAAAGAAATGGGCACCATCATCAGCGACTGCGTCCTCCTGCTGGTATTGCCAAACCTGGTAATCGTATGCAGAGGAAAGTTGTCGATGTTAAACAAGAGGGGCGAATTTGTGGCGATAACGCGCGAGGTCGGCCCATCATTAAGGGCAAATTTAAGCGGCGGCACTTGATGGCCGTTTTCAAAGACATAGGCCAGTTCTACTTCTTGGCTGCTGTCGTCATACAGGGCCACAAAGAAAACGTCGGCCACCATAACCTTGCGTACTTCTTGGTAAATCGAGGAGTACAGGGCCTCTGGGCTCAAGTTAGAGGTGAACTGCTGGCCGACATGGTGCAGTAGCTCAAGCTTACTCGCTCGCTGCATACAGGCCGTGTCGAGGTCGAGGTGCTCTAAGGCGGTAGCGGCATGCTTAGCAAGTGATTCTAAAGCGCGCTGCTTGGCTAAAGAACTAGCCTTAGAGGCAGGCAGAGCCGAGGCCAAGAAGGCGTCCTGACCAAAGCTGTGGTAGGGTAGTGGAGCGGTAAGAACTGTGTGGCAGCAGCTTTTGCCGGGCGCGACAACTTGGCCAAGAGGGTCAAGCCCCTCTGGCCAGTCAACAAGGCGCACTGGTCGTGCTACACCGTTCTCCACGGTCCAAATCCCTACGCCGGTGGCACGATGCAGTGTGCACAGATGTGTAAGGAGTACAGTAATGAGCTCATCCACAGTGGTGTGCAGAGCGTGGATGGCCAAAACAGCGGCCTCTGTCTGCTCCATAATTCGCAGGCGATGTGCGCGTCTTTCCAAATGAAGGCCTCCTGCGCCAGTATCCACACGCATAGTTCGACAAAGTTTTGCGGTTTCCTCAGGGCTCCGTCAAAGTCGAGAATAACTGAAGCGCAGTAAGGCATTGCACATTCTACTGGCTTTTTTCCCGCGGAACCGTTACAATGAAGATAAATACGGAACCAAAGGAACTTGTATGCTGGGACA
>Ga0208101_10058_pt1 | contig 20874 bp, 20 predicted proteins | sample Subbioug_CSW11AC_FD_184823 | JGI IMG/M metagenome (GOLD analysis project Ga0208101, IMG submission 184823) | Serpentinite rock and fluid subsurface biosphere microbial communities from McLaughlin Reserve, California, USA - CR12Aug_CSW11AC (SPAdes) | ecosystem: Environmental > Terrestrial > Deep...
CGCAACTAAACTCCTTGTTCCTCTCTTTCATACTCTGTGTCCTCTGTGGTTAATAAAAGAACCTTCTCTCTTGCGTCTTGCCTCTTGCTTCTAACTTAGGTCCTTTTCACACAGTCTGACGGTTCTTTTTGTCGCAAAAACCGACAAAAAGAACCGTCCCCGCTGTCGCATTAACAATGAAGCATGTGTTCCTACGAACGCTTATACCAGACTAAGACGATGGCACCCCACACCACGAAAATACTGCCACCGAGCGCAGATGATACAAGGAGGAACGAGGGCCGCTCTGGCAGGGCACTTTCGCTGGCGGCATCTAGCGATGCTGTGCCCATTCTCTTGTCCGTCGCTGCAGGGGCTTCTGAATCCGGTTCCTCGCCTCCGGCCACAAACAGGCGCGGCGCCATCTGCGTCTCAATCAGGGCCGATTCGCGAGTCGCTGACGGATGGGGAAAGTAGGCCATCCAGAAATTGAGACCTAGGACCATAATCGCTAGCGCGGCGGCTACAGGGGCAAAGCGAGGGGCAAAAAATGGCCAGAGAGCTTTTTTTACAGGCTGGCGAATAGCGCTTAGTACACCGGCAATCAGTTCGGCGGGTGGAGACACACGGGGCAAACTAGTCAAGGCTTGCTGGTCGAGAGCAATTTCTGCCAGCAACATGCGGCATTCAGCACAGTCAGCCAAGTGCTCCTGATACTGTTCCTCAGTGTCAGAAGGCAGTAGACCGTCCAATATGTCGCAGAGATTGTTTTTGACCCAAGTGCAGTTCATATCTACTACCCCCCCTTCTGTTCTATTAGACGCCGCATTCCTGTGCCTTGTTCCATTACCTTGAGTTTTTCTCGTAACGCTAAACGCGCCCGATTGAGGCGCGATTTTACTGTACCGACGTTAAGGCCCAGCACTTCCGCAACCTCCTCGTACGTCAAACCTTCAATGTCTCTCATGACGAGAACCGACCTATGTTCGGGCGAAATTCTTTGCAGAGCTTGCTCAATTTCGCGCTTCTTTTCCGCGCGCAACAACTGCTCTTCAGGAGCCTCATCCATAGGTGCGCTCCACTCAAGCATGTGTTCGCCGTCCTCTGTAATCACTACGGTATCCGTACTCATGGCTACAACAGGGCGCCTACGGCGCTTGCGGAGCTCATCAATCACAATATTATGGGCAATGCGATGTATCCAAGTGCCAAGCGAACTATCACCCTTAAAACTGCTGAGCGCACGAAAAACCCGCAAAAAGCTATCTTGGGCGAGATCCAAGCTATCTTCATGGCTGCCAGTCATTTGAAAGGCCACATTGTACACTCGTTCTTGATAGCGTTCCACAATCGTCCGAAAAGCCTCGGTATCTCCCCTTAGAGACTTAGCTACTAATTCTCTGTCATCTTCATGAGAGCGCAAGATACTGCCACGCCCTTTCTCAACCGCTTTATCTGAACCGCTTTATATAATGACGCTTTCTAAGTCCTGCGAGTTCCCAATTTCATTATAACAGCCTTAACGAAAAAAAGGCATCAGAGCTAACTGATGCCTAGGACAAGCCATGACTACCGCCTGTGACTGATGGCTAGCAAGCCGCTTCGCGGGTCCCACTCTGCGTTTAGGGGCAGCCTGCGCAGTTCGCGCAAACAGACAAAAGTCTGTTCACCAAAAGACAAACCAACTAACTCAAGGCCCCCCACTCGCACTCGTCCCTCTTGCGCCCCCTGCACTGCAAGACCGAGATGAGGCGCTACATCCGCCACAGCAACCATCGGACCAGCATCATGATGCAGCAAAACACGATTATAACCAAGAAAATTACCCTGAACAGCCAGTCGTGTTACGGAAAATTCAAGCGTGTTGCGTAGCTCATCGAAGAAGTAGGCTCTACCTGCTATTTCCGAAATGACACGGGCCGACACCAGGACCCCCGTCTCCTTATGGTAGATATCTCGTTCCTTTAGCCGCCACTCCCCCAGAAAATGCTCCCCGTAGACGGCACGGTACTCGACCCCTAGCATCTGCTCCACCACTCTCGGCGGCAAGTAGAATTCTCCCTCTACATGGCGCGCACCGACCATGACCAAGGTGTTGTTGTTGTGCACCAAGGGACTGTGACTTAAGATGTGCGAACCTGTAAATCGCTGCAGCAACGCCTCGAGTTGCCATCTCGAAATGGGTGCATTGATGCGAGCCGCAGCTGCCGTGAGTCCTGCGCTCCAGTCAGGCACTCGTCGATATACATCAAAGAATACTTCGATGTAGGGCTCCAAAGAGACCAAGTCGCGGTACTCGCGCCAGGGCTCGTAAAGAATTGTTACCGGAACGCGACGACCACTAGGCAAGGCGTCAAAGAGTCTTTCTACGTCTGCATTCCGCATGCGCATGCAGCCAAGCGATACTGCCGTACCGATGGATAAAGGTACATTAGTGCCATGAATACCATAGCCATTGTGATAAGGAATCTCCACCACCTGCCCCGCCCGTACCACAGCACCTTGGCGCAGGTTGTTGGCCCGCAATATTTCTGTCACCGTGGTTCTGTACTGACGCGCCAAAGCTTCCCATGTTTCGCGCCCGGTGAGCACTACCCTGTCAATTTTCATGAGACCGAGCCATCTCGTACCAAGAGGGTTACTAGGCCCAGGCGGCACCAGCTGACGCGTACGCGGATTGCGCCACACAGGGTTTTTTACCATTTGAAAAATCTCAAAGCGCCTATTACTGCTCGTTACCGGGGTAGGCGTGGATACATGGCCGATAGAAATATCGTACACGCCTGCCCGCCCATCGCCTACGTAGTGATAAAGCCGGTAGGCTGGCAGATTAATGACAATGCGATGTGCCGGTGGCATCGCACTCCCCACCCCTAGTGATGTGATAAATAGCACCACCACCAATAAAATAGTCACCATAACGCGCCTCTCTGCCAAGGCCACACCTCCTTTGCTTAATGCCTGTTTAGTATATGCAGCGACATGCAGGAACTTGCACAAATATTGTCGAAATTGCGATCATCACATTAAGTTTTTGTTACTTTCTCAATATTCAATACTATAAGGCCTGTTGTGTTGCTAAAATGTTATGCACAAGAACTTTTTTCCTGTCGCAAAAACCTGTCAGTGGGGCATTGCCCAAAAACAAATAGAGGAGTGATTAATTGTGCCCAAACGATTCCTAGCCAGCCTTCTCGCCGTTCTCATGGTCGTCGCACTGTTCAGTGGCCTGTCTTTCGCCCAAGCAAACTCTCCCTGGCGCGTCCTCATTAATGGTAGGCCCCTACCCATGGAAGTGCCTCCACGCATTGAGCAAGGACGCACCCTTGTGCCCATGCGCGCCATCTTTGAAGCGCTCGGCGCACAGGTCCACTGGGAAGACGCCACTAGCACCATTAACGCCTATCGGCGGGAATCGGCTGTGGTGCTGCAAATTGGCAACCGCACCGCTTGGGTAAACGGTCCATCGCGACAACTAGAGGTACCCCCCGCCATTGTCGGGGGAAGGACCATGGTTCCCTTGCGCTTTGTGGCTGAAGCACTAGGTGCAGAAGTTACTTGGGACGGCGCAGTGACGGTAACGGTCAACCACACCCCCTATGTTGCCCCTCGAGTGGGCGGCTCCATGGTATTTGGCGCCACTGCGGACCCAGTCATTCTTAACCCCATACTCTCCTCCGACACAGCTTCGGCTGCGATCCACTTACGCACCAACTGGGGGATTGTCAGGCTAAGCGAGAACCTCGAGCCCATGAACGCCATCGCCGACCGTTGGGCATGGGACCCCGCCACACTGACCTGGCGCTTTTGGCTGAACCCTAACGCCAAGTGGCAGGACGGCGTTCCCGTTACTGCACGCGACGTCAAGTTCACCTTCGATTCAATCATACATGCCGACTACGATGGACCACGGCGCGGTGCCGTCCGCCATGTGCAAGAGATCGTTGTCGTCAACGACCGCATTGTCGATTTCAAGATGCGGCAAGTTGATGCCCCCTTCTTGTTCAACATCGGCCTAGGGCTACTGCCGCACCATGTGCTCGGCAATGTCCCAGTAAGAGAACTTCGCGCTCATGCCTTTAACCGCAACCCCCTCGCCAACGGACCCTACCTACTGTCACGCTGGGTATCCGGTCAGTTTGTCGAAATGACACGCAACCCTCAGTTTTTCCAGTCGCCACGCCCCTATATCGAAACAGTCATCTTTAGAAACTACCCTGACCTAAACGTTATGCAGGCCGCCTGGGAAAACGGCGACATAGACTGGTTCGGCGCCCTCATGACCGACCACATCGACCGCATTTTGCGCGACCACGCCAATCGCGCCTACTTTAGGGAAGTGCCAAGTCATGCTTACGACTATGTCTCCGTCAATCTTGACCACCCCATTTTAAGCGACCGCCGGGTGCGCGAAGCACTAGTGACAGGCCTCGATCGCGAAGCCATGATCGCAACTGTGCTTGACCGCCGCGGCCGCGTTATCCACAGCCACCAACTTCCCACTTCCTGGGCTTTTGGCGCACAGGGACTTAACGAATACACCCATAGCGCAGTTAGAGCACGGCAGTTACTGGATGCCGCGGGCTGGCGCGTACCGGCGGGTAGCCGCGATGGCGTGCGTATGAAAGACGGCCAGCGTTTGACCCTGCGTCTCAAGACAAATTCCGGCAATGTCATTCGCACCGACGTCGTGACCTTAATGGCCAGCTATTGGAGACGCATCGGCGTAGAAACAATTGAAGAAATTCTAGAATGGTCGGTCCTCCTTGACCGTTGGGAACACGGGCGCTTCGATTTAGTCGTGAGCGGGTGGTCACTAGGTGTCGATCCCGACCCGTTCAGCTTCTTCCACTCCTCTCAGGCTGCACGTAGCCCTGCTGGACGCACCCTCGGCTTTAACGACCCGCAATTCCGCAATGCGGAGGTTGATGCCCTTATCGATGCCGGCCGAGCCACCCTCGACATGGCTGAGCGCCGCCGTATATACCAGCAAATCGACGTCATCCTCAATCGCGAGCTGCCCTACTTCTGGCTGTTCCAGCGCACCGGAGTTACAGCGATCGCCAATCGGGTGCAGGGCGTTATTTGGTCTCCTACAGGCTCAGTTCACCCTGAACGTTGGCATGTCAGGCACTAGACTGCCCTAAAGCCATGACGCTGGGAGGCGACTAATCACAATATTCTGCACATATATGCATAAGCATGCATATATGTGCATTTGTCCTTGATGCAATTCTCTGTTGCATCAAGGATTTTTTTGTGTTAAACTCAGCACTATGCTATATAGCTCGCATATTTATGAGTTTTTACTTTTCAATGCTTTTTTCGCGAAATTCACACTTCTATCAGGATTAACGTCTACCAAGGCGTATATCTAAATTAAGGAACAGGGACCTGCGATGGCATGGTGTCACTTCTATCAAAGGCAGTTCCAGAGTCAAGAAGAGGAGGTCTGTTAATGTCAAGAAAAGCTTTAGGCATCCTGGTCGTGGCCACGCTCTTGTGCGGTATACTCTTGAGCTACCAAGCCCCACCCGCGACCGCGTCACCGCGCATTGCGGTAACGGTCAATGGCCGAGCCCTGGTGACCGATGTCGCCCCTGAAATTCGCGGCGGACGCACCCTAGTTCCTTTCCGCGCTATCTTTGAGTCCCTAGGCGCTACCGTGGAGTGGGACGAAAGAACGGCTACCGTGCGCGGTACTAGAGGCCATATCACCGTTACCCTGCCCATAGGCCAACGAATGGCCTTCGTCAACGGCGCGCCAGTTAACATTGACGTTGCCCCGCAGATAATCAGTGGCCGCACTATGGTACCGGGCCGCTTTGTGGCAGAGACCCTTGGCAGCAATGTCGAGTGGAATGCCGCGACCAACACCGTTGCCATTACATCACCTGTGGAGCCTCGCGTCGGGGGAGAAATGGTCTACGCACTAGGCGGTGACCCCACTACCCTAAACCCCCTCTTAAGCACTGATACCGCCAGCAATTTTGTTATTAGCATGATTCACAGCGGCCTCCTGCGCACCAATGAGCGCCTAGAGATTACGGGCGACCTCGCGGAAGACTGGACTGTCTCAGCTGATAACTTGACACTCACCTTCCGCATTCGCCGTGGTGTACAGTGGCATGATGGCAAACCCCTCACTGCCGCAGACATCAAGTTTACATACGACACCATTATGCATCCCGACTACACCGGCGTACGCCGACGCGATTTTAGGGCAGTGCGCGAGATTACTACACCCGACGACCATACGCTAGTCATGCGTTTAAGCGAAGTTGATGCCTCTCTCCTTAGCAAACTCTTTATCGGCATTATTCCTCGCCATATCTTCCAAGGGCACCCGGTAGCCAGGCTGCGCGAGCACCCCAATAGTCGCAGCCCCATCGGCACCGGCCCCTACCACTTCGGCAGTTGGCTACCTCAGCAACAAGTTGTACTAAACCGCAATCCCAACTACTTCTGGGCTGGCCAGGAGCCATACATTCAGCGCGTGCGCTTCCGCATTATTCCCGACACACAAGCCCAACTAGTGGCACTAGAGGCAGGCCAGATTGACTATATGGGCAGCATCCCCGTCGATGACATCGAGCGCGTGCGCAGAACCCACGCCAATAGACTGCAGTTTAGAGAAGTTAAGCAAAACGGCTACTGGTACATCGGCATGAAGCAAGATCACCCGATCTTCCGTGACCTAAGAGTGCGCCAAGCACTTATGTACTCGCTAGATCGCCCGGGCATGGTCCAGACCCTCTTCAAGGGCTACGGCACCGTTATCCACGGCGACAAGCCGCCCGTATCGTGGGCCCACAATCCCAACCTCTACACCTATCCTTTCAACCAGGCGAAGGCCCGTCAGCTACTCGACCAAGCCGGTTGGAGTCGCATCGGCACTGACGGCATCCGCATGAATGCCGCCGGTCAGCGTCTCACATTCGAGCTTATCAGCGCGTCTGGCGACCAAACCCGCGAGAATATGCTCAACATCATTCGCAACCAATGGCGCGCTGTCGGAGTAGATATGCGCATAGAGCTTATCGAGATCTCTGTGTACTTCGGCAAGCTAGACACCGGGCAGTTTGAGATTTACCAATGGGGATGGAATTTAGGCATTGACCCCGACAACTTCATCTTCTTCCACTCCACATCAGGCTTCAATGCCGAGGGCGTGCTCATGGGCTTTAACGACGTAGGGTACTCAAACCCCGCCGTTGACAGACTCATTGAGAGAGGGCGCGCCACCTTTAACCAAGAGGAACGCCGCAAAATCTACTGGGAGATTCAAGAGATCCTAAATCGCGACTTGCCCTACGTCTTCCTCTACAATCGCAACAACATCGCCGCCCATGTCAATCGCATCCGCGGGATAGTCTGGACAGAGATTGGCACCACTCACTTTGAGAAGTGGTTCATCGACCCAGCTACTTTGAGATAGTAAGGCAAAATTCAGTCTAAGAGTAACGGGCAGGGTCGCTCCCTGCCCGTTACTATGACAATCTATTCTGCGAGGAAAGGGTGTTGTACTTGCTTGGGTATATCGCACGACGTTTTTCACAAATGCTCATTCTCCTCGTTGGCATAAGCCTAGTCTCTTTTGCCATTATGCACATCGCGCCAGGCGACCCGGTGGACCTCATGACCGACCGCCTAGCCACCGCCGAGGAAAAGGCGCGCATTTCCGCCATCTACGGCTTTGACCAACCTATTCACGTCCAGTATGTCATCTGGGCCAGCCAAGTCCTGCAGGGGAATTTAGGCCGCTCCTTCGTCACTGGCGAAAAGGTGCTAGATATGATCACGGCACGCCTGCCTGCTACTCTTTTTCTTAATTTCCTTACCCTGATCATCATCTACGCCTTGTCCATTCCTATCGGCATAATATCGGCGGTCAAACAATATTCCTGGTTTGACCATATCGTGACCTTCTACGCCTTCTTAGGGCAGTCCATGCCACAGTTCTGGCTGTCGCTGCTACTCCTCTACTATGTGGGACTGCGCTTCCCCTTTATTCAGACCGCAGGTATGTCTAGTTATGGCGTGACGGTCGCGACTGAGGGGCTCTGGGCAGTTATTGTGGACAGAACAAGCTACTTAATCTTGCCTTTGACCGTGGTTAGTTTCGGTAATTTGGCAAGCATTACACGTTACATGCGCGCGAGCATGCTCGATGTCATCAACCAAGACTATGTGCGCACCGCAAAAGCCAAGGGATTATCGCAGCGCAAGGTCATCCTAAAACACGCCTTCCGAAACGCACTCCTCCCCCTTGTCACCATGCTCGGCTTTGAACTACCCATACTCTTTAGCGGCTCGGTCATCATTGAAACAATATTTGCTTGGCCGGGCGTGGGTCTCTTAAGCTGGAATGCGGTTATGCAAAGAGACTACCAAGTTATCATGGCCTTCAACCTCTTAGGCGCCTCCATGATGGTTCTTGGTTCTTTTATCGCCGACATGCTCTATCTAGCTGTTGATCCACGCATCAAATACAATTAGAGGCGGTGACAGATATGGAAGCAAAATTAATGCCCCAGCAGGTGACACCTGCCCCGGCCGCAGCGAAACTGATGCCCAAAGAAGAGACTTACGTCCAAATGGTCTGGCGCCGTTTCCGCCGCCACAAACTGGCCATGGTAAGCCTTGGCATTCTCATTGTCCTTTACGGCATGGCCATACTGGCACCCTGGGTTGCACCCTACCACTACGATCACATGGATTTTACTAAAATTAGTCAGCCCCCTTCCGCAGAGCACTGGTTCGGCACGGACAGAATCGGCGCCGATCTCTTTAGCCGCGTCATCTGGGGTAGCCGCATCAGTCTCAGCGTGGGCTTTGCCGCGGCAGGTATTGCCATCGTGCTTGGCACCGTCGTAGGCGCCATTTCTGGCTACTTTGGGGGCATCATTGACGACGTGCTTATGCGCTTCACCGAAATTGTCGCCTCCTTCCCCACCATGTTCCTCCTCTTGACCATCATCGCTGTCTTGCCCCGCAGCATCATGAACATCATGATCGTCATCGGTGCCACCTCCTGGCCAGGCCTGGCCCGCCTCGTACGCGGCCAGTTTTTATCACTTAGAGAAATGGATTATGTGGAAGCGGCTAAGGCCATTGGTGCCACCGATTCGCGCATCGTCTTTACCCATGTACTCCTCAACACTATGGCGCCGATTATAGTTAATGCTTCACTGCGTATTGGTGGCGCCATTCTCACTGAGTCTGGCTTAAGCTTCCTGGGCCTCGGAGTGACCACACCGCCGAGCTGGGGCACCATTCTCAATGGTGGTCGCCCCCTCTTAAGAAGTGCGCCGTGGATTACAACTATCCCAGGAATCTTTATTTTTGTAACTGTGCTGGCCTTTAACTATGTGGGCGATGGCTTGCGCGACGCCCTAGACCCTCGTGCCACTAAGTAGGCGCCTACTCCGCCTACTCGCCTTTCTGGCCGTCTTTAGCGGGCTCTTTGCCACACTTCTATTTCTTTCAGCCAATCGTGCCCTAACGGAAGAGTGGCCGAACTGGTCTACACCGCAGAAGTTTGCTGCCGGCAGCCGTCAACACGGCTTTAGTAGCGCCATGCCCGACCATGGAGGCCTCATCGTCGCCACCTTAAACCCAGCTGTTACGGCCTTAGTTGTGGCCGAGAGGGGCCAAAGGGAGACTGCCAGCGTCCCCGTTAGGGGCCTGGTGGGGTATGGTTTGTCCGCATTTCAAGCCTCTTGGGCCCTCGTCTGGCATGAGCGCCAAAACGATTACTCCTACTTGTGGCTGCAAGTTGCTGGCTCACCGCCACTGCTGGTCACGCAAAGCCCCCACTTCATAGCCGATCTAACCACCACCCAGGATGAATTCGGCAACCTGTACCTAGCTTGGACAGGTGGCAGCCCTAGCACGGCAGGGGTCTTCTTTTCCACTCTCAAGGTGGACAGCGCGGCCCCCACCATCCCTAGGCAGCTCACTTTTGGCGGCCTACAGGACCGCCTGCCTTCTCTTCTGGTTCACGCCGGAGTAATTCATCTATTATACAAGCAAGAATTCGTTGTACACGCCGCAGTGCGCTACATGCGTATCGACCTAGAGGGCCGCCAGGCCACCCTTCTGGCCACAATCGGCGAAACAGGCCGAGATGTCGATGATTTGCCCCTGCTAGCGCTAATGGCAGATGGTTCCGCCAAGTATTTCTGGCTGCGCCCTTCGCTTAGCCGCGGGCAAGTCGGACAAAGCAGGTTAATCTCCGGACAATTAGCGTCACAGGGCGAAGCCCTTACCTCAACTACTATAATGGAACTAAGCGGCCACAGCGCTGCGTTAGCGATAGCTAAGAATCACGGCGACGGGCATACCCTAGTTTGGTTAAACAACGCCTCTGGCGTTTTCCAAGCCTACCACCTCACCCTTGACGCCTCAGGGCAGATGCTAGAACACGGGCCGGTAACACAAAGTGGCGGCCATAAGTTTGACGCCAGAGTACATGGCAACGATAAAAACATCATCCTATTTTATGAAATGCACGGGGAAGAACTGGCCGTAATGTACACCGAAGAAAGCCACATAGCTAAGAAACCCTTCGCTGCCCGGCTCGGGCTAGATCCAAGTAGCCCCTTCATCGACGCCTTCTACACCCTAGCTTCCGTCATGGTGGGTGCTCTCGCCCTCACCGCACTTTCAGCACTCATCTTGCTCCCTGTGGCAGGTCTTCTCGCCCTGCTACCCCCCCTGCGTTACGCGCACTACATGGCGCTGGTGGTGGTCTTCAGCTTTCTTCTGCTCACTGTCGCTAAGTCTTATGCGGGCAGGGTTCTCCTTCCGGGCTTCCTAGGCCTTTCTCTCATGACAGCAAGTGCCCTAGTCGCCTGGCTCGTCATTTACTTCGCCAGACTAGATCAAGGTGATGTACTCACCTTATGCGCCTTCGGCCACACCTACGCCTACTGTCTTTTTTTCGCTTCACTTATATTTTAGGACCTACCAGAGCAAGGCCTAGTAATCTTCGCAAGGAGGTATACGAGATTGACCGAGAAACTGTTAGAAGTAACCAACTTAAGAACCACCTTCAAGGACAAAGACGGCAACCTTGTGCCTGCCGTTGATGGCATCAGCTTTTATGTTAGTAAAGGCGAAACGCTTGGCATTGTGGGCGAGAGCGGGTGCGGCAAAAGCGTCACTATGCTCTCGGTGATGCAACTTATTAACATCCCCCCAGGGCGCATTGACGCGACTAGTATCTCTCTCGAAGGCCGAAACTTGCTGCAACTGACAGATAAAGAAATGCAAAAAGTTCGCGGCAATGAGATTTCGATGATCTTTCAAGAACCGATGACCAGCCTAAACCCTGTCTTTACCGTCGGCGACCAAGTAGCCGAGACGGTCGCTCTGCATCAGGGTCTCAGCAAGGCGGCGGCCTTGGCCAAGGCGGTAGAAATGCTTAAGAAGGTGGGCATTCCCGCGCCCGAGCGGCGAGCCAAAGAGTACCCCCATCAACTCTCGGGAGGCATGCGCCAAAGAGTAATGATCGCCATGGCTCTCGCCTGCAACCCTAAATTACTCATTGCCGACGAGCCTACAACTGCGCTTGACGTAACGATTCAAGCTCAAATACTCGAGCTAATAAAGTCACTCCGCGATGAACTAGAAATGAGCGTGGTGCTCATTACCCATGATCTCGGCGTGGTGGCCGAAACTGCCGACCGCGTCATAGTCATGTATGCCGGCAAGATTGTCGAAGAAGCAGATACTCTCACCCTGTTTAATTCGCCTCAACACCCCTACACAGAGGGGCTCCTCAATTCGATACCAAAGCTCACAGGAGATAGCAGTCGTTTGTACGTCATTGAGGGGGTCGTCCCCCACCCTCTGTACATGCCCACTGGCTGCCGCTTTAATCCGCGTTGCGCCTACGCAGAAGATAAATGCCGTAACGAAGCGCCCGAGCTTATGGAGACAAGCCCCACACACAAGGTTAGCTGTTTCTTCCCCTTATCCCCTAGTGCCCCACAGGAGGTGTCCGCATGACTAACACCAATGATGTACTGCTCAACGTGGAGAGCCTCAGCAAGTTTTTCCCCGTGCGCGCAGGTCTTTTCCGCAGGGTAGTCAATCACCTAAAGGCGGTCGATGATGTCAGTTTCTTCATCCGCCGCGGCGAAACGCTAGGACTAGTAGGGGAAAGTGGTTGTGGAAAGACTACCGTCGCCCGCACCATTCTCCGCTTGCACGAACCAACTGCGGGGAGGGTTGAATTCGAGGGGACGAACATTTATGCCCTTAACAAACGCGACATGCGTCTAAAACGCAGAGACATGCAAATCATATTTCAGGACCCCTATTCTAGCTTAAATCCACGCCTCACCGTCGGGCAGATTATTGGCGAGCCCTTACTTGTGCATGGCATTGGTGACCGCGCCAGTCAAGAAGCCCGCACCAAGGAACTATTGTCCATTGTCGGCCTAGCCTCCTACCACTTTCGCCGCTACCCACATGAATTCAGCGGCGGGCAGAGACAGCGCATCGGAATAGCCCGCGCCTTAGCCTTAAACCCCAAACTTATCGTCTGTGACGAACCAGTCTCGGCCCTAGACGTCTCTATTCAGTCACAGATTCTCAACCTCCTAGAGGATCTACAACAAGAATTTGACCTTACCTATCTTTTTATTGCCCACAACTTGAGTGTCGTAAAGCATATCTCAGACCGCGTTGGTGTTATGTACTTGGGCAAAATGGTCGAGATGACTTCTTCGGCCGAAATGTATAAGTCCCCTCTTCATCCTTATACGCAGGCCCTGCTTTCGGCTATTCCAGAGCCGTCCCCAGGGCGCAAGAGAACGCGCATACCATTAGAGGGCGATATACCAAGCCCCATTAACCCACCCGCCGGTTGTCGTTTTCACACTAGATGCCCCGTGGCTGTGGCGCGCTGTAGAGTTGATGCCCCCGAGTGGCGGGAAGTACGCCCGGAGCATTATGTGGCCTGTCACTTGGCAAACTAGCTTGTAATATAGCCCGTATTTGGCGCAACTCTTCTGGTTGACAAAGCCCGGGCGCAGGCGTTATAATCATAAGCGCTGGGGGCATAGCTCAGTTGGGATGAGCGCTACCCTGACACGGTAGAGGCCACAGGTTCGAGCCCTGTTGCTCCCACCATAGCGAACCAGCAATACCAAGGGTCGTGCCCTTGGTATTTTTTCTTGTTAATGCAGTTATCGAGGAGGTGAAAGAATATGTTATCAAGCAAGCAGCGTGCCTATTTAAGGGGTCTCGCCAACCCTCTCGACCCCATCATGCATGTCGGTAAAGGCGGCCTCACCGAGGCAGTGGCAAACGCCGTCAGCGAAGCACTAGAGGCGCGCGAATTAATCAAATTGCGCTTACTCAAGAATAATGAGGCCGATATCAAGGTACTCTCACTCGAACTCGCCACCATGATAGACGCCGAAGTGGTGCAAGTGATTGGCCGAAACTTTGTTTTGTACCGAATGAACGTCGAGAAACCAGTCATCGAGCTACCGGCTCATTAGATCTTTGGGTTCTTTGTCGCAGCTTGAGATTTTCCCTGGGGCAAGTCAGAATTGATGAACTCGTCTACTTTGTAGTCACTCGGGTCAGTCATATGTAGCATTTTGTCGTCATAACGGTCTACGTAGAACTTGCCTCTTTCATCGACCGAGCAGTACGCTACTTCAGAAACATACTGCACTCCAAAGGCTGCGAGCATGTCACGCAGCCATTTTTCGTCCTTCTGCAAGGACTTAAGGTTCTCGTAGACAATTTCGCTGTCGACAATGAGCTCTGTCTCCAAGCCCGTGTACTGCCCCACAAAGAGAAAGTCCTGCCGCACTGGCGGTTCTTGCTGCGGATTCTTCATAACACTGATCTCACCAGTGGTCTCCAAGATAGCATATTCTACATCCCCTAAACTAAAGGCCCCTTTGACCCTGAGTTGGGTTCTTAAGTCGTCCATGGTGTAGCGCACTTTTCCTAAATTATTCTCGAGGATTTTTCCCTTATGAATGAGAATCGTAGGCTCTCCATCGATTAACTTGCGCCACTGTCGATTGTATAGGGCAATTTTCGCGGCTAAAATGGTAAGCGCGGTCCATATTACTATTGCCAGCCATGCTTTCCAGGCCGCCTCTAAGTCCGTGGCCGAAATAGCAGCCAAGGAGCCAATGGTAATGCCCGAGATAAAATCAAAGAATGTCATTTGGCTGAGTTGCTGCTTCCCCACTAGGCGCACCATTAAGAATAGCAACATGAACGACAGCCCTGTGCGTAGGACCACGCCAAGTAATGTCATCTGCACACCTCCAGACTAATTTTCTGCCGCGACTAAAAAGGGGCTGCCTAGCCCCGAGAGGCCCGCCCCTTTACCACACTACTTTGTCGGGTTCTTACCGCCTTTGCGCTGTGTGCCGCCTGGCAAGGCGGTGGTTTGGTTTGAGGTTAGTGTTGAGGCGCCTAGACTGCTGCCAGTGCTGCCAGTGGAGCCCGTGGAGCTGGCATAGGTGCCACCAATTTCACTCCTGTACTGGGGTTCCTCCTGAGTGATATAGTCGAGACGGCCCCGCAATTGCTGCACAGAGTGGTCCATGCTCTGACTTAGCTGCTGAAACAGCTGCTTGGCCTGCTGGTCTTGTGTTTGCAGAGAAAATGTCTTTAGACTAGCGGCTGCCCCTTCCATGTTGGCAAGGGTCTGAGATAATTGACTAGCAATGGTCAAGATCTGCCACCTCCTTGTTTGTTTGGCCCGCGCTGGCGAACCAATCTTAGTATTTGACGAACTTTCTGCCCTCAACCCATGTATTTGCTGGCTGTATTGGTAGCAGCTAGCTATTGAAAAATATTTTTTGCGGTGCTATACTGTTTGAGCAGACGTGCCGAGATGGCGGAATGGCAGACGCACTTGACTCAAAATCAAGCGTCCTCTGGACATGTGGGTTCAAGTCCCACTCTCGGCACCACCAAGCAATACCAAGGGCTTTGAGCCCTTTTTTTGTTTGCATTTCTGTGCGGGCAAATAGCCTTCTCGTTGAATTATCCGCTAATTTTCCGCGAATCCATAAAATTCGGGTAGATCTATGCTTCGGGTACTCGGCAACGCAAATGGTCTCCCTTGACTGCCAGACAGGCGCGTGGTCTTAGTCCACCTCGGGTGAGGTTGGCTAGGGTCAGCAATGGCAACGGTTTATACCGCCATTGTGAACGCTCGTTTGGTTGATCTATGCCCCTCTTTGCTGACTTCCGTAAGAACTTTTGTTAGAACTCCCGTTAGAGCATAGTGTGCAGGGGACCACCGATTAGAAGTTGTTTGCCGCATCCTTCGCCTCATGTCAGGTCGTGGTGGGTAGTGTCATGGGGTGAGGAAACTCGAGGGTTGATCGGCTACAAACGCTAGTTCGTGGCTGCTCATTGCGCGTAATTCTACCGCCGTTGCTGTCAAAGCAGCGCTCACTAGAATGCCACAAGACATGCGCCCGCAACCATGCGATCTAAAATCCGCAGATTTCTTAAGAAACCAAACTCCCACCGCAACTGATTTCTAAATGTGGCTCCAACCGCGCGCAAGGATGCAGGAATACGGCCTTTAGCGACGAAAGATATCCGGCACACAGTGAAGACGAATGGGGTGAGGCGATGATTGGTCTACGAATACGGGAAGCTCGGCAAGCGCGCGGCATGACTCAAGCCACCTTGGCCAAAGACATCGCCTCTCGAACCTACATTTCCGCTATAGAACTCGGCAGAATAAAGCCATCAGCAAAAAACCTGCAGTTAATCGCCGCAAGACTGGGAGAACCTCTGTCCTATTTTCTGCCAGGTCCCTTAGACGAAGCTAATCAACGGCTAGAGACTACCCTCAATCAAGCCAAAGGACTGCTAGCTGTGGGCAAGGTTGTGGAGGCAAGAGAGCTCTTGTCTATGGTTAAGGGTGCATGCACCGAGAACATGCCGACGCATATCAGGGCACTCTACCACGAAACGCAGGTCGAGCTTGAGCTGTCTGTCGGCGCAATACTCCAGTCGACACTCTCCTATACTTTGGCCTCCGACGCATACGTTAGATCCAAGCAACTGCGTAAAGCTTGGGCGTGTAGGTATGCGGCTGCCTTTGCGTTATATCAAGCCGGGCATATGGACCAAGCAATTTCCTTAGGCCTTGATGCGGTTACCCTGCTCTGCGACAGCGAAGAATGCGAGGCACGGGCCTTAACGCACTACATGATCGGGTGCGCGTACTTTGCCAAAGGCGATATAGAGAAGGCGAGCTCTTTTTTCGCGGACGCTAAAGCCTGTGTGGACGATACGAAAAATGAGGCTGTTCTTCTTGCCCTGTTAGGTGAATGTAGCTGCTCGCTCCGTCAAAGCCAGTGGCAAAACGCACTCACTCTGTCCCGTAAAGCCGTAGCACTGGCGGAACAGCACAGTTTTACCGAGATGCAGGCCGAAGCGCTGATCGCTGTGATGACTTGTAGCGTGCGGATGGGTGAACATGAAGAAGCGAAGCAGGTACTGGCACAAATCACTTCCCTTGCAGGCGTGCCTATTAGCATTAAATGCAAGGCATATCGCGAAATGCTGCTCGTCGCGAAAGAAACAACCCCGCTACAAGACACCGTGTCCCTAGAGTCGACGCTAGATAATCTTCTGCAGTCAGCCGGTGCCCACTTAGACAAATGGGATACACTCAAAAGCGAATGGGCGCTGGCGAAGTGCCGCCTCCTGCGCGACCCACAAAATGTCCTGGCACGGGTTGAGCAGTTTGCCGCAGATTTTTGCCATCTCGGCCGCTTTAAGGATGCCGCTGACACATTAGCTTTCGGAGCGGGACTTCTCAGGAACACAGGCGCACGGGACGACGCATATTCCCTACTAAGCAGAGCTTACGCTCTATTGCAGGGGAAGCACACCCAGCAGTAGGCGTACCCGATTTCTCGGCAAGGATTTTGGCCCCATCCTCCTGCAGGAAGGGGTCCTTTAGTGTCGCGCGACACTATCATTGGCACGTGATACTATTGCCGATAGAGCTATAATATGGGATGATGGATTCACCAAGTTGGAGGTGATCCTGTGAAAAAGTTGCTTGCGATCGTGCTTATCCCAGCGCTTACTCTTAGCATCACTGTCGTCACACGCCTTGCCCCTCTCCGAACCCCGCTTGAGGAATCTACACACTTAATGGCGGAGTTTGTCCCGCAGTATGATCCTCCCCCCCACGTAAGCTAAAGAAGTGATGTCAGCATGTTCGCGGTTAACTACTAACATTCACGGTGCTTCTTTGGCGATCATTTCAGAACCTGTAGGTTTCGCAACCGCCATCTCAAGCAATGGATTCTCGCAACGCTGTATGGGACAAAGGCTGCCTGGGAAACATGATGCACCCCCTCACAAGTAGGTCGCATGGCCTGGCCCTTCAGTTTGTCAAGTGCCGAAGCGGTCGCTTGGAACAGTTCTGCTTCAATCAGTGAAAACGGTTACAAACACGTTGTGCCGAAGAAATTTGAAGTTGTGGGTGAAAAGAATTTGTTGCCGCACATTCGATGGAATTTCATTAAACACTGAAATTCCCCACATGATTGTTTCGCTGCTCAAACGCTGCCTGCTCGGTACACATCAGGGCGCAGTCTAGAAAATGCACCTGCAAGCTTATCTTGAGGAGTATGCATTCCGCTTCAATCGACGAAAATCAGCTAACAGAGGTCTGCGGTTTCCCCGCCTCTTGGAATCCGCTATGCATGTGCCACCCACTGCGCAGGACGGGCTCCTTCGACACACGGGGTAGTATGCGTGTTAGTCAAGTAAATACCCAGATTGGGGAATTATGCTCGCAAAGAACACTTTGCATGGCAGTGAGGCCGCTGTTGCAATTGCAGGGAACAGGAACGGGTTGGAGAGGGACCATTTTGAGGTCGACGACGGACGGCTTGACCGAGCGCTCCCCAAAGATTTGTTGTCTAGCTCAAGCTGGCCGTCTTGCACGATAGCGAGGAAGGGAGGTGAAAAAGATGGGGAAAGCGAGCACCGAAATAAGGGTAAAGGCAACACCGTTTGAGGGATTCAGCTGCTATTTTGAAGATGACTCGGGGTTAGGCCGTGAGCGGTTGTAAGCGGTACGGTAAATTCAACAAAGCAAAGGTGGTATGAAAGATGATGGTCGGGAAAGTGATGCGAAGCAAGTTGCTGTATGCGTGTATTAGCATACTCGTTCTAATGTTTCCAATGGTGTTTTTTGAGTATGTGGCGCCAAGAGTCGCTTTTGCGGCAGTACCTGCCCGAGTAATATTGCTGTCGCCAAGCAATGGCGCCACTGGTCTTTCAACTGCACCCACCTTAAGTTGGGCCGGTGTGCCAGGGGCCACTTCCTACCAAGTTGAGATTTTTCGAATCGAAGGGAGCGTAACAACGTATGTCCTGAGGCAACAGACGGCACAAACATTCCTGCTTGTCCGAAGACCGTTTTTGACTAGCCCAGAGCGCCGAGACCTTCCGCCTGAGGTGACTTACACTTGGAGAGTGCGAGCAATTAATTCATCAGGCACGGGCGAATGGTCGACCCCAAACACCTTTACGACAAGTACGCGAAACGTTTGGAGTCCAGTTAACACCGTAGTCAATGTCCATCAAAGACACGACCTTGGACTGGACGCGAAAGTGGTCACTAAGACATGGGACCAAGCAGCAGTGACTTGGTACGATCGTGAACAATCTTGGCTTTTCTGGCCCGTGGCGAAGGAGTTAGCTTGGGAGCATGAGTTTCGTGCTCCGAACCTTTCAAGCTTTTGGTCTGCCGTGGTAGACTCGTCGTTCGATTCTAACATACCTTGGGGCTCCTTCGGTTGGGAGACTGGCGAAGGAGAAGTTGCTTTTCGCACTGGAGACCCAGGACAACTTGTAGCAGGCACAACTTATACGTCGCGAATTTTCTTTCACCCCGCTTCTAGCAGGCCGACCACCCTAAGCACTACGATAAAATCTGAGCTAGAGGATTGGCGGGTAGAATGGCAATTTGCGCGGGCTTGGGATGACCTTCGAGGGACGATGTTTATCCCGGGGGAACGACAGTTTCAGCATTAGGTAGCGGTTGTGCTGTCTACAAACAAAAAAACAGAGAGGGTGACCCGCGTGCGATTGAAAGGAGTTTTCACCAAACCGTGGCGCGTACTACTAATTGCGACAGCGTTGTTCGGCCTACTGTTTGCCGACCTTGCGGGATCCATGGCGCGTCTAGCTTTTGCCGGTGCACCTGTTGATGCATATGCCGCCAAAATGAGTGCATTTTTGCATCATAGGGCGCTACCGATCATTTTTGATAGGGCTTACTTAGGCGTTGACACTCGACGACATCCAGAAGTGCATTCTACCTACCGTGTTCGCCGAGAAGAGCTCCTAGCGCGAATTACTGCATCAGATCCGAGCAGACGTGTTATAGCCTTAATTCTCTTGGATAGGTTGTATGCACCAGAAGACATGGCGGTAATTATTGACCCCTTGGAAGTGAACATCGTCGGAGTAGCCTCCTTCCTCCCTTGCTTAGAATTAGGTCCACAGCATGGCATAACCAATTCCGGCGGGCTGATGAGAAAGAGCATTGACCGCAGAGACATCCCCACAGGGATTCCAGACCGACTCTTGCTTACAGATTGGAGCGAATTGCGGCTGCACTGGGAAAGAAGCGCTGACATGGAGAGATACGACATACGCAGACATCGTGCTGAACTTGCAGCATTGCGGGCAGGTGAGATTCCTGCAGGGAACCCCATAGGCATCACTGATGGCGCACAAGCTTTCTCAACACAAGACCCAGAGATAATGGCCCTTTCTGCTGCAGAACGACTCAGACATGATGGTTTCCGCCGGATAATCGCTAGCAAAGAAACCAGTCTGATGAATGCGGAGGATCACTACAGGCGCTACGGCTCGCGTCGGCAAAAGAGCATGGGTATATATGCGGTCACAGTCGAAGGTCCGGCCGGCAAAGTTAATGCGCTACGTCAGAGAGCGGGAATAGATCTTGTGGACCCGATGCTTTTCCCAGGCTTTCTCGGGGCTATCAACTCCGGGGAAAGGAATGCTGGCCTGAGAATTATGTTTTTGCCGGGAAGACCTGCTCCACATCATTCCCTGCGGTAATGAACAGGCAGAAGGATTAGACTCCACTTGGAGGGCTATCATATACCGACATAACGAGCGTCAACCGATGCTCCCCGATGAATTTTTCCTTCCCTTCGGGGGTAAACTCAACCCTAACAATCGCTGGTGTCAGCTAGCGGCCATTGTGCCGCGGGAGGAAGGCCTGCCTATTCCGTACGGATGGCACTCGGTGCTTCATGAGTTTGTCACTTGAAATCGCAAAGGTCATGGTAATCAAGAACATTGCCTAGGGAAAATGCACAAATTGTACCCACGGGGCTCACCAAGCGAAGTCGGCGGCTTCCTCAAGGGGCATATCGAACTAAAACAAAAGCCTCGTGTTAGAACTTTTGACTTCAGGTAAGCGTCAAATACTTCCCACCTCGCTCTGAGTCCTCCCGCATGAGATGCTGTAGCTAGCAATCTCACGGGAGGTTTTGTTAATGACTAAGGCAGAGCGTAAGAGTTTGTGGGAGACCCGGGTGGCACAGTACCGAGCCAGCGGCCAAAGCGCTAGCACGTGGTGCGCGGAGAACAAGGTGAGCCTTTGCCAGCTGTACTATTGGCTAAAAAAGAATTGTGACGGTACACAGCCGGTATGGATCCCGGTGGAGATCCAGGAGTCCTCTGGGGAGAGTTCCCTCTGCGTCAGAGTCGGTCGAGCTGCCATCGAGGTTAAGGCGGGTTTTGACCCTGAGCACCTGCTAAAGGTTGTTCAGACGCTTACGGCGTTATGCTAGCCGATGTAACGGTGGACCGTGTGTATCT
>Ga0208101_10059_pt1 | contig 20839 bp, 19 predicted proteins | sample Subbioug_CSW11AC_FD_184823 | JGI IMG/M metagenome (GOLD analysis project Ga0208101, IMG submission 184823) | Serpentinite rock and fluid subsurface biosphere microbial communities from McLaughlin Reserve, California, USA - CR12Aug_CSW11AC (SPAdes) | ecosystem: Environmental > Terrestrial > Deep...
GTGTCCGAACTCGAGCGGGCGCCGGGCACCTTGAGCGTGGATCAGCTCTTGGCCCTGTGCGCACAGCTGGGGCTGCAGTTGAGCGTGCAACCGCGGGTACAACCGCCCGCCGCCTCGGCCCCGCAGCCGCTCGTGTGGTAGGCCATGGGCCGCCGCTCGAGCAGCCAGCCGCTGGCCATCTGGGCCAACGGCGAGCAGGTAGGCCGCTGGACGCCCACGACGCGCCGCCCCATGGATCTGCGCTACGCAGACAGCTGGCTGGCATCGAGCGCTGCCCGGCCCCTGTCCCTGTCGCTGCCGCTCCCCTTGGTGGGCAACGAGCCGCTGCGCGGTGAGCGCGTCCAATCCTTCTTTGACAACCTGCTGCCCGACAGCGCCGCCATCCGCAGGCGCTTGGCGCAGCGCTATGCAGCGGGCTCCGATGACACCTTTGACCTGCTGGCCGCCATCGGGCGCGACTGCGTGGGCGCCGTTCAGCTCCTGCCAGAGGATGAGGCGCCCACCGGTTTCGACCGCATCGAGGGCCAAGCCTTGGACGACGAAGGCGTGGCCGCGGTTTTGCGCGCCACCGTCGCCAGCGGCGGGCTTGCTGGCCGGGGTGAAGACCAAAATTTTCGCATCTCGATTGCCGGAGCCCAAGAAAAAACCGCCCTGTTGCACCATCAGGGCCAGTGGCTGCGGCCGTTGGGCGCCACGCCCACAACGCACATCATCAAACTGCCCCTCGGTTTGGTGGGTAATATGCAGGCCAATATGCGTACCTCGGTGCACAACGAGTGGCTGTGCCTGAAACTCATGGGGGCGCTGGGTTTCGACGTTGCCCAGGCCGAGATCGTGCGCTTTGCCGACCACGCGCCGGTTCTGGTGGTCGAGCGCTTCGACCGCAAAATGCACCCATCCGGCACTGGGTTGCTGCGCCTGCCCCAAGAAGACTTTTGCCAAGCCTTGGGCGTGGGCCCTGCCTACAAATACGAGTCCGATGGGGGGCCGGGTATCGAGCAACTCGCCCAAGTGCTGGGCGGCTCGCAGAATGCGCGCGCCGACCTGCGCACGCTCCTAGCCAGCCAGGTGGCCTTTTGGCTGATGGCGGCCACCGACGGTCACGCCAAAAACTTCAGCCTGCGGCTGCAGGCTGGGTGCGCCTACGCGCTGACCCCCTTGTACGACGTGCTCTCGGCTTGGCCCATCATCGGCAGCGGCAAGAACCAAATGGCGTGGCGCAACGCCCGGCTCGCCATGGCGGTGAGCGGTAAGAACCGCCACTACGAGCTGGCCACCATCATGCGGCGGCACTTCAACGCCACCGCCGCCAAATGCGGCTGGGGCGCCGACGCCGAAGACATCGTGGCCGAACTGCTGGCCCGGGTAGAGCCAGCCATCGGCGCAGTAGGCCAGCAGCTGCCCGCCGATTTTCCGCAAGACGTGGCCGAGGCCATCTTCATGGGCGTGCGCCGGCAGGCGCAACGGCTTGAGGGGCAGCCGGCCCACTGACGGAGCGGGTGGGTTTCAACGACGACGCGGCAGGCAACTGATGCTTTGACCGGGAGTGGAATTCCGGTGGCGCAGTGCGGCCGGGTGGCTGTTGAGCTGCAAACGAATCAAGCTCGGGGCCAGCCCCTCATCAAAATGGCAGCGCACCGCGTCGCGCAGCATCTCGTGCAGGCCGGGCAGCGTGTCGGCCTCGGTGTAGATGTCGTGCCCCACGGCGCGGGCGGTGTAGCCGCCTGTGGGCGCGGCTTGGGCGATGAAGAGGATCTCGGTCATGGTGGTGGTACGTGCGCAAGCTGCAGCTCAAGCATACCGGTAGGATGGATGTTTCGCGGGCTGGGCCGCCAAAATGGCCAAGTTTTATGGCACGATGAACGGCGTCGGAGCGCCAGCGCAGGCAGGTTGGTGGTTGGTGGTGGGTTTCAGGGTGGTGGCAAGCTTGCCAATTGCAAAAAACGATCTTGTGGGAGCCATACTTCACACATGCCGAAAAATACTCAAGCCCCACACACAGCAGCGGGCCATGCACCCGCACCTGCGCCGCGTCGGGTGCTGGTGTGCGTGACGGGTCTGTCGCCGCAAATCGTGACCGAAACGCTCTACGCCTTGTGTGTGCAGCAACCTGTGCCTTGGGTTCCGCACCAGGTGCACCTCATCACGACCAAGCGTGGCGCAGAGAACGCTCGACTGGCGCTGCTGTCCGACAGCCCCGGCTGGTTCCACCGCTTCATGAGCGACTGGCAACTCAGCGGCATCCAGTTTGACACCCAGACCATACACATCATCCACAACAGGCAGGGTGAGCCGCTCGAAGACATAAAAAACGACGACGACAACCAGTGTGCAGCCGACAGCATTGCCGACCTTGTGCGCGCACTGTCTGAAGACGAGGGCACCGAGATTCATGCCTCCATCGCCGGAGGGCGCAAAACCATGGGCTTCTTCATGGGCTACGCCATGAGCCTATGGGGTCGCCCCCAAGACCGGCTGTCACACGTTCTGGTTTCTTCGCCCTTCGAGTCCAGAAGCAAATTTTTTTATCCCACGCCTACGCCCTCCGTCATTTCACCCGACTTCCCCGGGCAAGACTCGCTCGATGCCAGCACCGCTCGCGTCTGGCTGGGCGATATCCCATTCGTGCGGCTGCGCGGGCTGCTGCCTCCCAGCATCAAAGACACACAATCTGGCTTTGCGCAAGCGGTGTCTGCGGCCAATCAGGCCCTTGACCAAATAGAGTTGGAGATAGACGTAGCCGCGTCAACCGTGCGCATCAATCGGCAGGCCTTGAAGCTGCAGCCGATGCAGTTCGGATTGCTGTGCCTGCTGGCCTGGAGATGCCTGCAAGACCTGCCGCCCTTGCCGGCGCCGCTCAAAGACGGCGACGATCCCGAATGGCGGGCCACGGTGCGCACAGGCTTGATCAAGTGCATGGGAGAAATGCGCATACCCAGCAGCCTCGATGCGCGTTTGAACAACAGCGCAGAGCCCATCGGCCCAACCTTCAGCCAACAGCTTTCCAAAATGGAGCGTGCCTTGCGCAACAGCGGCGCCTTGCCCTTGCGGCCCTTGGTGCTGCGGCAACGCATCGGCAACCGAGGCCGGCAGCATGGTTATAGCCTGGGCATCAAGGCAGCGCAAATTCGCTTCGTCCATACATCTTGAGATATCTTGTACACAAAGGGGAGCAAATGCATACCAACAGCAAAATGGAAATCCGGAAGTTCCAAGTTCGATTCAACACCCCCGCGTTTCTTGGCGACGCTGCCCAAAGTGGGCGCTGGCGCACCCCGCCGTTCAAAGCCCAGCTGCGCCAGTGGTGGCGCGTAGCCTTCGCGGCCCAACGCCAGTTCGCGGTCAACATGCGCGAAATGCGCGTTTTCGAAGGGCATCTGTTTGGCCATGTTTGGCCGGAAGGTGACCGCGATGGCGACAACAACAAAGTCTGCGCACGCAAAAGTCTGGTGCGCATGCGCTTGAGCCGCTGGGATGAAGGGCAGCTCAAAAGCTGGGACAAGCTAGAGGCGGGCAAGGTTGATCACCCTGAAGTCGAAAGAGCGCGCTACCAAGTGGGCCCGCATGCCTATTTGGGTTTTGGCCCGCTGGACGGGCGCGACGGCACAAAATTGCTAAACAAAGAAGGCAAAGCCAATGCCGCCATTCAAGCCAACGAGCAAGCCGAACTTTCCATCGCCTGCCCCAGCGAACACGCCACTGTGCTCGACCACGCCCTGCAGCTCATGGAACTGTACGGCACCGTGGGCGGGCGCAGCCGCAACGGCTGGGGCTCATACAGCCTTCGGCCCAGCGACGACGTGGTCATGCCAACAAACACGATACCTACCCAAGAACTGACAAAGTGCCTGAGCGTGGACTGGCCCCACGCCCTAGGGGCAGACGCACAGGGCGCACTGATCTGGCAGACACAGCCGCACAAAGACTGGGCGGCGCTCATGAAAACACTGGCACAGATAAAAATCGCGCTGCGCACCCAATTCAAGCTCACGACGGGCAAAACACAGAGCCCAGAGGACCGCCACTGGCTCAGCTACCCTGTCACCAACCACGGCGTCAGCAGTTGGGGGAACAACGCACGCCTGCCCAACACTTTGCGCTTCAAAGTGCGCCCCACTGCCGACGGCCAACTGGTGGGCGTGATCTTCCACATGCCGCACAAACCACCGGCTGATTTTCGCTCCAGCCCCCAAACCCTTGAGCGCATCTGGCGCCAAGTGCACACCATGCTAGACGGCTACGCCAGACCGCCGAGCGGCCAAAACAGCTTGAAGTTAACCCGCATCGGCGCCTAAACACCATGACCCAGCCCTCCCACACCAGCACCGTCTGGCACACCAAAATTGCGGCCCGCATCCACGACCCGGCTGAAAAAGCGCTGGTGCTCATGCGCGACCCTGCTGGGCACGAAAACGGCACCTCGTGGGCACTCAGCCGCCTCATGGGCTTGCGCAATTACAGCGAAACCGACGACGCCGATCAGCACACCTTAAGCGCGCTGCTGTTCAAAGCCAGCCTACCCACTGGCATGTACCAAACCGTGCAGCGTGCCGACTGGTGGGCCGCAGCCGCAGACCGGCCGCAGTGGCCCATGCAAGAGCTCGAGGTCACCACAAAAAAGGGCAAAGAAGTCACGCTCAAAGTGGCCCCAGGCTCGCAGGTGCGTTTCAGCAGCCAGCCGGTGCTGATCCACCCCCTCACGGGCGAGCAAATCAACTTGGGTCAGCTCCACGACACCGAAGTGGGCGACATCAAGGCGCGCAGTTTTGCGCACCATCTGGATCTGCTCAAAGCACTGGGCATCCAATCTGGCCAGCCGCACGACCTGCGCCGCACCCTTTTGGCCCTGTGGCGCTTTGCCCCCGAGCTCAACGAAACCCAAGACAACGGTGCCCTAGGCGAGCTCTGGCACCAATTGCCCGCCGATACGCGCGTACCCGACCACAGCATTTGGGACCACCTCGACCTCACCAGCGCCTTTGCCGGGGCCTTCGCCGCCGATCCGCAACAAGAAGTGGCTTTGCTCACGGTGTCGCTCGGCCCGGTGCAGAGCTTCATCGCTGCGGCGCGCTCCACCAGCGACTTGTGGGCTGGCTCGCACCTGCTCTCACGTTTGGCTTGGGAATGCGTGCGCCCCCTGTGCGAGGCGCTGGGGCCCGACGCCGTGCTGTTTCCGCGCCTGCGCGGCATCCCCCAAGTGGACCTGTGGCTGCGCGACCAGATGCAACTGCCCCCAGAACTGTTCAACGGCTGCGGTTGGCAAAAAGGTGCCACCGACGCCAACCCCCTGTTCAGCGCCGCCCTGCCCAACCGCTTTGTGGCCGTGGTGCCTGCCTCCCAAGCCCAAGCCATAGCCCAGCAATGCGAACAAGCCGTGCGCGACTGGCTGCAGCGCACTGGGCTCGAGGTGGTCGATCGCCTGCTCGACGCCGCCGGCCTAAAAACCGAGGCCGAGCAACACTGCCACCAGCAAATGCGCGCCCAGCTCGCGGGCTTCCCCGAGGTGCACTGGGCCGCCGTGCCGTTCGCGCTCATCAAGCCACGCGACAGCGCCAAACAAAACAACCTCGACACCGCGCAGCTCAGCGCCGCCATGGCCCCTTTCTTTGGCGTGGAGCCCAACCAACCCAGTGGTTTTCTGGCAAGCCCGGCTTGGCAAGTGCTCAAAGACGACATGGCTTGGGACGACCGCACCACCTTCTGGTCGCCCAACCCCGGCACGCTGTATCCGGCCGTGTTCGATTTGGCCGAGCGCGCCTTGGCCGCAGCCAAAGCCGCACGCACCTTTGCCCAGCTGCCGCAAACCGGCTGGCGCTGCTCGCTCACGGGCGAAAGCGAATGGCTCACTACCGACCCAGCGCAACTACAACAGTCGTACCGGCAGCAAAACGACACGCTTTGGGCCAAGGTGCATCAAGCCAAAAAGTCTTGGGCCAAAAGCGGCGAACACCTCGGCGGTTTGGCGGCCATAAAGCGCTTGTGGCCGACCCTGTTTGCTGAACAGGTCAGCCAAGCCACGGGCAAGGACTGCGCGCGCTTTGTCGTCAGCACCCACACCATGGCCCTAGCCAGCCAAATGGAGCAATGGCTGGAGCACGGCGCCCTCACCGAGCCCGGTTTTGCCCACACCTGCCAAACGCTCAAACCCGAAGCCGTGGCCCTGCCGCGCCGGCTCATGACGCGCTTTGGCCAGCAACCCCAAAACCTTGAAGACGCCAAGAAGCTCGCGGGCTTGCTCGAAGCGGCGCGCGACGCCGACGACGAGCGGGGTTTGGAGTCGGTGCAAAAACTGGTCAAAAAAACGCTCGGGCTGCACCTGCCCAGTGGCAGCAAGCCGCTCCAGATCGAAACCTACTACAGCCTGCTCATGCTCGACGGCGACCGCATGGGCGCCATCCTAGCGGGCGACAGCGCCACCCAAACCGCCATCCGCTACCGCGACAGCTTCCACCCCAACGTGCAAACAGGCTTTGATGCGCAAGCGGCCAAAAACAAAGCCCTGCACGCCTACGGCCAGCAGGCCCGCGCCATCAGTCCTAACCGGCATCTGGCGATTTCGGGCGCGCTCAACGACTATTCGCAAATCGTCGTGCGCCATGTGGTGGAGCACGAACACCTAGGCCGCGTGATCTACGCCGGGGGCGACGACGTGTTGGCGATGCTGCCCACCGCCGACCTGCTCAGCACCATGCAGCGCCTGCGCCATGCCTACAGCGGCACCTTGGCCGAAGACGCCCGCATGGACTGGGGCCAAACCCGCAGCGACCGCGACACACTCCACTGCAGCAAAGGCTTTGCCATCTTGAACGGCCGCCTGATGCGCATGATGGGCCGGCACGCCACCGCCTCTTGCGGTGCCGTGATTGCCCACCACCAAGCGCCTCTGACGGCGGTGCTGCAAGCGCTGCGCGCCGCCGAAAAGCGGGCCAAAACCGAAGGCGGCCGCGACGCCTTTTCCATCACCGTCATCAAACGCTCGGGCGGTGCGCTTTATCTTACGGAAAAATGGGGCGAGCCCATGGACCTGCTGCAAGCGCTGATCGGATTTTTGCGCGCCGACGGCACCAGCCGCCGCGCCGTGTACAACAGCTTGGAATGGATGCGCGACTTGCCCGAGCCCACCGACGCCGCAAACACCAACATGCTGGCCACCCTGCTGGCCTACCAACTGGACCGCCAAGCCCAAGGCCATGCGAAGAACGATGCACCCGATCTGGCCCGTCGTTTGGCCAAGCTTTGCGCCGCACAAAAAATCGCCCCCTCCCTGGACAACAAGCCAACGCCGGAACATAGAAAAAAGACGCGCCTGAAATGGCTCGCCAACTTCATGGGTATGGCCGAATTTTTGGCCCGCGAAACCCGTGCCGGGCAATCCAGCAGCACCCAAGAGGCCTACACATGAGCAGCGCACACGCCACCGAACACCGCTTCATCGCCCCACTCGACGTGCTCTTTTTGCGCGGCAACAAACTCTTTGGTGCCCCGGGCAGCCACGGCGAAACCCAAGCCCAGCCATGGCCCTCGGTCGTGGCTGGCGCCCTGCGCAGCCAGATGCTGGCGCACGAGGGCATCGACCTAGCCGCCTTTGCCCAAGGGCAGATCCAGCACCCCAGCTTGGGTGTGCCCGCAGCCCCCGGCAGCTTTGCGCTCAGCGCCTTCACCCTGGCGCGCCTGCTAGCCAACGGCAGCTTGCAGACCCTGCACCCGCTGCCAGCCGATCTGGTGGTCAGCGAAAAAGACGGCGGCAAACACCACATTCAGAGCCTGCGTCCGCAAGCACCGCACCCCGGTCTGCTGTGCTCCAGCGGCTTCGCCCAAGTACCCGTGCTGGCCGAAACCGAGCGCCGCAAAGCCAGCAGCGGCCTTTGGCTCAGCCAGCAAGGGTGGCAGCGCTACCTCAATGGCCAACTGCCCCTAGCCGGGACCGATTTGGTGCACTCCAGTACCCTCTGGGCCATCGACGAGCGTGTGGGCATAGGCCTTAACGCCGATACCCGCAGCGCCGACGACGGCAAACTCTACAGCGCCCAAGCCGTCGCCTTTAAGCCCGACGTGGGCTTTGTGGTTAGCGTGCGCGGTGCCGCCGTGCCCGCAAAGGGCACGCTGCGCTTGGGCGGCGATGGCCGTGCTGCCCACAGCCTAAAAGTGGCGCACATCGAGCCCCAACCCGACTTGCAGGCCATTGCCAAACACGGGCGCTGCCGCATCGTGCTCACCACGCCGGGCGTGTTTGCCCAAGGCTGGCTGCCCAATGGCTTTAGGCGCAGCAGCGACGCCAGCTTCCAGCTCGACCTATGTGGCGTGCGCGCCCGGGTGGTATGCGCCACCGTGCCACGCTCCGAAACCATCTCGGGCTGGGATTTGGCCCGCTGGCAGCCCAAAACCGCGCTGCGCAGCGCCCCCATAGGAAGCGTCTATTGGCTCGACCAAATCGAGGCCACAGAGGCAGCCCTAGGCAACCTTGCCGAAAACGGGTTTTGGTCCGATCCCTGTGAAGATCCCCATCGGCGCGCCGAAGGCTTCAACCGCTTTGCCTTCGCAGCCTACCAGTGCCGCTAGAGCTGCCCAAACCCACACACACCCAATCGCAAAATCAAGGAGCCCCCATGTTTGAACAACAAGCCGCCGTTTTTCTGTACGCCGTCAGCCCCGTGCACATGGGTGCCGGGCAGGCCATCGGCGTGATCGACAACCCCATCCAGCGCGAACGCCACACCGGCCATCCCTGCTTTGCCGGCAGCGGCATCAAAGGCGCCGTGCGCCACAGCTTCAAGAGCCTAGGCGGCGATGAAAATCACATCAACCGCCTGTTTGGCCCCGAATCCGGCAGTGCCGACCTGCACGCGGGCGCAGTCAGCTTTGGCGATGCCCAAATCGTGGCCCTGCCGGTGCGCAGCCTAAAAGGCAGCTTTGTCTATGCCACTTGCCCGCAAGCCATCGCCCGCACCCAGCGCCTGCTGGCCCACCTTAACCTAGCGCGCAACTGGCCCGCTCTGCCCGATCTGGCTTCGGGCAAATGCCTGACCACGCACAGCGCGCATCTGGGCGGCAGCGGCGCCGACAAGCTGCACCTCGAAGCCTTTGAGTACGTTGCCACCGACAAAGCCTGCGCCGCCCTGCAAACCATTGCCACCGACCTAGCCCAAAGCGCCCTGCCGGCAGGCGAGGGCTACCAGTATTTCCGCGACAAAATGGCCAAAGACTTGGTCGTGCTCAGCAACGCCGACTTCGACTACTTTAGCCAGCATGCCATGCTGATCGAGCCCCACGTGCGCATCGACGACACCACCGGCACCGCCAGCGATGGCGGCCTGTTTTATACCGAAAACCTGCCGCCCGAGGCGCTCCTCATTGCGCCGCTGCTTGCCAGCCAGAGCCGCAGCGGCAAAGCCGAGGAGAAGATCGAAGCCGCTGCCGTGATGGCGCACATAAAAGCCGTGCTGCACAGCAAACTGCTGCAAGTGGGTGGCGACGCCACCACCGGGCGCGGCCTAGTGGCGGCCACGGTGCTGAGTGCCTAAGCCCACGGAGCCCAGCCATGAACACCACCACGACCAACACCCTTGAACAGCAGCGCGCCCTAGATGCATGGGCCAAGTGCGAGAAATACAAAATAGAGCACGTCAACTTTGCCAAAGGCCTGCCTGCGCTCATCATGAACAGTGGACTGATGCAAGTGCTGGCTTTTTGCCACGAAAAAGGCAGCGCCAACGAAAAAGGGAAGGCCAAAGAAGAAGTTGCAGCCCACCTGCGCATGTGGCTCAACCAACGCTTCAACGGTGTGGCGCGCGACCCGGGTTTTGAAATCTTCATGCAATTGTTGCTCAAGGCCAGCCCAGCCGACTACCAAGCCATCACCACCGAAGCCTACGCATGGCTGCGCTGGCTGCGCCAAATGTCAGCCGCCCGCCTCAAAAAAGAGAGAGCCTGAAATGCCCATTGCCGCCGTACCCGAATATCTAGGCCAAGATTTCAGCAAGGCCTCGCCCGGCTTGCGCTTTGGCATGTACCTGCCTATATGGGGCACCGATCAACGCAGCAATGGCGCACTGCAACAAGCCTGCGCGCTCAGCGCCGACGACAAGCGCATCAGCAAAGCCCTGTGCCAGCGACAGGCCCAACTGTTCAACCACACCCCCACGGCCCAAGGCCTGCGCCTGTACGCCACCGCCGTTGCCCCTTTTACCACCGGGCTGGGCATCGAGCACCCGCTAGAAAACGGCTTTGCCTTCCTCAACCCCTACGGGCTGCCCTATTTACCGGGCAGCGGCGTCAAGGGTGTGTTGCGCCAAGCCGCCCTTGATCTGGCCGGTGGTGCCTGGGAAACCAGCGACTGGAGCCTCGATCAGCGTCACATCATTCTTGATCGCGCCGGCAAGCGCCTATTTGACGCCAGCGACATCGACGTGCTCTTTGGCCGCGAGCCGCAAGAGGGCGACACCCAGCACCTGCGCGGCGTGCTCAGCTTTTGGGACGTGATCCCACAAATCGAAGGCAGCAGCCTGATGGTGGACATCATGACCCCGCACCAGAGCCACTACTACCAGCAAAAGCCCGCAGCCGGCAGCACCAACCCGCACGACAGCGGCGCGCCCAACCCGATCGGCTTTTTAACCGTACCGCCCAAATCCCAATTCGCCTTTCACGTGGTCTGCGACTGCCCGCGGCTCGAGCGCCTTGCCCCCGACTTGGCTGCCAACGAGCGCTGGAAAGCGCTGCTCACCCAAGCCTTTGAACACGCCTTTACTTGGCTGGGCTTTGGCGCCAAAACAGCAGTCGGCTACGGCGCCCTAAGCCGCAATACCCAAGCCGAAGCCGACGAGGCCCAAGCCCAAGCCCAGGCGCATGCCGCTGCCGAGCAAGCCGCCAAAATGGCCAGCTTAAGCGCCAACGAGCGGCAAATAGCAGCGTTCGCTCAGGCCTGCCAGAGCCGATTCGAACAACTGCGCGGTAGCAGAGAGAATCCCAACACCGAAATCCACGCCAAGGCCCGCGCCTTGGCCAAAGCAGCACTTGAAGGCCCTGATGACTGGACCGCTGACGAAAAACATGCTGCTGCCGCTGCCTTGGCCGAATGGGTGCCAAAGGTTGTTAACGTGGATTGGAAAGATGAGCGCAAAAAGCTCAAGCTGGCGGTGCTAAAGGGCGAGGCCTGAAACCATGACCGTTTGGTTCGTCAGCCGGCACCCCGGTGCACTGGCTTGGGCAAAGTCCCAGCGCCTGAAGATCGACCAGCATGCCAGCCACTTGGACGCTGCGCTGGTGCACAGCGGCGACACCGTCATCGGCACCCTGCCGGTTCATCTGGCCGCAAAGGTTTGCGCCCAAGGTGCCGCCTTTTACAACCTCACGCTCGACCTTCCTGCGCAATGGCGGGGCCTCGAACTGAGCGCCGCCAATCTCACGGCATGCAACGCCCGCCTTGAGCGCTTTCACATAGCCCGTTCGCAAGATGAGTTACCCCTTTTTTCAGAGCACATCCAATGAACGCTTTGTTTCAGACGCAGATCATGCTGGTTTCGGATCAAGCGGCCCCGAACCTGCTTCCAGCACTCGACCCCACGCTAAAACCAGAAAAAGCGGTGCTGCTCGTGAGCAGCAAAATGGCCAAAAGAGCCGATGCGCTTGAGGCCGTACTCAGAGAAGTGGGCATCAAGCCGTCTCGGGTACTGCTGCCTGACGAACACAACCTCGCAGCCCTTGAAGAGGTCATGCTGCAAACAGGCAGCGAACTGGGTACGGCAAGCGTAGCTGTAAACCTAACCGGCGGCACCAAGCTCATGGCCCTTACTGCCCAGACCATCGCGCAAATGGCCGGTTGGCCTTCGTTTTACGTCGATGTGGACACCGACCAGATCATCTGGCTCGACAAGAACCGGCCCGCCCAAGCGCTCACCCAGCAACTGCGCTTGCGCCACTACCTGCGAGGTTACGGCTTCCAGCTTAGCGAAGGCATCGAAAGGCCGCAGCCAAATCCTGCATGGCAGGCCCTCGTGACCGATCTCATCCAGAACATTGGCAGCCTAGAAGAAGCCATCGGCCAACTGAACTACCTCAGCCAAGAGGCGCAGCAAACCCTGGTGCACACCTTGAGTTCGCGGCAAAGCGCCAACCACCACCTCGACGCCTTGCTCAGAAAATTTGAACAAGCGCAAGTGCTCAAGCGCAAAGGCGAGCAAGTGCAGTTTGCGCACGAAGCGGCGCGTCGCTTTGCCAACGGCGGCTGGATCGAACACCACGTCTATCAAGCCGTCTGTCGGGTGACCGGTGACTTGGGCATCCGTGACAAGGCCGCCAACCTGCAGGTAACAGACGCCAGCGGGCAGCCCAACGAAATGGACGTGGCCTTGATGGCTCGTAACCGGCTGTTCGTCATTGAATGCAAGACCGCCCGCATGAACAACCCGGATGACACCAAGGCCAACGACACTCTTTACAAGCTCGCCGAAAACTGCAAACGCATTGGTGGGCTAGGAACACGCGGCATGCTGGCCAGCTACCGCCCTTTGCGCCCTTCAGAGCAACGGCTTGCCAAGGTGCTGCAGATTGAAGTGGTTGCTGGCCGGGAGTTGGCCTCCTTGGACGATCGGCTGAAAAGCTGGATCAGGCCCTGAAAGGGTTTAGGCATGCACAACGCCCAAGGCCAGCACAAGCTGATCAAGATCAGTTTAAAAATTGCTGCAACGCAACCCGTGGCCTGGCCTCATTTTGCCGGCAGCACGCTGCGCGGGGCATTTGGCCGCGCCTTGCGCGAAGCAGCCTGCGTAACGCGCCAGCCGCGTTGCGACGGCTGCGCATTGCGCCTACACTGCAGCTACGGCGTGGTGTTTGACCCCTTGCCCCCCGTGCAGCCACTGCACCCATCATTTCGCAATGGCCTCCCCCTGTATGTGGTGCAGCCACCTGCCATGGGCGCTTGCCGCTTGGATGCGGGCATGGAGCAAGCCTTCTCCATCCTTTTCTTCCCCGGTTCAAATCAGCACCTAGGCCTACTACCGCTCGTTTTGCAGCGCACTGTAGCGCAGCAGCTCAACCGTCCGGGCCTGTACAAGCTCATAAGCACCTCGAAAGAGGAAATAAGCATCGAGCCAGTCAGCACCACACCTACTCAACCCACTGCCGATCAATCGGCCACGCAGCTCACACTGCGCTGGCGCACCCCATTTCGCGTGCAACAAAACGGCAGCCCGATCTCAAACCCGCAGGCATTAGACGCCAAGGTTTTTGTTCGGGCGTTGCTAAGGCGTCAGATGCAGTGGTGCCAAATAACGTGTCAACCCCCGCCCGAGCCCAAGCCACTGCTGCAAGCTGCAACCCACTGCCGCTTAGATACAAACAATCTGCACTGGCATGACATGCAGCGGCGCAACAGCATACTAAACGAAAAAATACCGCTGAGTGGGCTCGTGGGTGCTGCCACCCTGCATGGCCCCAAGTGGGCCATAAGCAGCCTCATGCCCCTGTTAAAGCTGGCTGAACAAATCCACGTCGGCAAAGAAACCGTCATGGGGCTGGGCCAGTTTGCAGCCAGCCAACCAGAACCTGGTTAAGCGGGAGCAGGGTCAACAAGCTTGCCAAACGCCACGCGAGCTTGCAAGCGTCCGAAAATCGCGGACATGACCCACAGACACTTGTTCCTGATCGGCTACGACATCAAATCCAACTCGCGCCGGTGCAAGGCGCTGCGCCAGGTGCAGCCGCATGCCATGGGTGGCCAAAAATCGTTTTACGAATGTTGGCTTACCGTTTCCGAGCTGCAAGAGTTGCTGGGCCGACTGAAAAATGGCATCGAAGGCGAAGCCGATCGCGTAGTGATCGTTCGCCTCGACGCGCGAACGCAGAGCATCACGTTGGGCCAAGCAGAATCCATTGCAAACACCGACTACTTTCACATCGCCTGACACCTGAACTCAGCAAAGCCATGAGCACTCTGTACATCGACCGCCAAGGAAGCCAACTCAAACTATCGGGTGGCGTCCTGGTCGTGAACACGCCAGATGATCCTACGGCGAGGCGGCTGCCGCTCAAGTACCTCGAGCGGGTGGTGCTGCGCACCGATACCGAACTCAGCAGCAAAGTGCTTTGTGGACTGGCTGCAGAGGGCGTCAACCTGATCGCGCTGGGAGGGCGCAGGGGCGAGGAAATTGCACAAATAACCGGATCCCCGCACAACGACGCCAAGCGCAGATGGCAGCAAGTGCTGTTTCTCAGCCAAGAAGCAGGCTGCACACAATTCGCCCGGCGCATCGTCATAGCCAAGGTGAAAAAGCAACTGGCAGTGCTGCGCCATCTTTCTGCCTTGCGCCCAGACCTGCGCAAACCCATGCACGACGGTCAACGACAGATAGCCACCATTGTGGAAGCACTCTTGACAGACGAAAAAAACAACAACTTGAAACTCGAGCAAATCAGAGGCATGGAAGGAGCCGGTGCTGCCGCATACTTTGGCGCCTACTTCACTGCATTTGCGCCCAAACTTGGAGCAACAGGCCGCAACCGGCGGCCACCACGCGACCCGGTCAATGCGGTGCTGTCCTTGAGTTACACCATGCTGTACAGCCGGGCAACTGAAGCTTGTTGGGCTGCTGGCCTCGACCCGGCGATAGGTGCCCTTCATAGCATGAGCCATGGCCGAGCAGCGCTGGCTTGCGACCTCATGGAACCGCTCAGGCCTGCAGTTGATAGTTGGGTATGGCAATTGTTCCGTGATGGCCACTTGCGAGCAGAGCATTTTGGGTTAGATGGCGCCGGGCACTGCCTGCTAGGCAAGGCAGGCCGCTCCAGCTACTACCCCTTGTGGGAGGAGCAGCAGAAGCGGCTGGGCAAAATTTTGCAGAAGTATGCCAAATTGGCCTCAAGCGCATTCGTTACAGCCGATACACCCAGCCACTGGTCTGCCCTCACTGATCACGAGGGAGGATAAGCCATGCTACTGCCTGCATCCCACGTCCGGCCACTGTACATCCAGAGTCCTGCCGTACGCCGTCTGGATCTGGATGCAGCGCGCAGACTGCGGGTTGAACGCAGCCATCAGCCAGATGTGCACATTCCACTGCATCACGTATCCCGGATCGTTTGCTCTGCAAACATCGATGTCGCATTTGAAGTGGTGATTGCGTGCATGCAAGGCGGCATACCTATTGTTCTAACCGACAAAAGCGGAGACACAGTCGGCTGGTGCATAGGTCAACGGAGAAAAGAAACAACTCTGAAACAATTGCTAATCCATGCACTTGATGACCCTGCATGGGAAGCCCTCTACAATCCTTGGTTCGATAATCAGAAAAAAGCCGTTGCCGCGCAGGTACTGATGTTTTGCGCTGTGCAGGGGAGTGCAAAAGCCAGACGCAACCCGCGTGCTGCACTGTGCAATGCACACCAAAAGAAATTTGGGCAAGCATGCACACTGTGGGTTGATCAATACGCCAGCCTAGGAAAACAAGCGCTGGTGGCTGCACTTGAAAAGGAAATAGGCGATCCAGCGCTGCTGGCATGGCGTCGCCCGGGCCTAAATCTAATGGAGGACTTGGGTTCAATAATCGGCTTGCATGCCCATACCGACATTCACCACGCACAACAGTTGCCAGCACCTGAGAAGGCGCAAGCGTGGGCGGTGCGTTTGCACGAGGCACACATGGCTCATTGGCAGCAACGCATAGCATATCTGATGGTGGCGTTTGAGCAATTTCTAAGGAGTCACTGGCTATGAGTCAGCACTGCAAAACGACGTCAGGGCTCAGTACCATCCCGCATGGCCATGCCAAGCATTGGATGATAGCCTACGACATCCGCGACAAAAAGAGACTGCAAAAAGTGTGGCGCTTCATCAGCAAAGAGGCCATACCGATGCAGTATTCTATCTATCTGATCCAATGCGACCGGGATTATCTGAACCAGATCATCTTCAAACTGCTGGAAATGATTAACACAAGAGAGGATGATGTACGGATTTATCCTCTCACACCTGTCACGCGCATGTGGGGGCTGGGAAGGCAGTTTGCTGACGATGGCAACGTGCTTAGCGATGAGTTTTTGGATAAAATCACGCAAGACAACTACGCGTGCCAATCTGGCACCAAGACCCATGCCACCCCCTTGGCTTTTGGTGAAGGTGGAATTTTGTGAAAGGGCTATGCAACTTATTGAAATATTGGAATATTTTAAAGGCTGGAGCCTGAATGCGCCCCCCGAATTTCAGGGGATTAAGACGTCAACTTTCGCCCCTAGATCTTCGCCTACCTTGGGCCTGAATGCGCCCCCCGAATTTCAGGGGATTAAGACGCCTGCAAGGCCGCGAGAAGATCGGGTGCGGCGCCTGAATGCGCCCCCCGAATTTCAGGGGATTAAGACAAGTCCTGAATGGTTTTGTGCTACAGAAGGCCCCGCCTGAATGCGCCCCCCGAATTTCAGGGGATTAAGACAATCCAGACATTTGTACTCCACTGTGCGGAAGGCCTGAATGCGCCCCCCGAATTTCAGGGGATTAAGACAAAACAGGTTAAGCATGTCAACAGGTAAGCCTGCCTGAATGCGCCCCCCGAATTTCAGGGGATTAAGACATCTGTTCTGTAGCCTTTACCAGCAACGCCCGTTGCCTGAATGCGCCCCCCGAATTTCAGGGGATTAAGACGGCCATCGAACACGCTAGCCGCCCTTTGCCCGCCTGAATGCGCCCCCCGAATTTCAGGGGATTAAGACTTCAATAAAATGCGGCGGCGCGTAGCTGTCCGGCCTGAATGCGCCCCCCGAATTTCAGGGGATTAAGACGTTTCCAAGTCGAACCCCTTTTTTTACCACCAGGCCTGAATGCGCCCCCCGAATTTCAGGGGATTAAGACGGCATACTCGGTCAGGTGTTCAATGGTGATCTCAGCCTGAATGCGCCCCCCGAATTTCAGGGGATTAAGACGTTGCGATGGTTCTATTATAACACGGAACCCGCCTGAATGCGCCCCCCGAATTTCAGGGGATTAAGACGAATGGGATGTTGTTCTGGATCTGGCATAACAGGCCTGAATGCGCCCCCCGAATTTCAGGGGATTAAGACCGAACTGCCATAACCTCATTACAAGTGAGGCGTAGCCTGAATGCGCCCCCCGAATTTCAGGGGATTAAGACGTGACCGTCGCTACGAACTTCATTGAAAGCATAGCTATGCCTGAATGCGCCCCCCGAATTTCAGGGGATTAAGACCCCAGCCGTTTTCCGTCGCCGCCGCCAGAACAAGCCTGAATGCGCCCCCCGAATTTCAGGGGATTAAGACCTCGTCGTTGATGGCCTGGCGCTCTACCAAAAGCGGCCTGAATGCGCCCCCCGAATTTCAGGGGATTAAGACTCAAGCTCGGCCACCAGTGCCTGAAGGGCGGCGGCCTGAATGCGCCCCCCGAATTTCAGGGGATTAAGACTGCGTGTTCGTTTCCAAGTCGAACCCCTTTTTTGCCTGAATGCGCCCCCCGAATTTCAGGGGATTAAGACTTGTTTATCCCCGTGTTACTCAGGGGGGGAAGCCTGAATGCGCCCCCCGAATTTCAGGGGATTAAGACCAACTTTGAACCGGTGCGTGTCCCGCTCCCAGCCGCCTGAATGCGCCCCCCGAATTTCAGGGGATTAAGACTGCACTTGCTCGGCTTGGGTGTCGGCGGGTGGGCCTGAATGCGCCCCCCGAATTTCAGGGGATTAAGACGTGAACAGTTTGCGCACCGAAGTCATTTTGCGGCCTGAATGCGCCCCCCGAATTTCAGGGGATTAAGACATGGTGCCCTGAATCAGGTTCGCCCGCGGCCTGTAGCCTGAATGCGCCCCCCGAATTTCAGGGGATTAAGACGCTGTGCCGGCGCACCACGGTTTTTTTGGCCTGAATGCGCCCCCCGAATTTCAGGGGATTAAGACGGTAGGTTGTTCAACGCCCAGCCGATGGCCTCGGGGCCTGAATGCGCCCCCCGAATTTCAGGGGATTAAGACTTCGTAACCTTGCCGAAAGACAAGGCCCACTCGGCCTGAATGCGCCCCCCGAATTTCAGGGGATTAAGACGCCCACTCAGCGAAGGCCTTCACCTGGGGGCGGGGCCTGAATGCGCCCCCCGAATCATGTCGAGTGGCCTGAATGCGCCCCCCGAATTTCAGGGGATTAAGACTGCTGCGGCTCAATGCAATTCAAGCGCCACATGAGCCTGAATGCGCCCCCCGAATTTCAGGGGATTAAGACTTTACCAGAGTGACTCCATTGGTTGTACCAGAGTGCCTGAATGCGCCCCCCGAATTTCAGGGGATTAAGACCGTTTGCGCTAACGTTGTCCATCATGGATGGAGCCTGAATGCGCCCCCCGAATTTCAGGGGATTAAGACGTGGGTGACTTGAACTGCTCAGGTAAGGAAGCCTGAATGCGCCCCCCGAATTTCAGGGGATTAAGACCTCGAGTTCGTCATCAATGTCGTCGAAGTCCTCTTGCCTGAATGCGTCCCCCGAATTTCAGGGGATTAAGACCGTCCGTCGGACTCTAGGCGCAGATCAATTTTCGCCTGAATGCGCCCACCGAATTTCAGGGGATTAAGACTGATCGCGAATTGCTCTGCGCTGTAGCCAATTGCCTGAATGCGCCCCCCGAATTTCAGGGGATTAAGACCGAAAACGACGGGCTCATTTACGCTAACGTTGTGCCTGAATGCGCCCCCCGAATTTCAGGGGATTAAGACGCGGTCAGATCGTCGGGGGCTTTGAGCACTAGGGCCTGAATGCGCCCCCCGAATTTCAGGGGATTAAGACTGGGTAGTGTGCTTCGTGTTCATGGCTATATTGCCTGAATGCGCCACCCGAATTTCAGGGGATTAAGACCTTGGTGTACGCGCCGGCTTTTGGCAGCGCCGCCTGAATGCGCCCCCCGAATTTCAGGGGATTAAGACGCAATTGCATTGCGCGTCAAATTGTAACAACCCGGCCTGAATGCGCCCCCTGAATTTCAGGGGATTAAGACGAAAATTCGCGGTTTTGTTGCCCGGGTTTACCATGCCTGAATCGGGGGCTGCAGTTGAGCGTACACCCGCGGGTGCAGCCGCCCGCCGCCTCGGCCCCGCAGCCGGGCGCGTGGTAAGCCATGCGAGTGGGTTCCCTGCGCGCGCACTGGCTGCTTGGCTAGGTTAAGTGTTTCGATCGGTTATCGTCGAAGGGTCAAATCAACAGGAGTCAACCTCATGAAGAAGCTTGCCCTTTCCCTGCCCCGGCCTAGCCGGCGGCGCCTGATGGTCGGGATGGCCGCTGTGGGTATCGGCCACGCCCTAGGGCCCGGATTGGGCGCAGCATGGGCGCAGACGGCATGGCCCAGCCGGCGGTTGCGCTTGTTGGTGGGTTTTCCGCCGGGGTCGTCACCCGATCTGATGGCGCGCACCTTGGCCGAGCCCTTGGCGCAGGCTCTGGGGCAGCCCGTGGTGGTGGAAAACCGCCCGGGTGCTGGGGGCAATATCGCGGCGGATCTGGTGGCGCGAGCCGACGATGGACACACGCTGGGCCTCATGATCAACGGCAACCTGACCACGGCCAGAATCCTCAACCCTGCCACGCCGTTCGATCCCCTGACCGACTTCGCCCCAGTGTCGCTGCTGGCCACGGCGCCCTTGGTGCTGGTGGCGGGGGCCGAGGTTGCTGGCGATGCGGCTGCCCTGTTGGCGGTGGGCCGTGCGGCTGGCGGGCGCTGGAATTACGGCTCGCCTGGGGTGGGTACGATTGCCCATATCGGCATGGCAATGCTCAACGGCGCGGCGGGCTGGCAAGCCGTGCACGTGCCTTTCCCCGGCAACCCGCAGGTGATCACTGCGCTGTTGCAAGGGGTGCTGCAAGTGGCTTTGTTGCCACCGGGCTTGGCCATGCCGCAGGTGCAAGCCGGGCGGCTCAAGGCCGTGGCGGTCACGTCTACTGGGCGCAGTTCGCTGGTGCCGCATTTGCCCAGCCTGTCGGAGCTGGGGGTGCCCGGTATCCAGCTAGAAATCTGGAACGCCGTGGCCGCACCCGTGAGGATGAACCCGGCGCACATCCGGCAGGTTTCGGTGGCGCTGGCAGAGATTGTGCGCCGGCCTAGGGTGCGCGAACAAATTTTTGCTCAGGGCTGGCAGGTGGTCGGCACCTCACCCGAGGGACTGGCGCATCGGGTGCGGGTCGACACACAGCGCATGCGCGAGGTGATCGAGCGCAACAACATCCGGCCCACGTGAAACGCCAATCAGGGGCAGACCTGATGGGCGGCCGCTGCGCAAACTAGGCCAACACTCCAAGGTTGGGCGCCTTGCGCCGCAGTTCGGACAGCACGTTGGTGTCGATCAGGTAGCTCAAAACGCCACCTCACGCGCAGCGCTCGGGTCGCGCTCGAAACGGATGTCGTCGGCGCCGTAGAGCGGGGAGCGGCGCATGAAGACCACCAGCGAACCCTGCGCCTGCGACAAGCGGTCAAAGGTGGCGCGCGAAACCACCACCGCCACCGACTTGCCATGCACGGTGATGTCTTGCGGCTGCGTCTGGGCGCGCTTAACCAGTTCCGGCTGAAAAAAACCGTGGCAAAAGTCTTGTTTCACAATTTCCTGCTGCACCCCGGGTGGCTGTTGAGCTGTAAACGAATCAAGCTCGGGGCCAGACCCTCATCAAAATGGCAGCGCACCGCGTCGCGCAGCAGTCACTGCAAAATCCATGCTATGGCCTCCAATCGGTCTGGCTGGCCGCCAGCAGGGTATCCCAGTCGGTGGGTGGCTGCCCGGACTGGAGCATTTTATGGAAGATCACGTAAGGGTCGGTCTGGGCACCGGCTGTGCGCAGGCTGTGCGCATCGTTGACCCAAGCGTAGATGATGATGCGTGCC